>Ga0134127_10000304_pt1 | contig 51273 bp, 48 predicted proteins | sample KB31753_FD_96459 | JGI IMG/M metagenome (GOLD analysis project Ga0134127, IMG submission 96459) | Terrestrial soil microbial communities with excess Nitrogen fertilizer from Kellogg Biological Station, Michigan, USA - KB3-175-3 | ecosystem: Environmental > Terrestrial > Soil > Unclassified ...
CGCCGAAGATTTGGACTTCTGTTATCATCGTTCCTCACTCCGGCGCTTCGCACCTGCGCTCGGAATTCCGCTCTTCAAGATCATCGTTCCTCACTCCGGCGCTTCGCACCTGCGCTCGGAATTCCGCTCTTCAAGATCATCGTTCCTCACTCCGGCGCTTCGCACCTGCGCTCGGAATTCCGCTCTCAAAGATCATCGTTCCTCACTCCGGCGCTTCGCACCTGCGCTCGGAATTCCGCCTGGAACGCCCCTGTATGTTCTTCTCGTGTCAGTGAATCGAAAGAGCGAGTATATCTACCGACCCGCATGGTGGGTACGGGGCGGCCACGCGCAAACGCTCTGGGGAAAGTTTTTTCGCCAGCGCTCGGCGCCGCCGACGCGCGTCGAACGCTGGGACACGCCGGACGGCGACTTCATCGACGTGCATCGTCTCGCAGCCCCACCGGGTGCGCCGCGACTTCTCTTTCTGCACGGACTCGAAGGAACGATTCGCTCACATTATGTCGCCGGTTTCTTCGCCGAAGCCAAGCGCCGTGGTTGGGCCGCCGACCTTCTAATCTTTCGCGGCTGCGGCGACGAACCGAACCGAGCTCCTCGGTTCTATCATTCCGGAGAAACGGGCGACTTGGCCTTCGTCCTGGATCGAATCCGGGCCGAGAACCCGGATGCCTCAATCGTTCTTGCCGGAGTTTCTCTCGGGGGCAACGTCTTACTGAAGTTCCTCGGAGAATCGGGCTCATCGCTGCCGAGAAACGTCGTCGCAGCCGGAGCGATCTCGGTACCCTTCGATCTCGAGCGCAGTTGCCGCTTCATTTCGCGTGGCTTCTCGAAAGTGTACGACCGCCACTTCTTGCGAACCCTGCGCGCCAAGGCGCTCGCCAAGCTCGAGCGATATCCGGAGTTATTTGACCGATCCGAGCTCGAACGCGCGCAATCAATCTACGATTTCGACGACACGGTGACCGCACCTGTCCACGGTTTTGCCGATGCGCACGACTACTACTCACGCTCGAGCTCACTCGGTTTCCTTGGTCGCCTTCGCATTCCGACCCTGTTGTTGGCCGCGATCGACGACCCATTTCTGCCACCCGAAGTGTTGGACGAGGTTCGCGCCATCGCCTCGTCGAACGTATATCTGACACTCGATTTCCCGGCGCACGGCGGGCACGTCGGCTTTGTATCAGGCAAACTGCCGTGGCGACCGTTCTATTACGCCGAATGGCGAGTGTGTGAATTTCTTGCAGACGCGCTTCCAAACTAGACTTCGCCCTCGGTCGCCATGGCCGGGTTTTTTCTCGAATCAAGCGTTCAATGACTGTTGTTTACCTGGTTTGCTTCATCGCGGGACTGCTGCTCGGCGTCCGAATCATGATCGCGGGCGTCGAGCGACCCCGTGAAGACGATCCACGCGGCGAGCGCACGTTCAAGCTGTCGCCCGCGGTGATCGCGGCATTTGGGACCGTCTTTGGCCTCGTCGGCTACCTGATGACGCGGCGCCAACCCGGCAGCGTCGTGACAGGGATCATATGGGCCGCGGGGCTCGCCGTCATCGCCGCCGCCGTCACGGCGCATCTCGTGCGGAAGTGGTGGGCCGTCACACCAGAACACGAAGTGGATGACGAGCGGTACGTCCTCCAGGGACACTTGGCCCGGGTGACGAAATCCATAGGCGCGGGTGTTGACGGAGAGGTAGCATTCGAGGTCGGTGAGCAGCGGCGGGTCTTGCCGGCCCGCACCATCGATGACGCCATCCTCGACGCCGGCGCAGACGTCGTCATCGAACGCATCGAGAACGATGTCGCGTACGTCGAGTCGTGGGCGGAAGTCGAAAAGCGTCTGTAAGCCGGGGCGCGAAGGAGAAGGCGCGGTGTGGGACGTCGTCCTGTGGATTCTGATCATCGGCGGATTCTTCATCCTTCGCGCAGTTCTCGCGACGATCTTCTTCTTTTATCTGTTGCCCGAAGGCGTGCGTTGCCCGAACTGTGATGCAATCACGCTCCGCGTTCAGTCAAAGAAATTGAACTTCCTGATGCCGCGATTTCGCACGAGTTGGTGCTTCGAATGCGGGTGGCACGGCATGTTGCGCGAAGTTCCTCAGGACGCCGCGGCGAGCAGCTTGATCCAATCGGGCCAGTTGCCGGTCAGCTCGAAGAAGTCATCGAAATAGGCGAGGCCCAGCCCTTCGAGCTCAGTGATCAGCTCGCCTAGCGAGTCGCCGTCGCTGCCGTAAATGGGACCGATCGCCACGAGATCGCCCTCGACGCGAAATTCGTCCGGTGTCAGCCCAAGCCGTTCGTCCAATCCTGCTCTGGTGAGCCCACTCTTCTCATACGCCGCGCGCCGAATGAAGAGCGTCGGCGCACCGCCCGCTATGGAGAGAGCCACGAATCGCCCCGGTTCGTTGGTTGGGCGTGGAATATACCCTAGCTTTCCGCCATGACCGCGCGAGCCGCCGCATCAGATTTCGAAGCCGTCCTCGACGTGATCGTCGTCGGCGCGGGACACGCCGGAACGGAGGCTGCTGTCGCGGCCGCACGCTGCGGCGCCCGCGTCGCGATCGTGACCAGCGCACTCGAGACGATCGGCCAGATGTCGTGCAATCCCGCGATCGGCGGCGTCGCGAAGAGCACCGTCGTTCGAGAAGTCGATGCACTCGGCGGCATCATGGCGCGCGCGACGGATCTGGCGTCGCTGCAGTTCCGAATGCTGAACCGCAGCAAGGGGCCGGCGGTATGGGCGCCGCGCGCGCAATGCGATCGCGGGCTTTATCGGCGCGCCGTGCGCGGCTTGCTCGAGGCGCACGCCAGTCTCGAGACGGTGCAGGGCACGGTCGCGAGACTCATCATCGACGAGCCGTCGCAAATCGTGCTCGGCGTGGAGACGCTCGAGGGTCGTCGCTTCGGCGCGCGCGCCGTCGTGATCACGACGGGCACGTTTTTGCGCGGCCGCATTCACATCGGCACCGAGACGAAGATCGCGGGCGGCCGCGCGGGAGAATCGTCGGCGACGCATCTCGCCGATCAACTCGAGCGTATTGGGCTCGTCGTCGAGCGATTCAAGACGGGAACGCCGCCGCGCATCGACGGACGCACGGTTGATTTCGCGCGGCTCGAGCGGCAGGACAGCGAAATCGAGGCCTTCGATTATTCGTGGTCCCATTTCTGGGCGTCGCCGCGACGCCAAGGCTCGGCAACGCGTCATCCGGATCAGTTGCCGTGCTGGATCACGTTCCTCGGCGAGCCGGGCAAGCAAATCATTCAGGAAAACATCGCGCGTTCGGCGATGTACGGCGGCGCGATCGCGTCGCGCGGTCCGCGATACTGTCCGTCCGTCGAAGACAAGATCGTAAAGTTTCCGGGCGCCGAGCGGCATCAGCTCTTTCTGGAGCCGGAGGGGCACGATACGACGGAGCTGTATGTCAACGGATTGTCGACGTCGTTGCCCGCGCCGGTGCAGATGGAGATTCTCCACTCGGTGCCCGGCCTCGAGCACGTGCGCATGACGCGCGCGGGATACGCGATCGAGTACGACTATTATCCGCCGACGCAGCTCGACGCAACGCTGCAGGTGAAGGCACTCGGCGGATTGTTTTTCGCGGGGCAGATCAATGGAACGACCGGCTACGAAGAGGCCGCCGGCCAGGGCGTCATCGCGGGCCTCAATGCGGCGCGACACACCCAGGACAAGCCCGGCGTCGTGCTTGGCCGTGAGACATCGTACATCGGTGTATTGATCGACGACCTCGTGACACGCGGCGTCGATGAGCCGTATCGATTGTTTACCTCGCGCTCGGAGTTTCGGCTGACGGTGCGGCAGGACAATTCGCTGCGACGTCTCGCGCCGATCGGTCTCGAGATGAATTTGTACGATGACGCCGAGCATGCAATCATCGCGCGTCGATTCGCTGATGAGGATGCGGCCATTCATCTCGCCGTGTCGACGAGCATTTCGCCGGCGCAAGCGTCGCATGTGCTCGAGCGAGTGAACAGTGCGCCACTTGAGCATTCTGTAAAGATCGCGGACGTCGCCAAGCGACAGAGTATCGCCCTCGGCGACTTGTTCGCTGCGGTCGACGTCGGCGGCGACCTCGACGTGACTGCCGTGGTCACGGCGGAGTTGGAGTTGAAGTATGCGGGCTATTTCGCGCGCGAGCGCGACCAAGCCGCGAAGTTGCGACGCATGGGCCAGTTCGCGCTGGACACGGACACGCCGTACGCGGAAATGCCGTCGTTGTCATTCGAGTCGCGGCAGAAGTTGTCGGCGATTCGTCCGTCGACGCTGGCGCAGGCGGCGCGCATTCCGGGTGTGAGTCCGACGGACTTGCAGAATCTGGTGTTGGAGATAGAGAAGCGCCGGCGTCAGGGCGCGAATGCGTAGACTTATATAGTAGCGTATTGCTACTAATGCTAAGCACGGCGTTTGCGGCGTGTGTGGGGTAGAACTCCTCAACCCAACCCACGTCCTATGCACAAATCATTGTTTGTTTCGATCGCGGTCGTGCTGTTTGCTTCCGCGCCGGCGCGGTCGCAGGTCGCGACGACCGCCGCACCGCCAAACGTTTCGCAGATCATCACCACCGGGACCGGGGAAGCTCATGTTGTTCCGGACCGCGCGACGATCTATCTGGGCGTTCAGAGCCGCGCTGCGACCGCGGCGGCGGCCGGGGCTGACAATGCTCGCCGCCAGAAGGCCATTCTGGACACGCTGCGCACTCTCGGGCTTGGGAGCGACCAGCTTTCGACGATCAACTACAGTGTGTCGCCCGAAATGCAGTACAATCCGAACGGCGGATCACCGCGCGTCACGGGATACGTGGTGAACAACACCGTGCGAGCGCAATTGCGGCGGATTGACGATGTCGGCCGCGCCATCGACGCGGCGCTCGCGAAGGGCGCGAATGAGATTTCGAGCCTCGAGTTCACATCCTCGAAGGCAGATTCCGTTCGTCGCGCTGCACTCGCGGAAGCTGTCACCAATGCGCGGAGTGACGCAGAGGCGCTCGCGAGGGCTGCTGGAGGGTCTTTGGGATCGCTGATTGAGATCTCGACCGCAAATGCCTCCATTCGCCCGGTCATGCAGGTGTCAGCACCGATGATGGCCAAGGCTGCGTCTCCGACGCCTGTGGAGCCGGGGGAGCAGAGCGTGTCCGCGAGCGTGACCGCGCGCTGGTCGTTCATTCCGAGATAGTTCGCCGAGAGTTCGTCGATAGTTCGTCGATACTTCGCTGCGCGCCGAGCGTGTCGGGGGGTCAGTGAGTGAAGTTTGGGCGAGGTTCCACGTGGCACCTTGAGCGGAGAAGATCCCACGACGTGCCACGTGGCACAGTCGTTCGCCAATGCCACGAAGCGTTGTCTCGTAGAACCAGGCGGGGTAGATTGGCCGCCTCCAGTCCTAACTCGCCATTCCCCAGCGCTTCTGCCGTGGCCCGCGTAATCGCGATCGCGAATCAAAAGGGCGGTGTCGGCAAGACGACGACCGCAGTCAATCTCGCCTCGAGTCTCGCGGCTGCAGAGCAACGCACGCTCCTGATCGACGGCGATCCGCAAGGGAATGCGACGAGCGGCATCGGCGTCTCAAAAGACCAACTCAACGCCACGGTCTACGATGTCCTCATCGGCGGTCGTTCCGCGGCCGACGCAACCATTCACAGTGTCCAGTTCAAGCACCTGGACGTAATTCCCACGACGCCAGACCTCGCCGGAGCGGAAGTCGAACTCGTAGAGCGCCAAGATCGCGAACGACTGATGCGGAATGCCGTGGACGGCGTTCGAGACAGCTACGACTGGGTGTTGATCGACTGTCCGCCTTCGCTGGGCTTGATCACGCTCAACATGCTGGCCGCAGCCGACGCACTGTTGATCCCGCTTCAATGCGAGTACTACGCGCTCGAAGGACTCTCACAGCTGCTCAACACGGTACACCTGATCCAGCATAGCGTGAATCCGAGCCTCGCGATCGACGGGGTCCTTCTCACCATGTACGACGCTCGACTGAACCTATCCCGACAAGTCGCTGACGAGGCGCGCGAGTACTTCGGCAATCAGGTCTTCGAAACGGTCATTCCAAGAAACGTTCGTTTAGCCGAGGCGCCGAGTTTCGGGAAACCCATCATTTTGTACGACGTGGCGTCGGTGGGTGCGCAAGCGTATATGAATGTGGCCAAAGAACTTATGGCGAGGCGCAAATGAGTGCCGAGAAGCCGAGGCGGTTGGGGAGGGGGCTGGAGGCGCTGATTCCGGGGGCGGCGAGTCCAACCATTGCGCCCATCACAACCGCGCCGTCAAACGACATGCAGCGGGTGCCGCTGTCGCGGATTCGTCCGAACCCGTTTCAGCCACGCCGCGAGTTCGACCCCGTCGAGCTCGGTGAGCTGGAAGCGTCGCTGAAAGCGAGCGGCCTGTTGCAGCCGATCAGCGTGCGCCGCCGCGGCGACGCCTATGAGCTCATCGCCGGCGAGCGACGGGTCCGCGCCGCGACGAATCTGGGCTGGACTGAGATTTCCGCGATCGTGCGCGAATTCGACGATCAGACAATGCTCGTGCTCGCGCTCGTCGAAAATCTGCAGCGAGCGAACCTCAACGCGATCGATGAAGCGCGCGGATACAGGCGTCTCATCGATGAGTTCGGCCTGACGCAGCAGCAGGTGGCGGACGTCGTCGCGAAGGATCGAACGACGGTCACGAACCTGCTGCGCGTGCTGTCGCTTCCTGCGACGGTGCAGCGTATGGTCGAGACCGGGACGTTGTCAGCCGGGCACGCCAAGGCGCTTCTCGCGCTTGCGGCCGGTCGGTCAGCGGAGGAGCTCGCCAAAACCGCTGTTGAGCGCGGTATGAGCGTGCGCGAGCTCGAGCAGCTGGTTCGCGAAGTGAGCGTCACGCGTCAGAGCACAGCTGCCGACGCGACGAAGAGCTCGCCAGCGCTTGGCGGGCCCAGGCGTGTAGAGCCCAGCCGCGCGGCGGACCCTGCGGTTCGGCGTCTCGAAGATGATTTGCGGAAGTATCTTCAGACGGATGTTCGGATCCAGCTCAGCAGTGAAAGCAGAGGGAAGATCGAGGTCGCGTTCTATTCCGGCGATGACCTCGAGCGTGTTCTCGAACTCATCCTTCGCGAACGCAGGGCGGATTTCTAAGCCAGAATAACGACACCATAACGTTCTTTGACCCACCATTTACCAGGACGACAGCGACGGGAAGCAATGTCATCCAACCACTGCCACTGACCGACTTCACGGATCTGACCATCACGCCCATGCACCGCCGACGGCTTCGCACCACAACGTTCGCCCTGCTCGCCTCCACGCTCGCCGCGTGCTCGACCGGGAAGTCAGCCACCGACTCCGCGAAACCATCCGCCTTCAAAGTCGCCCTTCTGACGCCGGGGCCGATCTCCGACCAATCCTGGAACGGCGGCGCCTACCAGGGCCTCCTTCGGATCCGCGACAGCCTCGGCGCCCAGATCAGCCACATCCAGACGAAGACACCGGCGGAATTCGAAGAGAATTTTCGCCAGTACGGCGCGGAGGGCTACACGCTCGTCATCGGGCACGGTTCGGAATTCCAGGATGCGGCGAAGCGCGTCGCCCCTCAATTCCCGCATACGATGTATCTGACGACGTCGGGCGCGACCACCGGGCCGAATCTCGCGGGCATCTCGTTCGGATTCGCCGCGCCGTCGTACTTCGCCGGCATGCTCGCGGCCTCTGTTTCAAAAACTGGAAAGATCGGCGCGATCGCCGGGCAAGAGATTCCACCGGTCGCCGAGAGCTTTCGGGCGTACACCGAGGGCGCGCGCGCCGTCAATCCGAAGATCAACGTCATCGTGTCGTACATCGGCAATTGGGATGACGTCAGCGCAGGAAAGGAGCAGGCACTCGCACAACTCGCGCACGGCGTCGACGTCATCTTTCAAAATGCCGACGCCGCGGGCCTCGGAGTTTTTCAAGCCGCGCGCGAACACAAGAACGCGTATGTCATCGGCTCGAACTCCAATCAGAACACCGTTGCGCCCGACGTCACGCTGGCGAGCGTCGTCATCGATCTCCCACTGGCGTTCTACATCGTCGCGAAAGAGGTGAAGGACGGAACGTTCAAGCCGGGCATCGTCGAGCTGGGAACCGGAACGCGTGTGGTGATGCTCGTGCGCAATCCCGCCCTCGAGTCGGTTGTGCCGGCCGCGATGCGAACGAAGCTCGACTCGCTGCAGAACGAGATGGTCGCGGGACGCTTCACCGTTCCCGCGACGGACAGCGCACGCGCGACAAAATCCTGACGAATGCCGTCTCTCGAGACGCTCGCCGGATTCCTCGACGCGACACTCGACGTCGCGAACGTTCCTGACTACGGGGGCGCGGTGAACGGCGTGCAACTCGCGAACACCGGCGACATCGCGCGAGTTGCAACGGCGGTCGATTTTTCGACGGCCTCGATCGAAGGCGCGATCGCCGCTGATGCGCGATTGCTGATCGTGCATCACGGAATGTTCTGGAACGGCGCGCAGCCAATCACGGGGCATCGATACCACCGGTTGGCGCGACTGATGGGGCACGACGTCGCCGTATACTCGTCGCACCTTCCGCTAGACGTGCACCCCACACTTGGCAACAACGCGCTGCTGGCAAAGCGGCTCGGACTTTCACCGAGCGCCGGTTTCGCGCGCTACAAGACGATCGACGTTGGACTGAGTGGAGACTGTGATCTGCCGACGCGCACGCTCGCGGAGCGAGCAAGCGAATTGTCGCGCGAGTTTGGGGGATCGCTGGTAACCACGGCGTTCGATGCGAACCGCCTTACACGGCGATGGGCCGTTTGCACTGGGGCCGGCGCCGACTCCGCTTCACTCGCCGAAGCTGCGGAGCGCGGCATCGACACGTTGATCGTTGGTGAGGGGCCGCATCATACCGGCGTCGAGGCGCGGGAGCTCGGCATCGTCGTGATGTATGCCGGTCACTATGCCACTGAAACGCTCGGCGTTCGTGCGTTGGGCGACCTCCTCGCCGAACGATTCGGCGTGACGTCGACCTTCGTCGACGCGCCGACCGGCCTGTGACCGGCGCGGCGATCGCGGCCGACGCGCGCGCGCGAGGCAACACGGTGCTGTCGCTGGAGCACATCACGAAGCGCTTTCGCTCGACGGTTGCGCTCGACGACGTGTCGCTCGATCTGCGTCGTGGCACCGTACACGCCCTTCTCGGCGAGAATGGGGCCGGCAAGACGACGCTGATGCGTGTGGCATTCGGCCTGTTGCGGTCCGACAGCGGCGTGGTGCGGGCCGGCGAGCGTTCGCGGGTGATCACGTCGACCGCGGATGCGATCGCGTCGGGCATCGGAATGGTGCATCAGCATTTCACAAACGTGCCGGCGATGAGTGTCGCCGAGAACGTCGCGCTCGGACGCACGGGGCGTTACGATGCCGCGCGCGCACGCGAGCGTGTCTCCGACATCTCGATGCGCGCCGGGCTGCCGCTGGATCCGTCGGCGCGCGCCGATGAATTGTCGGTTGGCGGTCAACAGCGTTTAGAGATCGTGAAAGCACTGGCGCACGACGCGAGCATTCTCATTCTCGACGAGCCGACCGCGGTGCTCGCACCCGCCGAGTCGGAGGAACTGCTGCGCTGGTTGCACCGGTTCGCGGACGAGGGCAACGCCGTCGTCATCATCACGCACAAACTGCGCGAGGCCCTCGCGGTCGCACACGACGTGACGGTCCTTCGACACGGGCGTGTAGTACTGCAACGAGATGCGCGCGGCGCAACGGAGCACGAACTCGCTAGAGCGATGTTGGGTGGGGAAATCGCCGGTGAATCGGTCGGTCCCGGCGAGCGGACTCGCGGCAACATCATTGCGAGTTTGCGCGGCGTACGAGTCGATGATTCTCGTGGCGCGACGAAGTTGTACGATGTTTCTCTGGACGTGCATGGCGGCGAAATCGTTGGCGTGGCCGCGGTGGAAGGCGCGGGCCAACACGAGTTGTTGCGTGCCCTTGCCGGCCGCGTTGAGATCACACGTGGTACGGCCGAATTGCCACCGGTCATCGGCTTCGTGCCGGAGGATCGCCATCGCGACGCACTCGTGCTCGAGTTCGACGCGACGGAGAATGTCGCGTTGCGCGACGCGGGACCTCGACGTGGTGTGATGCGGTGGCGTGCGGAGCGCGCGCGCGCCACACGGCTGATCGAGGCGTTCGATGTTCGCGGCGGCGCGCCCGATCGACGAGCGGGTGCGCTCTCGGGCGGCAATCAACAAAAGCTGGTGGTCGCGCGCGAGCTTGACGGCGACCCGTCGTTACTCGTGGCCGAGAACCCGACGCGGGGCCTCGACATTCGAGCGACGCGATCTGTACATGACTTGCTTCGCGGTGTCGCGCGACGCGGCGGCGGCGTGATCGTCTATTCGACCGATCTGGACGAAGTGCTGTCGCTGTCGACGCGCGTCGTGGCGGTTCACTCGGGGAAGGTGATCGCGACGTCGGGAACACGGGACGCAGTTGGTCGCGCGATGCTGGGGCTGGCGTGAGCACTCCGAACCCCACGGCCGATGTAGATCCAGGACGTTGGCGAATGCTTGGACTGCTCGCGGTCTCGGAACTACTGGGCATGTCGCTCTGGTTCGCGGCGAGCGCCGTCGCGTTGCAGCTCGCACCTCGATTCTCGATCACGGCCCAGCAAGCGGTGTGGTTGACGCCGGTCGTGCAGCTCGGCTTCGTCGTAGGCACCGCGATCGCCGCGGTGCTGAACCTTGCCGACCTGATTCCCGCGCGTCGGTATTTTGCCGTCGCGGCGATCGTCGGCTCGGCGGCCAATGCATCACTCGTTTTCACGAACTCGTTCGGAATCGCGCTCGCGCTGCGATTCGCGACGGGGTTCTCGCTCGCGGGTGTGTACCCGCCGGCGATGAAGATGGCGGCGACGTGGTTCCGCGCGCGGCGCGGATTCGCGATTGGCACGGTCGTCGGCGCGCTGACGGTGGGAAAGGCGACGCCGTATCTGGTTCACGCGCTGCCGGACGCAACACCCAACGCCGTGATTCTGACCGCCTCGGTCTGTGCGTTGATCGCGGCCGTGTTGATCGCGGTGGCGTACCACGACGGTCCATATCCGTTTCCGCCGCGACCGTTTTCGTGGGGATTGATTCGCACCGTTTTCGACCGCAAAGAGTGGCGGCTCGCGACGGGGGGATATCTGGGGCACATGTTCGAGCTGTATTCGTTCTGGACCTGGATTCCGTTGTTCCTCACTGAAAGCCTGGTCGCCGGTGGAATGGCGCGAGGGCCCGCGACAACGTCGCTCGCTTCGATATCGGCGTTTGGAACGATCGCCGTCGGTGGAATTGGGTGCGTATGGGGTGGACTCGCGGCAGATCGCTGGGGCCGCGAGCGGCTCGTCATTCTCGCGTTGATTGTGAGCGGGAGTTGTGCGTTGCTCATGCCGCTCGTCTTCGCGCGCTCGTTGTGGATTCTCGGGCCTCTCGCCTGGACCTGGGGATTCTTCGTCATCGCCGACTCAGCGCAATTCAGCGCGCTCGTGACGGAATCGGTGCCGCCGCATGCCGTCGGCACGGCGCTGACGATACAGACGTCGCTCGGGTTTTTGCTCACGTCGGTGTCGATTCTGCTGGTGAATCCCGTGGTGAGTCTCGTCGGCTGGAAGTGGCTGTTTCCCGTATTGGCGTTTGGACCGGTCTTTGGCATCGCGATGACGAAGCGTTTGCTGAATTTGCGGCGTCGCGATCTCCTGACGGTGTGACATGATCGGCGACGCGTTGCGCGCGTTGTTCAATGGCGCGTTTGGTTCGTGGTATGCGTTTGGCTCCGGCACGCTCGTCCGAGCGACTCCGCTCATCCTCACCGGGCTTGCGGTCGCTATCGCGTTCCGCGCCGGCGTGTTCAACATCGGCGCTGAGGGCCAACTCCTGATGGGCGCCGCCGCCGCTGCCGCGTTCGCGCTGCTCGTGCCCGGGCTGCCGGCCGTGGTGATGATTCCCGCCGTGCTTACGTCCGGCGCGATCGCCGGCGCCGTTTGGGCGGGCATCGCCGCGCTCTTGAAGCAGCGCTTTCGCGTGCTCGAGGTCATCAGCACGCTGATGTTGAATTTCGTGGCGGAGTACTTCGTGTCCTATCTCGTTCGCGGGCCGCTGCAAGAGCCGACGCACGTATATCCGCAAACGTCGACCATCACGAACGCGGCGCAGCTACCGCGAATTTCGGACGCGAGCCGGCTGCACCTCGGATTCGCGATAGCGGTGGTTGCGTGTGTCGTGACGTGGTGGATCATGCGCTACACGGCTGCCGGATTCCGACTCCGAGCCGCGGGCGCAAATCCATTTGCCGCACGCTCGGCCGGAATGATCGACGTCGACCGGGTGACGGTGCGTGCATTCGTGGCAAGCGGCGCGCTTGCCGGCCTCGCCGGCGCTGTGGAGGTAGCCGGCGTGACCTACGCGTTGTACGAGAATCTCTCGCCAGGGTATGGTTTTACCGCGATCGCCGTCGCTCTGCTCGCGCGGTTGAACGCGCTCGGAGTTATCGCGACGGGCATTCTGTTCGGCGCGCTGGAGGCGGGGGCGTCGGCGATGCAGCGCGACGCGGGTGTCCCCTCGGTCGTGGTCTCGGTCGTCGAAGCCGCGATCATTCTCGCGGTGCTCGCGTTCGAGCGCATTCGGCGCGCGCGCATCGTGGCGTCGCCGGCATGAGCGTCGCGAGCGCATTCGTCGAGGCTACCGTGCGCACCGCGACGCCCTTGGCGCTCGCCGCACTCGGCGAGGTCGTGGTGGAACGCGTGGGCATCATCAACATCAGCCTCGAGGGAATCATCCTCGGCGGTGCATTCGGTGCGCTCGTCGGAGCGACGCATTTTGGAGCCGCGGGCGGGTACATCGTCGCGATACTGAGCGGCGTGTTCATCGCGGCGATCTTCGGCTGGTTCGTGGTGTTTCTGCGCACGGATCAGATCATCACCGGCACGGCAATCACGCTGCTCGCCGTCGGCGGAACGGGCGCGCTCTACCGGTCGCTCTACGGCGCGGCGGGGGCGGCGCTCTCGCTGCCGACCACCGGGCCGATCCGAGTGCCCGGCTTCGCGTCGATTCCAGTTCTCGGGATAGGATTTTTTAATCAGCCAATCGTCACATACGTGGCGTACGCTGCCATTCCGCTGCTGTGGTTCTGGATGTACCGCACCCACGCCGGTTTGGGCCTGCGGGCGATCGGTGAGTCTCGACAGGCTGCCGCGGCGGCGGGGCTGCGGGTCGATCGCGCGCGCTTCGCTGCCGTGTTATTCGGTGGCGTGATGGGCGGCGTCGCCGGCGCGACTCTCGTACTGGCGCAAACGGGCACGTTCGCTGAAAACATGTCGGCCGGCCGCGGCTTCATCGCGATCGCGATCGTGGTGCTGGCACGCTGGCATCCGGTCGGTGTCGGCCTCGCTTCGCTGCTCTTCGGCGCGGCGAGCGCGCTACAGTTTCTGCTGCAGTCGCTCGGGCTCGCGCTGCCGTATCAGCTCTTTCTTTCGATTCCCTATGTCCTCACGCTCGCCGCGCTGGCCGGCATGGCCGGGCGTGTGCGTGCGCCGGCCGAGTTGGCGCGCGAGGACGAGGTCAACTGATTGCGATTACCTCAGCAGTGCCGCTTGGGGCTGAACCAACCGATCCGCCAATGTCCTGGCGTCGCCCGCTCGATGATGCCGAACGACGTCGCATCGCCGAAGTCGCGCGCGACGACGATGGCCGGTTGACGAGCTCCGCCGAGCAGCATCGCGGCGAGGAGATCATGGTTCTCGATCGTCTCTTCGTCGCCGTACGATCGGTCTGAGTAGGCCGTCGCGAACGTCGTGTCGCTCGCTCGACGTTCGGCGATCAGGAACGTGTGCTCCTGAAGCGGCGTCGCTTCCTGGTTGATCTGTCGCGTCAGATTCGCCGCCAGAACCTGAGCGCCGTCGGGCAGGTTGAATCGCCACATGCCGCTGACGACGAACGGCAATCCGGCAAAGCGGCCCGCGGAGTCGTTGGGGAGCGCCGAGGCCAATCGATTCAGCCACGTGACGGCGGAGATAGAGTCAGCGGAAGTGAACGACTCGGTGGAGTCGACCGCGAGCGGTGCAACGACACCACCGATGAAACCGACGTTCCAGGCGCGCGGCGGCGGCGCTCCGCCGATGGTTGCGGTCACGCACGAACCGGAGTCCGCGATCGATGGTACCTCGCCCGTTTGCACGGTCCCCGTTCGTCCGAGGAGCGTGGCGGAGGCGGGGCTGGGAAGGCCGGACAAGGTCGCGCGGCTGGCCGAGTCGCCCGGAAGAAGGACGTATGCCTGAATGGGCGAGCCCGCGGCAACGAGAATGACCGGCCCGACGTCAGGATTCCAACCACGCGCGGCGGTGGCGGCAGACGAGTCCACGGCGGCCGCCGGCTTTACGCTCGCCGAATCGATCGGCGGCGGCGCCTTGGCCCGTTCGCATGCGGTCATGCAGAGACCCAAGGCAAAGCCCCAAGCGGCGCGGCGGAAGGCGTTCATCTGTCGTAATTTGGACGGCCAGGCCCACGCGTCAACGGCTACGGGCCGCCAACTACGTAAGGCGACGTATCCCCGTTCGACAACGATTCGGGTAGGATGTTGCGCAGACGCTCGTGACACGCACCTCCGGAGCTCGCTTCATGGCACATCCACAACACGCGATTCCCCTGGTATTGGCTGACGGCGAGATCCGCGCCGTCGAGCGTGCGCCAACGCTCGAGCGCTCGAGCTGGGCGTTATATGATTTCTCCAATACCATTTTCTCAATGAACATCGCCACGTTGTATTTCACGGTGTGGCTGGTCGACGACTTGGGAGTATCCAACACGCTCGACGCCGCGGCGGGAGCGGTTGCGTCCTTGTTGGTCGTCGTCGCGATTCCGTTTCTCGGCGCGCTGTCGGACGTTCGACGCCGTCGTAAGCCATGGGTCGTGGGCTTCACCCTGCTGTCTTGTCTCGGCTGTGCCCTCATGGGGATATTCGGCCAGACCATGCTGCCGCTGCGCGGCGAAGCCGTCGACGTTCAGGCGCCCGTTCCAGCGGGCTGGCATGCGTCAGGGGCGCCGCTGTTCTGGGTGCTCGCCGCGTTCGTGCTCGCGAACTTCGCCTATCAGGCAGCGCAGCCGTTCTACAACGCAATGCTTCCAGAGCTCGCGCCGCCCGAGGAGCAAGGACGTCTCTCGGGGGTCGGCACCGCGATTGGCTACGTGGGCTCGATCGTTGGTGTCATGCTCGTCAAGCCGTTCTTCAACGGTGAGCTGCCAGGGTTGGGCAAGTTGAGCAGCGGAACGCTCGCTGCGCTCCATTCAGTCATGCCGTTCACCTCGCACGGCGGACGTGTCTCCGCGTTTTTGCCGACGGGCGTGTTGTTTCTGATCTTCTCATTGCCGCTATTCATTTTCTGCCGCGACCACAACCCGGCGCCGAAGGGCACGCCCGTCGATTGGCGGCGTGCGGTTCGCGAAGTGTTCCACACCATTCGCGACGCGCGACAACATCCCGGTACGCTGCGGTTCATCATCGCGTCGTTCGTGTATCAGGATGCGATCGGAACGATCGTGGGATTCATGACGCTCTACGCAGTCAAGGCCGTCGGATTCGAGAAGGGGTCCGAGGTCACGCTGTTTCTTGTGCTCACGATTCCGTCGATCTTCGGCAGTTACATCTACGGTCACCTCGTGGATCGGTTTGGCGCGAAGCGCAGCCTCATGACGACGTTGCTGCTGTGGATCGCGCTGCTGGCGCTCATGATCGCGGTGCCGGGCAAGCAAGCGTTCTGGCTCGTTGGTCTGGCGATTGGACTGAATTTTGGAGGGGTGCCGACAGCGGAGCGACCGGTGTTGCTCGGGCTCGTCCCCGACGTCGAGGCGGGGCGCTACTTCAGCCTCATGCTTCTGTCGTCGCGAGCCGCGGCGATTGCGGGCCCGCTCATCTGGGGACTCACTGTGGACGGTCTCGAGTCGAGGATGGGAACCGCGATCGCATATCGTGCGGCGGTGATGACCGTGGCGTTGATGTTCGTGATCGCGGCGCTCATTCTGCGCGGCGTGCCGGATCGTTCGGCGCGAGCGATGCGCGCCGCGGCGTGAAACGATGTACGCGCTCATTCGCGCGATCGCCGGCATGGCGCTGCGATGGTTCTACCGCGACATCCAGGTCGACGGCCTCGAACGCATCCCTCGCGATCGCGCGCTGCTGCTCGTCGTCAATCATCCGAACGCGCTGGTCGATGCGCTGCTCGTGGGATGGGTCGTCCCGCGGCGCGTCCTGATCACCGCGAAGTCCACGCTCTTCGCGAATCCGATCGCCGATCGCGCGTTGCGATGGTTGGGAGTCGTGCCTCTGCGCCGGGCGAGCGACGAATCGGCGAGCGGTGCGCCTCAACGCCTGGATCCGGCGCGCAACCTCGGGACGTTTCGTGCCGTGCACGACGCGCTGCGGGATGGCGGCTGCGTTCTGATTTTCCCGGAGGGGAAGACGCACGACGAACCATCGCTCGCGCCGCTCAAGACTGGTGCGGCCCGCATGGCGCTGCACGCGCGCGACGCGGGTGACGTACCCGGCCCCGCCGTCGTTCCGATCGGGTTGACCTTCGAGCGCAAGGATGCGCCGCGTTCGCGCGCGCTCGTGCAAGTGGGCGAACCGATTTTCATGGATGAATGGCGAGCACCGCAGAATGCGCCCGCGGCGGAGGCGCTCACGCACGAGATCGATGCACGACTCCGCGCGGTGACCTCGAACTATGCGACCCCAGACGACGCCGCGCGTGCGATTCGTCTCGCGCGTGTTATCGCCGCGCTATTCGAGCCAGTCCCGGAAATCGGCGTCGTCGATCGCGCCCTCGGCGCCGAGATTGCAATCGCACGCCGCATCGATGCGTTGTCGACGTCACTCGCGCGCTCCGACGCTGCGCTGCGCACTCGCATCGACGACGTCGTTCTGAGATTGGAAGCAACGGAGCGCACCGCGACGAACCATGGCGTGCTGCTCGAGGATGCGCGCATTTCGCTCACTGCGCGGTCTGGCGCGCGGTTCGTGGGGCGCGAAGGTTTGCTATTGCTCACCGCCGGACCGGTCGCGCTGTGGGGACGCCTGAACCATTGGATTCCATTTCGCGCCGCGCGCGCAGTTGCTCTGCGCAACGTCGACAGTGCCGCGGATCCCGCCATGCGCACGCTCGTGAGCGGGACCGCGTTCGTGCTACTCGCGTATCTCGTACAGACGCTGGTCGTTGCCGCGCTGTGGGGAGGAATCGCCGGCGGCGTGTATCTCATCGGTCTTCCAATCGCCGCGGAAACAAGTCTCTATTTCGGCGATCGCCTTCGACGCGCGGTGTGTCGCGCGCGCGCGTTCTTGCTGTTCCGTCGCGATCCCCAGCTGCGTCAGCAATTGCTGGATGAATTGGCGTTCCTACGCAACGAGGTGGTCGAAATCGATCGCGAATTACGTTCGAGTGCGACGCTGACGGCAGTGTAGTTTCGAATCCCGCGCTCAGTAGATGGAATCGGACGGTGGCGGCAGCACCGGTCCGCCGAGATCCCAATGCCATGCGTCACGGCGCACACCGGTGCGCGGATCCTTCAGCGGTTTGAATTGCAGCCGCTCGGCAGGTAATCCAGCGGCGGCGCCGTACGCCAGCAATTTGGGCTTGTCGGTCGAAACGAGGTGCGCCATTCGTCGACCCTTCCACACGTGGCGGTGCAACCAGAGGCCGCCGTCCATGGCGTAGATCATTCCGTCGCGGCGTTTGGCGAATTCACGAAAGAGCGGCACTTCTCGCGACGGACTCACGTGAGCGCGTCTGCGAGAGCGCCGCTTACTGGCAGGCGACGACCCCCGCGGCGGTGGCGGGTGCGACGGCCGAGGCGTCGCCGAGAAACATGGCGCAGAAGTGCGGATAGGAGTCGGGATTGGACGATGTCGCCGACCACCCAGTCTTGGTGGCTTCGGTCACGGTCACAACGTCGCCCTTTGACGGCGTGAAGTGCAGTGAGTCGAGATCGGTCGAATACTTCGAGGCATCGTAGAAGTACGACTCCTGCGCGGTCGTCAGGTTGTGCAGATCGCTGCGCATGCCGGCGAAATATGCCTTGCCCTTGGTGCTCTGATATTTCGGGATCGCCATTGCGGCGAGGATGCCGATGATCACGACGACGATCAACAGTTCGATCAGCGTGAATCCTTGGCGGAGTCTTGTACGCGCCATCGCAATCAACCGGGTGGGGGGTCGGTCGTGCTGAAACGACGAGGGGCCAGTCGACATCGGTCAAAGTGCTTGCCCGGCTGCGTCGCCGACCGCCGAGAAAAAGCAAGGGCGGTGCCGGGTTTGCCTGAAACGCCGAACACGAAGATTTACAATGACTTATCGATGTATATGTACACCAATTATCACAAATTTCCAGCGTCGTAGAGCGACGAATTGCGGCGAGTCTCGCAAGCTGCGACTCCGACGAACTGACCGAGCGTGACCCTGGTCACGTCCGGTTTCGCGGTCAATCCATCTTCGTAGCCAGCCAATCGTTGCCCTGGCCCATGTCGACCACAAGGGGGACCGAGAGCTGCGCCGCATGTTCCATTTCGGTCTTCACCAGTTGTTTAATCTCGTCGAGCTCGGGCCCCGGTACCTCGAACACGAGCTCGTCGTGGACTTGCAGCAGCATCTTCGTGCTCAGTCCGCGCGAGATGAGCGCGTTATGAATCCGAATCATCGCAATCTTGATCAGATCGGCCGCGGAGCCCTGAATGGGCGCGTTCGAGGCAACGCGCTCGCCGAACGCGCGGATGTTAAAGTTGCGTTCGCGCAACTCAGGGATGTACCGGCGGCGGTTGAAGATCGTTTGCACGTAGCCGTGCTCGCGGGCGAACTCGACCATCGAGTCGAGATACTCGCGTACGCGGCTGAAGCGCTGAAAATACAACTCGATGAACTGCTTCGCTTCGGCGTGCGCGATCTTGAGCTGGCGCGAGAGTGCGTGCGCCCCCTGTCCGTAAATCGTCGCGAAGTTGATCGTCTTCGCCCGCGCGCGCATGTCCTTGGTGACGTCTTCGACCGGCACGCCGAAGATCACCGAGGCCGTCTGGCGATGAATGTCGCCGCCTGACTGGAAGGCCTGAACGAACGCGGGGTCGCTCGACAGATGCGCGAGCAGTCGCAGCTCGATCTGCGAGTAGTCGGCCGCGAGCAGCGTCCAGCCTTTGCGCGGCACGAAGCCGCGGCGCACGTCGCGCCCGAGCTCTCGGCGAATTGGAATGTTCTGAAGATTCGGTTCGTTGGACGATAGACGGCCGGTCGCCGCCGTCGTCTGGCTGAACGACGTGTGCACGCGGCCGGTGCGGGGATGCACGTACGTCGGGAGGGCGTCGATGTACGTGCTCTCGAGCTTGGACAGCTCGCGGTATTCCATGAGTAACACGGGAAGCTGGTGTCCCTCGTCGGCGAGTTGTTGCAACACGCTCGCGTCGGTCGAGGGGCCGGTCGGCGTGCGCTTGAGCACCGGCAACTGCAGCTTCTCGAACAAGATCTCGCGGAGCTTCGGGTTGGAGTTGATGTTGAACTCCTCGCCGGCTGACACGTAGATCTCCTGCTCGACGCGTTTACGTTCGCGCTCGAAGCGTTCCTTGAGCGTGGCGAACCACGGCACGTCGATCGTGATGCCCTGCCATTCCATTTCGGCGAGCACTTCGACGAGCGGCATTTCGACGTCGTGAAAGAGCCGCGCGAGCTGCAGGGCTTCGAGCTGCGGCTCGAACATCTCGCGGAGCCGCCACGTCATGTCGGCGTCTTCGCATGAGTAATCGCGCGCGCACTCGATCGGCACCTGATCGAAGGGAATCAGCTCTTTGCCCTTGCCGCACAGTTCCTCGAAGCTCGTCATCTTGTGGTTGAGGAACTCGAGGGCAAGCAGATCGAGGCCGTGCGTGCGCCGGCCGGGATCGAGCACGTAGCTGGCGATCATCGTGTCGAAATCGAGTCCGCGCACAGTGACGCCGGCGCCGCGCAGCGCGAGGATGTCGTACTTCGCGTTCTGCGCGGTTTTCTTCACGGCCGGGTCCTCGAGCAATGCCTTGAGCGGTACGGTTTCGGCGCTGTCGATCGGCGGAAGATTCTTGACGCGTTGTTCCGTACCCGCCGCGAAGAAGCGTGCGGCAACGCTGGCCGGCTCGCTTGCCTTCTTCGCGCGCGCCTTCTTCTTGGGCGGTGCATCGTCGGAGGACGGCGGTTCGTCGCCCAGGTCGAGACCGACCTGCGTGTCGGCGCGGTGCCGATGCGCGAGCGGGAAGTAGTAGGCTTCGCCTGGCGCCACAGCGATCGTGACGCCAACAAGTGAGCTTCGCAGCGGGTCGACGTCCTGCGGGGCGGTTGGATCGATTACAGTTTCTGTATCGACCGCGATGTACGGCGCCCGCCGCGCGCGCGCGACGGCTTTCTCGAGCGCGGCGACGGTGTCCACCGTGACATAGTTCGTCTTGATCGCCGGCTCGGGCGGCGCGGACGACGCATCGTCGGTAGCCACCGGCGCCGCGGCTTCGACCGCCGCGATGTTCTTGGCGAGGGTGTGAAACTCGAGCTCGACGTACATCGCGCGGAGGCGCGCGAGGTCGGGCGGCGACAGGCGCATGGAATCGAGGTCGAGATCGACGGCCAGGTCCTGGCGAATGGTGACGAGCTCCTTCGAGAGCAGCGCCATGTCACCCTGCTCGAGCAGCGCTTCGCGCGGACGCTTCTTCGTGATCTCCGACGCGTGCGCGAGAATGTTCTCGACGCTGCCGAAGGAGTTGACGAGCTCCTGCGCCGTCTTTTCGCCGATGCCCTTCACGCCGGGAACGTTGTCCGAGGCGTCGCCGAGCAGCGCGAGGTAATCCGTGACGAGCGCGGGTGGAACGCCGAGGCGTTCGCTGCCGTTCTCGACGCCGACCCATTGTTCCTCGACGCTCGCCGGTCCGCCTCGGCCCGGATTGAGGAGCCAGAGGCCCGGCCGCACGAGGTGCTGAAAATCCTTATCGCCGGAGACGACGACGACGTTCATGCCCGCTTCGACGCCCTGACGCGCGAGGGTGCCGATGACGTCGTCGGCTTCATAGCCCTTTAATGCCAGAATTGGAATATGGTACGCATCGAGGATGTCGCAGATGCGTTCCATGCCGCGATCGAAGTCGGACTGCAGCTCTTCGGTGAGCTTCTCGCGGGTGGCTTTGTATGCAGGATACCGCTCGTGGCGGAACGACAGGCCGGAATCGTGTACCCAGCCCAGGTAGTCAGGTTTATGGGTCTGCAACAATCGTTGCAGAAAATTGACGATGCCCCATGCCGCGGAGGTGTTTTCGCCGCGGCTGGTTGTCAGGGGGCGCGAGATGAGGGCGAAGAACGCGCGATAGATCAGCGCGTAACCGTCCACGAGGAACAGTCTTGGGGGTGGAGGCGGCTCGATCGCGCTGGGCGATGGGCGTTGGGCGATGGGCGTGGTCATTGTTAGTAAGGTCAGGCAATGTCGAGTCGCATTCAACTGCTCGCGCCATCGCTCACCGTCCAACGTCCATCGCTAAAACAGCACCGCCCGCCATTGCGGGCGGGCGGATGCAGGGGGACTCGTGCGTGGAGGCGGGCGGTTAGACCCGGGTCACGTTCGCGGCGTGAAGCCCCTTCTCGCCAGTACGGATTTCGAATTCGACTTCCTGACCTTCGGCGAGCGTCTTGAAGCCTTCCATACTGATCGCGGAGAAGTGAACGAACACGTCCTCACCGCTGTCTTGCTCAATGAAGCCGTACCCCTTGGCATCATTGAACCACTTCACCTTCCCTCTGGCCATTCGAGCTGCCTCCTACGGGGTGAATCGATCCTGCACTGCGGTGCTGGGCAAGCCGACCCGACTTGCGGGGCCCTATATAGGAACAGTTTGTCAATTTGTCAAGAAAACCGAAGCTCGGGAGCGCATGCGCCGTGCGCGGTAATCGATGAGAAGTGCTCATGGTGCACCGCACCGATGCGTCGCGCGGGACCGTGCCTCTTCCCGCCCCCGGCCCTTCGGGTTAGGTTCGCCGCGTGCCTCGGGAAAATCTCGTCGGACAGACGATCGCCGGATATTCGCTGCAGAGTGAAGTGGGAGAAGGCGGAACCTCCGCCGTGTTTCGCGCGCAACATGCGGAACACGGGACGGTTGCCGTGAAAGTGTTGCGCGAGAAACTGCGTCAGGATCGCACGGCCGTCGCGCGTTTTCTTCGCGAAGCGCGCTACGGCGAACGCGTGCAGCACCCGAACGTCGTGCAGACAATCGAGATCGGCGAAGCCGGACCGGGAATGCACTTCCTGGCGATCGAATGGGCGACGGGCGAGATCCTCGAGAAGTATGCGAAGCGGCAAGGGCCGCTGCCGATCGACGAAGTGTGTGCCATCGTCAAGCAGATCGCCGACGCGGTGCATGCCGCGCATGCGGTTGGTATCGTCCACCGCGATCTCAAGCCGGACAACGTCATGTACGATCCGGCGACACGTCTCGTGAAGCTGCTGGACTTCGGCATCGCGACGGATACGGACATCGCACCCGAGCAACGGCTGACGCGCGCCGGCTTCTTCGTCGGCACGTTGATGTACGTGGCGCCCGAGGCGCTGTCGGGTGAATTGGTCGGGCCGCTCGCCGATCAGTACAGCCTGGCGACGATCGCGTACTTCCTGCTCACGGGATGTCTTCCCTTCCCAGCCAAGACCCCGCGCGAAATGTTCTCGCAACTCTTGTCGCAGCCGCCGATCGCGCTCAACGTCGCGAAACCCGGTCTGCGTTTTCCCGCGGCGGTCGAGGGGGTCGTGATGCGCGGCTTGAGCAAGGAACCATCCAAGCGCTATGCCGACGTGATCGCATTCGCATCAGAGTTTTGTGAATCGGCGTCCGCCCCGGCCGCGAAGGAGCAAACGGGTTTCGTCTCGAAGCTCGCGTCGATGTTCAAGAAGAAAGACTAGGCGTCGTTGACGGCCGCCGGCGCGGCCGCATCCGTGCCCGAAGGTTCCAGGTCCGTCGGGTGCACCGGCAGCCACAGCGTGAACGTCGATCCTTTTCCAAGCTGGCTGTCCACGCCGATATCGCCGCCGAGGAGCTGGGCGAGCCGCCGCGAGATGGAGAGCCCGAGCCCGGTACCGCGCTGCATGGATTCGCTGCGCGGGCCCGCATTGACCTGCTCGAATTCGTCGAAGATACGCACCTGATCCGCCGGTGCGATGCCGACGCCTGTGTCGACGACCTGCAGCGCGATCCACACTTGTCGCATGTCGGGAGATTGGCGCGCAAGCACGGGATCGTCGGGCGTCGGCCGATGTGACGACCTCGCCACCGTAGCACCGACGAGACGCGCGCGAACCGCCACGCCACCCGACGGTGTGTACTTCACGGCATTGCCGATCAGGTTCACGAGAATCTGCCGCAGATGCGTTGGATCGGTGCGGATACGCGGTAACGAGGCGCCGACCGCGATCGAAAAACTCAGCCCGCGCTCGTTGACGAGCGATTCGAGCTCGCTCGCGACGTTGAGCACGAACGGCCGCAGCACGAGCGTCTCCGAATGCACTTCCAGGCGGCCGGCGGCGATCTTGGCGATGTCGAGGACTTGATCGACGAGATGTCGCAAATGCGTCGCCGACGCGGCGATGCGATCGACCGGCGGCACTTGTCGCGGTGAGAGCTCGCCGTAAACACCGTCCTTCAGCAATTCGACGAAGCCGACGATGGCGTTGAGCGGTGTGCGAAGCTCGTGCGAGATATTCGCGAGGAACTCGCTCTTCGCGGTATTGGCCCGCGCCACTTCGTGGTACAAGCGCTCGAGCTCGGCCGAACGTTCGGAAGCGCGCAGGCGACGCCGGCGCTCGCGCGCGAGCAAGAAACCCACGAACCCCGCGACGACGAGCAACACGACGCCGAGCACCGCCGGCGACACGCCGTTGCTGACGATCAATTGTGGCGGGAATTCGCGCATCGCCTTTCGTGCCGGGGCTGTTGGCAGTTATTTCCTCGCGACGACTTCATCGCCATCGCACGCATTCGCCATGTCACGAAGAGACGAACTCGCTCAACTCCTCGCCACACGCTCCGCCATACGCGGGACGTTCACGTTAGCATCCGGACGACAGTCCTCGCTATACATCGACGCGCGAATCACCACCATGAGCCCCGACGGCCTCGCGTTGATCGGGCCGCTCGGATTTACCGCGCTGCATGATGCCGGGTGGCGCGCCGATTCGATCGGCGGCCTCACGATGGGGGCAGACCCGATCGCGTGCGCGGTGAGCTACGCCAGCGCGTCGAGCTCCGCGCCGCTGCGCGCTTTTTCGGTGCGGAAAGAACCGAAGACACACGGCACCGGAAGGCTGATCGAAGGGCCATTCCGCGAAGGCGACCGCGTTGTCGTCGTCGAGGACACAATCACCACCGGCGGATCCGCAAAGAAGGCCATCGACGCGGTCCGTGCCGCGGGCGGCAAGGTCATCGGCGTACTAGCCTTGGTCGATCGCGAAGAAGGTGGTCGCGAGGCGCTAGAGGCTGAGGGTGTCGGCGTCATCGCCCTGGCGCGCGCGTCCGACATCGTGCCGTTGATCCCGGCGTGACCCCGCGCCCGCGATCGTAAACTGACCGCTGGCCTCGTCGCGTTGAAGCGCGACGCCGGTCAGCGCGGCCAACTCACGCAGCGCATCCGCCGCATCGGCGCCTATGCCGCGGTCGGCGCACGTCGTCAATTCCGATGCAATGAGGAATTCAGCATCGCCTGGCGACGCCGCTCGCGCGCCGTTGCAGGCCGACTCGTCCGAGAGATGCGTGCGCACGAGCTGCTCCGACGCGACGGAGTTGCGCTTCGCGATCGCGCGGAAATGTTCGCGCGCGGCATCATCGGGCTCATCGTCCATCAAGAGAATCGCGTTTCGCACGGTACCGATGTTGTTCACAATGTCGTGACGCGCGGCGCGAGCCCGCTTGCGCGCGGCACTCGCGGCGGCGTGCGCGAAACCCGCCGTCGCCGCCGCACGCATGCGAGCGCAACAGTCGTGAATGAGCCGTGCATCAGACACGGCCGAGCGGATCGTCGTGCTCGCGATACTCTCCGCGGTGTCTGCCAATTTCTCGAGCACTATCCCTTCGATCGCATCGTATTCCTGCAGCAGCGCGGCCAGGGACCCTTCGGCCTCGGCCTGTCGTGAGCCGGCGGCTGCAGCCAACACCGACAACCGAACGCGTTCGTTCTGCGATCCACGAGTCGCCGCCCACAGCGCCGCCAGCACCACCGCCCGTTCGAACCGTGCATCGTTGTCCGTCATGTCTACCGCGTAAATGCACCAACTCTGCCAAACGTTTCTTCAGCAGTCGACTCGATGCGAATCGAGGCGTGTGGGCCACGCACCCCAGGTCGGTGCAAGCGGATGCAGCTGTCGCAGCTTGTCGATGTACGGAACGACGAGAACCTCGCGGAACTCTCGCAGCATCGACTCGCCGTCATAGCGTGCGCGAAACTGCACCGCGGTCAGCTGCATCAACGTGCGCACATGACGGCCAAAGCTTTGTGGCGATGAATAGTCGAGATGGTTCGACACGTTCGCGATGGAAAAGCCCGGGTTCTCGAACAAGCGGGCCGCGCGAACCAGTCGCGACGTTGCGAGATAGCGTTTCGGCGGCGGCAGCTTCGCTCGGAAGAACCGGCTCATGAGGGTACTGGGCAGGACGTCGAGGCGCCGCGCCAGCATGCGCACCGTCGTAACGCGCGCCGGCAGCATGAACAGCGCTTCGAAAAACTGCCAGCAGTCGGACGGCACGTTGTTGAGATCGATCGCGAGCTGGCCGATCGCCTCGCGCTGAATGTCGTCGCTGCGACTGCCGAGCAGATAGCCACGAAGCTCGCGCCACCCTTCGGCCTCGCGCACGTCCACGATTTGGCGAACACCCGTCGTGCCGAGCGACAGCATGGCATGCGGCGTCCCGCGATCGAGCTGGGTGAGGAGCGCGACCGTCGGAATGCGCGGAAACTCACGCACCAGCGCGGCGACGGCCGCTCGCGACTGTTGGTCGCATCGCGTGACGGAGACCACGACCGCGTTCGCGCGATTGCTCTTGAGATCCTGCACGAGCTCGGCGACGGTGTCGCGGTGCAGGGTGCGATACGATCCTTCCCCTGCGGCGTCGACGCGAATGCGCTCGGCAGGTGTGAGCATGGTGGCGACGGAGACGGCACAGTGCGTCGCCGGCGAGTGTGGGTGGGTGGTGTGCATGACGAGCCTCGGTCAGCATGGAGACGACAAGGTGGGACCTGCGGCGGTCGCGACTGTGGCGAGAGTAGCGACGCGGCGTCATGCGTTCGTCATGCGTCGAAGCAATGCGATGCCGGATGCGGCGGAACGATTATATTTCGCTGAGATCGCCTACCGGGTAGTCGCGATTAGCGTTCTTGAACGCTGATCGAGGAAAGTCCGGGCTCCATTGGGCGCGCTGCCAGGTAACGCCTGGGCGTCGAGCGGTTTCGGCCGAGCGGCGACGGACAGTGCCACAGAAAAGACACCGCCTACTCACTGGTACGCTTCGGTGACGGCAAGGGTGAAAAGGTGAGGTAAGAGCTCACCGCGCGGCTGGTAACAGACGCGGCAGGGTAAACCCCAGCGGGAGCAAGGCCAAATAGGGAGTGAGAGGTGCCCACCTCGACCAAGACACTCCGGGTAGGCTGCTAGAGGGCGCGGGCGACCGCGCTCCGAGAGGAATGACTACCGGGCGGAAGGTGGTATGCGGAATTCCGAGCGATGGTGCAACGCGCCGGAGCGAGGAACGATCAGCGTAACGCACATTCGCCGCACAGAACCCGGCTTACAGGTTCGCGATCGACGGCGCGCTCTCTCGGGGGCGCGCCGTCTCTTTGCACGTCTCAGGCGTTGTCCGTGGTCAATCCAGATCGTCGGGCGAAGCGGCGCCGCGGCCTCGCTGCTCCATCACGCGCGGGGCCTGCATGAGACCCGGCGCTGGCATCCAGCGGCCGGAGAACACCTGGCGAAGCGCGCGCCAAATGAGGCGCACCATCATCACCAGGCACGCGAGCAACACGACGGCGACGGCGAGCGTGATGATCGGATGCGACCAGATTGCGATGGCGACGGTGCTCACGAGCGCGAGCTCGGTGATGTTCGCGACGCCGTTGGTTACGGGCTCCGGCGACGCGTCGATCGCGTAGCGGAGGCCGAGCTTGGTGGTGTGCGTCGTGATCGCGAGGCCGCCGCCGAGGAGCGCGGCGATGAGGACGATGATGGGGTCGGCGTGCCACGCGGTGGCGGCGGCAAGCACTGCGGCTGCGGGCGGCCGAATGAGGCTGTGCAGCGTTTCCCACGCGGAGGCGACGCCGGGGATGAGCGTCGCGACGAACTCGATGACGTACAGCGCGAGCGCAACGCCGATGACGCCGACATTGCCGAATGCGTCGATCGTGCTTGGAACGTTGTGCACCCACCCGAATCGCACGGCCAAGCCTGTGATGGCAACGGCGGCGTATAGGTTGAGACCGGCCGCGTACGCTAGTCCGAGGCCCTGTACGAGCGTGATCAGACTCAACACTTCGACCGGTCTCCCTTGCTACGCCGGGTCTTCCTCGTTTCGGCGCTTCGCGCTTCTACTCGGAATTCCGCGTAGCTAGCTCCCTTTCGGCGGGAGCGTCGCCGAGCTCAGTCGAGCAGCCGTAGCGGCATGACGATGCAGAGGTACGACGCCGGATCGGCCCAGCCTTCCGGCTCGAGCATCGCGGCGCGCTCGGGCGCCTTGAAGCTCATTCGAACCTCTTCTGTTGGAATGTAGCGCAGAACCTCGAGCAGGTAGTTGGCATTGAAGCCGATATCGAGCGGGTCGCCGGTGTAGCGGATTGCGAGCTCGTCGTTCGCCTCGCCCAAATCCGGAGTTTGCACGCTCAGCTTGAGCATGCCGGCATTGAACGACAACCGGATGCGATGGGTCTGATCGGACGCGATGATCGACATGCGGCGCAGCGCACTGGTCAGCGCAGTGCGGTCCGCGATCGCCACTCGATTGTTGTCCTTCGGAATGACTTGCGGGTACGGCGGGTAGGGTCCTTCGATCAATCGCGTGTACACCGCGGTGAACGGCGAGCGGAAGCCAAGATGATTTTCGCCTCTGGCGATTTCGAGCTCTTCGTCTTCGGGAAACAGCCGGCGGATTTGTTCGAGCGCCTTTGGCGGCACAATGAAGTTGCCCGATGGAGCGCCGCTGGACTTCACGGGCATGTCCATCTTCGCGAGACGATGGCCGTTGGTGGCGACCATGCGCATCACTTCGGGCTCGAGCTCCCAGAGGACGCCGTTAAGAATCGGGCGGCTTTCTTCGGTGGAGACGGCGAACGAGGTGTGCTGAATCAGCTTCTGCAGGTCACCGGAGCGAATGCGCCAGCTTTCGTTGAAGCGCACGTTCGGAAACGCGGGAAATTCGTCGCGCGGAAGTCCGAGAATCTTGAAATGTGAGCGGCCGCAGTCGAGGGTGACACGCTGCTCACCTGCCGCCGCAATGCGTACCGGCGCGGGCGGCAGCTCGCGGGCGATCTCGCTCAATTTTTTTGCGGGGATGGTGATGGCGCCGGCTGATTCGACATCAGCCGCGACTTCTGTCGTGACGGCGATATCGAGATCGGTGCCGGAGAGACGGATTCCTTTTTCCGTCGCTTCGACCATGATATTGGCGAGCACCGGTAGCGTCGTCTTGGCTGGAATGCTCGCGGTGACCGCGGCCAGACCTTCCTGCAACTTTTCCCGGGAGATCGTAAACCGCATCGCGGCTCCTCTAACGTCCTGTGCGTGGTGCGTCGGCGAGTCGAGCATTGGACTTTCGTCCAATTGTGCAAAAACGGCGGGCCCTAGTAGTACCCTAAATAAGAGCTATTAACTAGTAGTCGTAGTAGAGACTGTGGAGGCGTGGAAAACCGCTGGAACTTACACCAGATCAATCAGTTCGCCTATAGGTCCGGCTGTGGATCTCATGTGGGGAAGCAACGTTGTCCAGATGCCGTGCCTCGTGCGGGTGGAGTCGATGAGAAAATCTCAGGAAAACTCCGCAACAACTCTGTACAACTCTGTACAACTCGGTTGACGGTGTGGAAAAAAGAGGCGATGTCGCTCAATCGCGCAGGCTTTCCAACGCCGCCTGAATCTTTCCCATGCGCTGCGCGAACGCCGGATCTTCTTTCATCATCGCGTTGACGCGCTCGAGACTGTGAATGACGGTCGAATGATCGCGTCCGCCGAAGGAGGCGCCGATCTCCACGAGTTGCATGCTGAGGAGCTCGCGCATGAAGTGCATGGCGACCTGGCGCGGGATGGTGAGGTTCTTGGTGCGGGTTTTGGAGCGAAGGCCTTCGGTGGTCACGCCCCACTCCTTCGCCACGGCGGTTTGAATGGCGTAGGTGTTGAGGGCCGGACCGCCAGCGGGAGTTCCATCGGCGGATTTGAGCTTGTCGCGCAGCGCGTCGCGGGCAACGTCGACCGTTATTTCGCGGTGTTTGAGCGATGCGTATGCGAGCAGCTTGATCATCGAGCCCTCGAGCTCGCGCACGCTCGATCGAACATTTTCGGCGATGAAGCGGATGACTTCCTCGGGGATCGTGAGCTCGAGGTGGTCCAGATGTGCCTTCTGGCGCAGGATGGCAATGCGATGCTCGAGGTCGGGGAGCTCGATGTCCGCGACCATGCCCCATTGGAAGCGGGAGACGAGGCGGGCTTCGAGGCCTGGGATTTCGGATGGTGGGCGATCGCTCGTGAGCACGATCTGACGGCCGCCTTCGTACAACGCGTTGAAGGTGTGGAAGAACTCTTCCTGCATTGCTTCCTTGCCTTTGAGGAAGTGGACGTCGTCGACGAGGAGGAGGTCGGTTTCGCGGAAGCGGCGGCGGAAGTCGGCGGTGGTTCGGCTCTGGATGGCGGCGACGAGCTCGTTGGTGAACTGCTCGGTGCCGATGAAGGTGATGCGGGTTTCGGGCTTTCGCTGGACGATCTCGTGGGCGATGGCCTGCATCAGGTGAGTTTTGCCGAGTCCGGTGTCGCCGTAGATGAAGAGGGGGTTGTAGACTTTTCCGGGGGCTTGGGCGCAGGCGTGAGCGGCGGCGGCGGCGAGTTCGTTCGACTTGCCGATAACGAAGTAGTCGAACGTGTATCGATCACTTAGTGGTGGCGAGATGGTGGCGCCACTCTGCGCCGAGTTTTGCTTTTGCGGCGGGGGTGCGACGAAAAGATCCATCTGCGGGCGAGCACGCCGCTCTTCCGTCACACGAAAAATCACCGACAGCGGGTGACCCAACGCAATCGGCGCCAGGCCCGACAAGAGCTCCGCGTGCTTCGACTCGTTCCAGTCCGCGGCGAATTGGTCGGGGCAGCCAACGAGGATCGTCGTCCCTTCCAGCGACAGCGCCTCGGTCGGCTCGAGCCAGGTCTTGAAAGTCTGCTCGGGCAGCTCGTGGCGAGCGCGGTCGAGCAGGCGGCTCCAGGCGTCGTGGGCGGTCAGCGTCATCTCGCGTAGTACTGTGGAAAACGAGGCGGGGGAGCGAAGCTAGAGATGCAATGTGGAAAAAGCAATTGCGATGGGCGGAGGGCGATGGGTGCTGGGCGCAACAACGCGGCTTGGCGAGCGGCGGAATCACAAATCTGACGGCCATGCCAGGCTCGAGCCCAACGCCCACCGCCAACGCCCATCGCCGGTTGCCCTATCTCCCTTCCCTAGATAGCTTTATCGACTGCATTGCAGTTCGAAATTGTTCGCCGTCGCTCGCACGCACCGTTTTTGGAGTCGCTCATGGGTAAGCCGACATATCGTCCCCGGAACAAGCGCCGCATCAAGACGCATGGATTCCGCACACGCATGGAAACCAAGTGGGGACGTGAAGTGCTCAGCCGCCGCCGCAAGAAGGGGCGCAAGCGCCTGACCGTCAAACTGCCAGACAAGTACGCAGGCGCATAACGACGGCTTCGACTTTCCGCGTCAGCACCGGCTCACGCGGGGTCCGGATATTCAGACCGTCATTCGAGAGGGGAAGCGAATTCGGACCGAACATCTCGACGTTCGAGTCCTCGCTTCCCCTCTCGGCATTTCTCGCATTGGCATCGTGGTCCCTCGACACCAACACAGCGCGGTCGATCGGAATCGGCTCAAGCGCCGCCTGCGCGAATGGGCGCGCCTCGCGCTGCTGCCCGCGCTTCGATCGGCGAGCGCGACCGGTGTGTCTACCGACGTCGCCATCCGTGCGCGACGCGAGGCTTACGCCGCCACCATGGAACAACTCGGGACCGACGTTGCTACAGTCGCGACACGATTCGCACCGTCGGCGGAGCATGCGAACGAAACTGGCGGCCCCTCATGATGCGTACGATTCTCGTGGCGATCGTGCGCGGATATCAAGTGACGCTGGGTCCGATGTTGCCGCCATCGTGCCGCTATTATCCAAGCTGCTCCGCCTACGCCATCGAAGCGCTGGAAAAGCATGGCGCGATGCGCGGCGGCTGGCTCGCCATTCGTCGTCTCGCGCGTTGCCATCCGTTTCGCCCGGGTGGATACGACCCAGTGCCGTAGCACGCATCGCATGCATCGCACGCCTAGCACGCCTAGCACCAATCGCATCTCGATAAATGGATAGACGCACTCTGCTCGCACTCGCGTTGATGGCGATCGTCATCGTCGTGACGCCGATTCTCTTCCCGTCCGCACGACGTCCGGTCAAGCCGGATACGTCGGCGCAGCCGTCGACAGCCGCGGAACCGCCGGCCCCAACAAATGCGCCGAGCACCGCGGCAGCCGCCTCGACACCTGCGTCGGCCACGACGGCGACAACGACGGCGACGGTCGGACCCTCGATGAGCGAACCGCGGCCGCAGCGCCCCGTCGACAGCGTCACTGTCCAGGGCGCGCGCACGCAGCAGGTCTACGCCAATCCCGGCGCCGCACCGGCGCGCGTCGAGGTCACGGGGTTCCACAGCTTGAGGCCCGGAAGCAAAGGCGGGACGCTGATCATCGCACCACTGCGCTCCGCACTGCTGCACTATCGCCTCGCACTCGGCGCCGATACGATCGCGCTCGATACGGTGTCGTTCACTTCGGCGACGAGCGGCGCGACGACGACATTTACCTCGAGCTCGCCGGCGATCACGCTCGCGTACACGCCGGTCGGCGACGGGTTGCGCACCGAGGTGCGCGGCACAGTGACGAATGCGCCGCCGGGATCCGCGCTGCTGATCGATCTTCCTTCGACCTTTCGGTCGAACGAAGCGGACACGCTCGACGATCAGCGGCACTTCGCCTTCGGTTACAAGCTGCCGCTTCGCGATCCGACGAGCGTTCCGTTCAGCAAGCTCGACGTGAACACCGTGCGCACCGACACCGGGTCGTTCCAGTGGGTGAATGCGCGCGACAAGTATTGGCTCGTGGCGCTGATGCAGCCCGTCGGCGCGCAAAAACCCGTGGGCGTTTTTCGCGGCCTCGTGATGCGCGGCGGTGTACGCGTTGGTCGAGTGGCGCCGACGGCCTATGCGACGACGAGCTATCCGCTCGCCGCGGGCACTGCCCAGATCGCATTCGACATGTACATCGGGCCGCAGTCGTTTCAGGAGCTGCGTGCGCTCGACAACGATCTCGTGAATGTGAATCCGTACGCCGGCTGGCTCCACGGCATCGTGCAGCCGTTCGCGACGATCGTGATGCGCGTGCTCCTTTGGATGAAGGCCAACTTCCACGTGAACTACGGCTGGGTGCTCGTGCTGTTCGGCGTGGGCATTCGGCTCATCCTGTGGCCGCTCAATCAAAAGGCGATGCGCACGAGCATCGGCATGCAGCGCCTGCAGCCCGAGCTCACGGAGATTCAGAAGAAGTACAAGAACGAGCCCGAGAAGCAGCGCGAAGCGCTCGTCAAGCTGTACGCATCGCACGGCATGAGCCCGCTCAGCCCAATGCTCGGCTGTCTGCCGATGTTGTTGCCGATGCCCGTGCTCTTCGCGCTGTACTTCGTCTTTCAGAACACGATTGAATTCCGCGGCGTGTCGTTCCTGTGGCTGCCGGACATCTCGCTGCGTGATCCGTACTACATCATTCCGCTCGTCATGGGCGCATCGATGTTCCTGCTCTCGTGGATCGGCATGAAGGCTGCGCCGCCGAATCCGCAGGCGAAGGTCATGAGCTACATGATGCCGGCGATGTTTACGATGATGTTCCTGAATTTCGCATCGGGGTTGAATCTGTATTACGCGGTGCAGAACATCGCGGCGCTGCCGCAGCAGATCGTGCTGTCGCGCGAGCGTGCGAAGTCGGGCGTCAAAGCGCCCGATCCCGGACGCGGAAAAAAATGAGATCGGCCGGGTGAAAGTCACCTACATCGGCCACGCCACCCTGCTCCTGGAGCTGGGGGGCGCCACCATTCTCACCGATCCCAACTTCGATCCGAAGCTGGGCCGGCTGCTTCCGCGAGTCTCGGCGCCCGGTATCGCGCTCGACAAGTTGCCGTCGCTCGACGCGCTGCTGCTCACGCACGCGCACGCTGATCACCTGTCGTTCGAGTCGCTCGAGCGATTGTCGCGAAAGATTCCGCTCTTCGCGCCGCCGGTGATCGCGAAATGGCTTCGCCGTCTGGGGTTCGATCACGCCGTCGATATCGCGCCGGGTGGCTCGGTGCGCGTGAAGGACGTCGAAATTCACGCGGCGAGCGCCACACATCGCGGCAATCGTTACGGCTTCGACCGCTGGCGCAGCGACGCGAACATGTATTTGCTCGACGCCGGCGAAACGATCTTCTTCGCCGGCGACACGGCGTTGGTCGAAGATACACATCATCTGGTCGAGCGCGTGCTGTGGAAGAACGGGCGCGAGCTCGATCTCGCGCTCCTGCCGATCGGGTACGCGCCTTGGTGGAAGCCGGGATTTCGAAAGGGTCATCTGACGCACGAAGACGCGCTCACACTCTTCGAGCGTCTTCGTGCGAAAACGCTCGTGCCCTACCACTGGGGCACCTTCCGCCACGTGACGGCGACCGCGCACGACGCCATTCGCCGCCTGCGCGCGCGATTGGCGACGCACCACCTTGCGACCGCGGTCAAGATCATCGAGCCGGGTGAATCGCTGAGCATCGGCGCCGCCTGAACGGCCCGCGCATGTCCGCCATCGTCACCGACAACCCGTTCGATCTCTCCGACACGATCGTCGCCAACGCGACGGCGAGCGGCCGCGGCGCACTCGCGGTGATTCGCGTTTCCGGAAGGCGTGCGCACGACATCGCGCGCAACGCCGTCGAGCGGTGGCCGAACCTGCCACGCATCGCGACGCTCTCGCGAGTTCACGGCGCCGACGGCGTTCTCCTCGACGAGTCGATCGTCATTCGCTACGACGCACCGGCCTCGTTCACCGGCGAAGATGCTGTGGAAATCATCACCCACGGCGGATTGCTCGTGCCCGTGACGATCACGGGAGCGCTGATCGCACGCGGCGCTCGACTCGCGCGAGCCGGTGAATTCACGCGCCGCGCGTTGTTGAACGGCAAGCTCGACTTGCTGCAGGCGGAAGCGGTTGGTGATCTGATCTCGGCGACGTCGCGCGCGGCGCAGCAGGTGGCGCTCACGCAACTCGATGGTGGTTTGAGCCGGCGCATTCTGGCGCTGCGCGACGAGCTGGTCGGGCTCGAGGCGCTGATCGCGTACGACATCGATTTTCCTGAGGAAGACGACGGTCCTATTGCGCCGGCGCGCATAATCGCGGCAACCGATCGCGTCGTCGACGCATTGACCCGCTTGGCCGCGACCGTGCACACCGGTGAGCTCGTGCGCGAGGGAGCGCTCGTGGTTCTCGCCGGCGCGCCGAACGTCGGCAAGTCCTCGCTGTTCAACGCACTCCTCGGCGAACGGCGGGCGATCGTGACCGATGTTCCCGGCACGACGCGCGATGCGATCGAGGCGGTCATCGACACGCCGCGCTTGCCGCTGCGGCTCGTCGATACGGCAGGCATGCGCGAGGCGGTGGATCCGGTGGAGCGTCTCGGCGTCGAAGTCAGCACCTCATACATCGCGCGCGCGGCGGTGGTGCTGGCTTGCGGAGACGACGAGCAGTCGCTGCGCGACATCCAACGAGCGCTTGCCGAGCGAACTGAGCGCGACGATACGCCGGTCGTGATGGTTCGCACGAAAAGCGATCTCTTGCGCCCGGGCGAGACGATCGGCGGCGGATACGAAATCGGCGAGCGCCCGTTGGTCGCGGTTAGCGCCGAAACCGGCGAAGGTTTGACCGAGCTGATCGACGTCGCCGCGTCGCTTGCCGCGCACGGGGCAGAGACCGCTACGCCGGATGCACCGATCCTGACGAACGAACGTCACGCGTTTGCGATTCGTGCGGCGCTCGACGAAGTACGCGCGTTTCGCGATCGGTGGACGAACGATGACGTGCCCGCGCCGGTTGCGGCGGTTCACCTGCGCGCGGCGGTCGGTGCGTTAGAAGATTTGATTGGCGTCGTCGACGTCGAGGACGTGCTCGACGAAGTCTTTCGGAGGTTCTGTGTCGGGAAATGACGCGAGGCCGCGCTAGGCGGTCATTGCCGCCATGTGGCCGAGTGCGGTGATTTCGCGCGCGTTGGCGCGGAGAGCCCAGGCCAGTCCGTTCGCCGCGATCGCCGGCTCACACATGCGCGCGCCCAGGTAATACCCGGCGCGTTCGGGCAAGACGTAATGATCGACGGTGCGCGCCTCGTCGCTCATGCCGCCCGACAGATAGCGAAGGCGCAGGCCCAAGCCTGACTGATCGAGATCCGGCGAGATCGCTTTCGACATCACCGACTCGAGCTGCCTGACGTCGGCGTACTGCCGACGCTCGTACCCGAAGTATTCCCACGCCGCGTGTCCGGGGCTGATCGTGCGCGCGACGTTCACCGCGAGCCCTTCGTTGACCAGCAGCTCGCGTAGCGTGGCCCGCCGGCCGGTGTCCCAGTACGAGTAGTAACCGGCAGCCTGCTCGATGATCTCCTTCATCTCGCTGCGGCTCGTCGGCGACGTGTAGCGCACGACGTGCGCAATCTCGTGCGCGAGCCACAGAGGAACGAGCTCCGGATCGAGGCCCAAGCCTTCGGTCTGTGGATTGGTTTGTCCGGTGAAGTGCTCGAGGCAGACGAACGCGATGCCGCGGCCGTCGACGACGAGCTCACCCGCGTTCGCGGCGCCGACGCCGACCATGATCACGACGTCGACGTCACAATCCATCGCAAGCAATTCCCGGCACTGCTGCTCGGTGTTGCGCGCGAGCGATACGATGTCCGTGCGCTCGAGCATGGTACGCAGATCCGCGCGATTCGCGTTGACAGTCGAGCGCGCGATGTCCGTGAAATGCGGACTGTCGGGATCGATGACGTAGTTGTGCCAGTACGACTCGAGGAGCTTGCGGTGGCTGGCGAAGTAGCGCTGGTAGGCGGCGAGTCGGTCGGTGCTATCGAGAACGGTGAAGAAGTCTGGCAGCAGGTTGATCAGCATCTCGACCGGGCGCGGGGAGGGCGTCGCGACACGAATTCCGTGTTACTCGGACGCGCGAATGATAGTAAGCGGCTGATACCCCAACAAGTAGAACATGCGACCAAACGACGACTCATTCGGCAAATGGCACAGTTTTTCCCTTCTACGTCATTCCGGGAGGCGGGGATAGCGGAAGTGGAAGAGGAGATGCACCGATGACGACGCTACAGCAAGTTGAACTCCAGTGCCCCATTTGCGAGACGCGATTCCGCTCGCAGACGGTGGTGTCGACGAATTCGTTCGGTGGTAAGCGCACCGACTTTCATGAGCGCGCGGCCGGCACGCAGCCGCTGCCCTATCTCATTCACACGTGCAATCGCTGCGGCTATTCGGGCTCCGATCGCGACTTCACGGATGAGACTGAAGTCTCCACGGGGCTGAAGGAGCGCGTGTGGAATGAGCTCGCGCCGTGTGTGACGTGCGGCACACTCACGGGCTCCGAGAAGTACGAAGCCGCCGCGAAGGTCGCGGAGTGGCAGGGGATGGAAGCGCGACATGTCGCGGATCTGCTGCTGCGCGCCGCGTGGTGCTGTGTGGATGAAGGGGACATCGAAGCGGAGCGGTTCTTCCGGCGGAAGGCCGGCTGGAAATTCGAAGAGGCGCTCGGAAGCTTCGACGGGGTGGCGCGCGACGAGCGAGCGGTGCTGACGTATCTCGTCGGCGAACTGTGGAGGCGAGTGGGGGACACGAAGCTCGCAAGCGCCTGGTTCAATCGGGTGGTCTCCGAAATCGTGGATCCGCAGACGCAGCAGTGGGTCATCGACGCGGCGCGACAGCAGCGGGATTGTCCGCGGGAGTGGTTCGGGTAGGGCTGGGCGGTGGGCGCTGGGCGTTGGGCGAAACGGCAAAGGCGACGGAGAAGATTCCGTCGCCTTTTGATTTCACGCCCACCGCCCAGCGCCCATCGCTCACCGCGTTCCGAACAACCGGTCTCCCGCGTCGCCGAGTCCCGGCAGTATGTACCCATGCTCGTTCAACTCGCGGTCCAACGCCGCGCAGTAGATCATCACGTCGGGATGCACACCGGCCAGCCGCTTCACTCCTTCGGGTGCCGCGACCAGACACATGAAGCGAATGCGCGTCGCGCCCGCGCGCTTGAGTGAGCTCACCGCGGCGGCGGCGCTGCCGCCAGTCGCCAGCATCGGGTCGAGCACAAAGAAATCGCGCTCGGATGCATCGCTCGGCACCTTGAAGTAGTAGTCCACCGGCTCGAGCGTGTCATGATCTCGATAGAGACCAATGTGCCCCACGCGCGCACCAGGCATGATGCGATACACGCCTTCGACCATCCCGAGACCGGCGCGAAGAATGGGAACGAGCGTGAGCTTCTTGCCGCTGACGCGATGTCCAACCGTTCGCTCGAGCGGCGTCTCGACCACCGCGTCTTCGACCGCGAGATCGCTCGTCGCCTCGTACGCCATGAGCATCGCGATCTCGTCGACGAGCTCCTTGAAGATCTTGGTCGGCGTCTCGCGATCGCGCAGAATGCTCAGCTTGTGCTGCACGAGCGGGTGCGAGACGATGCGCAGGGTCGGAAATGCGGGGGTGGTGTCCATGGCGCGCAAACTACTAATTTCGCGACCATGACAGAATCCCACGCATCCGGCGGTACGATGTCGCTGGCGCCGGTGTAGGCGCCGCGCCGCGCGGATGCGTCCACGACGACGAGCGAACTGGTGGCAGCTTGGCTGGTTGCTGGGCGCGCTCATGGTGGGCGCGTGGGTCGTATCGCTGGCCGGCGTCATCGTCTGGGAGCGCCGCGACGCCGCGCAGCCTTCGTCGGCGATCGTCGTCCTCGGCGCGGCGCAGTATGTTGGCCGGCCGTCGCCGGTGTTGCGTGCGCGGCTGGATCACGCGATCGATTTGTGGCGTCGCGGCCTGGCACCGAAGATCATCTTCACCGGCGGCTTCGGCGATCGCGATACGACGAGTGAGGCGGCGGTCGGCCAGCGCTACGCGATAGAGCATGGTGTGCCGGCGCGCGCGATCATGATCGAGAATTCCGGCCGAACGACGTCGGCATCGCTCGAACATGTCGCGTCACTCATGGACGCCGAGCCCACGCGCGACGTCATCCTCGTGAGTGATCCGTTCCACATGCTGCGCCTATCGATTCTCGCGCGCCGGTTGGGACTCATTCCGCACACATCGCCGACGCGAACCAGCCCCATCTCGATGAATCGCCGCGAAGCGTGGAAGTACACGCTGGCCGAATCGATCAAGGTGCCGATCGCGTTTCTGCTGCAGCGTCGGGAGCCGTAGCGCCGGGACCCGTAGCGCCGGGACCCGTAGCGCCGGGACCCGTAGCGCCGGCGACCTCGCCGCGTATCGCACGAGCCAGCCATTCCCAGTAGGCCCCTCCACCAACACCGGCGACATCGTTGTGTCCAGCGCCGTGCACGATCAACAACTCGCCCGGGCACGCGGCCGCGGCAAACACTTCGCGGCCCATGCGCACGGGGATGATGAGGTCGGCGTCGCCGTGCGCGACGTACACCGGCGCGCAAAGACCGCGGACGCGCGCAATTGTATCGAAGTGTACGCGAGATACGGCACCCCAAAACAGCGTCAATCCAGGAAGAAACATGCGTGCCGCCATGTCGCGCGCCGTCGAGAATGGGCTCTGCAACACGAGGGAATGCGGCATCTCGACCGCGGCAAGCTCTGCCGCGATCGCGCTGCCGAGCGAGTGGCCGAAGAAAACCATGCGGGACGGGGGAACGCCGAGCGTCTCGCGGGCGTAGTCGAATGCGGCGCGTGCATCGACGGCGGACGTGGCGTACGAGGGAAATGGCCGGAGGCCGTCGTATCCACGGTACTCGGGAAGAATGACGCACGCGCCGGTGCGGCGGGCGACCTCGGTCGCCCACGGCACGAACCAGCGCGCGAGATCGGCATTGCCGTGAAACGCGAGTAGTACGGTGCGCGCGGAACGACAATCACCGACGACGTAGGCGAATAAGGAAACGCCGTCCGACGCGCGGTAGTCCACGCGCGTCGCGTCGACATGTGTTTCAGGCGGGTGCGCCGGCGGCTGAAACACGATGCGCTCCTGGATTCGCCAGAGCATCGCGAGCAGTCCAACGTACAGCAGCATCAAGCCGCAGGCGACGAGAACGAGAACGGAGGTCACGCGTGTTCGAGCCGATGTCCTGGCGACAGGGTTCCAGTGCATTCCGGGCGAGTGCAATTTAGAGCGATGCGCATTCCGATCGAAACATTCCGATTGTCGAACGGGCTCTTCGTCACGCTGTCGGAGGACCACACCGCCCCGCTCGTGGCGGTAAATCTGTGGTACCATGTCGGCTCGGCGAACGAGCCCGAAGGCCGCACCGGCTTTGCGCATCTCTTCGAGCACATGCTGTTTCAAGGATCGGCGGACGTCGAGGCGAACGAACACTTCGAGCTCGTACAGCGCGCCGGCGGCACGCTGAACGGATCGACGTGGCTCGAGCGCACGAACTACTATGAGACGCTGCCGTCGAATCAACTGGAGCTGGCGCTGTGGCTCGAGGCGAATCGCATGGGCAAGCTCCTGCCGGCGATGACGCAGCAAAAGCTCGATACCCAGCGCGACGTCGTGATGAACGAACGGCGTTGGACGATGGACAATCAGCCGTACGGCAGTTGGATGGAAAAATTGCCGGCGCTCGCATTTCCTTCCGAGCATCCGTTCCATCACTCGCTGATGGGATCGATGGAGGATCTCACCGCGGCGAGCCTTACCGACGTCGCGCAGTTCTTCGCGACGTACTACACGCCCGACAATGCAGTGCTGTCGATCGCCGGCGATTTCGATCCCCGCGAAGCGCGGCGACTGATCGAAAAGCACTTCGGCGACATCCCCGCCGGCACGAATCGGCCGCCGCTGCCGGACATGTCGCTGCCGCCCGTGTTCGGACAGTGGAAGCGCGAAGTCGTCCCCGACGATGTGATGCTGCCGCGTCTGTTCATGGCCTTCCGCTCGCCGGTGTTCGGCAGCGACGACTACTATGCAGCCAGCGTTGCCGGTGCCGTGCTCGGTCTTCGCAACGGCAGTCGTCTACGCCGCCGGCTGGTGCGCGAACGACAAGTCGCCGCCGACGCGTCTGCGTTCACGTATGATCTGTCGAAGGGCGCCGATCTCTTCGTCGTCGACGTCACCGCGCGCCCCAACATCAGCGCGGAGCAGCTCGAGCAGGAAGTTGCGTACGAGATCGACACACTCGTGCGAGACGGCGTGACGGACGACGAAGTCCAGCGGGCGATCGCGGTCATTCAAACGATGTTCGTTGCCGGTATTCAAGAGGCCTCGGAGCGCGCCGACCGGTTGTCGATGTTCGCGACCTATTTCGGCGATCCGGAGCGCATCAACACCGAGGTGGGATTGTATCGCGCGGTCACGACCGACGGTGTCAACGAATTCGTGCGTGCGCGGCTCGACGAGAACAACCGCGCGAGCCTGCTCTATGTCCCGCGCGAAGAACGACCGGGTGAGCTCGTCGGCAGCGGCGCCGCAAGCGAGGCCAAATGACCGCGCCGGCAACGAGTAAGTCGCCGCGACCGGTTCCGGGACCGCCCGGCGAATATCACTTCCCTCGCTTTCATCGGCGGAAACTCGCGAACGGACTCGATCTCGTCGTCGCGCCCGTAACGAAGCTGCCGCTCGCGACGGTCGTGGTGCTCGTCGACGCCGGCTCCGTCTGCGATCCCGCTGGACGCGAAGGCACGGCGCAACTCACCGCCAAACTCCTGCTCGAGGGAACCGAGCGCAGCGAAGGCGCGGAGCTCATCGAGCGCTTCGAGTCGCTCGGCGCGTCGGTCGATGCGTCGGCTGATTGGGACGCCGCCGCCGTCACCATGACGGCGCTTGCCGAGCACCTGCCCGCCGCGTTCGACTTACTCGGCGAGGTCGTGCGAACGCCCGCGTTTCGTGTGCGCGAAGTCGAGCGACTCAAGGCCGAGCGGTTGGCGGAGCTGCTGCAGTTGCGCGCGGAGCCGCGCGGACTCGCCGACGAATTATTCTCACGCTTTCTGTACGTGCCGACTTCTCGCTACGCACGACCCGATGGCGGCGACGAAAAAAGCGTGGATGCCGTCGAGCGCGAGCACATCGTCGCGTTTTACGAGTCGCGATTCGTTCCGGCGGCAACGACGGTCATCGTCACGGGCGACATCACGGTGGACCGCGCCGAAGAGCTCACGCGACGCGCGCTCGGCGACTGGAGCGGTGGCGAGCGCGTGCGAATCGTGGCGGACGATCTTCCGGGGCATCGCGAGCGCGCGGTGCATCTCATCGCCAAAAGCGATGCGCCGCAATCCGAGCTGCGAATCGGTCACGTCGGTATTCCTCGCAATCACCCGGACTTCTTTCCGACGAACGTGATGAACGCCGTGCTTGGCGGCTTGTTCAACTCGCGCATCAACCTGAATCTGCGCGAAGCGCACGGATACACATACGGCGCGTTCTCGGGGTTCGACTGGCGTCGCCAAGCAGGTCCGTTTGTGGTGCACACCGCTGTGAAGTCCGACATCACACACGAAGCGGCGAAGGAGATTCTGCTCGAGATCAACCGCATTCGCGCGGCGCCGGTGAGCGACGACGAACTGTCATTGGCAACCAGCTATCTCGAAGGCGTTTTTCCCATTCGCTTCGAAACGACCGCCGCGATCGCGGCCGCGCTGTCGGTGCTCGTCATTCACGGATTGCCGGAAGACTACTACGACCGCTATCGCGAACGCGTGCGATCGATGACAACCGACCAGATCCTCCGCGCGGCACAGACGTATCTGCATCCCGACGCACTGCAAATGGTCGTGGTCGGCGATCCATCGAGCGTGCGTCTATCGCTCGAAAAAATGCAGTTCGGACCGCTGACGGTGTACGACGCATCGGGACAGCCCGTCGCATGACCGACGAAATCGAGCCCGGCAAGATCAGCAGCGTGCGGCTACACACGGGAAAGATCATCACGCTCGACCGCGACACCGTTCGATTCCCGAACGGCACGATCGGCGAGCTGGACATGGTGAGGCATCCAGGCGCGAGCGCGGTCGTCCCGTTTCTGAGCGACGCTGCCGGGGATGATCCGCAAATCCTGTTGATCAAGCAGTACCGCTACGCCGCGGATGGGTACGTCTACGAGATTCCCGCCGGACGGTTGGATCCGGGAGAAGATCCGAAGGCGTGCGCCGTTCGCGAGCTCAAGGAAGAAACGGGCTGTACGGCGCAGACGGTCGAGTTCCTCACGACCATCTTTACGACGCCGGGCTTTACCGATGAGAAGATCCACCTCTTCCTCGCCAGCGGGCTCCAGCATGGCGAGACCAGTCATGAAGCCGACGAGTTCATGACGATGGAGACGATGACCCTTTCGCGCGCGCTCCAGTTGATCAAGGAAGGCCAGATCAAGGACGCGAAGACGGCATTGGGCATCCTGTTCGCCGCCGGGTTCCGCGCCGGCCGGTAGAAGCACTAGCAACCTCGAGCATTGGACGGCGTGTCGAACTGGAGACAGCGGTAGACAGTTGTCTCCCGCCGGTGTCGCCATTTTGAGACACCCGCCCCTGTCGCGCCGAATGCTAGAGAGTGCCTAAAACATTCACCAACAAGCACTTAACGCTATTGGATCGCCGGCGTCTAATAGGGCATACGATCTGCTTTTTCACGGCCCGGGGACTGGAAGGCGGCACGCCGAATCCTTCTGACTCGTCCCAGCGTTTTCCTTTTTGTAGTGCCAAGGGGGCACCGGCTATCATGGCTGAGCTCGCAATGAAGCGCGCAGCGTTGCCTGGTTCGGCGACGCGAGAGAGGCTCCGTTCGCAGGATGACGCGACGGTGGTCGCTGCCTTCCTCGGCGGTGAAGAGCGCGCATTTCAGGAACTCGTAGAGCGCTATCAAACGCGCCTCGTGAACTTCATATACCGCACGATCGGCGATCGCGAAAAGGCCGAGGATCTCGTGCAGGAAGTCTTCATTCGCGTCTACCGGCATATTCACCGATTCGATCGGACGAAGAAATTCTCGACGTGGGTCTACACGATCGCATCCAACCTTGCGAAGAACGAGCTGCGCAATCGCTCGCGCAATCCGCTCGTTTTGTTCCAGACGATCAGGGCGAACTGGGACGACGAGGACCGTCCTCTGCAGTTCGAGGATTCGTCGTCGCGACCGGATGACATGTACCGCAAGCGTCATCTCCGCGAGCTCGTCGAAGACACGGTGGCCAAGCTGCCGGAGCATCATCGCCAGGTTTTCGTGCTGCGTGAGCTCGAGGGCAAGTCATACGAAGAGATCGCCGAGATCACGGACTGCAACCTCGGCACGGTGAAGTCGCGGTTGAACCGGGCGCGGAACGCATTTGCCTCGATCATCGAGCCGAAGATCGACTGAATCGGTAGTCATCGTCGGGGGTAGCGAGGGGGTAGCGAGGGGGGGCTGCGGCTGACGCCGGCAGCTCCCCCTTTTCGTTGTCGGGTCCCGGTCGCCGATTCCCACGCAACCCCTCCAACCCCTCCCGCCACGCGGCCCTAACGCATATTCTGGAACCGCATCTACGACACCGGGTACGGAAGGGCGAACGAATCACCCACCGTTGTGAGCTGACTGATGGACTGTCGTGAGTTTCGGAACAAACACGTTGCATTCGTGGACGACCTGCTGCCTGTGGTCGAGATGGAAGCCATGCGGCGACACGTGATGGTTTGTTCCGGTTGTTCGCGACAGGACGTGCGGGTTCGGCGCAGCTTGCTGCTGGTGCACAATCTTCCGCCGATCGAGACGTCGCCCGATTTCATGGCGCGGTTGAACGCGCGCCTCGCGGAGCTCGGACCGATTTCGCGGACCGACGTCGTGCAATCGCGGCCCAGTTACACATCGATCGCCGCGGTCGCCGCGCTTGCCGCGAGCTTGGTTGCGGTTGCGTACATGACGGTCGAGACGACGCGCTACTTCGCGCCGAGCGATAGCGTAGGCATTGCGACGGCGTTTACGGGTGCGCAGGATCCGATGCCGGGCACGGCGTCGATGGCCAATGCCGCGCTCGCATCCGTGCCGACTGGCATTCCCGTCTGGCCCGCGGTCTGGATGGTTGGTCAGGCGCCGATGCGCTTTGCGAGCATGGAGACGCGCGACACGGAGTTGGGACGCTAGAGCGTCCATAGGGCGAAAGACCGCCGGCCGCGAGCCGGCTTTTTTGTGTGAATCGACGCGCGAAAGCCTATATTCAGCGCCATGTCGCCCGTCTCCGACGCCAAGGTTCTGCGCACCGCAATCAAGGAGCGCGCCTTCGCGCCGGCGTACTACTTCTTTGGCGAAGACGATTACCTGAAAGACGAAGAAGTGAAGCGCGTGCTCGCCGTCGCGGTCGATGCCGCGACGCGCGACTTCAACTTCGAGACGCTTCGCGGCAGCGACGTCGATGCCGAAACGCTGGGCTCCGTGCTGAGCACTCCGCCGATGATGGCGGACCGCCGCGTGGTGTGGCTTCGCGACGTCACCGCGCTGAAGAAGGACGCGCGCGCCATGCTGGACGGGTATCTCAAGCGGCCCGCGCCCGACCTCCTGCTGCTGATGGTCGCGCCGGCCGGCGTGAAAGTGGACAAGAAGCTCGCCGACATGTCGGTCGCGATCGAGTACGCACCGTTGAGCGGCGCACGCATTCCGAAGTGGATCGCATACTACGTCGAGCACGATCTCGGCGCGACGATCACCGAAGGCGCCGTCACGCTGTTGCAGGAAGCCGCGGGCACGGACCTGGCGCAGCTCAAGGTGGAGCTCGACAAGTTGATCAGCTACACCGGCGGCGGTCCGATCAACGAAGCGGCGGTGACGGCGGTCGTCGGCGTGCGCCCGGGTGAAACGATGGGCGACTTCCTCGACGCGGTCGCGCGGCGTGACGCGAAGTCGGCGTTGACGATGTTACCCGTCGTGTTGCAGCAACCGAAAGCGAGCGGCGTCACGACGGTGATGGCGCTCGCCGCGCAAACGCTCGTCATGGGTTGGGCGCAGGCGGCACGAGATCGCGGCACGCATCCCGCGCGGCTGAGCAGTGAGCTATTCGAGCTCTTGAAACAATCCGGATCGGTATACACGGGCCGATCATGGTCCGAGTTCGTGTCGACGTGTGCGCGGGAATCAGAGCGCTGGTCGCCGCGCGCGATCGACGACGCGCTGGACGCCCTCCTCAACGCGGACGCGATGCTCAAGGAGACGCGCCTGTCGTCGGAAGAACAGCTCCTCTCCAATCTCGTGCTCTCATTGTGCGGCGCGCCATCGCGTCGCCGCGCCGCCTGAACACCTGAACAGACGCATGCGTTTCGTCGTCCTCCTGTGTGCAGCCGCGTCGATCGCCGGCGCGCAAACATCCTCCGGCGCGGACGCGGTGTTCGCGCGCGCCAAACAGCTCGTGGTAAGCGGCAACGGCGCCGCCGGCCGCGTGCTCATCGACTCGGTACTGGCCGCGAACAATTCGGACAGCCCCGTGTACGCGGACGCGCTGTACTGGCGGGCCGCGCTCGCCGCGACGCCGCAGGACGCGGAGCGCGACTATCGCCGGCTCGTCGTCGAGTATCCGTTGGCATCGAAGACGGGGGATGCGCTGTTCCAGCTGGCGCAGCTCGAGACCGCGCGCGGCGATCGGATCTCAGCCTCCGAACATCTGCAGGAGTATCTCCTCGACAATCCGAAGGCCGCGGATCGACAGCGCGCGCACATGCAGCTGGTGCCGATGCTGTTCGATCTGAATCGGTTGCCGAGCGCGTGTTCGGCGCTGCGAAATGCGTTGAGCGAAGTACCACGGTCGGACGTTGAAAATCGAAACAAGCTCGAGTACTACTCACCGCGCTGCATCGCAAACGACGTGAGTCCGCGGGGCGCGGTGCCGATCGCGCCGCCGTCGGTCTCTTCTCCGTCGCGAGATACCGGGCGGCGAGAGCGGTCGGACGCGACAGCGAAGTTCACGCTCCAGGTGGCCGCCTACACGTCGCGCGCGGATGCCGAGGCGCTCGCGAAGCGGCTCAAGGCACGCAAGCTCGACGCGCGCGTGGTGCCGAGCGGGAAGTTGTATCGCGTGCGCATTGGCCGATATCCGACGCGCGCGGCCGCGGCCACCGAGCAGAAAGTGCTCAAAGAGAAAAAGATCACGACGTTCGTCACCGACATCGGCCGCGACGACAAGTGACGACGATGACGTCGCCGACGCCGCTCATGCAGCAGTATCGCGAGATCAAGGGCCGCCACCAAAACGCGATCCTGTTTTTCCGCATGGGCGAGTTTTATGAGATGTTTTATGAGGATGCTGAAACAGCCTCCCGCGTCCTCGGTCTCACGCTGACGTCGCGGAACAACGGCGGCGCATCCGACGTGCCGCTCGCGGGCGTGCCGGTGAAGGCAGCGGGCGACTACGTCCGCCGGCTCGTGCAGCAAGGCTTTCGTGTCGCCATCTGCGAGCAGGTCGAAGATCCGAAAGTCGCGAAAGGCGTGGTGAGACGAGAAGTCATCGAGACGGTGACCCCGGGCGCGGCGTTCTCGGATGATTTGCTGGATGGGGCGCGGAACAACTTCGTGGTGGCGTTGAAGTCGGCGATCGGTGATTTCGTCGGCGTTGCCGCAGCCGACATCTCGACGGGCGAGCTGCGGTTGATCCTCGCTCGCGCGATCGACATGGATGCACTGATGGCGCGCCTCTCGCCGCGCGAAATCCTCGTCTCAACCGACTCGCGACTCCCGATTCCCGATTACCGGCAAGACGCTCTCGTCACGGAACGAGACGCGTGGGAATTCGACGAACCTCTCGCGCGCGAAGATCTCACGCGCCAATACGGCGTGCTGTCGCTCGACGGACTCGGTCTCGCCGCGGACGACACGCTCGTCGTGGGGGCGGCAGGTGCGTTGCTGCGCTACCTGCGCGAGCTGCAGCCGAGCGGGGTGCCGCAACTCGCGCGCCCGATCGTCGAGCGGCCTGGCGGCGTGATGCCGCTCGATGAAATGACACGGCGCAATCTCGAGCTGGTGGAATCCCTGCGCGGCGGCGGAACGGAAGGAACGCTCCTGTCGGTGCTCGATCGCACCGCGACGCCGATGGGAGCGCGTTTGCTGCGGCAATGGATTCTCGCGCCGCTCACCGAGCGTACCTCGATCGAGTCGCGTCTGGATGCCGTCTCGACGTTCGCCGGCACCGTCATCGCGTGCCAGGCGCTGCGCGACGCCATCGACGACGTGCGCGACATCGAGCGACTTGGCGCGAAGGCGGCCGCCGGACGCAGCACGCCGCGCGAGCTCCGCGCGCTGGGCGACTCGCTGTGTGCGTTACCCGCGGTGGCCGATACGCTGCATCGCGTCGCGGCAAGCGGACGTCTCGCCGACATTCTCGAGCGATGGGACGATGCGGCAGAATTGGCGTCGCGTATTTGTTCGACGCTCGTCGAGCGCCCGCCGATCGCGATTGGCGAGGATGCAGTGATCGCCCGCGGCTTCGACGCCGACCTCGACGCATTGTGCGACTTGCGCGACGGCGGGAAGGATGCGATCGCACGCATTCAGGCCGATGAGCGCACACGCACCGGTATCGCATCGCTCAAAGTCGGCTTCAACAAAGTGTTCGGCTACTACATCGAAGTCACGAACTCGAACCTGCATCTCGTGCCGCCGGACTTTCAGCGGCGGCAGACGATCACGTCAGGCGAGCGATTCGTGACGCCGGCGCTCAAGGAGTACGAGGAGCGCGTGCTGACCGCGGCGGAGCGGATCGAATCGCGCGAGCGCGAGCTCTTCGACGCCGTGCGATCCGCGGCGGGGAAGGAGATTGCTCGGCTCCAGCAGATCGCGCGCGCGATCGCCGAGCTCGACGTGTTGAGCACGTTGGCGGATGTGGCGGCGCGTGAAGGCTACGTGCGCCCGGTGATCAGCGATGAATTTGCGCTCGAGATCACGGCGGGGCGGCATCCCGTGGTCGAGCGCATGATGCCGCGCGACAAGTTCATCCCGAATGATCTTTCGCTCACCGACGACGCGCGGATGATCATCCTCACCGGCCCGAACATGGCCGGCAAGTCCACCGTGCTGCGACAGATCGGATTGATCGTGCTGATGGCGCAGATCGGCAGCTTCGTGCCGGCGAGCGCGGCCACGATCGGCGTGTGCGACCGCATCTTCACGCGCGTCGGCGCGAGCGACAATCTCGTACGCGGCCAATCGACGTTCATGGTCGAGATGAGCGAGACGAGCGCGATCCTGCACACGGCGACGAAGCGCAGTCTAGTGTTGCTCGACGAGATCGGCCGCGGCACGGCGACGTACGACGGTGTGTCGATCGCCTGGGCGGTGACGGAACACCTGCACGACGGCGTCGGCTGCAAAACCGTGTTCGCGACGCACTATCATGAGCTTACCCAACTCTCCGACGAATTAGTATCACTTCGTAACTATAACGTCGCGGTTCGCGAAGTCGGAGATCAGATTCTGTTTCTGCATCGATTGCAGGCGGGCGGGGCCGACCGATCGTACGGAATCGAGGTGGGCCGCCTTGCCGGACTCCCGCGCGGCGTCATCGAGCGGGCGCGAGAGATTCTGGCGGTGCTGGAGGGCGAGCATCTGGTGGGGAAACGCGAAACGGGCATTCGGAACCGCGCAAACCCGCCGGCGCCCTCGGACCAACTCGGCCTGTTCGCGGCACCGCATCCTGTTGTCGAACGGCTGGCATCGCTCGACGTCAATATGATCACGCCAATCGACGCGCTGACGATTCTCGCGCGCCTGGCGGACGAGGCGAAGCGTTCGCGCTGAGCGTCGGGGGCGGGATAGATTTCCCGCTATGATGCGATGGGCCGTTCTCTCCCTGCTGAGCGTGACGATGGCATGCAAGCGCGACCAACATCGCCCATCGCCCAGCACGCAACGCCCAGCGCCCGACGAGCTTCCCGCCCTCGTTGCGTCCGGGCTGCCGTTCAAGTATCCGGCGGCGCTCTACGCGCGAAAGGTGCAGGGCAATGTGACGCTCAAGCTGTTCATCGATCGCGACGGTCGTGTGTCCGCCGACTCGACGCGCGTCGAGGAGCCGAGTGGATTTCCGGCGCTCGACAGCGCGGCGTTGCGCGGAGCGAGCGAGTTGCGATTCGTGCCGGCCAAGCTGCACGGAGAGGCGGTGCCGGTCACGGTGCTCTTTCCGGTGTTTTTCCGCCATCCCGAGGCGCGGCCATTGCCGGGCGACACGATCCTAAACCAATGACACCACCCCGCAATCTCACGCCCTTTGACGACGTCAACGACCTGATTGGCTGGACGCCGCTCATTCGATTGACGCGCGTTACACGCGGCATTCGCACGCCTGTCTATGCGAAGGCGGAGATCTTCAATCCCGGCGGCTCGATCAAGGATCGCATCGGCGCGCCGATCATCGCGCAGGCGGAGGTCGAGGGGCGGCTCAAGCCGGGCGGTACGATTGTCGAAGGCACGAGCGGCAACACGGGCATCGGGCTCGCGCTCGCGGCGCGCGCGAAGGGCTACAAGTGCATCTTCACGATGCCCGACAAGATGTCGCAGGAGAAAGTGCGGCTGCTCAAGGCGTTCGGCGCCGAGGTGATCGTGACGCCGACGGCGGTACCGCCGGATCATCCCGACAACTACGTGATGATGGCGAAGCGCATCGCGCACGAGACGCCGAACGCGATTCTCGCCAACCAGTTTTACAACGACGCGAATCCGCGCGCGCACTACGAGACGACCGGTCCCGAAATCTGGGAGCAGACCAAGGGCAAAGTGACGCACTTCGTCTACGCGGCGGGCACCGGGGGTACCATCACCGGCGTCGGACGGTATTTAAAAGAGAAGAATTCAAGAATTCAAATCATCGCCGGCGATCCGGTCGGGTCGATCCTGGCCGAGATGTGGCGCACGAAGGGCGAAGGAAAGCCGGAGGGCGTCCCCTACAAGGTCGAGGGGATTGGCCAGGACAAGATTCCCGGGACGCTCGACATGGGCGTGATCGACGACTTCATGACGGTGAGCGACAAGGAGTCGTTCGCGATGGCGCGCCGGCTGACGCGCGAGGAAGGATTGTTCGTCGGCGGATCGAGCGGATTGATCGTGCACGTGGCGCTGCACGTCGCGCGGCGGCTCGACGATCCGAACGCGCTCGTCGTGGCGCCGCTGCCGGATACGGGCGAGCGGTATCTCTCGAAGCTCTACAACGACGAGTGGATGCGAGAAAATCAGTTGCTCGAGGCCGATCGCACGACGTTGTCGATGCTTCTCGAGCACAAGTCACGCGGCGACGGTGACACGCCGGTGATCGTGAGTGTCGCGCCTGGGACGACCGTCCGTCAGGCGCTCCGACTGATGTCGCTGCACAATGTGTCGCAGCTGCCCGTCATGGACGGCACGAATTGCGTGGGCTCGGTGAGCGACTGGTCGTTGTCGGCCAAGAGTCTCGATGACACGAAACTGCTCGACGCGACGGTGAGCCAGATCATGGACGCGCCTTTCCCGGTGGTCGAAGTTGGGCAGCCGGTCGACGCGGTCGCCAAGTTGCTCTCGAAGTCGAATCCCGCGGTGCTCGTGCGCTCGAATGGCGCGGTGCAGGGTATCGTGACGCGGTCGGACATGCTCAACTACCTGATGGCGAGATGATCTTTACTAGCTTTACAAGCGGAACTCCGACCGGAGGTGCGCAGCGCCGAAGGGAGGAGCAACTGAGCTCACCAAGCGGAACTCCGACCGGAGGTGCGCAGCGCCGAAGGGAGGAGCAACTGAGCTCACCAAGCGGAA
>Ga0134127_10000305_pt1 | contig 51166 bp, 46 predicted proteins | sample KB31753_FD_96459 | JGI IMG/M metagenome (GOLD analysis project Ga0134127, IMG submission 96459) | Terrestrial soil microbial communities with excess Nitrogen fertilizer from Kellogg Biological Station, Michigan, USA - KB3-175-3 | ecosystem: Environmental > Terrestrial > Soil > Unclassified ...
GCCGCGGAGCACGAGCCCGAGCGACACCGCCGGGTTGTAGTGCGCGCCGGAGATGTGCCCGCCCATGTAGACCATCACCATCAGCGACGCGCCAATCGCCAGCGGCGCCATCGGCGTCGCGACCAGCACGCTGCACCCGATGGTGAAGACCAGGAAGAACGTCCCGGTGAACTCAGTCAGATAGCGATTCATGTCCTCTCCTCATCAGTCGGCAGTGGGCAGTGGGAAGTGGGCAGGCAGCCTCTCAGTGACGGTAGGGCGGGTCCTTTCGGAACGGCCGCATCAGCGTTGCGCGACGGGGATGACGAATTTCTCGGCGGTATGCGTCTCCGAGAAGCGCGCGACCTTGACGTCCACCAGCCCGGCCGCCTTGCCCGCCTTCATCACGTCGCTCTCGGAGATGTTCGGGCTCCCCTTCGGCCGGATCACCCAGATGGAGCCGTCGCGCTTCAGGTACTTCTGCACCGTGACCAGCCGATCGAGATCGCCCCGATCGTTGGCCGCGACGAAGATGGCGTCGACCGGCTCGGTGCCGCGCGCGAGCACGGTCGCGCCGCAGGTCTCGATCTCTTCACGCAGCGTCTGATCGCGCAGCCCGACGAACAACACGAGCTGACCCGCCTTGATATTCAGCTTGTCGATGCGGCTCGGGGGATTGCGGATCTTGTCGGCCCATTTGATCGCCACCGGTCCCAGGTCGAACGAGGCGGCGCCCTCCTTCCACGTCACGAGCATCACGCCGTCCTTGGTGTCGAGCCGCGTGATGGACTTGTAGGGGATCGCCAGCCGCACGTCGCCGCCGCGGAAAATCAGCTCGTCGGTCTCCAGCAGCGCCTTCCCCTCGGTCTTCGTCCGCCCGATGGTGATGGTGCACTTCGCCTCCGCTCCCATCAGCGCCCCGGCACCCCCGCCGTGGTCGGCACGACATCAACGGTCATCTTCGGCGTGACAGTGTAGTTCACAGGCTGCCCGAATATTTCTCGTAGAACGTATTGGTCAGGAGGAGGTCGGGATCGTAGCGCTTCTTCGCGGCGAAGAACGCCCGAATCTCGGGGTAGGCCCGTTCCAGCTGCTGCGCGGTGTAATGGAGCTGGTACGGCAGGAAGAAGCGTCCGCCGACGCGGCTGCTCAAATCGATCAGGTCACGCGTCAGATCGCGCATCGCCTCGGAACCGGCCGCGTCGGTCGTCTGGTTCAGGTACAGCACGACGGCGAACATCTCGTCCGGGGCGTAGGTGAGGACGTTGTCCTCGCGGTGGACGATGCGGACCGACGCGTTGAGGAGATTCGCGCGGCCGCCGCCCATGATGCCTCGCATGCCGTCGACGAACTCCGCGAAGCGCGGCCGCGGCACGTAGTACTCGTGCAGGATGTCGGTCTCGCCGAGCAGAGTGTTCTTCAGGTACGTGACCGAATCGTGCATCGGCTCGTTGCGTGACACGAAACAGGCTTCCCCCGAGGCGAGCGCCTCGTTCCGGCTGACGAGGCAGTTCTCGAACCGCGGCTCGAGATATTTCTCCGACCACCACTTGAACCGCATGGCGACCCCGCCAAGCTTCGAGGCGTTGAAGATGACGCGGCGCAGCTTGACGCTGCTCACATCGGTGAGCGGAGGAACCGCCGCGCCGGCGGCGTCGACCTTCCGGTACGTGTAGAGCAGCATTTCGTCGAGAAACGACTGCGGCGCGGTCGAGAGATGGCCGTACAGCAGCGCGTAGCGATCGTCGGGGTCGATCTCGCGGGCGAAGACGGCCGGGAAGTCGGTGTAACGAAGGATGCGCCGCTCCGACTGGTAGACCGCGTTGTCCACCACGTCGAGATCGGCATCGAGGATCACCCCGAACAGGCCGTATCCGCCGACCACGAGATTGAACAGCTGCGGGTTCTCCGTGCGGCTGATCTGCTCGACCGTGCCGTCGGGGAGCATGACGCGCATCGCCCGCACCGAGCCGCCGACCGAGCCCGCGCGGTGATCCATGCCGTGCGCGTCCACGGCGATCGAGCCGCCGACGGTGAAGATGTCGGTCGACTGCATCGCCTTGACCGCCAGCTGCGGGTGCAGGAACGACTGGATGTCGTGCCATCGCGCGCCGCTCTGCACGGTCAGGATCCTGCGCTCCCTGTCCACGCGCATGCGGTTGAAGCCCGTCATGTCGAGGACCATCGCGTTTCTCGCGAACGCCTGCCCGCCCTGGCTGTGGCGGACGCCCGCGATCGAGACCTTGAGGTGATTCTCCCGCGCAAACCGCAGCGCCTCGCGCACGTCGTCGACCGTCTCGACGCGCACGATGCCGAACACGGGCGTCCGGTCGAGACAGCTCGAATCGTTGATGGTGCCGCCGCGCTGCTTCCACGGCACGATCGCCGAGGGCGGGACGACGGTCGAAGGCCGCGGAGCTTCCGCCGCCGGCACGGCGGCCGGCGGTGGGCAGTCCTTTTCGCCCACCGGTTCGGCCGCATAGTCGAACAGCTTTCGCGCCGTGATGACCGTGGCGACGAGTGCCGCGAGCGCCGCCGCCGCGAGCCCCCGCAGCGCGCGCGTGCGCCGGTCAGTAGTCATACACGTGCTCGAGCCTGGCGCCCGATCGCGTCAGGCGATCGAGAAGCTCGCCAAGCGTATCCACCGGAACGTCGATGCCGATGCGCCGTCCGCTGGTTGCCAGCAGCGGCGACGAGAGCAGCACCCTGGCGCCGGGAACGTCGAGCGCCGGCGCGTGATCCGCGGTCAAGGCCGTGACCAGAATCCGCCGGTTGCCCGCGACGTCGTGCAGACGGACGCCCGCCCGTTCGAGGTCGGCGATGGCCGACGTGAACGGCTCGTATCGCTTCATCGCGAGGAGCGACGATCCGTCCGCGAGCGCGGCCCTCCGCACGATCCGTGGATCGTCGAACGCACGGTCGGGCACGTGTTCGGCGCGCAGGTACACCCATTCAGGTTCGTCACCGTAGGAGCTTTTCGTGGCCACCCGGATGAGCGATCCGTACGCCGCCTTCACCCCGTATTCGATGCTGAGCGAGAGCCTGCGCTCCCACTTCCGCAGCGGGTGGGCACCCCACGCCGGCGTCTGCGACCACAGCGCGGCCAGCGTGCGTCCGAACGGAAAGTCGTACCACGGAATCGTGTGCATGAACCGGCCGTAGTCGGCGGCCGTTCGCGCCGCGAACCGGTCTTCGTCGGTGTCACTGGTGGCCAGCCACTCGGTCAGGCGGCCGACGGAATTTTCGTACAGCCCCTTCAGCACGTTCTCGACGCTGAAGCTGGTCCCGATCACCGCGAGCATCACGTGATTGCCCGTGTCGAACGGAAAGGCGCCGCACGCCGCATCGCACATCCGCCGGTAGTAGGTCCAGTACTGCGTCACCGCGCGGAAGTAGGGGAAGGCGCTCGGGCGTGCGCGTGCGATGAACGCGGCGTACTCCTCGGTCTCGTAGACGATGAACCATTCCGGCAGGGTGAAGTAGGTCGCCGCGCCAGGCCGCCGGTACCCGTCGATCGCCGCTTTCGCCTGGCGCACGTCCGACGGGTCCTCTGGCGGTGGCTGGCCTGTCTGCGGCCGCATCGCGCAGGACACCACGATGACGAGCGCCGGAGCGGCCGCGGCGACGAGCCCGAGCGCGACAACGGCGGCGGCCCGCCGCCAGCGGCGCCGCCGCGGTCGCGGTGTGTCAGGCGGCTCCATGCGCGACGCGCATCCGTGACGCTCGCGACGCCACGATGATCGCGACAATCGCGATGACGATGTGCGGCAGGTTGATGGCGATGTTGCGCAGGCCGAAATCAGGCGACTGCCACGGCTGCGTGAAGACGGTGAGGTCCAGGAGGCCGAGCTGCGTCGTCAGCCCGATGAGGGCGTCGGCGCCGTAGAGCACGCCGGTCAGCCAGAAGTACGGGGCGATCCACTTCCCGGTGCTCGCCACGATCAATCCGGTGATGGCGGAGAAGATGTGGACGGCGTCGTCGCGCAGGTCAATCCTGAACAGGCCGAACAGCCGCCCCTCGGGATCGTTGAACACCGGGACGTGGCTGACAAAGACGACGAAGGCGAAGCCGGCGAAATACAACCAGGCCATCGTCCGGAAGAACTTTGCAGAATTCACGTTGCCTCCTCGGTGGCGCCATCACGCGACGTCCTGGGTTGGGCGGCCCGGGGGCTCGAGGATGCCGTCAGGTCAGCGTGCAACCTGCGATTTGGCGTTCGGGATCCGGGATTTGGGGTCGATCCCCACGACCCACCGGTCGGGATCGTGATGCTCGATGTACTGCCGCCGCGTGATCCAGCCGAGGATCATCGCCTTCGTGATCCACCACTTGTCGGGCCGCACCGCGAAGTAGACGTGCGCGATGACGAGGCCGACCAGCCCGACGCCCGCCATTCCGTGCGCCACGTAGACGAAGCCCCAGGTCGAATCGGCCAGCATGTACGGATTGCGCGGGAAGAGCGGCGTCCGCACGCGCACCATCATCGTCAGCCCGCTGGCGATCACCGACAGGCCGGCCACGACGATGGCGAGGTGGTAGAGGCGGTTGCCGAGCGGGTACTTCCCGGGCTTCGGCCCCGGCACGTCGTGGCCGAGCTCGCGCAGGATCTCGGCGCGCAGCTCGGGCAGATCCTTCGGCCCGACCCAGATCGACCAGAAGTCGAGGAAGACGCTCGCGTGGATGACGTGGAACAGGATCGACGTCGTGAGCACGAGCCCGGCGGTCCAGTGCCACGTGACCCAGGCGAACTTGACGCCGGCGATGGGCAGGAACGCCGTCAGCAGCAGCGTGAACATCGACGCCGCCATCACCCAGTGGAACGCGCGCGCGGCGCCGGAGTGACGCGGGATGCGCGCGGGCAGATCGGGGCGCGCGGCCTCGATGGCGTCGGTCTCGGCGGGGTGACGCTTGCGGTGCGCCGAGAGCACCATGTAGCTGGCGTGCGCGACGAAGAAGGCCACGCCCGCGAAGAGCGACGCCCACAGCAGGTTCCACGAGACGTGCGTGAGAATCTGCTGGCCCCAGGGACTGTGGCCGAACGTCAGGAAGTAGCCCATTCCTCCACCCCGCGGATCGCCCGCTTCACCAGGTTGCGCATCAGCGGCACCTTGTAGGCGTTGAAGCGCAGCGGCTGCGCGCCTTCGATGGCCATCTCGCCCGCGGCCGCCGCCGTCGCCTCGTTGCGCGGCTTGCCTTTCGCGAACTGCTCGACGTTGACGAGGCGCAGCGGCCGCGCCGCCACCCCGTTGACCACCAGGCGCATGTTCTGGATCGTCTCGCCGGAGGTAACCATCGCGGAGGCGACGCTGACGAGCGCGAAGTCCCACACCTGCCGGTCGCGCACCTTCTCGAAGTAGAACTTCGAACCCGCCCAGTCGCCGGGAATGCGAATGGCGGTGAGCAGCTCGCCCGGCTGCAGCGCGTTCATCCGCGTGATGTCGGTGCCTGGCCCGATGAAGTAGTCCTCGGCATCAACCACGCGGTCGTCGCCGCTCGCACTGCGGATCAACATCGAGGCGTCCAGCGCGATCAGCGCGGGCGCGGTGTCCGAAGGGTTGACCGCCACGCAGCGATCGGCGCCGAGGATGGCGTGCTCGCGATTGATCGCATCGGGGGTGTCCGCGTAGCAGATGTTGCCGCCCGCCCGGTAGCAGGACCAGCCGGACCGGTAGTACCAGCAGCGCGTGTCCTGCGACAGGTTGCCGCCGATCGTCCCCTGGTTGCGGATCTGCGGCGACGCGGCAGCTTCGGCCGCATCCGTCAGGATGGGGTAGCGCTCCCGCACCAACGGGTGGCGCACCACCTCGGTGAGCGTCGTCATGGCGCCAATCTCGAGGCCCCCGTCGCGCTCCCGGACGCCCTTCAGCTCCTCCACCCCGCCGAGATCGACGACGTAGCGGGGGCGCTTGATGCGGTCCTTCAGCCAGTCGAAGCTGTCGAGACCGCCGGCGAAGATCCATGCGTCGCTGCCGTAGCGGCCGAGCAGGCTCAGCGCGTCCGCGGTGGACGCGGGCTGAAAGAGCTCGAACGCGGGCATGACATCTCTTATAACCGCCATCGTTCTCTCCTGGGCCGCCTGAAGGCGGCCCCTACGATCGCGTACGTGGGTAGATCGCGTACGTAGGGGCCGGCTTTAGCCGGCCCGACCTTACACATGCGCCTGCAGCGGCTCGTGCACCCGTTTCTTGTTCTCGAGCGACATCAACACCAGGTCCGCCGTCACCGGGGCGCGGCGGAAGACGTCGACGCCCACCGCATCGGCGATGGCGTTCAGCACCGCGCCGTAGCCCGCGCCGACCGGCGGCTCGCCGACGCCGCGCGCGCCGACAGGCGTCTCCGGATCCGGGAGGCCCACCGCCTCCGCATTCATGGTCGCGGGGATGTCGAGGATGGTCAGCGGCTTCGTGTTGTGGAAGCGCCGCGACACCATCAGGCCGTACTTCGGATCGAACACCCACTTCTGCTGCAGCGCGTGCGCGATGCCGAGACAGCTGCCGCCCTTGATCTGCGCGAGCAGGCTCCGCGGATTGATCACGGTGCCGACGTCGCCGACGCCGAGGTAGTCGATGAGCGTCACCTTCCCGGTCTCGACGTCCACCTCGACTTCCGCGAACCCGGCGACGAACGAGTAGGTCGTGCCGTTGCGCGGGTAGTTGTCCTTCGCCACGCCCATCAGCCCGAGGCCCGCGTGCATCGCCGCCGCGCGCCTGGTCACGGCGTTGACGTCCTCGGGCACCTCGTGGCCGTCGTACTTGCCGCCCAGCTCGATGGCGCGCTTCGCGGCCTGCGCGTAGGTCAGGCCGCCGCCCGGGTTGCCGCGCCGGTGCACGCGCTCGTTGCTCAGTTCGTAGTCGTCCGGTGAGCCGCCGAGGTCTTTCGCGGCAATCTCCTGCAGCTTCCGCTTCGCGTCGTTGGCGCCCGCGAAATTGGCGCGCGTCATCGCATGCGTCGTCTGGCTGCCAACCGAGAGGCACGACCACGGCACGCCCTTACCCGTGTCGCCCCAGTTGACCTCGACCTTCTCCCACGGCATCGCGAGCACTTCGGCGGCGACGCGCGCGAGGTCCATCACGGAATGCGTGCCGAGGTTGCCGACGCCCGACTGCACGTACAGCTTGCCGTCCGGGCGCAGCGTCATCAGGCTGTCGAAGCCGATCGATCCCGCGCCGTGCGGGCCGACCGCGACGCCGATGCCGCGCACCTTCGCTCCGCGGCGCTGGCCCGAGTAGGCCTTGCGCTCGTCCCACCTGAACGCCTGCTTGCCCTGGTCCAGCGCGTCGACGACGAACGCGCTGGTCAGCCGCCCGCGCTGGCCGTTGGGCTGCGCCGGCCCGAAGACCGCGCGGCCTACCGGCGAGTTCATCTTCCGGATCTCGACCTGGTCGACGCCGAGCTGCTTGGCCGCCTTCGTGATGAGCGGCTCGATCATCCCGTTGCACTGCATCGGGCCCGGCGAGCGCTGCTGCGACCGCGGCGGCGTGTTGGTGATGACGCTGATGGCGCGCCACCGCATCGCGGCCGGCTGGTAGATGATCGACGCGGCGAGACCGGCGGACCGGTGATCGCCCATCGGCCCGTACGATCCGTTGTCCTGGACGATGAAGAGGTCGAGCGCGAGGATGCGGCCGTCCTTGGCGAAGCCGACGCGCGTGCGGCCGCTCATGTTCGTGCGCGCGCGGCCGATGTAGCTCTCGTCCTCGCGCGTGATGCGCATCATCACGGGCGCGTTCGCCTTCTTCGACAGCAGCGCCGGGATGCACATCGTCACCGTGCCGCCGCCCTTGCTGCCGAAGCCGCCGCCGGTGTACTCGCTGATGAGCACAACCTGCGTCGGCTCGATCCCGCACCAGCGCGCCACCGCGGGGACGGTCTGCGCCACGCTCTGCGTCGAGCAGTGGAGGTACAGCTTCCCGTTCTGCCAGTAGGCCATCGCCGTGCGCGTTTCCATCGGATGGTGCCCGGTGGATTGCACGACCATCGTCTCGTCGAGCACGAGCGCGGCGTCCTTGAAGCCGGCGTCGAGGTCGCCGTACGACCATTCCTCGGTCGGCTCGCCCATCGGCAGGCGCCCTTCCGCGGCGTCGGCGAACTGCTCGCTGGTCCACTTGATCGTCTTGAGCGGCGACGCCGCGTTGGGCCCCTGGCCGCCGGGCATCGGCGCGCCCCACGCGTTGCCGGTCGTGCGCGCGTTCGGGCCGTCGGGACGCAGGCTCTCGAGCGGGTCGACGACGAACGGCAGCGGCTCGAGATCGACCTCGATCCGTTCGACCGCCTCCGCGGCGGTGAGCTCGTCGACGGCCGCCACCGCGAGGATCGGCTCGCCGCCGTAGAACGGCTCGTTGGTCAGGGCACGCTCGACGTTGGGACCGAGGTCCGGCAGGTCGTCGGCGGTGAGGATTGCCTTCACGCCCGGCATGGCGAGCGCGGCGCTGGCGTCGATGTTGCGGACGCGGCAGTGCGGCATCGGGCTGAGAAGGAGCTTCGTGAAGAGCATCCCGTCGGCGCGGAAGTCTTCCGCCCAGCGCGCGCGTCCCGTCACCTTGGCGACGAGATCGGGAGGCGTGTAGTTCTGGCCGATGTACTTGGTGTCAGCCATAAAAATTCCTACGGTGGCGTACGTAGGGGCCGGCTTCAGCCGGCCCAATCGTCGGGTCCAGTTTTAGCTGGACCTCCTCATGTACTCTGCGCCGCGCATGAACGCGGTGAGGATCTTGTCGTAGTCCTGGCAGCGGCACAGGTTGCCGGAGATGCCGTGCGCAAGCTGCTGCCGCGTCGGGTTCGGGTTGTCCTTGAGGAAGCCGACGGCGGCCATCGTGAAGCCCGACATGCAGAACGCGCACTGGAAGCCCTGCTCGTCGACGATCGCCTGCTGCACGGGGTGCAGCCGATCGCCATTGGCGAGCCCTTCGATCGTCTGCACCTTGCGGCCGCGCACCGTGTGCGTCAGTACCGAGCACGAGTAGTGGGGCACGTCATCGATCAGCACGGTGCAGGCGCCGCACTCGGCGCGGTCGCAGCCGATCTTGGTGCCGGCCAGCCCCAGCTTGTAGCGCAGCGTCATCGCCAGCGTTTCCTGCTTCATCACGTCGACGCGCCGCATCTGGCCGTTGACGTTGAGCGTGATGAGGCGCTCGACGGAGCCGGGCGCGGATGTCTGGCCGAAGATCTCGCCTCCGCTCCTGAACAGGTAGGCGGCGGAGGTGGCGACCGCGCCGCTGGCAATCACGCCCTTGATGAAGGCACGGCGCGTCACGCCGGCGCGGGGCGAATCCGGGTTGGGCGAATCGGGATTTTGCGGGTCCATCACTGCTCCTGAAAGGACGGTTGAACTCTAGACCCGGCCGGGGGTGCTGTCAATGAACCGGCGCGATGGCAACCCACTCCCGGAGTGCTCGTGGTACCGCCTCAATTTGCCCGCGTAAACACCTGCAGGTCTTGCAGGTCCGGCCTGCTGGGCGCCCAACTGATAGAGGTAAAGGTCTTGCCGTCGGACGAGACCGTGTAGATCACCCATTCGGACGTTTTGCCGTCGGTCTTCTGCTGGCGCACGATCAAGTCCGGCGCGAGGTGCCAGTGGGCCAGCGTTTGATCCTTTCCAGGAGTGCGCGAATCGGGGTGATCCTTGCCGTCGAACGTGCCGGCATACGAATATTGCGGCGGCGCGGTGGGGCTGTTGGAGAGCGTATTTCGCACGCCATTCCCTTCCGGCGCCAAGACCCGGACGTGCTGCGTCGGGAAGGTGGCGTGGTCGCCGCCGCGATTGTTCACGGACCTGGCCTGGTCCATCATCCATTTTCCGAAGATGGGATCCGCGAATTTCGCGCCCTGGCCGAACGCTCGAAAATTCGCGAACAGGAGCGTCACCGCCACGGTCACGACGACCAGCGCCGCATTGAATGCGTATTTGCGCATTTCCCTTTCCTCCCTGAGTAAGATGCCCTGCCATGGAAATCCATGCCCCGCATCACCCCATTCTCACGGTCAAAGAGGCACTCGTTCACCTCGCGATCATCACCACCGGCATCCTGATTGCGCTGTCGCTCGAGGGCGCGCTCGAATGGTCGCACCATCGCGAGCTGGTCGGGGAGACGCGCGCACGGCTACGGGATGAGATTCGAGGAAACCAGGAATCCGTCCAGATGGTGTTGAAGGGCCTGCCACCCGTGAGAATGCGGTTCATGCATGCCATCGAGGTGGCCTCCCGGATGCCGTCACCCGGCGCGCTCGAGGAAGCCGAACCGATATTCAAGCCCGAAGGCGGCAATCTGCTGTCCGGCATGTCATTCGCCTTTTTCAATACCGCGGCCTACACGACGGCCGAAGTCACCGGCGCGTTCGGGTTCATGGACTACAGCGAAACCGTCAGGTACGCCGACGCCTACGACCTCCAGGCACTCTATTCACGGATGCAGGACGGCATCGAGAAGGACCTCTTTGCCGCCGTCACGCTTGGCACGAGCCTGCTGACGAAACCGACCCCGACCGAAGTTGAAGACGTCAAGCGGCAGCTCCGGCTGGCGCTCGGCGGACTGGCGATCATGGAGAACCTCGCGAACGCACTGAACGAACGGTACACGAGGGTTCTCAAAGACGCACCCTAGCGCGCGGCGACGCGGGCGGCGGGACACTAACGAGCCGGCAGCGCGAAGCTGAGAATCAGGTCGCCCCCGCGGCGCCCGCGCTCGCCGCCGCCCGAGCCGACCGTCACGAACTGTTCGCCGTTCACCATATAGACCGAGGGCGACGCGAAGACGCCGCCGCCCGTGTTGAACTTCCAGAGCAGCTCGCCGGACCTGGCGTGATACGCCATGAAGTAGCCGGCGGTATTGCTGCCGCTGCCGACGAAGACGACGTCGCCGGCGGTGACGACCGATCCGGCCTGCCCCCAGCCGTCGAACGTCTTCTGCCACATCAGCTCACCGGACGCGGGATCGTAGGCGGAGAAATATCCTCTCGCGGGCCGTCCGCCGTTGAACGGCTCGTCGATCGCGTTGACATAGAGGTATCCGGTTCGCGGACTGTACGAAATCGGACCGTAGCTGGCGCCGCCTCCTGTGCCCGGCGCCGAAATCTGATTCGGCGCGAGCGGTGTGAACATGGGCACCGCCTTCGCGGACGCGAGCCGTTCGGCCGGGATGTCCATCGGCACGACCGGGCTGACCGGTGCCATCGGCTTTCCTGACGCCGTATGCGGAATCGGCTGCGTCGGCCACGGCTGATCGCCGGGGCGGACGACGGTGGTGGGCACCGGCGTCTCCTTGATCGGATGCACCGGTTGTCCGGTCTGCCGATCGAGGATGTAGAGGAAGCCGTTCTTGCTCGCCTCGGCCAGCGCCTTGACCACCTGTCCGCGCACACGCATGTCGAACAGGATCGGCTGGTTGCCGGAGTCGTAATCCCAGACGTCGTGATGCGTCTGCTGGAAGTACCACTTCAGCCTGCCGGCGTCGAGCGAGAGCCCGAGCAGCGAATCAGTGAACAGGTTCATGCCGGCGCGCTTGGTGCTGTCGCCGAACGGATTGCCGACGGCGACGTAGAGCATGCCGAGCTCCGGATCGATCGACAGCGTCTCCCAGATGCCGCCGCCATTGCGCTCGCCGCCGACCCACGTCGGGCCGGCGATGTCCCACCCCTGATCCTTCTCGTCCTGCGGAACCGTGTTGAAGTGCCAGAGCACCTTGCCTGTCTTCCCGTCCACGGCGAGGACGTGGCCGCCGGGGATGTGGCTTTCGCTCCTCGTGCTGCCGATGTAAATCACGCCGTTGTAGATCTGCGGCGCGGTCGTGAACCAGTAGCCGAGGCTGATCGCCGTCTTCACCTCCGGGTAGCGCTGCCGGATCACGTCGAGGATGACGCTCGCCTGGCCGTTCACGCCAAAGCCCGGCATCGGCTTTCCCGTCTTCGCATCGAGCGCGAAGAGGAACGATCCGGCTGCTGTGTAGACGATGCCGTCGGCATAGGCGACGCCGCGGTTGCGGAAGACGTATCCCTCGGGCCTGCCTCCGCCGATGAGCGCGGATACGTCGAAGCTCCAGAGCAGGTGACCGTTGGTGGCATCGAGCGCGTACACGCTCCCGCGCGGGTCCGTGACGTACATCGCGCCGTCGACGATCACGGGCGTCGTCTGGTTGCTGACGCCGTCGATCACCCCGGTTTGAAACAGCCACCTGGGCGCGAGCGACTTCACGTTCGACGCGTTGATCTGATCGAGCGGCGAAAACCGCGTGCCGGCGAGATCCAGGTTGTGCAGCGGCCAATCCGCCTTGTTCGCGGTGTTCTTGCGCTGCGCAAGGCCGGGCGCGACCCCCAGGACCACCGCGATGACAACAGCCATGGCCGGCAATCGGAACAACCGGGTGCGCTTCATCACGACAACCTCGCAGATGGCGTGGACGTGGACGGGATAGATACTGTATCCGATTGACGCACGCGATAGGATGCGCGGCGTGACCTTCACCGCCGGCACCTCGGGCCCCACGCTCGTTCGGGACCTCAGACGCACCGACCTCGTGGCCCTCACGGTCAACAACGTCATCGGGGCCGGCGTGTTCACGATGCCGGCCGCCCTGGCCGCGGGCGCCGGGCGCGCGAGCCTCGCGGTGCTGCTCCTGACGATTCTCCTGGCGTCGATGATGGCGCTCTGCCTCGCCGAGGTCGCCAGCCGCTTCGACCGGACCGGTGGACCGATGGTTTACGCCAGCGAGGCGTTCTGCAGGAACGCCGGGTTCGTCGTCGGCTGGCTGATGTACCTGTCGCGGCTGTCGGCGTTCGGCGCCATCGCCGTGGTGATGCTCGATTACGGGGCCGGCCTGTGGCCGGTCCTTGCATCGATGAGCGTCCGCCTCGCCGCCGTGACGCTGCTCATCGCCGCGCTCGCGGCCACGAACCTGCGCGGCGTCTCGCTCGGCGCCCGCATGAGCAGCGTGTTCGCGGTCGCCAAGATCATCCCGCTCGTACTCGTGGCGGGCGCAGGCCTGGGGATGGTCAGGCAGTTGCCGCCCACGCTTCCGCCCGCGGCACAACTCGGTGACCTCGGCGGCGCGGTGCTCGTCGCGTTCTTCGCCTGCATGGGATTCGAGACCGTGACCGTGCTCTCCGGCGAAGTGCGCCGCCCACGCCGGGACCTGGCGGCGGGCCTGCTCGGCGGCATGAGTGTTGTGGCGATCCTCTACACGCTGCTGATGATTGCGTGTCTCCGCGCCGTCCCGGATCTCGCACACGCGAGCCGGCCGCTTGCGGCGGCGGCTGCTGCAGCGCTCGGTGCACATGGAGCCGCAATCGTTTCAATGACGGCGGTGCTGTCGTGCGCCGGTGCGCTCACGGCCAACATGCTCACGACGCCGCGCGCCCTCTACGCGCTGGCCGAGCACGGCGACCTGCCGTCGGTGCTGGCCTCGGTCAATGCGGAGCGGCGTACGCCTGCCGTCGCCATTTTCGTCAGCGCAGCGACCATCTGGCTCCTGACCGCTTCCGGAACGTTCGTCTACCTCGCGACGTTCTCTGCGATGGCGCGCCTGCTCATGTACGGATCGACCTGCGCGGCGTTGATCGTCCTGCGACGGCGCGATGGGCCGGCACCGGTCGTGGTGCCGTGGGGACCGGCGCTGAGCGTGCTGTCGATCCTGGTGGCGGTCGCGGCGATCGTCGCGACCGCCGGCGCCGCGATCCGCGACCTGACGATCGCGGTTGCCCTCGGATGGGCGCTGCGACTCGTGCTCCGGCACCGCCGCGGCCCGGCTCCCGCGGCAGTCTGACACCGAAGGCCCAGCCGCGCGTCGGGCCGGGCAGGCCTACTTGCCGGGCCTGGTCAGCATGAGGTCGAGCGAGGGCCCGTTGCTCTCGAAACACGCCTCTTCGTACAGCTCGGACCCGTAGTCCTTGTTGCGGTTGAAGGTGAGCTTCATCGTCCACGGTCTCGTATAGACCTTCGGATCGGTGATGACCGAGGTGTACTCGATCGTGTCGGCGTTGATCAGGACGAAGCGCTCCGTCACGCGCATCGCATCGCTGTGAAAGGAGCCGACGACGTCGAACCACGGCTGATCGTTGTTGTTGGTGACGTCGACAACCAGCTGGTTGCCGTCCCAGCGCCCGCGTGAAGCGCCCATCCACAGCTTGATGCGGTCGGGAATATGCGGACCGCCGTTGAGAGGAATCGAGCGATACGTGTGATGCGCCATGTTGAAGATGACGACGTAGCCCGGCGGCTGGAAGATCTCGAACTCGCGGTTGTTCAGGTGGCGCGGGACGCCCTGCATGAAACAGCGCGCGTTGGGATCCAGGTATTGCGGCGTCGGGTTTTCGTGGTGCTGCAGCACTTCGTTGGACTTGGCCAACGCCCATGGCTGATACGGGATCTTGCCATCCGGCGGATCGATGATGAGACTCTTGCCGCGCCGCGACGGGTCGTCCCGGAAATTCTGGAAGCGCGCCTGAAACTCGAGGTCCTGGATGTTGTAGAACGTGCCGACCGGATTCCAGACGCCCTCGATCTTCGGTTGGCCGTCCGCCGTTCGTGCCGGCGTGTACGCGCCAGCGCGCGCCGCCGAGGACTGGCTGTTCTGAGCCGACGCGGCGTGTGGAATCGACACCACTACGACGAGGGCAAACACGATCGATGCACAGTGCCACTGCTTCATTGCGGGGGCCTCAGCCACGTGTGTTCCAACCCGAACGCGTAACATTCGTTTTCCAGGATGCGCATGCCCTTGTCCACGCGGCGGTAGAGGGGCATGCTCATCTTCCACGGCCTGGTGAACACCTTCGGATCTTCGATGGTGGCTTCGTAGTTGATGTTGTTGGCACCCATCGGCGTGTAGCGCTCGACCACGTGCAGGGATTCGCTGTGATAGTTGCCGCTGCGGTCGAACCAGGTCATGCCGGTGAAGTCCTTGACGTCGACGACCAGCGTGTCGCCCTCCCAGTGGCCGCGCGAGTCGCCCATGAACCACTCGACTTCGCCGTCGGGATGCGGCGTGTTCATGAAGATGCGCCGGACGGCGTGGACGTATTCGAAGGTGATCGCGATGTGGTTCGGCGTCTGAAAAATCTGGAAGGGATACGGCATGTACATGATGCGTGGCACGCCGGGCAGATAACACTTCGATTCCGGGTCCGCGGTGGCGCGGTTGGCGAAGTTTTCCTTCTGCCTGGCCGCCGCCGAGGGCTGGTACGGGATCTCGTCGCCCTCGACCACGCCCAGGCCGGCGGGCACGTCTTTCTCGGCGTTGTGCGACAGGACGTTCCAGTTCGCGGTGTTGACCGCCTGCCAGATGCCCGACAGGTCGGGTTTCCCATCCGCCGCGCGCGGAAACGCCTGGCCCGCGGCGGGTCTCGCGAAGGCGGCGATGACCGCGACCGAGAAGACGATCCGAAGCAGGCGAGTCTTCATGCAGGCGACCCGGAAACTGGCGAATCGTAGGAAGTCCGGCGCGTGCAGTCAAGGCAAAAGGAGTTACTATCTCGCCGCGCTGCACGAGGAGGTTCCCCGATGCGACATGGGCCCACGAACGTACTGCTGGCAGTCCTCCTCTCACTGGCGGCAGCGCCCGCCAGCGCGCAGGCGCCGGCGTTGGCGCGCACCTCCGACGGCAAGCCGAACCTGCAGGGCGTCTGGCAGGTCCTCAACACGGCGGCATGGGACATCCAGGATCACGCCGCCCGGCTCGGCGTACCTGCCGGGCAGTCAGTCGTCGTCGGAAACGAAATCCCGTACACGCCCGCCGCGCTGGCGAAGAAGCGCCAGAACTTCGAGACCCGTGCGACCGCCGACCCCGAGACGAAGGGATACCTGCCGGGCGTGCCGCGCATCATGTACATGCCGTACCCGTTTCAGATCTTCCAGACGCCCGGGCAGGTCGTCATGGTGTTCGAGTACGACCGCGGCATCCGGAACATCTACACGAACGGCACGCAGCACCCGCGCGGCCCGCTCAACTGGTGGCTGGGCGACTCGCGCGGCCGCTGGGAAGGCGACACGCTCGTCGTCGACGTCACGTATTTCACCGACGAGACATGGCTCGACCGCGCGGGGAACTTCCACAGCGACGCGCTGCACCTGGTCGAACGCTATACGCCGTCGGGCCCCGATCACATCACCTACGAGGTGACCGTCGAGGATCCGAACGTGTTCACGCGGCCCTGGCAGATGCGGATGGTGCTGTACCGCCGGAAGGAACCGAACGTGCGTGTTCTTGAATACGATCCCGGACGCCTGATGGACCAGGCCGCGGCGCAACGGGACAAGTAGGGCGGGCGGACCCGCCGGGAGGCCGACGTGCTGCTGCGTCATTCAGCTTTCGCGCTCGCGCTCGCTCTTGCGCTTGCGCTCGGCGCCCACCTTGCGGCGCAGAACGCGGCGGCGCCGGCGCCGCCGCCCGTGGGTGGGTGTCCGCCCGTCCCCGCGGCGTTCCACAAATGCGCGCTCGAGAAGGCGAAGACGTTCACGCCGCCGCGAACGCGATCGGGCAAGCCCGATCTGCAGGGCTTCTGGCGTGGACGGCTGTCCCAGTCTTTCTCGGTCGAAGGCGTCAGGGGCGACGAGCCGCTCGTCGGCAGCGATGTGATGCCGTGGGAGATTGCCCCGCCGATGGTTGTCGACCCGCCGGACGGGAGGATTCCCTACCAGCCGTGGGCGGTCCCCATCGGCAGAATCGGCGTGAACTACAACCAGTACCTCGATCCGCGCACCGCGTGCGGCTCGGGAGGCGTGCCGCGTCTCGCGCTGCAGGACGCCAACCAGATCCTGCAACCCGATGGCGATGCGTTCATCGTCTGGCTCCACGAGGATCACCACGTGCAGCGCGTGATCGCGATGGACGGACGGCCCGCGCTCGGGACGGCCATCAAGGTGACCAACGGCGACTCCCGCGGCCGGTGGGAGGGCAACACCCTGGTGATCGACTCGAACAATTTCAACGGCTACAACTGGTTCGACGACTCGGGCAACTTCTACACCGACAACGTGCACCTCGTCGAACGTCTGACGATGATCGATCGGGACACGATCCATTACGTGGTCCGCGTCGACGACCCGAAGGTCTACACGCGGCCGTGGACGCTGGTATGGGCGCAGGTGCGCGAGAAGGAGCCGGGGTTCGAGCTGCTGGAAGAGGCGTGCCGCGAGGGACAGCGTGACCTCGGCGAGCTGATGCGGGGCGGCATCAAGTTCTACTTCGATCCACCCTGGCGCGGGCGTTAATCGGCAATTCCCAACCTCCAATTCCCAACTTCCAAGGAGATTGCCTTGGGAGTCGGGAGTTGGGAGTTGGGAGTTCCTAACGGCCCGGTGCCGGCTGCGCCGGCCCTTCCGTCGCGCCGAGGAAGAAGTTCCGGCCGTCGGCAAAGGTCACCGTCGTGCCGCTGGCGGAGGGCGTTCCGCTCTTGGCGCGATATCCCTTGACGACCACTTCGCTGCCGATCGGAAAGTCGGTCTTCCGCAGGCCGCGCCGCACCAGCGCGTTCGGTGCGCCCGCCTCGACGGCCCAGTTCACCACCTTGCCGTCCGCTCCCTTGACGTCGATGTGCAGCCATCCGTGAGGATTCAGCCAGTCGAGTTGTGTGAGCGTCCCTTTCAGCTCGATCGGCTGCTTCTCGTCGAATTCAGCCGCAAACGAATGGTGCGCTGCAACGGGCACCGCCCACAGCAGCCCGATGCCCGCGAGTACAAGCAGCTTCGTCATCGGCGACCTCCATCCAGATGCGCGACACGTTACCACGAAGTCCGTTGACGAATTGACGCATTGACGCATTGACAATTCCCCAATCCAGATTCGTACATTCATAGATTCGACAATTCGTCAATCACCGCGTAGACGGCCCCAGCCGCGCCAGGCCCGCCCGTGCGCACTCTCCAACCATCGTCACGTAGCGGACCACGCTGTCGTTGCCGATCACGTACGGGTTCGGATCGCCCGGCTTCCGCTTCGCGAGCGCGGCCAGCTTCGCCTTCGACCCATCCTGGTTCGGGTGATTCGCGAACTGCACGTCGGCGCCCGACCGCTTCACCGCGTCGCGGAAATGATCCGCCGAGTTCGCGTAGGTCTCGAACCAGTAGCGCCGCGGCTTGTCGGGCGTGATGGTGAAGTTGAAGCCCGTGCCGCCCCACTCGGCCGCCACGTGCGGCCGTCCCTGGTCGCGCACCGGGACGATGGTCGAGATGGTGCCCGGCGTGTGGCCCGGCGTCAGGTACATCGTCAGCGTGGTGTCGCCGAGCGTGAGCTTCTGGCCGTCGGTGACGACCATGTCGCGCCGCGGCTTCGGCCACGACTGCGTGTTGCGCGCCGCGAGATCCCAGTCGGCCTGCGACATCAGCACGTGCGCGTTGAAGCGATCCTGCAGCAGCTTGGCGCCGCCGATGTGATCGCTGTGCGCGTGGCTGACGATCACGTACTTGATGTTCTTCGGATCGAGTCCGAGCTTGGTCAGCCCGCCGACGATCTCGTCCTCGACCGAGTAGTCGAAGAGCGTGTCGATGACGATGATCCCCTGCGAGGTCGTCACGGCCCACGCCGAGTATTCGGACTGGCCAAGGTAGTACATGTTGTCGAACACCTTCACGGGCTCGACGTGCCACGCCGAGCGGGGCGGCGGCCCCTGCGCCCGCGCACCCGCGGGCTGCTGCGGCGCCGGTTGCGCCGGCGCGGGCGCGGGCGCGGCGCAGAGGTTGTTGAACACGTCCGTGTGGTCGGTGCCCGCCGCTGCCTTTGCGGCCGCGACATGGGCCTCCGCGGACGAGTTTGTGGACTGTGCCAGGGCGCTGGCGGTCAAAAGCCCGAACCCGAGACCGGATGCGGCGATAAGTCCGATCGCATACGACTGCAGATGCTTCATGGCTGGCCTCCGCGAAAGCGGCGGAACAACGGGGCGCGCCGACGCTGGCGAAGTCTACCGCAAACCGCGATGTTCATCAGCTTGCAGGTCGTGTCGGCGTCACACCAGAATGCAGGACTCCTCGTTCGGCGGGAAAGGAGCCTATATGGCGAAAGCAAAGAGTCCGATACCTCCGGGCCATCACACGGTGACGCCGCAGCTGACGCTCGACAACGCCGCGCAGGCCCTCGACTGGTACAAGAAGGCGCTCGGCGCCGAGGAAGTCGCACGGGCGACAGGGCCCGACGGCAAGATCATGCACGCCGAGGTCAAGATCGGCGATTCGCTGATCATGATGAACGACACCATGGGCCCGCACGCCAAGGGGCCGAAGGCGATCGGCGGCTCGCCGGTGTCGCTCTGGGTCTACGTGGCGGATTGCGATGCGCTCTACAACCGCGCCCTCGCGGCGGGCGCAAAAGCCCCCGACAACCCGATGGGCAAGATGTCCGACCAGTTCTGGGGCGACCGCGCTGGTTCCTTCGTCGATCCGCACGGCTACACGTGGACCATCGCTACGAGGAAGGAAGACCTCACGCCGCAGGAGATGAAGCAGCGGCAGGACGAGTGGATGAAGCAGTTCGCGCCGCAGCCGACACGCTAGCTAGCGTCCGGCGAGCTCGAACACCTCGTTGACCGCGCTGTGCAGCGCCTCCGCGCCGTTGCCGTTGAAGGCCGTGTGCCCGGCGACGGCGTGGATGCGGTTGCCGAGCGCGGTGAGCACGACGCCGTGGCGGGCGGTCGGCATCGACGGCAGCCGGTACCAGTCGTTCGCTGCGGGATCGAAGACGACGAAGTCGCGGAAGACCGCATCCAGGTGCGCGTCGCGCAGCTCGCCGCCGGCGACGTAGATGCGGTTCTGGAACGTGATCCACCCCTGGCCGCTCGTCTGGTAGGGCATCTTCGTCATCGACCGCCATTTGTCGGTCGCGGGGTCGTACTCCTCGACGATGTCGGTGGCGCTCGAGAGCATGTTCGCCACGTTGGCCGCGGTCAGGCGGCCGCCGATGACATAGACCTTGCCGCCGACGGCGCCGCCGGCCGGGTGGTTGCGCGCGGTCGGCATCGGACGGTGGGACTCCCACTTCCCCGACGCGACGTCGAACGCTTCGTTGGTCGCCACCGAGAGGCCCCCTTCGTCGCTGCCGCCGATCACGTAGATCCTGCCGCCGGCTTCCACGGCCAGCGACGCCGTCCGCTTGCTCGGCATCGGCGGCAGCTCTTTCCAGGCGTCGGCAGCGGGGTCGTACTCCCACGACTTGAGCGCGTTCGGCTGGCTTTCGACCGTCGCGCCGCCGAACACGTAAATCTTCCCGCGATATTCGGCGAGCGCCATGTGATTGGCGGACCACGGCGCCGGCTTCTTCGTCGTCCAGCGATCGCCGGCGATGTCGTATTCGAGCACGCGATCGTTCCTGCCACCCTGGTTGCCGCCCATCAGGTAGAGCTTCCCGTTCGCGGTCGCGTTCCAGTACTCCTCCTCCGGCGTGGGAACGGGAGCGAACTTCTGCTGCGTCAACCAGCGGCCGGGCGACTGCGCGGTGACCGTCAGTGTGGCGGCGGACAGGCTGAGGGCGATCGCCGCCAGCGTGAAGCGGGTCGCGCCCGTCATCGACTGGTCCCTCCCTCGCTCGACGCGGCGCCCAGCTTCTTGCCGGTCTCCGTCATCACGACAGAGCGGGCGTTGGCGAGATTCGGCTTGGTCCGTCCGAGGCTCCCCTCGATCGTCACGGCATCACCCGGCTTGAGCAGGGTGCGCGTCCATCCGAGCCGGGTCAGCCCGTTCGGGCTGCCCATCTCGATCTCCCAGTTGGTGACCGCACCGGTCTGCGCGTCCGCGACGTCCACGAAGAGAAACGCGTGCGGGTTTGTCCATTCGATCTTCGTGACCTTGCCGGTAATCGTGACCGGCTTGGTGATGTCGAATTCCGCCGCGAACGAGTGATGAGCGGAGGTGGGTGTGGCCGCCAACGCGAGTGCCATCGCCATCGCCAATCCCGCGCCCGCGAACATGTCTTTCATGAACCCCTCCGCGAGCTCGCGCCCGTGCCTTCACTTGAAGGCGGAATAGTCCTGGAACTTGTTGTTTTCGGCGCAGATCGCCTCGAGTATCTCCTCGCCCGGCGTGAACAGCCACTGCACGTGACGCTCGACCGGCGTGATGAACGTGTCAGGGTCCTCGAGCCTGACGTCGATGTTCAGGTGGCCGAGATCCGGACGCGTATAGCGTTCAATAATCCGCAGCTTCTCCGTGTGCGGCAGCCATATCGCCTGCAACAGCCAGCTCTTGTCGTTGAGGCCGACCGTGTCGAGGACGAGCGTGTCCTTGTCCCAGCGCCCGATCGTGTGACCCATCCATGTCGGGTCGAGATCCTTCGGATGAGCGCGGCCGTCGAGAAACGCCTCGCGGTAGTGCGGATCCTGCTCGAACAGGTGGACCAGCAGCGTCCTGGTCTGGACGATCTTGTAGAAGAACGGGAGCGTCATCGTGGGATCAAGCGGCAGGCATCGCGACGTAGGCATGCCCTCGAACGCGCGGTCGCGTCGGCGCTCCCACTCCGTTTGCGCCCACGGCAGCATGTGCACCGGCCCGGGATTGGGATCGACGTTCGCGAGCCAGACGCCCGAGAAGTCCGGACGCCCTTCCGGCGTGCGCGGCGCCGGTCCCTTCAGATCCTTGTACTTGTTGTAGATATGTAGGAATCCGCCGTCATCGCCGATGATGCCGAAGTTGTTCGGCATGAGCATGATGTCGAACGTCAACGTTTTTCCCGCTTCGATGACCACGTTCGGCTGCGCGTAACGCGCCGTCCGCACGCCCATCTGGGGAACGGAGATTTCGTACGTCCCCGCGGGCAGATTGGTGAGCCGGTACTCGCCGTTCCTGTTGGCCACGACGGACGAGATCTTCCCCGACGCGTCCTTCGCCTGGACTGTGACCCCGGCCGCGGGGTCGCCCTGGTCCGTGGTCACCTTCCCGGCGATGGCGCCGCGACCAGCCTGGCCGGCCACGGTAGAGCCGAGCACGAGCAGATAGACGGCTATCGCAATCCGCCTCACGCAGCCTCCCTTGTTGCCTCGAGCGCACCGAATGGGTCGAATCGTACACCGGGTATGTCGCTCGTTCCACCCTGGGCGGAAAACCGGTTCACTGCGCGGCGCCGGCGCCGCCAGAACATCGGCAATGAAGATGGCAATGTGCTTGCTCGACGTTCGCCCGACGCGTTCGCTCCCCTGGTAAACGCCGGTCCCGCCTTTTACCGCTCTCAAGCTCTCTGACTAACGTCGCGCTGTGCCGTCCGGGGCGGTCCGCTGCCCGGCTAGCCGCACGGCCGAACAACGGAGGCAAAGATATGAGGACGCAGTTGCGGCGACTCCGTAGGGGCGTAGGTCTTTTCCTGCTCGTGCTTATTCTTCCTGCATCCGGCGCTTCGGCGCTGCCGACGATGATTCGGCTCGGTTACACCAACTGCGCCGTGTGTCACGTGTCGCCGCAGGGAGGCGGGTTGCTCACGCCGTACGGCAAGGGCGTCGACACGGCGCAGAGTCTCTTCAGGGAAGAGCCGCGTACGCCCGACGAGCAGCTCAGATCGCTCTACGACCTCCGCGTAGTGTTCGCGGCCAACATGGTGTCATCGGAGCAGAAGCCGGGGACCCTCTCGGCCTCGACCCTGCGCACCACGTTCCGCAACGCCGTGAACATGTCGTCGCACACGCGCGTGTCGTATCAGGCGGGACTCGACGCCACGATGACCGGCAACATGACGATGGCGCCAGCGGTCGGTACCGGAGATGTCGTCCTCAGCAAGGCAATCTTCGAGTACCACCCGCGCGACGGCGTCTCGCTGCAGATCGGACGCGACGCGTTGCCCGACGGTCTCGGCCTCCCCGATCCGCAGGCGTTCATGCGCAGGCAGCACGATGCCTTCGGCACGGCGTACCCGGTTCAGGCGAAAGCATTTCTCTGGAGCCCGCGGTTCGAGCTGACGCCGTACGTCTACGGACCAGGCTTTGACGAAACGCGCCACGTCGCGCGCCAGCACGGGGCCGGCGTGGTGGGCGGCGTCAATGTCTGGAAGCGCGCCGTAATAGGGATGACAGCGCGCACCGCCTACTCGGCATCATTCGACCGCAGGAGCGCGGGGGCGTACGCGCGATTGGGATTCGGCCGGTGGGGTATGCTCGCCGAACACGATCTCACGTCGCGCGTCGTCCCCGGCCCCGTGCCGGCACCGGCCGATTACATCCTGGGGTACACGCAGCTGTTCGTGTATCCCGCCGAGTGGTTTCTCGCCTCCCTCATCGTGGACGACGTCGAGGTCACCGGTTCAGCGACCAGGCACGCGTATCGCGTCGCGCCGTCGGTGGCGATGCGGCTGTCCAACAACTTCACGCTCGGCTTCACCACGCGCAACGAGGTGGTCCGCGGTCCCGCCCCGGATTCGCGCACCTACCTGCTGACGCTGGCCGTCAAGTCGGTGCAGTGAAGCGCTGCCGGTAGGGCAACCACGAAGGACACGAAGGGCACGAAGAGCGGTCGCCGGTCGGCCTGCGTAGCAGGCCGACAAACGGGTGAGATCGCGTAACTGGAACAAGCCGCAGCAGCGCACCAGGCGGTTTGTTCCGTTCCGCGTCCTCACCCGTGGCCGCCTCCGGCGGCCCGGCGACCGCTTGCCCGGTGCGAGCCCGCACAACCCGTCGAACGCGTCGTCTTCTTCGTGCTCTTCGTGTCCTTCGTGGTTCTCCGTCGCCGGCGTGCGGCGCACCCTCACGGCGCATAACGCCTATTCAACGCGCCGAAGGATGAAGCACTTCAGGTAGTACGTCTCGGGCACCGTGGCGAGCACCGGGTGATCGCGCCCCTGCATCCGCTTCTCGACGATCGTGACCGGCGTGTGGCTGTCGATCGACGCCTCGTGAATCACCTCGGCGAACATCTCCTCGTTCACGTTGTACGAGCAGCTGCAGGTGACGAGATACGCGCCGGGGTTCAGCAGGCGCATCGCGCGCAGGTTGATCTCCTTGTAACCGGCCAGCGCGTTCGGGATCGACGCCTTGTTCTTCGCGAACGCCGGCGGGTCGAGCACGATGGTGTCGTATCGCGCGCCGGCGCGCTCGAGGCGGCGCAGCTCGTCGAAGACGTTCACCTCGCGCGCCTCGACGTGCGGCACGCCGTTGCGAACGGCATTGGCACGGATGCGCTCGACGGCATCCGGCGAAATGTCGAGCGCCTCGGCCTCGGGACAGCTCCGCGCCAGGCGCAGCGCGAAGCCGCCGTTGTAGCTGAAGCAGTCGAGCAGCCGCCCGCGGGCGTAGCGGGCCGCCGCCTCGCGGTTCTCGCGCTGGTCGAGAAAGAGTCCCGTTTTCTGTCCGCGGCGCAGATCGACGTCGTATTCGACGGGACCCTCGCGCACGACGATCGACTCGGGGATCTCGCCGTGCAGCACGTCGACGCTCTGCGGCAGCCCCTCGAGCACGCGCACCTTCGGATCGTTGCGCGCGAGGATGCCTGCGGGCTTCAGCATGTCGACGAAGATCATCGTGATCGCCGGCAGCAGGCGATCCATCCCCTGCGAGAGCGCCTGGATGGCCAGGTAGTCGCCGTAGCGATCGACGACCAGCGACGGCAGGAGGTCCGCCTCGCCGTGCACGAGGCGATACGCGGTGGCATCGAGGCCGAGCGACTGCCGGAAGTGGATGGCGTGCTCGATGCGCGTCCGCAGCAGCCCTTCGTCGGCGACGGCCGTGTCGCCGACCGTCAGCATCCTGATCGAGATCTGCGACCGATCGCTGAAGAGCGCGCTGCCGATGCGGCGGTGCCGCGGACCCACGACCTCGACGATGTCGCCTCCCGTCGCTGAAACGTCCATCACGTCCGTCCGGTAGATCCACGGGTGGCCGGAGCGAATGCGCTGCTCGCCGCGAGCAGATATGAGAACCGTCTGCGGCACGTTTCGAAAATGTATACGACACTGTGGACGTCGTTGGTAATTTCTTGACGATCTCGGGCGAATTCCGCGCTCGCAGCGGCATCCGCGTAAGCACTTCGGCGCACGCCCCAACGAGACTGTGTTCGCGCGTTCGAAGCTGTCGCTGAGCTTGCCGGAGTCTTTTCGCGTCTCGTGTGGATTTACGCGAATAGGCGTCGCGGTACATCGGTTGCACCATGAGCCTGCGTTCGTCGAGCCCCCCTGCGCGAACGAGCAATCCCCTCGACATCGCCTGCTCCGGAGGACGTCCCCACCGAGGGTCGCAGGCACGCGCTACAAAAAAGGAGCTGACGTGATGCGAGTGAACGGTACCCGTGTGCTTTCCGTGCTGCTGTTGTCGCTGCTGCTGGTCCCGTCGTCGTCGACCTTCGCGCTGCCGACGATGATCCGCATCGGCTACAACAACTGCGCCGCATGCCACGTCACGCCGCAGGGTGGAGGATTGCTCACCCCGTACGGCAAGGGCATCGATACCGCGCAAAGCCTGCAGCGCCGCGAGATCACGCCTCCCGGCGAGCCGCGGCGATCGCTCTACGACGTCCGCTTCGTCCTCGGCGCGAGCCGGCTGCAGTCCGACGTCGCCGCCAACTCCATGACGTCGTCGAACGTCCGCATGCAGCTGCGCAACATGGTCATGCTCTCGTCGCACACGGCGGTCTCGTACCAGGCGGGCATGGACACGGCGGTCTCGAAGAAGAGCGCCGGTAATGCCGGCACGGCCGATTTCGTCGTCAGCAAGGCGCTGTTCGAGTACCGGCCGAAGGAGGGCGTGGCATTCCAGGTCGGTCGCGACGCGCTGCCCTCGGGCCTCGGCCTGCCCGACCCGCAGACGTTCTGGCGGAAACAGAACGATCCGCTCGGCACCGCCTATCCGTTCCAGGCGAAGGCGTTCTTCTGGGCGTCGCACCTGGAGCTGACGCCGTACGCCTTCGGTCCCGGCTTCGACGAAACCGATCCGTCCGCCCGGCAGCACGGCGGCGGAGTCGTCGGCGGCGTCGACGTGTGGAAGCAGCGCGCCGTCATCGGCATGACGGCCCGCAGGTCCGAGTCGCCTGCGTTCAACCGCCGCAGCGTCGGCGCCTACGCGCGGCTCGGCTTCGGCCGCTGGGGCATCCTCGGTGAACACGACATGACCTCGCGCGTCGACCGCATGTCGGTCGCCGCGCCGTCCGAGTACGTCGCGGGGTTCACCCAGTTCTTCGTCGCGCCGCGCGAGTGGTTCGTCACCTCGCTGCTGGTCGACGACGTAGTGACGTCGGGACCGACGAGCAAGCACCAGTATCGTCTCGCCCCCAGCGCGCAGATGCGCATCTCGGACAACGTCACCTTTGTGCTCAGCACTCGCGACGAGTTCATCAACGGGCTCACGTCGAGTTCGCGCACCTACTCGGTGACCGTCGCCGTCAAGTCGGCTCAGTAAACGCACACGACAGAGGAGAGTCACGATGACTACAGCTACTTGTCTCCGCGCCGCCGCCATCGCTTCACTCGTGTGGTCCTGGTCGGCCACCTCCGCCATGGCCGCGGATCGCCTGCACGTCGTCGGCGGCGACGTCACCGTCGTGTGCCCGCTCACGGTCGGCGGCAGCTTCGAGGCCAAGACGAAGGCGCTCAGCGGCGACGTCGGCCCCGCGCCGCAGCAAGCCGGTGGCGTCGGCGGCGCGCTCCTGGTGAAGCTCGACACGCTCGAAACCGGCATCAGCCTGCGCGACCGGCACCTGCGCGAGACCTATCTCGAGGTCGAGAAGGGAAAGGGCTACAACGTCGCGACGCTCGAGAACATCCAGGTCGAGAAAGCCGATGGCAAGGGGACGTTCAAGGCGACGCTGCTGCTGCACGGGCAGAAGCGGCAGGTGGCGGGGACGTCGGTCGTCCACCGGCGCGGCGACGGCACGACGCACGTGGACGCGGAGTTCCCGTTGAAGGTGTCGGAGTTCGAGATTCCGAAGCCAACCTATCTCGGCGTCGGCGTCCGCGACGAGATCCACGTCAAGGTCGCGTTCAACGCGTCGCCCATGAGCACGACCACCTCGACGCGCTGAGGAGCGGCGGGAGCGGCATAGTAAGATGCCGGTTCATGCCGACTCCCGCCTCGTCGCTCTCGTCGATGTACCGGTCGCTCGCGGAGACCGACGCCGAAATCGCCGCCGCGATCGCCAACGAGGTCCGGCGGCAGGCCGACGGGCTCGAGCTCATCGCCTCCGAGAATTTCGTCAGCACCGCCATCCTGCAGGCGGCCGGCTCGGTGATGACGAACAAGTACGCGGAGGGGTATCCCGGCAAGCGCTACTACGGCGGCTGCGAGTTCGTCGACGTCGCGGAATCGCTCGCCATCGCGCGCGCCAAGCAGCTGTTCGGCGCGGAGCACGTGAACGTGCAGCCGCACTCGGGCGCGCAGGCCAACATGGCCGTCTACTTCGCGCTGCTCAAGCCGGGCGACACGGTGCTCGGCATGAACCTGGCGCACGGCGGCCACCTGACGCACGGCCACCCGCTCAACTTCTCCGGCAAGCTCTACACGATCGTTCCCTACGGCGTCCGTAAGGACGACGAGCGGATCGACTACGAGGAGCTGGAGCGGCTCGCGCACGAGCACAAGCCGAAGATGATCATGGTCGGCGCCAGCGCGTATCCGCGCGTGATCGACTTCCCGCGCATCGCCAAGGTCGCCGCCGCCGTCGGCTCGCCGATGGTCGTCGACATGGCCCACATCGCCGGGCTCGTCGCCGGCGGCGTGCACCCGAGCCCCGTACCGCACGCCGACTTCGTCACCACGACGACGCACAAGACGCTGCGCGGCCCGCGGGCGGGCATGATCCTGTGCCGGGAGCAGTACGCCAAGGACCTCGACCGCGCGATGTTCCCCGGCGTCCAGGGCGGACCGCTGATGCACATCATCGCGGCCAAGGCGGTCTGCCTCAAGGAAGCGATGGAGCCGTCGTTTGCCGACTACCAGCGCCAGATTGCGGCCAACGCGGCACGCCTCGCCGGCTCGCTGAGCGGCCACGGCTTCCGCCTCGTCAGCGGCGGCACCGACAATCACCTGATGCTCGTCGACGTCTTCTCCAAGGGCCTCACCGGCAAGGTCGCGGAGGCGGCGCTCGGCAAGGCGGGCATCACCGTGAACAAGAACGCGATCCCGTTCGACCAGAACCCGCCGATGGTCGCCAGCGGCATCCGCGTCGGCACGCCGGCCGTGACGACGCGCGGCATGCGCGAACCGGAGATGGATCAGATCGGTGATCTCATCGCGCGCGTGCTCGCCGCCCCGGACGACGAACGTGCCCTTGGCATGGTCAAGGACGAAGTGGAACGACTGTGCCGGAAGTTCCCGCTGTATCCCGAGCTGCAATAGCTCCGCGAGCCGGCGAGCTCGCCAACCTGCGGACGACCGTCGAACAGGCGTTCGCACCGGACGGCGGTGTCGCGCGCGCCGTTCCGGACTACGAACCGCGGGCAGGCCAGGTCGCGATGGCGGCGGCCGTCGCCGACGTCATCGAGCACGGCGGCACGCTGATCGCGGAAGCGGGAACCGGTACCGGGAAGACGCTCGCCTATCTCGCCCCCGCCATCCTCAGCGGCCAGCGCGTGCTCGTCTCGACCGGCACCAAGAACCTCCAGGAGCAGATCTTCTTCAAGGATCTCCCGACGCTGCGCCAGGCGCTCGGCAGGCCTTTCACCGCGACGCTGATGAAGGGGCGCTCGAACTACCTCTGTCTCCATCGATTCGAGACGTATCGCGACGGCGTGGAGGGCAATACCTCCGCGGCGAGCCGGCTGATCGAATCGGGCGACCGGGTGATGCTGCCGATCGTCGACGAGTGGGCGAAGCAGACGAAGACCGGCGACCGCGCGGAGCTGCGCGAGCTGCCCGAGGACCTGCCGCTCTGGAAGGACATCGCCGCCGACGCGGAGACGTGCCTCGGCTCCGAGTGCCCGCGCTACGGCGACTGCTTCGTCACCCTCATGCGGCAGCGCGCCGCCGAATCCGACGTCGTCATCGTCAACCATCACCTGCTGTGCGCGGACGCGCAGCTGCGAAAGAGCGCGTACGGCGAGGTGATTCCCACCTGCGCGACGCTGGTCGTGGACGAGGCGCACCAGCTCGAAGATGTCGCGACGCAGTACTTCGGTGTCGCGGTGAGCAACTACCGCGTCGAGGACCTGGTCCGCGACGTCGAGTCGACGGTCATGCTGACGCCCGGCATGCTGGAGGCGACGTCGCGCGTCACCGAGCGTTCGCGCACGTTCTTCAGCGGCCTGTCGATGGCGCGGATGGAAGCCGCCGAGTCGAAGGCGCGCTACACCTCCGAGACCTTCGTCGATTACTTCCAGGACGGCGCGACGCTCGCCGGCGCGCTCGAGGGGCTCGAAGCCACGCTCGTCCTGTCGCAGCAGAAGGAACAGGCCGACGAGGCCATCGCGACGCTGGCGCGGCGCGCGCGGGACCTTCACGACGAGCTGTCGTTCCTCATCCGCGCCAACGACGCCGACTTCGTCTACTACGTCGAGAGCCGTGGACGCGGCCTCTTTCTCCGCGCCTCGCCGATCGACGTCTCGCGCCTCGCGCAGGAGGCGCTGTTCGACCGGATGCGCACCACCGTGCTGACGTCGGCGACCCTCGCGGTGGAGGGGTCGTTCGAATACTTCAAGAGCCGGCTCGGCATCCGCGAGGCGAGCCAGGTGCGCGTGGCGTCGGAATTCGACTACGCGCGCCAGGCGCTTCTCTACCTGCCGCGCCGCGTGCCGTCGCCGAAATCGCCGGCCTTCAGTGCAGCAGCGGCGCGCGAAGTCATCGAGATCCTCAAGCGGACGCGCGGCCGGGCATTCGTCCTCTTCACCAGCTACGCGATGCTGCGCTCGGTGCAGTCGTTCGTCGAGATGTCGCTGCCGTTTCCCATCCTCGTGCAGGGGACCGCGCCGCGCTCCACGCTCGTCGAGCAGTTCCGCTCGACGCCGAACGCCGTGCTGCTCGCCACCTCCAGCTTCTGGCAGGGGGTGGACGTGGTCGGCGAAGCGCTGAGCTGCGTGATCGTGGACAAGCTGCCGTTTGCCTCGCCGGGCGATCCGATTACGGCGGCCCGCATCGAATCGATCAGGGCGAGCGGCGGCGACCCCTTCGCCGATTACCAGGTGCCGCTCGCGATTCTCGCCCTCCAGCAGGGACTCGGACGGCTCATCCGCCACCGCTCCGACCGGGGCCTGCTCGCGGTCCTCGACCCGCGCTTGCGAACGATGGGATATGGGCGTAGATTTTTAGATTCGCTCCCTCCGGCCCCGGTGACCCACGACTTGGCAGCGGTGGAGCGTTTCTTCGGTTAAACTACGGGCTAGCCGACGGTTAATGGAACCGATCGCCCCCGAAATTCGTTTCTAGCAGAAGAGAGGATTGACGCATGCGGACCCATCTGTACCGGGGTGTCCTGGCGCTTGCCGTGGCCCTCGTGTTTTCGGCCCCCGCGTTGGCCCAGGGCATCGTCAAGGGCAAGGTCGTTGACGACAAGAACCAGCCCGTTGCCGACGCCAAAGTGACCATCCAGGGGCCGGCGCGCAACGCCGAGACGAAGACGAACAACAAGGGCGAATTCGTGCAGGTCGGTCTGCAGTCCGGCAGGTACACCGTCACGGTCGTGAAGGACAAGGTGGGGCAGGCCGCGCAGCAGGTGACCGTCTCGCAGGGCACGCCGGCGGAAGCGAACTTCACGCTGACGCCAACCAGCGGCATGAGCCCCGAGCAGAAGGCCATTCAGGAAGCGGCTGGCGCGGCCATCGAAGCGCTGCGGGCGGGGCGCGACGACGAGGCCATTACCAAGCTGAACGACGTCGTCGGCAAGCTGCCCACCTGCAGCGACTGCTACTACAACCTCGGTCTCGCCTACACGCACAAGCAGCAGTGGGCGGAAGCGGAGACCGCGCTGAAGAAGTCGATCGAGCTGAAGGCGACCAACCCCGATCCGTACAACGGCCTTGCCAACGTCTACAACGCGCAGAAGAGGTTCGATGAAGCGCTGGCGATGAACCAGAAGGCCACCGAGCTGGCGGGCTCGACGGCGGGGGCGGGCGGCGGCAACGCCGAGGCGATCTACAACCAGGGCGTCGTGCTCTTCAACGCCGGCAAGTACGCGGATGCGAAGGTGCAGTTCGAGAACGCGACCAAGGCCGACCCGAACAACGCCAACGCGTTCTATCAGCTCGGCATGACGAACCTGAACCTCGGACAGATTCCCGAGGCCGTCACCGCGCTCGAGACGTTCCTCAAGCTGGCGCCGACCGACCCGAAGGCGGCGCAGGTGCAGGGATCGCTCCCCGCGCTGCAGCAGATGATCAAGAAGTAGCGGCTGCAGGCCGGCTACGGGCTACAGGCGTCGGGCTACGGGTACGTTGCCGGACGCTCTTGCTGCAGCCCGTAGCCCGTCGCCTGTAGCCCCTCGTCGACTTCCTGCTGGCACTCCGGCTCGTTGTCGAAGTAGTACTCCACCACCACAAATCCGGATTCGCTGGTCTTCGCGGTCGCGCCGACGAAGACGTTGGTCAGGTGCGGCCCGAGCGTCGCGCGCGATTCGCTCGTCCAGTGCGCGAAGAGCAGCCGCTCGCGCTCCGCGAGACCCGCCATCCAGTCGCGCGGTCCCTCCCACATGCTGTCGGAGAGCAGCATGTCGACGGTCCGCGGATGACCGTACGCTTCGCTGATCTCGGCGCGCACGTTTTCGAACTGCGACTGGAGCTCGGTGCCGTATCCGCTCGTCCGCACCGGCTTGCCGACGCCCTTGACGTAGCACAGGCCCGTCAGCGGGCTGACCTGCGCAACGTAGAATTCCATACCGGGATGCGGCGACGGGACGGACGTGAGCTTGTACATGCCGCCGCCGATCGCCTCTCCGCCGAGCTGCTGGGCGGACATCCCCTGTTTCAGGCCGAACGGCGTGGCTTCCGGCACGAAAGGTTCCGAATTGTCCTGTCCGTAACTGGTCCACGCCCCGAAAAGGACGATGCCTGCCGCCAGCGTTGCGAGAGCGCGAGCACACTTCATGGTCGAACCTTCTTCTGACTCTGGGTCGGTTGGGTGCTGGGCGGGAGGTAATCTTCTTTTCGGCAGATCGACCCGACTCGGCCATGCCGCCACCCGCGGAGGTCCTGGTTAGTGCCCGGAATCGCCGGCCGGCTGGCCGCAATCCGGGCCCGGATGGCCGCCGCGGCCGCGTCGGCGGGGCGGGATCCCTCCACGATCCGTCTCGTCGCGGTTTCGAAAACGTTTCCCATCGACGCAATTCGTGAGGCCCATGCCGCCGGCCAGCGCGACTTCGGCGAAAACCGTGTCCAGGAAGTCCTACAGAAAATAACGTCTGCAGCCGACCTAGAGATCAGATGGCACCTCCTCGGCCATCTGCAGGCGAACAAGGCGCGGAAAGCGGCGCCTGCGCTTGCAACGATCCACTCGGTTGATACGGTCGAGCTGCTTCGAAAGATCGACGCAGCCGCCGCCGAAGCCGGCCGGGCGCCGGAGCTGCTCATCCAGGTCGACCTCGCTGGCGAGGCCACCAAGTTCGGCGCGTCGCCGGACGAGGTGCCACGGCTGTTCGAGGCGGCGGCCTCCTGCCGCGCTGCGCGCGTCATGGGGCTGATGACGCTGCCGCCGGTGCCCGAATCGCCCGAAGACGCGCGTCCCTGGTTCAGAAACCTGCGCGCGCTCCGCGACCAGTGGCTGGCCGCGGGCGTCCCGGAGCCGATGCTCAGGGAGCTGTCGATGGGGATGAGCGCCGACTTCGAGGTGGCGATCCAGGAGGGATCGACGATCGTCCGGGTGGGAACAGCAATTTTCGGGAGCCGATATGTCCAAGCCTGAGGAAATGGCACTGACCACGAACGAGCCGCGGCCGCGCATCACGTCGCCGGAGCGGAACATCACCATCACCCCGCTCGACATGCGCCAGGCGCGGTTCGCGACGGGCATGCGCGGCTTCGACAAGGCCGACGTCAACACGTTCCTGCAGGAGGCGGCCGAAGGGTTCGACCACGCGCTGCGCGAGAACGAGCGCCTGCGGATGGAGATCGTCCGCCTCGAGGCGTCGCTGAACCAGTTCCGCGAGCTCGAGGGCAGCCTCAAGACGACGCTGATGAGCGCGCAGAAGGTGGCCGACGACATGCGCGAGAACGCGCAGCAGGAAGCCGCGCGCCTGGTGCGCGAGGCCGAGGGGCGCGTCGAGCTGATGGTGCAGCGGGCGCAGTCGAAGACCGAGGACATCGAGCGCGAGATCGACGGGCTGCGCATCAAGCGGCGCGAGGCGGAGACGAACCTCGAGGGGACCATCGCCGCGCTGCACAACACGCTCGACTTCATCCGCGAGCAGGATCGCCGCGAGCGCGAAGATCGCGTCGTCCAGCACTGGCCGAAGATCGCGCCGGTGGCGCAGCCGGCCCGCGTCGGCTAACCACGAAGGCCTTCGGCGCTCACGAAGCGCACGAAGGCTGCCGCGCGCTAGTCGGTCGCCCCCAGCGAGCGCAGACACGCCGTCATTTCGGCCGGCGCCTTGCCGCCGCCGTACATCGCCCACCCCAGCGGCGTGCCCTGCCAGATCGCATCGCGTGTGTCCAATCGCGCGCCGCGCTCGATCAGGAGCCGTACGACGGCCTCGTGACCGCCGAGCACGGCCTGGTGCAACGGCGTCGCATGGGCGTGGTTGCCCTCGAGATTGTAGCGGTTCGGATCCTCGCCGGCGTCGAGCAGCATGCGGACGATCTCCGTGTGACCTTCCTGTGCCGCGAGCGACAGCGCGCGGTGCCGCGCTTCCGCATCCGCGGTCGGCAGCAGACCCGCGGCGTCGCCGGTGAGGCCGAGCCCGGCGGCCGCCGGCAGATCGATCCGCGCCCCGCGCCGCACGAGCGCCTTCGCGGCGTCGATCATCCCGAAGGCGACAGCCGTCTGCAGCGGACTGCCCCACTGCCGGGTACCGTGCCCGTCGATGGCGGCGCCGAAATCCAGCAGCACGTCGACGAGCGGCACCTGGACGCCTGCCTGCCTGGGCGGACTGCTCGAAACGAGCATGCTCATCGTCGTGCATCGGGTGCCGTACATGTCGGCAAGGGCGTCTGGTTCGGCGCCCGCGTCGAGCAGCAGGCGGGCGATGTCGGCGGCGTTGGGGGGACTCCTCTGGCGATACCCTTCCACACCGTTCGCGGCAACGTAGTGGAGCAGGGTCGCGCGGTGCACGGGTGGGTCGGCGTTGCACACACGCGTGGATCGAGCACGGATCAGAGCCGTGCTGCGACGGAGGGCTGCTTCCAGCGCGGCGCGGTCGCCGTCGATCACCGCTTCGACGGCGGCCTCGAACTCGAAGAAGGGACCGTCCTGCGAGAGCGCCTCGACGTAGGCGACAAGCGACGCCCAGTCAGGGAAATCGTAGCAGCGCGCGATGACGAGACGGGCATCGTCGAGCGAAAGAGGTGTATCGCGGATCTCGTCGTCCGGGATGAACTTCGGACGCCACGTGATCTTCTCGTCGAGAAAGCGCGGGTGCTTCCTGTGGAACAGATCGATCGCCGCGCGGTCGGCCGCGCGATGGCCGGCGAGAAGTGCTTCGGCCTGCTCCGCATAGGCCGTGAGAGGTGACCGAAAGGATACCGGCTCGAGGTGCATCACCAGACATCCCTCGAGATGATACAAGCGCCGGCGTAAGCGCGATGTGATATTCCCGCAGGCGGCACGCACGATGTGCGCGCCGCCCCCTCCGCTCTGCTTAACGGAGCCGTCTGAAGCCCGCGCGCAGGTCCTCCGACAAGAGTTGCGGCTGTTCCCACGCCGCGAAGTGCCCGCCCTTGTCGTGTTTCTTGTAGTAGACGAGTTTGGAATACGCCCGCTCGGCCCAACTCCGCGGCGCCTGGTAGACCTCTTCAGGGAACACGCTGATGGCGGCCGGAACGGAGACGTTGAAGTCGTTGAAAAAGGCGCCCTTGTATTCCACGTAGAGACGGGCGCTGGACACGCCCGTGTTCGTCAACCAGCAAAGGGTGATGTTGTCGAGGATGTCGTCCCGTGTGAGGGCGCCGTAGGGTTCCCCGTCGACAAAGAGTTTCACGATGTGCCCGTAGCTGGCCACGTCGTGGTCGATCATCCAGGCGGCAAGGGCGACGGGTGAGTCCGCGAGCCCGTACAGGGTTTGCGGGTGTGCGGCCATCATCACTTGGGTAGGGATGTGCTGGTAAATGAACGCCATCTGGCCGTATGCCCGCTGCTCCTCAACCGAGAGACCCGCCGGCGGCGGCCCGCCGGACTGAAGCGCCTTGGCCACGTCAGCGGGCGCATTGCCGGGGAAGTTCACATGGATGCCGATCAACTCTGGAGGTGCCTGGAGAGCCATCAGGTTCGTGACGAACGCACCCCAATCACCACCTTGCGCCGTGAACCGGCTGTACCCGAGGCGCTTCATCAGCGCCACCCACGCCCGCGCCATGCGAGCGGGGTCCCACCCCGGCGTCGTGGGCTTGCCTGAAAACCCGTAGCCGGCCATCGACGGGACCACCACGTGGAAGGCGTCCGACGCGCTGCCGCCGTGAGCCGTGGGGTTGGTCAGTGGATCGATGATCTTCAGCTGCTCGATCGGCGAGCCGGGCCAGCCGTGGGTGACGACGAGCGGCAGCGCATCTTCATGCTTCGAGCGGGCGTGAATGAAGTGGATGTCCAACCCATCGATCTCGGTGATGAATGGGGGGTGGGCGTTCAGTTGCGCTTCGCACCGCCGCCAGTTGTATTCGGTCGCCCAATACCGCGCGAGCGCTTGCATGGCGGCGAGTTGCACGCCTTGCGATGCGTCCGCGGCCGTCTCGCGTTCGGGCCACCGTGTCGCGTTGATGCGCCTGCGTAATTCGGTCAGCTCCCCCTCGGGAACGTTCACACGAAATGGACGAAGAGCGGTCTTGTCAGTTGCCTGTTCGCTGCGTTCCAGTGTGGCGCCTGTTGGAGTCATCGTGGCCTCCTCGAAGAAGTTCTGGATTCCCGGGTTTGTGATCGTGTGCGGTCGGGTCTCGAGCGCTGCGGCATCGGCGGGTGTGGCATCGTTAGAATGAGAACTGCCAGGGGTCACAGCACAGTCACGACGGGCCGTGACTGTCCGCATTGAGAATGAGGATTTGCTCAGGAAATCGGCCGCGGGATCGTCACGCTCTTCGCGATGGCACGAGTCGTACCGAGATGTGACGCGGCGATGATCCAGCTCACCGTACGGGTGATCCCTCGCTCCAGCAAGCCTGGCATTGCCGGAATCCGTGATGGTGCCCTGCTCGTCCGATTGCAATCGCCTCCCGTTGAAGGCGCGGCAAACGAAGAACTGATGCAGGTGATTGCGAAGGCGTTCGGCGCCGCCAGGCGCGAGGTGGAGATCGTGGCCGGTGAACGATCCAGGTTGAAGCGGGTCGCCATCGGCACCGTCGACCGTCCCCACGTCAACGCAGTCCTGCGCTCGCTCGGCGTCAACCCCGACGAACTACAATCGTCCAGTGCCGCTGCAAGCGGACTTCCTGATTGAGCACGCTGAGCTGATCGCCACCTGCGCGGGCCCGGCGCCGCGTCGCGGTCTCGCGCAGCGCGAGATCTCGCCGCTGGTGGAGGGCGTCGTGGCCGCCTTCGACGGACGCATCGTCTACGTCGGCGCCGCCGGCGCGCTGGCCGACGCCGTCGACGTCCAGCGCGGCGCGACGCGCATCGACGCCCGCGGCTGCAGCGTCGTCCCCGGCTTCGTCGACCCGCACACCCACGTGGTCTACGCGGGAGACCGGCGGGCCGAACTGCAGCGCCGCCTGTCGGGCGAGTCGTACGCCGCGATTGCGGCCGATGGCGGCGGCATTGTGAGCACCGTCTGCGCCACGCGCGCCGCCACCGAGGAGCAGCTCGTCGCCGCCGCGCGGCTGCGCCTCGATGAGATGCTCGCCTGCGGCACCACCATCTGCGAGGCGAAGAGCGGCTACGGCCTCGAGGTGGCATCCGAGCTGCGCCAGCTGCACGCGATGCGCACGCTCGACGAGGAGCACGCCATCGACGTCGTCCCGACCTTCATGGGCGCGCACGAAATTCCGCTCGAGTACCGGCAGCGGCGATCGGCGTACGTCGCGCTCGTCATCGAGGAGATGCTCCCGCGCGTCGCGGAGGAGGGCCTGGCCGAGTACTGCGATGTGTTCTGCGAACGGGGCGTCTTCACCCCGGAGGAGTCGATCGAGATCCTCGAAGCCGGACGCCGGGCCGGCCTCGTGCCGCGTGTGCACGCCGACGAGCTCGCGCCGAGCGGCGGCGCCAGCGTCGCCGCGCGGGTGCGGGCGCGCTCCGCTGACCATCTCGTGCACGTGGATGAGCGCGGCGCCGATGCCCTGGCCGACGCGGACGTCTGCGCGACCCTGCTGCCGGCGGCCGCCTTCTACCTGAAGCTCGATCGCTTTGCGCCGGCGCGGATGCTCGTCGACCGTGGTGTGCCGGTGGCGCTCGCGAGCGACGTCAATCCGGGCGCGGGCTTCTCGCCGTCGATGCCGTTTGCGATGACGCTTGCCTGCTTCGCGATGCAGATGACGCTCGAGGAAGCGCTCATCGGCGCGACGCTGAACGCCGCCTGGTCGCTCGATCGCGGCGAGGATGCGGGAAGCCTCGAGCCGGGCAAGCTGATGGACGCCGTGATCGTCAAGGGCGGCCTCGCGGAGCTCGTGCGCGTGGGGGCGCCGGCCATCCGGATGGTCGTCAAGCGCGGAAAGGTCGTCTCATGGACGCAGTGAGCTTTGGCGAGATGGCGGTCGCGGACCTGCTGGACGCGTTCGCGTCCACGGATGCGATTCCTGGCGGCGGTTCGGCCGCGGCGCTGGGCGGCGCGCTAGGCGCCTCGCTGCTGCTGATGGTCGCCGGCCTGCCCAAGACCAAGAGCGGCGCGCCGGAAGAAACCACCGATCTTGCCGAGACCGCCTCGCGCCTGCACCCGCTTCGCGATTCGCTCCTCGAGCTCGTCGATCGCGACAGCGAGGCCTACAAGCAGGTCCTGGACGCGTTCCGCCTCGGGAAGGAGACCGACGAGGAGAAAACGGCGCGGCAGAAGGCGATCGAGCGCGCGACGCGCGGGGCGACAGAGGCGCCGCTCAACACGATGCGCGCGTGCCAGCAGGCGCTGCGCGCCGGGGTGGTCGTCGCGAGGAACGGCAGCCGCCGCACCACGAGCGACGTCGGCGTCGGCGTGGAGCTGCTGCTGGCCGCGCTGCGCGGCGCGCGGCTCAACGTGGAGATCAACCTGTCGTCGCTGGAGGATGCCGCCTACGTGGCGCGCATCAAGTCGGAGGTGGAGGAGCTCGAACGCGACGCGGCGGCCGATGCGGATGCCGCGCGTCGCGCGCTACGATGAATCCTGTCTGCGCCGAAGCGCCGAGCGCGAAGGCGGATTACCGGTTCGCGAGCGGATTGCCGGGGCCCGGGTTCACGCCCTGGCCCATGTTGATCCCTTCGACCACGAAGTGAAACTTGACCGGGTACTTGTAGTTCGGGAACACCTCGACCGGCTGCGTGTACGCCGCCTGGGCGGTCGTCTTGAAGCCGTCGCGCGTCACCATGATGTCCTCGTACACCAGCGGCAGCTGGAGCGCCGTCGCCTGTTCCAGGATGCGGTTCTGCAGCTCCCCCGGCGAGGCGTTCCCGCCGAAGGTGACCAGCTGCTGGGACTGGTCCTTGAGCTGGTAGTACTTCGCGGCGGCGAGGCCGGCCCGCGCCGCCGCGTTGATGATGGCGATGACGATCAGGAGCTTGATGATGGTCTTCATGCGGCCTACCGTACCTTTTTCGGCGGGTTCCGGTCCCGTACGTAGGGTAGGGCCCTTTTGGGCCGCCAATGAGCCGTAGGTAGGGTGGGCCCTCTCGGACCCAAACGTGTAGGGCGGGGTGTAGGGCGGGTCCTTTCGGACCCGCCAGATCTAATGAATCTGGTGGAACAGCCTGCCCCACCGGATGGTCGTAAAGAACCGACCCAGGCCGCCTGCCGGCTGCCCTTCCTCGGTGTCCTCGAACGACCAGTAGATGAACGCCGCCTTCCCCTTCACATATTCGCGCGGCAGGAACCCCCAGTAGCGGCTGTCCTCGGAGTTGTCGCGGTTGTCGCCCATCATGAAGTAATGGCCGGGCGGCACCGTCACCGGCCCGTAGTGGACGCGGACGTCGAAGTCCTCCTCCGGTGTGTCGCCGGGCGGCGGGAACAGGAAGTGGACGTAGGGCTCGTCGAGCGGCTTGCCGTCGACGAACACCTTCTTGTTGCGCAACTCGATCGTGTCGCCCGGCAGCCCGATGGTGCGCTTGATGAAGTCGCGCTCGGGGTCCTCGGGGAACTTGAAGACGATCACGTCGCCGCGCTTGATGTCGTCGATCGGCAGCAGCGCCCGTTCCACGCGGTTCAGGGTCGGGCCGAACACGAACTTGTTCACCAGCAGGTGGTCGCCGATGAGCAGGTTGTTCTCCATCGAGCCGGTCGGAATCTTGAAGGCCTGGACGATGAACGTCCGCACGAAGAGCGCGAGGATCACCGCCACGCAGATGGACTCGAAGTACTCGCGGGCCGTCGACTTGTGATATTCGACCGCCTGTTCCGCTGCCGGCTGCTTCGCCGCGGGCCTGGCCATATCCCTCCACGGTCCGGCTGAGGCCGGACGCTTTCGTGTTGGTCCTTCCTGCTGGTCCGGCTGCAGCCGGACCCTGCCGGTGATCCTGTACGGATCCTACTCCGTGCCGACCTTCAGCACCGCAAGGAAAGCTTCCTGCGGGATTTCGACCCGGCCGACGCGCTTCATCCGTTTCTTCCCTTCCTTCTGCTTTTCGAGCAGCTTGCGCTTGCGGGTGATGTCGCCGCCGTAGCACTTGGCCAGCACGTTCTTGCGCAGCGCCTTGACCGATTCGCGCGCGATGACGCGGTTGCCGATCGACGCCTGGATGGCGATCTCGAACATCTGTCTCGGGATGAGCTCGCGCATCTTCGAGGCGAGCGCCCGCCCCCGCTCGTAGGCGGCGTCCTTGTGCACGATGATCGACAGCGCGTCCACCGGATCGCCGTTCACCAGGATGTCCATCTTGACGAGCGGCGACTCCCAGTAGCCCGTGACGTGGTAGTCGAGCGACGCGTACCCGCGCGACATCGTCTTCAGCTTGTCGTAGAAGTCCATGACGACTTCGTTGAACGGCAGCTCGTAGGTGATGAGCACGCGGTCCGACTTCAGGTACTCGAGCTTCTTCTGGATGCCGCGCTTGTCCTGGCACAGCTGCAGAATCGGGCCGACGAACTCCGACGGGGTGAGGATCATCGCCGTGATGACCGGTTCTTCTATCTTCGCGATGCGCCCCGGGTCGGGCAGCTTCGCCGGGCTGTCGATCTCCTGCACCTCTCCGTCCGTCGTCGTCACGCGGTAGAGCACGCCGGGCGCGGTCGTGACGAGGTCCATGTCGTACTCGCGCTCGAGCCGCTCCTGCACGATCTCCATGTGCAGCAGGCCGAGGAAGCCGCAGCGGAAGCCGAACCCGAGCGCCGCCGACGTCTCCGGCTCGTAGAAGAACGAGGCGTCGTTGAGCCGCAGCTTTTCGAGCGCTTCGCGCAGCTCCGCGTACTGGTGGCTCTCGACGGGGTAGAGGCCCGCGAAGACCATCGGCTTCAGTTCCTTGAAGCCGGGAAACGGCTCGGTGGTCGGCCGCGCGATCTCGGTGATGGTGTCGCCGATCTTCGCGTCGGCCACGCGCTTGATGTTCGCGACGACGAAGCCGACCTCGCCCACGCTCAGCTCCTCGGCCGGGATCGCCTTGGGCGAAAAGACGCCGAGATCGTCGATCTCGTAGTCCTGCTCCGCCGCCATCAGGCGGACCTTCTGCTTCTTGCGCAGCACGCCGTCGATGACGCGGGCGACGATGACGACGCCGCGGTACGGGTCGAACCACGAGTCGAAGATCAGCGCCTTGAGCGGCGCCTCGGGGTCGCCGGCCGGCGGCGGCAGGCGGTGCACGATCGCCTCGAGGATCTCCTTGACGCCCGTGCCCTCCTTCGCGCTGGCGAGAATCGCGGTGGAGCTGTCGAGGCCGATGATGTCCTCGATCTGCCGCTTGCACTCGTCGGGCTGCGCGCTCGGCAGGTCGATCTTGTTGATGACGGGGATGATGTCGAGGTCGTTGTCGACGGCGAGGTAGGCGTTGGCGAGCGTCTGCGCCTCGACGCCCTGCGAGGCGTCGACGAGCAGCAGCGCGCCCTCGCAGGCCGCCAGCGACCGCGTGACCTCGTAGCTGAAATCGACGTGGCCGGGCGTGTCGATCAGGTTGAGCACGTACTGCTCGCCGCTCGACGCGGTGTAGTTCAACCGCACCGGGTGCGCCTTGATGGTAATGCCGCGCTCGCGCTCGAGATCCATGGCGTCGAGCACCTGCGCTTCCATCTCGCGCGCCTGGAGCGCGCCGGTCAGCTCGAGAAAGCGATCCGCCAGCGTCGATTTGCCGTGATCGATGTGCGCGATGATGGAGAAGTTGCGGATGTGCTGCGGATCCATGGAGATGCGGGCATGAAAAGTATAGCCCGCCGGTCCTATTCGAGACGTCTCCCTTTCACGCGCGCGTCAGGTAGAGTGCGGCGCTCCGCGCGATCTGCGCGGCCGAGAGCGCGATAACCGGAATCGCCGCCAGGCGGCACCAGCGGGGAACCGCGGCGTCTCTTTCGGCGATGACCGCCGCGACGGTCACAACCAGGATGCCCGGAGCAAGTGCCAGTCTGTGCGCCAGGTCAGCATCGGGATACGCCGCGGCGAACAGTACCCAGCTCGCAGTGACGACGAAAAGTGTCCGCCGTGCTTCCGAGCGTTGCCGGGCGACCAGCAGCACGGTGAGCGCCCAGATCACCGGCAACCCATACGTTCCGCCCCAGCCGCCTCGTCCCGGCCACCACCGGCGTGTCAGGACTCCCATGTCGAACAGGCTGATGCCGAACCGACCGATCGAGACGCCGGTCTCTCGCATGCTGGTATTGCGATTGCCGAGCATGCGAATTGGTTCGACGCTCGATCCGTACACCCGGTTGTTCTCGACGAGGGTGAAGAACAGGCCGCCAGCGAGCAGGCCGACAACCGCGCCGCCTACCGCCGCACCGAGTACTCGCACATCTCGGCGCTCTATTAAGATCGCGCCGGCCAGCACTACCGCGAGCGGCAGGCTGGTCAGCTTCATGCCGACCGCGACTCCGGCGAGCCAGGCCGCCCAGGTCACTTCGCAGGAACTCGCGGCACGCAGCCGCGCGACGATCCAGGCCAGCACCAGCACCGCCGGCACCGCCCCGAACAGATCGTTCTTGACGAGCACGTACTGATGGAACACCACGGGCACGCTGCAGGCCATCGCCCAGGCCAGGCGCGACGACGTGCCGAGCATTTGCAGTACTGCTCCTACCGCGATCGCATACAGCGCGAGGCCGCCAAGCCCGTGGAACCGCACCAACCAGTCGCCGGCGATCGGGATGCTTCGGACGTCCGCGAGCACGAGCTCGTACAGCCACCCGAGCACATTCAACTTGGGGTCGGCGGCGGCGTCGTAGGCGAGCGTGCCCCAGGCCTGGATGCGATCGACGCGGGCGAGGTGGTATGGGTCCGCTGCGGTAAGCGGCAGGAAGCCGTTCAGAAGCAACACCAGGACAGCCAGCGCCGCGAGTGCAGCGTTCGCTCGATCACGTGGATAAAACGTCGGAGGATCAGGACCATGCGGCGGGATGAGGAACAGCAACGCGGCGGCCAGCACTCCGTTGACCGTCGCCAGCGATCGCATCGTCGCCACACCGGTCCACGTCGCCAGCTGCATTTCGAGCGAGAGGAGGGACACGACCCAGAAGACGCGGGTCATGATTTCGACCGGGCCGCCGGTCCACACGCGAAAGCCGAGCAGGAGCAGCAGCAGGTTCATCGCGACCTTGCGGCCGGTCTCTAACGCTGATCCACCGGCACGAAGCGCTGCGGATAATCGGGGCCCGTGTACTCGGCGCGGGGACGAATCAACCGGTTGTTCGCGTACTGCTCGAGCACGTGCGCCGTCCACCCCGACATCCGGCTGACGGCGAAGATCGGCGTGTAGAGATCGATCGGAATGCCGAGCGTGTAGTAGGTGGACGCGGAATAGAAGTCCACGTTCGGGTTCAGCTTCTTCTCCGCCTTGACGAGCGCCTCGATCCGCTGCGACATGTCGAACCAGGCGGTGCTGCCGGCGCGCCTGCCGAGCTCCTGCGACATCTGGCGCAGGTGCGTGGCGCGCGGATCCTCGGTCCGGTAGACGCGATGGCCGAAGCCGGGAATCTTCTCCTTGCGCGCGAACTTCGCCCGGATGGCCTCGTCCACGCGCTCGGGGCTCGCGTTCTGCCCGAACTCGAGCAGCAGCTTCATCACCTCGGCGTTCGCGCCGCCGTGCAGCGGCCCCTTCAGCGCCGCGATGCCTGCGACGACGGCCGAGTAGATGTCGGTGAGCGTGGCGGCCGCCACGCGCGCGGCGAACGTCGAGGCGTTGAGCTCGTGGTCGGCGTGCAGGATGAGCGCGACGTCGAACGCGCGAATCGCGGTGGCGTTCGGCCGCTCGCCGGTGAGCATGTAGAGGAAGTTGGCCGCCTGCGACATCACCGGGTCGGGCGCGATCGGCCCGCCGCCCGCGCGCAGCCGGCCCCACGTCGCCACCACCGTGCCGGTCTGCGCGGTCAACCGCACGGCCTTGCGGTACTGCGCCTGGGGCGAAGAGTCGTCGGCCTCGGCGTCATAGTGCGCGAGCGCGGACGTGATCGTCCGCAGCGCGTCCATGCCGTCCACCGGCGGCAGCGACCGCATCAGCCGGACGATCGCTTCTGGCAGCGCGCGCGCCGCCGAGAACTGCGACTGCAGGTCGCCAAGCTCGCTGCGCGTCGGCAGTCGCCGATGCCACAGGAGGTAGCAGACCTCCTCGAAGGTGGCCGATTGCGCGAGGTCGTGAATGTCGTAGCCGCAGTAGGCCAGCACCCCGTGATCGCCATCCAGGTAGCAGATGGCGGACGACGTCGCGACAACGTCTTCGAGGCCGCCCTTCGGTTTCTCAGCCAAGGTCATCACTTCGTCCCTTCGCGGTTCTCCACCTGCCGGAAGCCGGCTTCCAGATCGACGATGTCGGAATCGACCTTCGGCAGCCGCGGCTCGGGGTGACGATACACGACGCCGACGACCGCCCCGTAGATCCCGAACTCGCCGACGCGCGAGACGATTTCGAGCACGCCCAGGCGGACCGCGATCGGCTGCGTGACGAGGTTCCACGCCGTCGCGAACCCGGCGACCATCAGCGCGACGACGAGCCCGAAACGGATGCCCTGCCCGACCTCCGAGCCTTCGTGGTCGCGTTCGTAGCCTTTCGCGTACGCGAACGCGAACGCGAGGCAGCCGAGCAGCTGCACCCCGAGGCCTATCGGGACGAGCGGCCGCACGTCCTCGGCGCGGCGGAACGCCCAGGCGTTCGCCTGGTACAGGCGCATCAGCCAGATGTCGTTGATGACGTAGCCGACGGCGATGGAGGCGATCCAGACGGCAAGGCCCGCGAGGACGACACGCGGGTAATTCATGGGGTCACTGTAATGCAAAATGCAAAATTCAAAATGCAAACCCTATGTGCTCGAGACACCGGGGTGAAGGTCGTACCGACGTTCACACCGATGCTGCCAACACATCGGGTTTGCATTTTGCATTTTGAATTTTGAATTGACTACAGCTCTTCCTCGGTCGCCGGTTCCAGCACCACACCGTCGCCCGCATACTGCTGCACGATCGACAGCAGCCCGGTGTAGAGGAAGCCGATCTGGAAGAGGACGAGGAACGGCAGCGTCCCGTAGATGCCGTTGGCGAGCGCGTAGAAGACCGTCGCGGTGAAGTAGAGGCCGAGCGCGAGCTCGATCAACGGCTGCACGAGCACGCTCTGCCGGTACTTCTTGCCGATCCACTCGTCCGCGCTCACCTCGATGCGGTACTTCGGCGTGCGCGCGAACTCGGTCTGCTTGTTGAAGAGCGCCTCGAAGACGGCCTTCGTGTTGTTGACCGTCAGCCCGATGCCGATCGACATGAGGAACGGCAGGTAGCGCGCGCGCGTCAGCCAGTCGTCGTGCAGCTCGCGCTGGCACACCATGTAGAAGTTGGCCACCGACGCTGTCGCCGCGAAGAAGAGCGGCACGTCGATGAGCAGCATCTCGTACCAGCCCATGTTGTAGCGGATGACCATCGCCGGCGCCATCAGCACCGAGAGGACACACATCAGCGGGTAGTTGAAGTTGGCCGACAGGTGGAAGAACGCCTCCGCCTTGACGCCGAGCGGCAGGTTCGACCGCAGGATGTGCGGCAGCAGCTTGCGGCACGTCTGGATGGAGCCCTTCGCCCACCGGTGCTGCTGCGACTTGAAGGCGTTCATCTCCACCGGCACTTCGGCCGGCGCAATCAGGCCGGGCACGAAGACGAACCGCCAGCCGCGCAGCTGCGCGCGGTAGCTGAGGTCGAGGTCCTCGGTCAGCGTGTCGTGCTGCCAGCCGCCCGCATCGGCGATCGCCTCGCGCCGCCAGATGCCCGCCGTGCCGTTGAAGTTGAAGAAGAGTCCCGAGCGGTTGCGGCCGCCGTGCTCGAGCACGAAGTGCGCGTCGAGCAGGATCGACTGCACCTTCGTCAGCAGCGAATAGTCCTGGTTGATGTGTCCCCAGCGCGCCTGCACCATGGCGATCAGCGGATCGCTGAAGAAATGGATCGTGCGCTGCAGGAAGTCGGTGGTCGGGATGAAGTCGGCGTCGAAGATGGCGATGAACCGTCCCTTCGCCACCCGCAGCCCCGCGTCGAGCGCGCCCGCCTTGTAGCCGGTGCGATCGGTGCGATGCATGTAGGTGACGTCGATCCCCTGCGCCGCGTTGCGGCGCACCGCGCGCTCCGCGACGCTCGTCGTCTCGTCGGTGGAGTCGTCCAGCACCTGGATCTCGAGCAGCTCGCGCGGGTAGTCGATCTGGCAGACCGCGTCGATGAGCCGGTCGGCGACGTACATCTCGTTGTAGATCGGCAGCTGGATGGTGACCGGCGGCAGCTCCGCGAGCGGCGCGCCCGGCACCGGCACCTTGTCCTTGTTCTTCATGTACAGATAGACCAGGTAATACCGGTGCCACCCGTACACGGCGAGAATGACGAGAACGAAAAAATAGGTGCCCAGGATCAGGGTTTCGCTGAGGGTCATAGGGCAGGAACGGTCGCGATTCGCACGATCAGTTAATTATACGGATACGGTCGTGCAGCAGGAAGCCACCAAAACGTCATGACCAGCTTGGAGTTACAAGAACTGCTGGACGCGGTGCGAGGCGGAACTGTTGACTCGGCTGCCGCCGTGGATCGGATCTGCGCCGCGATGCGCGAAGCGCCGTTCGAGGATCTCGGCTTCGCACGCGTCGACACGCACCGCGAGCTGCGCCAGGGTTTTCCGGAAGTGATACTCGGGCTTGGGAAGACTCCGGCGCAGATTGCCGCCATCGCGGCCCGCATCACCGCGCGCGGACGGCCGCTGCTCGTCACGCGCGCGCAGCCGGAGGCGTTCGAGGCCGTGCGCGCGGTGGCCCCCGCCGTCCGCTATCACGCCGAGGCGCGGGCGATCACGCTCGCGCAGGGCGAGGTCCCCCGCGGCCGCGGGACGATCGTCATCGCCTGCGCCGGCACGTCTGACCTCGCCGTTGCGGAAGAGGCGGCCGTGACCGCGGAGATCATGGGCAATGCCATCGACCGCCTCTACGACGTCGGTGTTGCCGGCATTCATCGCATCCTGAGCGAGCGCGAACGCATCCAGGGCGCGCGCGTCATCGTCGTCGTCGCCGGCATGGAAGGCGCGCTGCCGAGCGTCGTCGCGGGTCTGGTCAGCGTGCCCGTCATCGCCGTGCCGACCAGCGTCGGCTACGGCGCCAGCTTCGGCGGCATCGCGGCGCTGCTCGGCATGCTCAACAGCTGCGCCAACGGCGTCGCGGTGGTGAACATCGACAACGGATTCGGTGCTGCGGCGATGGCCAGCCTGATCAACCACCTGTGAACGCCAACGCCCTTCGAGCCCTCGAGTTCGATCGGATCGTGGAGGCCGTCGCGGATCTCGCGGTCACGCCGACGGGTCACGAGGAGCTCACCCAGCTCCACCCGCTGACGGATCCGGCGGCGGTGGCGTTCGCGCAGAAAGCGACGACCGAAGGGACGCGGTTTCTCGCCGACCATCCCGGGTTTCCGCTGCGGGCGCCATCCGATCTCGAGGCGATCATCGACGCGCTCGGCGTCGAAGGACGCCCGCTGGAGGCGGGGCGCCTCCTCGCGCTCGCCGAGTACCTCGAATCGATCGAGCATTCGCGCGCCGCGGTGAAAAACGCGACGACCATGTTCCCGATCCTGCGGGAGCTGGTCGAGCGCATTGCGTCGTTCAAGGGCGAGATCGCCGACGTGCGGAAGAAAATCGACGCGTCCGGAGACGTCGCCGACAACGCCAGCCCGGCGCTCGCGAGCATCCGCGACCGGCTCCGCCGACAGCGCGCGAAGCTGCGGACGACCCTGGAGTCGTTCCTGCGGGGACGCGACACGTCCAAGTACCTGCAGGAGCAGGTCGTCACCGATCGCAACGGCCGCTACGTGCTCGTCATCCGCGCCGAGCACCGGTCGGCGATTCCCGGCATCGTCCACGGGTCGTCGGCCAGCGGCGCCAGCCTCTTTCTCGAGCCGTTGACCACCGTCGAAGTCAACAACGACATCGTCGCGCTCGAGGAGCAGGAGACGGAGGAAGTCCGCCGCATCCTGCTGGCGCTGACGGATCGATTCCGTGACAGGCCGGACGACCTGCGGCGGACGATCGACGTGGCGACCGGGCTCGACGTCATCCAGGCGCGCGCGCGGTTCTCGGGAAAGCTGGACGGGGTCGAGCCGGGGCTCTCGACCGACGGGACGTTCGAGCTGCGCGGCGCACGGCACCCGTTGCTCGTGCCGGGATCCGGGATGGGGGACCCGGGATTCGAGCCAGTTCCCAACGACATTCTCCTGATCCCGCCGACGCGGGTGATGCTCATCACGGGACCGAACACGGGCGGCAAGACGGTCGCCCTCAAGACCGCCGGCCTGCTCGCGCTGATGGCGCAGGCCGGCCTGCACGTGCCCGCCGAACACGGCTCGCGGCTGCCGGTGTTCCGCTGCGTCTTCGCGGACATCGGCGACGAGCAGTCGATCTCCGCCAGCCTGAGCACCTTCTCCGCGCACATCACCAACGTGGTGTCGATGGACCAGCAGCTCGATCTGCCGGCGCTGGTGCTGCTCGACGAGGTGGGCGCCGGAACCGATCCCGTGGAGGGCGGCGCGCTCGGCATCGCGGTCATCGAGCATTTCCGCCGCCGCGGCTCGCACCTGATTGCGACGACCCATTACGACGCGCTGAAGTCGTACGCGTCGACGACCGAAGGGGTCACGAGCGCGGGGTTCGGGTTCGACGCGGAGTCGTTCGCGCCGACCTACCGGCTGCTCTACGGCTCCCCCGGCCGCAGCCTGGCCATCGAGATCGCCGCGCGCCTCGGGATGCCGCGCTCGGTCGTGGCCGCCGCGCGTGACAACCTCACCGAGGAGCAGAAGCAGCTGGCCGATCACCTGGCGCGCGTGGACAAGGACCTGCGCGCGCTCGAGCAGGAACGGCGTCAGCTGTCGCAGCAGCGCGCCGCGATCGCGGAGTCGGACAGGAAGCTGCGCGCCCGCGAGGAGTCGGTCCGCGAGCGCGAGGAGACGTTCCGCCGCCGGCTCGACACCAAGCTCGACGATCAGCTGCGCGACGCGCGGCGACGGATCGACGAGGTGATCGACGAGCTCAGGACCCGTGCTCCGCGCCTGGTCAACACCGGCGACACGGGGGCCGCCCGCTCGGAAGCACGGGCCGCGGTCGATCAGATCGTCGGACGCGTCGGCGGAGGCGCGGAAGCGCCGGCCAGAGCCGGCGCCTCCGTCGTGAACGAGCCCGCCGGTCCCGTCGAAGCCGGCTCGCGGGTGGTCGTCGGCGGTCTTGGTCTCGAGGGAACGGTCATCGAGATCCGCGGGAAGGACGCGGAGGTCGATGTTCGCGGCAAGCGGATGCGCGCAAAAGTGAAAGACCTGCGCGTCATTGGGGGATCGCCCCCAGCCGCGACGGTGAAAGTGAACGTCGATCTGCAGCCGCGCGAAGGATCGCTGTCAGAATTAAACGTGATCGGGCAGACCGTGGACGAGGCGATCACCCGCCTCGAGAAATTTCTCGATGAAACGACCGTGACCGATCAGCAGACGATCCGTATCGTCCACGGCCACGGCACCGGGCAGCTTCGGCGCGCCATTGCCGCGTTCCTCAAAGACCATCCGCTCGTCGCCAGCTACAAGCTGGCACCGCAGAACGAAGGCGGCGGCGGCGCGACGATTGTCGAATTGAAGGACTGACAGCGTGCCGCTATTTCCCCAGCGATTCATCGACGACCTGAAGCACCAGGCCGACATCGTCGTCGTGATCCAGGACTACGTGTCGCTGAAGAAGACGGGAGCGACCTACAAAGGGCTCTGTCCGTTTCACGGCGAGAAGACGCCGTCGTTCCACGTCAATCGCGACAAGGGGTTCTTCCACTGTTTCGGCTGCCAGGCCGGCGGAGACGTCTTCAAGTTCCTCGAGCTGCACGAGAAGGTCGGGTTCGCCGACGCGGTGAAGCTGCTCGCGCAGCGCTTCGGCGTGGCGCTGCCCGAGATGGAGGAGACCGACGAGCAGCGCGCCAACACGGCGGAGCGCGAGACGCTGCTGAAGGTGCACGAGGCCGCGGCCGCGTGGTTCCGCCAGCAGCTCGCCGGCCAGGCGGGCGCGCGCATCCGCAGGCAGATCGACGCGCGCGGCATCACCGACGCCACGAGCGACGCGCTCGCGCTCGGCTTTGCGCCCGGCAGCCGTGACGCGTTGAAGGCGGCGCTGCTCGCCAGCGGCTTCTCGCAGGGCGCGCTGCTGCGCGCCGGCCTCGTGGTCCAGCGCGACGACGGCTCGGTGATCGATCGGTTCAGAAACCGGCTGATGATTCCGATCTGCCGCGACAGCGGGTCGGTGATCGCCTTTGGCGGCCGCGCCGTTGATCCAGATCAGCAGCCGAAGTACCTCAACTCGCCCGAGACGCCGATCTATTCGAAGGGACGCACCCTCTACGGGCTCAACTTGAGCAAGAACGCCATCCGCCAGCGCAAGTTCGCTATCCTCGTCGAGGGCTACTTCGACTTCGCGCAGGTGTATCAGGCGGGCTTTCAGGGGGTCGTCGCGTCGTGCGGCACCGCGCTCACGCCGCAGCAGGCGCAGCAGCTGCGCCGGTTCACGGACAAGGTGGTCCTGAGCTTCGACCCCGATGCGGCGGGCCAGGGCGCCGCGGCGAAGTCGTGCGAGATGCTCGTCGCCGAAGGGTTCGCGGTCAACGTCGCGGTGCTGCCGGCCGGCGACGACCCGGACACGTTCGTCCGCAAGACCGGCGCGAGCGGCTACGCCGAACGCCTCGAACACTCGACACCCTACCTGGAATACCTGCTCGATCGGGCGGCAGCGGCCCACAACCTGAACACCGACGAGGGGCGAGTCAGCTTCCTGGGTGACATGCTTCCGGTGGGAGGGCGAATTCCGGACGCGGCGATGCGGGATCGCTTCGCCGACCGCCTGGCATTCAAGGCGCGGGTAACGGACGAAGTTGTGCGTGCGGAGATAAGAAAGGCCGTCGTCCAGCGGCAGCCGGCATTGCCAAACCGTGAAGTGCCGAGCTTCGGTCAGGTGACGAAGGCGGAAAAAGGACTCATTTGGCTGCTGGTCCACCAGCCGGGGGACGCCTTGGGGGCCCTGGCGGAGCTCGATGGCCCGGATTTTGACGGCCTGGCGTCCAGAACCGCACTGGAAATCGCTCGAAAACTGAACGAAGATAAGGGGTTCTCACCATCTGCGTTTCTCGAGCGTCTAACCACGGTGGATGCCCAGCTCGTGACGGCCATTGCGAGCGAGGGCGAAGCGCACGTGAGCGACGCCGGGGAATGCGTCCGCAGTCTCAAATCCCGCCGCTGGGAGCGGGAGAGTGCGGCGATACAGCGTGACATCGATCGACTCCAGGAATCCGGCGCCGAGGCCGGCGAGAAACTGCAGCAACTGCTCGTTCGTAAGTACGACGTCATACAGCAGATCAAGGCCCTCATCTAGCGGCGTGGAGGAATATGGCCCTGTCGATTGAAGAACGTTACGACGAAGTACGCCAGCTGATTCAGGTCGGCAAGGAAAAGGGATACCTCCTGTTCGACGAGGTCAACGAGA
>Ga0134127_10000306_pt1 | contig 51147 bp, 48 predicted proteins | sample KB31753_FD_96459 | JGI IMG/M metagenome (GOLD analysis project Ga0134127, IMG submission 96459) | Terrestrial soil microbial communities with excess Nitrogen fertilizer from Kellogg Biological Station, Michigan, USA - KB3-175-3 | ecosystem: Environmental > Terrestrial > Soil > Unclassified ...
AGGCCAGAAAGGTGTCTGCACCTTAAGCTATGCAGTGCACGCAGCGCATGTTGAAAACGCCCGTCCGCCATGCGAATCTTTTCAGCCAAAGCCAGGTATTCAGTCCTTAACCTTGCGAGTTCAGTTTGCGATATTGAAAGCTCTTCGCTTGCACGTTCGTAGCTTTGGTCCTCCAGACTCGTCGTTTCTTCGATTGCTGCATTCCCATCCGACGCAAGTGTACCTGGAGGGCTTGACTGGCCCTCCCTTCCATCGAATAGCTGCAATACGTGTTTCAGATTCATATCGCCGCCATCGCGTCTGCTGCTTTCCTGAGAAGATTGATCATCGAGGACCGCATTTGGCGTGTAGTCATTGCAGGAACTTTTTGCTTTTCGGTTTTGACGAATTCTCGTAAATCGCTTACCGCACTGGGCTCGTGATCTGAACCGGCCAATAGCTTGTCGAGATCGCCAGTACGGCAATCTAACGATTTCTGAATCTCCAGTTTCTCGAAGAACTCATCGATAGCATCGGTGCTATTCTGAAGCGATTGGGCACGCGATCTATCGGAGCCATCTGTAAAGCCGAACATTTCGTTCATTTGAAACTCAATTTCTAATTCGTTTTTCATGTGCTCTCCTTGTATTCGGGGCGCTTTCGAAGGACGTGGCGCGCCCCGCAACCACGTGCGAGACTCTGAACGGGTGGTAGAGCATATTGGCCGGCAACCACCCGTTCACTGGCTCGCAGCCAGTTGTCCGAACGCGCCGGGAAAGCCGTTAAGAACTTTCCGGAAAATGTCCGGACGTTCCATCCACCTCTATACGGAACTGTCCAAGATCCACATCTCGGTGTTGCCATTGTTGTTGGGCTTTAGGAAGACAGAACAAGCTGAAGCCTGTGCTTGGGGTAAACTCTTGTTTTGAGCACAGGCATTCACACTCAGGACCTCTGCCGCCATTACCAAATGGGCGGCACTCTCATTCGCGCTGTCGATAACGTGACCCTCACGATTGTCGAGGGAGAGTTCGTTGCGCTGCTTGGCGCCTCCGGTTCGGGGAAATCTTCCCTGTTGAACCTGATCGCTGGACTGGACTCGCCAACCTCCGGGACAGTGTTGAGTTGCGACAAAGATCTGTCCCGCCTTTCGCGCAGGGAACTCGCCGCCTATCGCCGCAGCACCGTCGGTATGGTCTTCCAGTCCTTCAACTTGATCCCGCGCATGACGGTTCTGGAGAACGTTGAGCTGCCATTGCGTTTTGCCGAAGTCGATCGCCGCAAGCGCCTCGATCTCGCCACTAGCGCGCTTACCCGAGTTGGATTGATGGGCCGCCTCGGTCATCGCCCGGTCGAACTCTCCGGAGGCGAGCAGCAGCGCGTTGCCATCGCTCGAGCGTTGGTAGGTGAACCCAAGATTCTGCTGGCCGACGAGCCTACCGGCAACCTCGACAGCCGCACTGGGAAAGAAGTCATGGACCTCATCCGCGACCTGAATCGCTCTGCTCAAATGACCGTGGTATTGGTAACCCATGAGCAGCAGATCGCCGAAAGCTATGCTGCAAGAATGATCTCTCTGGCCGATGGCAAAGTTGTCTCAGACCTAACCAACGCAAAGGCTGCAACCTTCGGAGGCGACGCGTGAAGCTCTTTGATTCCGTCGAACTCGCCGGGCGCAACCTGCGGGAGGCAGCGTTGCGAAATTCGCTCACTACGCTGGGCATTGCCGTCGGCGTGGCATCCCTGGTCGCAATGCTATCGCTCGGCGTCGGCCTGCAGCGCATGGCAACGCGCCACCTGAAGTCTTCCGGACTTTTCGACACTGTAGTCGTCACCTCCCGCCGCGACCTTCGCGCCTTCAATCGCGAACAAGAGATCAACGGCCCGTCCGCGGTGGAAAGCCCCGATCTCGACGAAGCAGCACGACATAAAATCGCAAGCATCGCTGGCGTGGTCGAGGCCTATCCCGAACTCCGCTTTGTCACCGAACTGCGTTTCGGCGACAAGGCCCATCTCACCATGGTTTCCGGGATGGCGTTCTCGTCAAAGGACAGCGACAGCTTCGAAGGCATGCAAGGCCGCTTCTTCTCATCTGAGGAGGCGCACGAAGTGGTGATTCAGAAAACCTTTGCCGCCGAATTGCTCGGGCGGTCTCTGCCTCGCGCTCCAGAAGAGCTGAATGTCTCGGACGTGGCTGGCCCATTGCTTGGCAAGGAATTGGTCATACGCTATGCCGAAAGAACTGCATCCAGTAACGCCGCCGACTCCGCTTCGTACTCAGTGACCCAGCGTGAACTCCCGCTCACCATCGTCGGCGTGATCGATCTTGATCCGGATAGCATGCGCGGATCGATGCGGGCACGCGTCTTTCTAGCTCAGAAGTTACTTGAATCGCTCCGTCCCATGCAGGCGTTCGACACGCGTGACGCCACTCGAGCCACCTCCGCCGATCCGACCTATAGTTCCTTGATTGCTCGTGTGGCGGGCGCGAGCAAAGTAGCGCCCGTTGAAGCAGCAATCAAGAAGCTTGGCTTTAATACATTCTCCATCCTCGATGCCAGTAAGAGCATGCAGCGCTTCTTCAAGATTCTCGACATGTTCCTGTTCATCTTTGGCAGCCTCGCGCTTACTGTGGCGTCGATTGGGATCGTAAATACGCTTGTCATGGCTGTACTTGAACGCCGACGCGAGATTGGAATCATGAAAGCCATCGGCGCGAGCGATGAGGATGTGCGTGGCTTGTTCTTTGCCGAAGCCGGAGCCATGGGCCTGCTCGGCGGCAGTCTGGGTGTAGCCTTCGGATGGGCTATAGGAAAGATCATCGGTATCGGCACGAATATCTATCTCCGAAACCAGGGATTTCCTCCCGAAGACTTCTGGGCCGTGACCTGGTGGCTGGTGCTCTTCGCCCTCGGAATCGCATTCCTCATCAGCCTGCTCTCCGGCCTATATCCGGCTTCGCGCGCTGCGAAACTCGATCCAGTTCAGGCCCTTCGATACGAATGAGAATGTCCGCGTCAGAATTCGCGTGCAAGGCTTCGCTGTCGGTGTTCGCGGCCCTGCTGTTCAGTTGCAATGCCACTGCCCAGGGACGTATCGATTGCGGCAGCGTGCGTAGCAAGATCCTAGAACGCCCCGTCCGCTTTTGCGCGATGCTGCCTGCCAATTACAATAGCGATCAACCAAAGAAGTATCCCATTCTCTATTTCCTCCACGGTCTTGGGCAAAACGAACAGGCGCTGATGCTCGGGGGAGGATGGGGCTTGATCGAAGACCTGCGCCAGCACCGTACGATTAGCGAGTTTCTGATCGTGGCCGTAGAGGGCCGCGGGTCGTTCTTCATCAACTCAGCAGATGGCCGGCAGCGATTCAGCGACTTCTTTCTCACCGAGTTTCTTCCCCATATTGAAACCGAATTTCGTGTCCTGCGCACGCGTAAAACCCGCGGCGTCACAGGACTGTCAATGGGGGGATACGGCGCGCTCAGATTTGCGTTCTCTCATCCGGAACTCTTCGGATCGGTCAGCGTGCAGAGCGCTGCCCTAATCACGCAATCTCCAAAACAGATAGGCGCAGACCTCGAGGAGCACGCCGGCCCGCTATCCAATCTGCTGGCTGGTGTCTTCGGAAACCCGATTAACGTCACGCACTGGAATCAAAACAATCCGTTCGTGCTCGCGCAAAAGAATCGCGCTCAGCTCAAGACGTTGTCGATCTACATCAACTGCGGCCAGCAGGACGACTTTGGCTTTGAAGAAGGCGCGAGCAAGCTGCATCAGCAGCTTTTGGCTGAAGGGGTGCCACACGAATTTCATCTCTATCCGGGCGCACACACACCCGACTACTTCCTCTCCCACCTCGCCGAGACGTTGCAATTTCATTCCCAACGATTCGGCGACCCCGCGGAAAACAAACCACACAGACCCTAAAATCGTGCCGAGTCACTGGGCGACACTCCCTGCTAAGATTTGAAACGGGATAGGGTATGTCTTCAATCGTGCCGACGACAAGAACTTGGTTTTGGACTTTTAGCCGACGAGGGGGCCGCCGGACCTCGTTCGCAGCACCTTAACCGATGGATTACGGGATAATAAAACGCGCCCTTTCCGTTAGAGGCCTTCCAGAAGGCCAGCGCGGGAACAAATCCGTGAGTGCAACCGTATGCGCAAAGCACTGACCCACCTCAAGAAATCTGATCCTGTGATGCGCGGCCTGATTGAGCACATCGGGCCGTATCGCATGACCTACCGCGAACCCACGTTTCACAGTCTCGCACGCGCAATTGCCTACCAACAGCTGAATGGCAAAGCTGCACAGACTATCTTCGGTCGTTTTAGCGCACTGGCCGGTGATCCACTCACGCCCGAAGGTGTCCTGAAGCTGACACCTGAGCAGATGCGCGCGGTCGGTCTATCGAAACAGAAGTCCTCCTACCTGGTGGACATGGCGGAGCGCGCCAGCCGCGGTGAACTCGACTTCCTCCGTGTTCCCAACATGTCCGACGACGAAGTGATCGAGCACCTGAGCCAGGTCAAGGGTGTTGGTGTTTGGACCGCGCATATGTTCTTAATGTTCACCCTGCGCCGACCAAACGTCCTTCCCACTGGCGACTTTGGTATCCGAATGGCGATGTTCAGGCACTACCTCGATCGGGCCAAGTCGTCTAATTCAAAAAAGAGGAATCGGAACATCAAGCTCCCCACACCCCTGCAGATGGAAAAGATCGCCAAGTGTTGGGAGCCTTACCGCAGTGTGGCCTGCTGGTATCTGTGGCGAAGCCTCGACGTAACTACGCCCTAGTTCGTCTCGTTCTCTTTCTCTTTCTCTTTTCTCCTCTGTAACGAAACCCAAAGAAAACTCACAATGCACTTGCGGATGACCGTCAAGGAACTCACTCGACCCCCGTCCGCCATACGTCTTTGAGGAGAATCAAAATGAATCGAGCGCTACTGGTAGGAATCAACGCATATCCGGGCAACGAACTCAACGGCTGCGTCAACGACGTAAGCGACGTGGCGAACTTCCTCGTTAGCCATTGCGACTTTCAGGAAGACGACATTCGCCTGCTCACGGACAAGCGTGCAACCACCAACGCCATCGAGGCACATCTCAACTGGCTGTTGACCGGCGTCAACGAGGGAGATCGTGTCGTGTTCCATTACAGCGGACACGGCGCACGGTTCCCTGTTCGCAACGAGGCTGGCAAGGTGACCCGAGTTGATGAATGCATATGCCCCGTCGATTTTGACTGGTCGGAGCAACACGCCATTCGCGACAAACAGTTCCAAGAGCTTTTTTCCAAAGTCCCGAAAGGAGTGGAGTTCAGCTGGATCTCGGACTCCTGTTTTTCCGGTGACCTTGCGAAAGATATGCTGCCGCCCGGGCGTAAAATCAAATCTTTTCCGATGCCAGCAGACATCGCATGGCGCATGCGGACGGCAGAAACCAGGCCGGGAGCAAAGCTTCACTCGTTTGAACACGTAATTGCCAGCTACAATGCGGTTCTGGTTTCCGGCTCCAGTAAGTCCGAGACCTCGGCCGACGCCAACATCGATGGCCGCTACAACGGTGCTCTCACCTACTACCTGCTGCAAACGCTTTCAGCGCCGAACGGGCTGACGCAAACCCTGGAACAGGCCGTTGCCCGAACCCGCTCTGCCTTGCGTCGGAACGGCTACTCCCAGCACCCGCAGCTCGAAGGCTCTCAGGATTTGATGCAACGACCTTTCCTCGTAAGTCTGCAGAAGAAGGCTGCTTCATCCAGCAAAGCTGCATAGCTCTGACCTGCTTTCTTGCAGAGGCCCGACGATTGCTCGGGCCTTTTCTCTTGCTGGACAGGTGTTCACTAAACTTCCAAGTGTGTTCTAATACCGGCGATGGCAGAGGCAAAAGTTCGCGTTCTCGTCGCTAAGCCCGGGCTCGACGGACATGATCGCGGAGCCAAGGTAATCGCTCGTGCCTTGCGCGATGCTGGCATGGAAGTGATTTACACCGGCCTGCGACAGACCCCCGAGATGATCGTTAGCGCCGCATTGCAGGAAGACGTGCAGGTGATCGGTCTTTCCATTCTCTCTGGCGCGCATAACGCCATTGTGCCCCGTGTAATGGAGCTCTTAAGAAAAAACAAGATGGATGATGTTCTGGTTGTCGTCGGCGGGATCATTCCCGACCAAGACATTCCTAACCTCAAGCAGGCCGGCGTTGCCGCAATCTTCCAGCCTGGAACCTCCATGGATGACATTGTTCGCTTCATTCGCGAGCATGTTCCTACGCCCGGCGTAACCAGTTGATGAACGGGATTGACACGTCCGCTTTGCGGGATCAGCTTGCGCGCACCATTGGCCCCGCTCCCTGGTACTGGAACACATTCCCAGTTCTCACTACCGCTTCTGGCCAACGCTTGGAGTGGAAACACCACGGCAAGCAAGGCGCACTGAGTTACGTGGTCTCACTTGCGTCCCAGGGCGCAGCCGACAAGGCGCAACTCGCCCTTAACACCTATTGCAGGCCATTTCTCGCAGGTTCGGGAAAGCTGGGGATCTGGTGCCCCGAAGGCCGCAATCTACGATTCACCTGCTTCCACCCCGAGCATCTCCAGAGCTTCGACCTGGCGGAAATCGCCGGCTGGTTCAAGCAGTCTGCAGACCGAATTTACGCTCTCACCGAGCCCATTGCGGATTTCGAAGTTCCTCTTCAACTCGCCCCGGGAACCCACGGCATCGATGTGCCTCCAGAACTGAGAAACGTGGAAGAACTGATCGTACCGACAACCTATGGCGCAAAGGATATCGATGATCCGGCCATGGCGCTCTTCGTCTTCTACTTCCATGCCGGGCTGGTCGAGGTCCTGCCTCAGCGCTGGTTCACTGCCGCCCAGTACAAGGTTGGCCCGCAGTGGATTACCCGAGCTGCCCGCGATACCGGATCCCACCGTATTTTTGGCGAATGCTTTGGTGCGGGGAGTTTCTTGCTCCAGGAAGATGGAGTACGTTTGGAAAGCTGGTTCGAAAAAGCGCTGTGATATTCTGCCCCGCCTCAGCTTCAAAGTGGCCGCTATCGCCTTTGCCGATCGTTAGTCCCCGTTCACCCCCTGGTTTTCCCTTCCCGCTGCTAATCCCTGACGGTACTTGAGGTTACATTGACCTGGGCCTCCGTTTTCGATACGCTTTTAGCAACCCTAAGGTGGAAAAGTGTATCTTTCAAATATCCGGAGAACATGTGTCTGAAAGCCAGAAAAGTCTCCTATTGCTCAAGCCCCGCGGCTTTTGTGCCGGCGTGGTGCGAGCCATTGACATCGTCCGCATTGCTCTCGAGGCCTTCGGCCCGCCTATCTACGTTCGTAAGGAGATCGTTCATAACCGCTTTGTGGTCGAAGAACTCCAGGGTAAGGGCGCCATTTTTGTGGACTCCGTCGACGAGGTCCCCGAGGGCGAGCGCGTCATTTATAGCGCGCACGGTGTTTCTCCCGAAGTGCGCAAAGCCAGCAAGGACCGCAGTCTACGCGTAATCGACGCTACCTGTCCGTTGGTCACAAAAGTCCACGTTGAGGCGGTGAAATTTGCGAGAGAGGGTTACTCGCTCATCCTCATTGGCCACCGCGACCACGACGAAATCATCGGTACGCTCGGCGAGGCCCCCGGGGTCACTCAGGTTGTAGGCTCGCCGGCACAGGTTGAATTGCTTTCTGTCCCCGACCCCAACCGCGTCGCATATCTCACGCAAACTACGTTGAGCCTGGACGAGGCGAAGGATATCATCGAAGCCCTGCGTCGCAAGTTCCCCAACATCAAGGGACCTCATGCACAGGACATCTGCTATGCCACTGAGAATCGCCAGGTTGCAGTGAAGCACGTTGCTTCCGATGCTGACCTGCTTCTCGTGGTCGGGTCAGAAAACAGCTCCAACTCAAACCGCCTGGTCGAGGTTGCGCGCAACCTGGGTCGTTCCGCACATCTGATTGACAGCTGCAAGGACATTGAGCCAGAGTGGCTCGAGGGTGTAAACACTATCGCTCTCACCGCCGGCGCCTCCGCTCCTGAATGCCTGGTGGAAGAGGTGGTCGGGTTCCTTCGCGAGAAGGGTTACAACGATTTGCGTGAAGTTGAGGTGATGCCGGAGAACGTGCGCTTCGGTCTCCCTCCGGAGATTGTGGAAGCTATTTCCGCCGCACCGGCTCCAGCAGGAGCCTCGGCGGACTGATTCCTGCAGGGAGGCCCCGCCAGTTGTCCGAGCTACTGGGGAACGTTGCCAGGCTTATACCGTGCGACGGTCTAAGGAATTGGGTTTCTAGTCGCGGAGGATCAAAGACGAAGTAAGTATGTAAGTATGGACGATTCTTCAATAGCGTCTCGCATCTCCAGCACACCCGAACTCCGTTTCGGCAAGATTGATGATCTCTCCAGCCGCGCAGCAGCCGCCATCGATGCGGCCCGCAGGTGGCTCTTTTCGCAGCAGCATCAAGACGGATATTGGTGTGGCGAACTCGAAGCCGACACCACGCTCGAATCCGATTACATCCTGATGCACACCGTCCTCGGTACGGGCAATCAGGATCGCTTCCAAAAGGCTGCCAATTACATTCTTCGCCATCAAAATGAAGACGGCGGCTGGCCGATTTATGGCGGCGGTCCTTCGAACATCAGCGCCTCGGTGAAGGCCTATTTCAGCCTCAAGCTCGCCGGCTACAAAGCGAACCACCAGGCCCTTGAACGCGCGCGGAAAAAGATCCTCGAAATGGGCGGCGTCACCAAAGTCAACACTTTCACCAAGATCTATCTTTGTTTCCTCGGGCAATATGATTACGACGCTGTTCCGGCAATCCCGCCCGAGATCGTTCTTTTTCCCAACTGGTTCTGGTTCAACATTTACGAGATTTCGTCGTGGTCGCGGGCCATCCTGGTTCCGCTCTCGATCCTTTACGCGCGCAAGCCGTTCAAGAAGATTCCCGAAGAGATGCACATCGACGAACTGTTCGTCGACGGTCGCGACAGCTCACGCATGCACCTTGAGTGGAGCAAAAAACTGATCTCTTGGCGGAACTTCTTCCTGGTAATCGATCGCATGGTGCACTGGTTCGAGGCGGTCCACATTCGGCCTCTGCGCTCGATCGCGCTCAAGAAAGCAGAAAAGTGGATCCTGGAACGCTTCGAGATGTCCGACGGACTCGGAGCCATCTATCCGTCCATCGTGAACTCGATCCTCGCCGTGCGCTGCCTGGGCTACTCGCTGGACGACCCGCAGGTGATTCGCGCGCTCGATGAATTCGAAAAGCTCGGCATCGAAGAAGGGGATGCCTTCCGCATGCAACCCTGCGTTTCCCCGGTTTGGGATACCGCTTATGCGGTATTTGCTCTCGGCGAAGCAGGCGTTCCGCCCACCGATCCGCGCATGGTGAAAGCCGCCGATTGGACTCTCCAGAAGCAGGTGCGCAACTATGGGGACTGGGCGGTTAAGAACAAGAAAGGCAAACCTGGCGGCTGGTACTTCGAGTTCAACAACGAGTTTTATCCCGATGTGGACGACTCGGCCATGGTCGCACTCGGCCTTTCTAAAGTCGAGCATCCCAACGGACGTTATCAACGCGAGTCGGTGCAGCGGGCGATTGATTGGATCTTCACCATGCAGTGCAAGAACGGCGGTTGGGCCTCCTTCGACAAAGACAATGACCGCATGGTGTTCCAGCACATCCCCTTCGCCGACCACAACGCCATGCTCGACCCGGCAACGGTCGACATTACAGGCCGCATCCTCGAAATGCTCGCCACCTATGGATACGACAAGTCCCATCCCGCGGTGAAGAAAGCGATCAAGTTCATTCGCCGTGAGCAGGAACCTGACGGCGCATGGTTTGGACGTTGGGGTGTGAACTATATCTACGGAACGATGCTCGTGCTTCGCGGCCTTGAAGCCATCGGCGTAGACCATCACGAGCCTTACGTACAGCAGGCTGCCGAGTGGCTGCGCATGATTCAGAATCCCGATGGCGGATGGGGTGAAAGCTGCGCCTCTTACGACGATCCCAATGTTAAGGGCGTCGGCCCGAGTACGCCATCACAGACGGCATGGGCCGTGATGGGCCTGCTCGCCGCCAATGACACTCGAAGCGAGTCCGTTGCCAAAGGAATTGCTTATCTGCTGAAGACTCAGCGCACTGATGGCGCTTGGGACGAACCTTACTTTACCGGCACAGGCTTCCCCTGTGTCTTCTATCTGAGATACCACCTCTACCGCGACTACTTCCCGCTGATCGCACTGAACGCTTACAAGCAGGTGGTCGGCGAAGCTCCCTGAGCGTTCCCCCCTTCGCTTGCGGCGTGGGTCCTCTGGTCATGGAACCCCGTCGTACACCTTACATATTGCTAATTTACGATTTCTTGACTTTGTAGAGATATTCAATCTTCATTTCATCGATACCATCGACGTCATGAGAGCAACGCCCGCGGTCTGGAACAGCCCGGCATGGTGACCGCGCCCACCTCTCCAATCGTTGCCTCTGCCGTCAAAAGTCCTTCCCTCGCTTCCGGGCAGGCTCCTCGCCTGGTTTCTGTGGACGTTCTGCGCGGGATCGTCATGGTCATCATGGCTTTGGACCACACCCGGGACTTCCTGACATCCTTGCGCTTTGCCCCTGAGGATCTGGGGCATACCTACGGGTGGCTTTTCTTTACACGGTTCATCACGCATTACTGCGCGCCGGTTTTTTCTTTCCTTGCTGGGACCGGCGCATTCCTCTCCACTCGACGGGGAAAGTCAATCGGGCAAGTCTCACGCTTCTTCCTGAGTCGCGGTTTGTGGCTCGTGCTTCTCGAACTGACGGTCGTCGATTTCGCCTGGGGATTCACGCCTTGGGCGCATGGCGGAGTGATCTGGATCTTGGGTTGGAGCATGGTAGCCATGGCATTAATCGTGCGCCTTCCAGTGCGCTGGATTGCCGTGCTCGGATTGGGCATGATCGCCACCCATAATTTGCTTGATCGCATTGACCCTGCTTCGTTTGGAACCTTCAATTGGCTATGGATGCTGCTACATACACCCGGGCGGATTGCCGTCACCAACCATTTTGCCTTCTCGGCCTTGTATGTTCTTATTCCTTGGGTAGGCGTCATGGCTGCGGGTTATGCTTTCGGAACCCTCCTGCTGCGACCTGATCGCCGCAAGTGGATTCTGATGATCGGGATCTCCGCGACCGCGCTATTCTTCTTGCTTCGCATCTTTAATTTTTATGGCAATGGAGCCGCGGGGCTGCCGTTCGGTTACCCACGCTCGGCTGGGCCCTGGAGTGTTCAGCCCACGCTTTCGTTGACAGTGATTTCGTTCTTCAACACCCTCAAATATCCGCCTTCTCTCCACTACTTATTGATGACACTCGGGCCTTCACTCATCCTGCTGGGACTGCTAGATGGAGCCAACGCGTCGCGCGGCTTGACTCGTGTTCTGCTGGTCTATGGCCGGGTGCCGATGTTCTACTACATCTTGCACCTCTACCTCATCCACGTTATGGCTATCGTGGTGGCGTTGGCCTTCCACCAGCCGATCTTGCACGGCAATGTCAACGCAGACCCAGCGCTGAGACCTCTAGGGTATGGCCATGGTCTGCCATTCGTCTACGCTATGTGGATTTTGGCGGTAGCCATTCTTTACCTGCCTTGCCGATGGTTTATGGAACTGCGGGCCCGGCATCGGGATTGGAAGTGGCTGAGCTATCTCTGATGAGCACAAGGGTGGGACATTGTGCTTATGAAGTCGGCGAGCCATACTCGCGCAGCCTACTTCTTCAGGCCCGCGGTGAAGTTTGTGATGATTGTGATCGGCTGATTGACCTGCTGCGATACACGTTCCATCAGAATTCGTTTGCCATCGGCAGAGACGCTGTAAAAAGGAACCGTCAGAATTGTCCATTGGTTGACCAGGGTCTGGGGAGCACCGAACTGAAGGGCGCTCCCAGCTTCCCGAACTGAGACCGTAACCAGGGACTGGTTGGCATCGAAATAGAAAAGTTCCTTGCCGTCAGCGCTCCACTGTGGCACTTGTCCTCCGCTTGGAGAGACCTGCCATTTGCCCTCCGCACCTCCGTAAGCTACTACATAGACCTCTTGCCGGCCGGATTCCGGGGAGGTGTACGCGAGCCAGTGGCCATTAGGGGAAAGTACCGCATTACTTCCATGCAACAATACCTGCCGCGGCTTTCCGGCCCCATTGAGAGACGCAGCCCATATGCCGTCCTCTTTTTGGGTGTATGAGTTCGGCGAATAAAATAGCGTCTTGCCGTCGTGAGACCAATCGTTGGGAGCAATAAGAGTGCCTTCGGGAGCGGGAACGAGCATTTCCTCCGCGCCGCTGCCGTCAGAGGCGCGCCGGTAGATTCCGCTTCCGGAGGGACGCAAAGAGCTATAGGCAATCCATCGGCCGTCAGGCGACCAGACAGGAAAAGTATTTCCCACGGGTCCGAATGTGAGGCGGGTGCGCACTCCGCGTGCGAGATCAAGCACCCACACGTCATTGACGCCGGAATCAATGGTGAGAGCCACGCGATTCCCCTGCGGCGCCAGGCTGGCATACTGCAAATTCTGCAAGTTATTGGCCGCCACATTGATAGGTTTCCCGTTGCGGTCCATCCACACCATCTCAACGCTGCCGGAGCTGCCGTTGCCGAACGCCAGTAGTCCGTTGTCACTCGCCGAGGTAGTCATCCGCCAAGTGGAGACGTCGTTCAGTACGCCGGAGGAAATGGCTTGCGGATCACCCCGCAACACGCCTTGGTTCGGGTCAAAGGGCTGTGCCATCAACTGGTCCCCGCGGCTGAACAAAAGGAACCCGGCTGCATAAAGGGCATTGCTTTGCGAGCGAATCAGCATGCGATTCTCACGCCCGTCGAGGGAGGCATAATAAACCGCGTTGTTCGCCGCCTTTGACGGATCGTGGTTCATCGCGAAATAGAGGAAATGCCTGCCATCGGGCAGGAACGTCGGCCAGCGGAGCGAAGAATGCAGGGCATCAAGGCCGATCATGGGGGCGGGAGTGCCTCCGTTGGCGCTGATCTGAGATAGAGGTGCAGTCGGAGACGCCGAGAACACAATCACCCCACTGCGGCTCCAGGCGCCGCCTCGCCCCAGCTGCGAGTCACACAGGGTTTGCGCGGCCGTGCTGTTGAGCTCAATGGTTCTCATTTTGCCGTTGGCGAAAAACCCGAGCGCGTCGCCGCTCGGAGACCAAAAGGGGAAGATCGCGTCGTTGGTGTCGGACAACATGCGCGCATCACCAGAATTCATCGAGCGCACCCATAAGTTGGTCTTGCCGTCGACGCCAATTGCGGTGAAGGCCAGATAGGTACCATCGGGCGAGAGGATCGGAGGACCGGCAAGATCGGACGTCAGGCGAAAGCGCGTATCCAGAGGCGGATTGATGACGGCGCGAATGCTCGCCGGGGCTTGTGCAGGGGAGCGGAGGAAGAGGCTCGCAACCATTCCCAGTATAAGCGCCGCGACGGTTACAGCCAGCCATAGCACCCGGTTTGGTGATTTCGTGGTACTCGCTTGCCGCTCGGCTGCCGCCTTAGGAAGAGAAGCCGTCCAGCGCAGCTGCATGGCCACGTCATGTGCGGACTGGACTCGATTGGCAGGGTCCTTGGCAAGGCATCCGCGGACAATCATGTCGAGCATGGGTGGTGTGGGTGGCCCGCTTGCGGCGATGGGCTCCGGCTCTTTTTCGAGGATGGCAGTAAATACGCTGAGTTGCGATTTGCCCTCAAAGGCACGGCGCCCGGTTAGCATTTCATAGAGAACGCAACCGAAACCGAACAGATCGCTGCGCACGTCGGCTTCGGCTCCTTGCAATACCTCCGGAGCCATGTACTGAAACGTTCCAACCACCGACCCTTTTTGCGTTAGGTGTGACACCGCTCCGCTGAGTCCGGCGATATTCATGGTCGGAGTCGAAGGCGTAAACCGACCTACGGCTTGCGCGGTAAGGGGAGTCATCGGTTTCGCCAACCCGAAGTCCATAAGCTTCGCGCCGGCCTTGGTCAGCATGATGTTGCCTGGTTTCAGATCGCGATGGGCGATGCCTTCCCGATGCGCGTTCTCAAGCGCATCTGCGATCTCGATTCCGATTTTCAACACCTGATCGAGCGGAAGCGCGCCTTTCTCCAGACGCGCGTCCAGGGTCTGACCTTCGAGGTACTCCATAACCAAGAAGTCGGTTCCATCTTGCGAACCTACGTCATGGAGCGTGCAGATGTTGGCGTGTTGCAGCGCGGAGATGGCCTTCGCCTCCCGCACCATGCGTTGCTTCGATTCCGCATCGGAGGAAAGATGGGAAGGCAGGACCTTGATTGCAACCGTTCTTTCGAGGCGGGTGTCCTTCGCTCGGTACACTTCCCCCATGCCTCCCGAACCCAGAGGTGCCTGGATTTCGTAAGGCCCTAGTTTCGATCCCGGAGTGATGCCCATCCGCGTGCGTCATTATAGCGTGGGAAGTGAGAACAGCGGTTCTGAACGGATCATGGCTGGTCAGACGTTCCTGTTTCCGTCGAAATTCGCCATCGCTTGTTGACGTTTTGCCCGGCTTTGCCCTGCGGTCGGGCCATATCACCCACCCCAAGGAGTAGAGTGTTCTGGTAAAACCTTTAGCCTAGGAGCCAGGAATGAAAAGACCTTCGATTCGTCCGGTGGTGCTCTGTGCCTCAGTTTTGTTCGCCCTGGCTGCGAATGCACAGTCCTGGGAGTCGCGCCTCCAAGGAGAGCTGCCCCTGATGGGCCACCGCAATTGGATCCTCGTCGTCGACTCGGCTTATCCGGAACAGGTGGGTGCTGGAATCGAAACCATCGAGACCGACGCGGGCCAACTCGAAGTGGTGCGCACGGTCCTTTCGGCCGTCCAGAAGTCCATCCATGTCCGTCCCATCATCTTTATGGATGCCGAGCTTCCCTTCATCGGCGACAAGGAGGCTCCGGGTGTCTCGAATTATCGAACCCAAATCAGTGCACTGCTCCGTGATTACGAGGTCCACTCTCGACTTCACCAGTCCCTCATCGACGAACTCGCCAAGGACGGCGCCCTGTACCATGTCCTTATTCTCAAGACCAAACTGGCAATTCCCTACACTTCCGTATTCATGCACTTGGACTGCAAGTATTGGAGCACGGAGAGCGAGCATGCTCTGCGCCAAGCGATGAGTGCTCACGGTGGACAATAAAACTCTCTCATGCGTACTTTGGGTATCATTGGCGGGCTTGGACCCGAGTCGACCATCGACTACTACCGGTCGATCATTCAGGGCGTGCGCGAGCGGAGACCGAAGGGTGGAAACCCTCATCTCGTCATCAACAGCCTCGATGTGGACGAGGTTATCGCGCTGCTCGACATGGGCCGTCAGGAAGAATTGGCGGATTACATCGCACAAGGTGTCGAGGCTTTGGTGCGGGCCGGCGTGGAGCTCGGGTGTATCGCGGCCAACACTCCACACTTGGTTTTTGACGAAGTCGAGCGGAGATCGCAAATCCCCCTCATCAGCATTGTGCGGGCGACCGTCCGGCACGCTCAATCTCTGGGCCTGAAGAAGGTTGGGCTGCTCGGCACCGGCTTTACCATGCGAGCCAGGTTTTATCCTGAAGAGCTGCAAAGGGCTGATATTGCCCTAGTTACTCCCACCGAACCCGAGCGTCAATTGATCCATCAAAAGTACATCGGCGAACTGCTGAAGAACCAGTTCTTACCTGAGACCAAGGCTGCTATTCTCCGGGTTGCGCAACGCATGAGGTCCCAAGAAGGAGTGGGAGCCATCGTCCTCGCCGGAACGGAACTTCCACTGTTATTGCGCGGATCTGAAGCCGATGTACAGTTCCTCGATTCGACCCTCATTCATGTGAAAGCCATCGTGGACGCTCTGCTAGCTTAAGGTCTGAAAACTGATCTCCCCATTTTCTCGGCGGATTCTTGACCAATGTTTCCCTCGAACATTCGTATTCCCCTAGTACGGCGGTCACATCCGCTCCCGGTACCATTAGTTACCTTGCTAGTTACCTGTTAAGGGTACATACTCCGTCTGTGATGTCCGAAATAGAGCAACTTCCAGGGATAGAGCTGCCGGGTGAAACGCCCGAAACCATTTGTGCCAGCGTCGCCGAGAAATTTGCAGTAAGACAGACCGAGATCGCTCTCCTCGAGGTTTCGGGTAATGTTCTCAGATTTCTGTTCCCGGCTGAACTGAAGAAAGTGGGCGCGATTCCGCTTTCCAGTCCCTCGGTGGCTGCCCGAACCGCCCGAACTGGACGTTCTGAGCTTTTCAATGCTTTCACCCGCGTAAAGCACTTAAGTGTTTTCGAGGTCGTAAAGATCGGCTACTCCGGCGCTGACACCGAGGTCATCCAGAAGCTGATGTCGGCACCCATCAGCGATCCGAGTGGCAGCATCGTTGGAGTGATTCAGGTCTCGCGAAAAGCCCAGCACCCTTCCGGCGCAGGTGCAGATTTCACCACCGGGGATCTGCGAAAGCTTGAGTCCGTGGCTGCCTCCATTGGCCGCACGATGCCCAAGTCACAGGACTAAGCGGCTCAAACCACCCTGCACTCGATCCCGTCGCCCCCGGCATCTCCCGTTATACTCTGATTCCATGCTTGCCTTCGTCACAGGGGCGACCGGCTTCGTTGGCAGCCACATCGCTCGCCTTCTCGCCGAGCAGGGGGCAGATTTGCGCCTGCTAGTGCGTGCGAGCAGCAACACCAAGAACGTGTCTGACTTGAGAGCGGATTTCGTCCAGGGAGACTTGCGCAATCCTGCGACATTGGAGAAGGCCATTTCCGGATGCCAAACGGTGTTTCATGTTGCGGCCGACTACCGCCTTTGGGTGCGTGATCCGGAGGAGATGTATCGCGCTAATGTCGAAGGGACGCGAGCCATTCTCGACGCAGCACGAAAAGCGGGAGTTCGACGTGTGGTGTACACCTCCAGCGTGGCAACCATGGGCTTCACTGCGAATGGGCACCCAGCGAATGAAGATTCCCCGGTGTTGCTCGACAATATGATTGGGCCTTACAAGCGCTCGAAATTCATGGCCGAACAGGTCGCCATCGAGGCGGCGCGCAGTGGTGTTGACGTGGTCATCGTGAACCCAACAACGCCTGTCGGTGATCGCGACATCAAGCCGACACCTACAGGCCGCATTGTCGTCGACTTTCTCAAGAAGAAGTTTCCGGCTTACGTAGACACGGGGCTTAATTTGGTAGACGTAACGGAATGTGCCCGCGGCCACATTGCGGCTCTCGAGAAGGGACGATGCGGGGAGCGCTACATCCTGGGTGGCGAGAACCTTACTCTGAAGCAGATTCTCGATAAGCTGGCGGCGATTACCGGACTGCCCTCACCTTCCGTTCGTGTCCCCTATGTGCTCGCACTTGCAACTGGGGTGGTCGATGAGATCGTTACCGGACACCTTCGCGGACGCGAACCCCGCGCCACAATCGACGCCGTCCGCATGGGGCGCAAGAAGATGTTCGTTTCCTCTGCAAAAGCCGAGCGAGAACTGGGTTGGAAAGTGGTGGCGGTTGACCACGCCTTGCGGCGCGCAGTCGATTGGTTTCGCGCCAATGGGTACGCATAAGCTTGCGGCCATAACCGCCTACATTCGCGATTTAGCTTTCTAGAAGCGGCGGGGAGAAATTGCCTGATACCACAGCCAAGATTGCAATTGTCGCGGCGTTAAAGCGCGAACTGCGCCCCCTCGTGAAGGATTGGCCGGCGAGCAGGGTCGAGCACGGCGGCCGCGATTTCACGTTCTATGAAAGCAAGTACGCAGTTGCGGTGTGCGGAGGAATCGGTGCGGAAGCAGCACGCCGCGCGGCGGAAGCAGCGATTGTGGTGTATTCGCCGGAAGTCATCATCTCGGCCGGAATCGCGGGGGCACTTGTCCCCGAACTGCACGTGGGCGAAACCGTCTTCCCCGCCCGGGTGATCGACGCGCTGGACGGCAGCCGCCATGAGACTGCCATCAAGAATGCTCCCGTGGCCAATACGGCCTTGGGCCGTGGCATCATCGTTTCCTCACCACAAATCGCATCGACCGCGCAAAAGCAGCAGCTGGCAAAATCCTATGGCGCTCAAGCGGTGGACATGGAAGCCGCCGCCGTCGCTCGCGCCGCCATGACCCACAATCTTCCGTTCGTCGCGATCAAAACGATCTCCGACGAATACGACTTTGAGTTGCCCGAGATGTCACAGTTTGTCCGCGACGGTCAATTCCGGCAACTACGTTTTGCCCTCCATGTCGGCGTGCGCCCATGGCTGTGGCGCAGGACCCTCCGTCTGGCACAGAACACTCTGGTGGCCTCAGAAAACCTCTGCGCGTGGCTGCGCGAAAGCGTTTTGACCAATACAATAGTGGCAAGCTCCACGTCGAAACCCTAACATGGCCATTGCTCAGCAATTGACCTCGAAGCGAGCTTTACACCCGATTCCCTCAACCATGTTGGCCGCGGTATATCGCGGTATCCAAGACGTAAGGCTGGAAACCGTGCCGGTGCCCGAGATCGGTCCCGGCGAAATCCTGATCAAAGTCCACACCTGCGGAATTTGCGGCACGGACCTGAAGAAGATCGCCACCGGCTCGCACTCGGCTCCTCGAATCTTTGGCCATGAGACCTCCGGAACGGTGGCCGCAATCGGCGGAAAGGTCACCAAGTTCTCGCCTGGCGACCGCGTCATGGTGTTTCACCACGTACCCTGTGGCCAGTGCTTTTACTGTAAGGCCAAAACTTTTGCTCAATGCGAGACGTATAAGAAAGTTGGCTGCACTGCCGGTTTTGAGCCCTCCGGCGGCGGTTTTGCCGAGTACGTCCGGGTCATGGACTGGATCGTCGAGCGCGGCACCGTTCCTATCCCCGATGGCACTTCGTTTGAGCAAGCGAGTTTCGTCGAACCGATCAATACCTGCGTTAAGGGCATCGAAAGGATGGCGATTCGGCCGGGCGAAACCGTTCTCATCATCGGTCAGGGGCCTATCGGTATCATGTTGAGCGTATTGGCCAAACGGGCAGGGGCTAGGGTAATCACTTCCGATTTGTATACCCAGAGGCTTACAATAGCCTCAGCATTCGGACTCGACAATTCAATCGACGCCTCGAAAGCTGACCCGGTCCAGGAGGCGCGCAAGCAGACCGAAGGTCGCGGTGCGGATGCCGCGATTTTGGCTGTTGGAGCGAATAACTTGATCCGTACCGCAATGGACGCGGTTCGCCCCGGCGGACGGGTTTTGTTGTTTGCCCAGACGCAGCACGGAGAAGCGGCCTTTGATCCTGCAGCCGTTTGTATGGACGAAAAGACGCTAATTGGCTCATACAGTGCATCCATTGATCTGCAGGATGAATCTGTACGTTTGGTAATGGGCAGGGAGATGGCGATGGAAAACCTTATCAGCCATCGCTTTCCCTTGGAACAAGCCGTGGAGGCGTTAGATCTCGCGGCCCATCCCCAGCCCGACTCCATGAAGATCGTGATTCAGCCGTCAGAGGAAGGAAAGCAGTGACTGGAAAGATGACCGCGGCCGTCCTCTATGGCAAGGAGGATGTCAAAATTGAACGCGTGCCCATCCCTCACGTGGAAGCTGGTGAGCTCCTCGTGAAGGTGCAAGTCGCGTTGACCTGCGGTACCGATCTTAAGGTCTATCAGCGTGGATACCATGCGCGAATGATTGTTCCACCCGCCCTTTTCGGGCATGAGTTGGCAGGGACCATCGAAGAGACGGGGACGGGAGTTCGCGGCTTCAAGCAGGGCATGCGGGTGGTCGCGTTGAACTCTGCGCCGTGCCAAACCTGCTTCTACTGCTCGCGTCATCAGGAAAACCTCTGCGAAGACCTTCTCTTCAACAACGGAGCCTACGCAGAGTACATTCGCATTCCTCGCCGCATCGTTGACCTGAACACGCTGGTAATTCCGCCGCATGTAAGCTTCGAAGAAGCAGCCATGGTTGAACCGTTGGCCTGCGTATTGCGCGGACTGCATGAGACCGGGGTGGAGATTGGCGACACGGTGGCCGTAATTGGCGGCGGCCCCATAGGCCTGATGTTTGTCCATGTCGCTCAGGCCATGGGTTGTAACGTAATTGCTGTGGTAAAGCGCGAAGGCCAGATTAGCGCTGCCCGCAAAATGGGGGCCCAGGAAGTCGTGCACATTGCTTCGGTGAAGGATCCTGTAGATGCTGTGCGAGCACTCTCGCCCGCCGGGAGGGGAGCGGACGTGGTAATCGAAGCTGTCGGTCGGCCGGAAGCGTGGATTTGGGCTACCGAAATGGTGCGGAAAGGTGGCACCGTGAACTTTTTCGGGGGATGCGCAAAGGGCGTCAGGGTCGAGCTCGACACCAACCGCCTGCACTACTCTGAGGTCACGCTGAAGGCGACATTCCACCACACCCCCGACAGCGTACGTAAGGCATTCACTTTGATCGCGGAAAAGAAGATTCGTCCGACCGAATACATCACCGGCGAAGCGCCACTCTCGCGCTTACAGCAGGTGCTGCAGCACATGATGAATCGAAATGGGGACATCAAGACCGCGATTATTCCGGGCCAGTAAACCTGCTCCTATTCGTTAGCTTTTAGCTCTTAACGGCCACCAGGCAGGTTCTTGCTAAAAGCTAGCCGCGCAGAGCCCAGGGTTGAGATTTTATGAGCGCCGCCAACCATATCTGGAACACCTTGCCCGCCGAGTATGCCATTCCTGCACAAGCGCCACCTTTGCCGGAAGCGTATGCCTATTGCGAGCGCTTGGCGCGCACTCATTATGAGAATTTCTCGGTAGCCACCTGGTTCCTCCCCAAGCGCCTGCGGCAGCACTTTTTTAACGTTTACGCATATTGCCGCATCTCGGACGATCTTGGCGACGAAACCGGAGATACGGCTGCTTCCCTGGAGCTCCTGGACGAATGGGAAACCGAGCTGAACGCCTGCTATGCAGGATCGCCCCGCCATCCCGTGTTCGTTGCATTGGCGGGAACGGTCCGCGAATTTGATGTTCCCAAGCACGAGTTCTCCGATCTGCTCCGTGCCTTTCGCCAGGACCAGACCGTCACCCGTTATGAGTCCTTCGAAGATCTGCTCGGCTATTGCCGCTACTCGGCGAATCCGGTTGGACATCTGGTCCTCTATCTCGGCGGGTACCGTGATCCTGAGCGCCAACAGCTTTCCGACTACACCTGCACCGCGCTGCAACTCGCAAATTTTTGGCAGGACGTCAGCCCCGACTTCCAGAAAGGCCGTGTCTATCTTCCACTCGAAGATCTTCGCAAGCATGGCGTTACGGAAGCGACCATCGCTTCAACCCAAAACACTTCGCAATTTATTGAGTTGATGCGTTTTGAAGTTCAGCGTGCCCGCCAATGGTTCGATCGCGGATTGCCGCTGGTTGGCAAAGTCGGTCGCGACCTTGCCATCGACCTCCAGCTCTTCTCGCGTGGTGGTCAGGAGATCCTGAACGCAATTGAGCGCCAAGGGTATGCCGTGCTCGGGAACCGCCCGGCAATCTCGAAATCGCGTAAACTTGCGCTGGTTGCCCGCGCAGCCCTTCAAAAGCTGATATGACCACCGTGGCGCACAACCCTCCACAATTTGTGCCCACCGAGTCGCAGTTGCACATGGCATACTCGGTTTGCCGCGGGATCACGCGCGAGCGCGCCAAGAACTTCTACTACGGATTTCTCGTTCTTCCCAAGATCAAGCGCCAGGCCCTCTGCGCGGTGTACGCCTTCATGCGTCGCTGCGATGATATCGCCGACGACCCCTCGTTTTCGGCGCGGGATCGCCGCCAGAAGCTGGACACGTGGGTTGATGCCTTCCATGCGGCCCAATCTGGGCTGCCAACGGATGATGCAGTCTTGCTTGCCCTCATCGACGCGCAACGTCGCTTTCATATTCCGCTCGGGCTCCTTGATGGGCTGGCGTTCGGCACCGCTATGGACGTGGAAAACGAAGGCGCTCAGCCCGATGCCTCCGACTCGACGATTCACTACCGCACTTTTCAGGATCTCGAGAGGTACTGTTATCAGGTTGCCTCGGTGGTGGGTTTGGTTTGCATTCGCATTTTCGGCTACACGGATCCTGCCGCTGAACCGCTTGCCGAGCGCCTTGGCCTCGCCTTCCAGCTCACCAACATCATTCGCGATGTGAAGGAAGATGCCACCATGGGCCGCATTTATCTTCCTCAAGAAGACCTCGAACAGTTCGGGGTGTCGGCATCGGAACTGGCAACCAATGTTCCGCGCGAGCGCCTCCGTCCGTTGCTGGAATTCGAGGCGGCCCGTGCGTTTGAAAACTATCGCGCTGCCGACGAATTGATCCCGCTGATCTCCGAGGACAGCCAACCGGCGCTATGGACCCTGGCGACGATCTATCGCAACTTGCTCGAAAAGATTGTTCGCCTGAACTACGACGTGGTCACACGGCGCATCGGCCTCACCACCCGCGAGAAGCTCAGCATTCTTAGCAAAGGATTCCTCAAGCGAATCTCCTGATGGAAGCGAAATCGCCTGCCGCATCATGGTTTTCAAAGGGTGGGAAAGAAGAACCCTACGTCGCGGTGGTCGGCGGCGGTCTGGCTGGCTTGGCCGCCGCTTGCGCACTCGCCGAGAGCGGATTCCAGGTGACTGTTTTCGAGCGCCGTCCCTATCTCGGTGGCCGCGCCAGTTCCTACGAACACCCAGGCACGGGCGAAGTGGTAGACAACTGCCAGCACGTGCTCTTCAAGCTCTGCACCAATCTCATCGATTTCTATCGACGAATCGGGATCGAGGACAAAATTCAGTGGTTCGACGGCATGACATTTATCGAACCGGGGGGAAGGCAATCGCCGCTTCAGTCCGTATCTCTTCCCGCGCCTCTGCATGCGTTTCCGGCATTCATGAGTTTCAAGTTTTTAACCTTGCGAGACAAGATCGGGCTGGCGAGGGCTCTGCGGTCTCTCCTCACACACACGGCCCAAGATGACGGAACGACCTTTGCAGCCTGGCTGCAGCGTCGTCATCAAACGTCCGCCGCCATTGAGCGCTTCTGGAAACCAATTTTGGTGAGCGCACTAAGCGAGGATCTCGACAGAATTTCAGTTCCCTACGCTGCCCAGGTAATCCGAGAGTCGATGAAATCGCGCGAAGCACGGCTCATGGGAGTGCCCATGGTTCCGCTCACAGAACTCTACAACGCGGCGCGCGACTACATAAACGCCCGTGGTGGGAGGGTTCGCTTTCGCAGCAATGTGCAATCATTCTTGCCGCTCGAAACGGGCGTGCGGATCCAGGCGTCCGAGTTGGAGGAGCAGTTTGACTACGGGGTATTCGCGGTTCCTTTCGATTCGCTCGAAAAGCTTCTTCCCAATACACCCGAGTCTCAGGATCTGCGTGACAAAGTCTCCCACCTCGAAACCGCCCCCATCACGGGCGTCCATCTTTGGTTTGACCGCACGATTAGCAATTTGCCGCACGCCGTTCTTCTCGACCGCACCATCCAGTGGATGTTTCACAAATCGCAGTTGATTGCAGCACGCAGCAACCCCTGTTTCCTGGCGCGGCGTCTCAGCGCCGCAAGTTCTGGAGGAGCTAACGTTAAGGGCCCGGGACTTCCCCGGGGGGACAGCCGCGAAACCGGCTCCGATGCCACCCAGACAACCGAGGAGAGTCGCGGCAGTTACGTCGAACTGGTCATCAGCTCGTCCAAGTCCCTCCTCAGTAAGCCGCGCCAGGAAATCATCGACCTGGCCTTGAAGGAGCTTGGTGAATTCTTCCCGGCTGCACGCGAGGCGAGACTTCTTAAGGCAACGGTAGTCAAAGAGGTCAATGCTACTTTTTCGCCGGTTCCGGGAATCGACCAATACCGCCCATCGCAGAGCACGAGCTGGCCACGCGTCTTTCTCGCGGGTGATTGGACGGCTACCGGCTGGCCGGCCACAATGGAAGGCGCCGTGCGCAGCGGTTTCCTCGCCGCCGAGGCGATCACCAAGTCTTCCGGCCGCCCAAAGCGCTTTTTGTGTCCCGACCTTCCGGGTAAGGGCCTCGCAAGATTCCTACCCTAAGAGAAGGGGGCCAGGTATAGGAAAGAGTTAGCCGGCTATTAAGTCGTCGAAATCGATTTCGAGTTCCTCTCTCACTTCGTGATCGAGAGATTCTTCCGATGTTGGGCAGTAGGGATTGACCTGAACGCCTTGATGATCGATGGCAATGTAGGTGGGAATCTCCTGGGTCCAGCTGCCGCTGTTGTAATACTCGACGCCCTCACCTTTCAAGCTAAGGGCTTCATGAGTGTGCCCGCAAAAGACCCGTTGAGCGTTTTTCGATCTCGCGTGCAGAAGAGCTCCGTGCGCCACCTTGGCCGACAGGCGCAGATACGCTGTGTCAAAACGCTCAAGAAAACCGATCATCCGCTTCTTCCCGAAGGAGATCTTCTGGATGCCGAGATGAAATGCCGATAGAAACGTGCTCAGCAACCGATTGGTTGATACGAAACGATCAAACTGATGCCCGTGCATCGCCAGATGACGCAGGCCGGCGAACTCCCATGCGTACTCCCGATACACGCGCACGCCGACCAAGTGCGACATCACCTGGGTCAACCCGTAGTCATGGTTCCCTTCCACCCAGACGACTTCAATCTCGCGCTTAGGATTCGAAAGCTTGCGGATGTATCCGAGGAATTGCCAGTGTTCTTTTTTTAAACGGCGGAAATTCAGGTCGGAAAAAATGTCGCCGAGAAGAATCAGGCGGTTGAACGAAGCTGACTTCAACATCTTTAAAGCTGCCGGCGCGCGGCTTACTTCTGAGCCCAGGTGCAAATCCGAAAGGATGATGGTGTCCGCGAAAATCATGTTCCCCAATCCAACTGCAGGCGGGAGGTGATCGACGCCCAGGCAGCTCGCTGCAGTGCGGGGGTACCCTCGACGGAAACCGGGGATCCCGTACCGGCAGGAAAACGCCGCCCTACAATTTCGTCCAGGAATTCTGGGATTTCGTACAAAGCATTGTTCTTGTAGGCCCTTGCGTTCGCGCGATACTCAGCGAATGTATCCGGATCGAGCAGCTTTTCTACGCCTTGGTTGACGTTCCGAAAACTCTTGAGCACAACTCCCAACCTTTTCTCTGTAATCCATTGCGCGTTGTAGCGTTCCTGCGGAAGCGTGCGGCCATTGCACTCGATCATCACCGGCAGATCGAATTGCAGGGCTTCGCTAATAGAGCCTGGCCCGGGCTTCCCAATGAAGAAGTCCGATAGCGCCATGTAGTAGTCGACGCTTTGGGTGAAGCCCTCGGCAAACATGGGAAATCTTGGCCTGAGTTTCTTCACCGCGGAAAGCAGCTTCTGGTTCTTGCCGCAGATCAGAATCAACTGCAAGCTTGCATTTCCAGCGTTGAGTCGGTTCACGATCTCGAGAATTGTCGACGAGCCGTGCCCGCCGAAAAGTACGATCCCGGTGGGCGTGTTTGAATCGAGCCCGAGCTTCTTGCGTTCTTCCGTGCGGCTTAGGCTTGTCCTGGCATAGAACTTCGGCCGCATGACCATGCCCGAAGCCAAGAACACGTGATTGCGATCGTGTCCGTATGCGAAGGCCTGTTGTTGGGCTTTCTCGCTCCCACAGATCAGATATTCGGATTCCTTCTCGATCCAAAAATGTGGCGGGTAATCCGCCAGATCCGTGATCAAGGTAACGAAGTGCGCAGAAGGCAAGGCCTTACGGATGCTCTCCACCATGGCTCGGTTGAAGTGGGGAACGACCGACAACACCAGATCGGTCGGGTTCACTTTCCAATATTCGACGAGCATGTTCACCGTCGCCCGGTGATACACGCGCACCACAGTCTGCAGCACAGGCAGAAGTTGGGGCGTCAGGCGCGTCCAGCCTGTGCGGAGAATAAGGTTATATCCGTCTTGAATGCGAAGGCCGGTTAGCTTCTTCAGCACATCAAGACGGTCAAGCAACTCTTGCAAGTTCAGGAGTTCCACTTGCCACGGCCGCGACTGCGATTCCAACACCGCTTTCAGCGCTTCGGCCGCGCTGCGATGACCGCCGCCCGCGTCAAAGAAGACGACCGTTATTTTTCGATCCATCCCCTCCTCCCGCCAGCAAGCAGTTGTCGCCACAACTAGTCTCGCCGGCTGCCCCTTACAAGATAATGAAGTCCGAATTAACTGTTCGTGAATTACCTACTCAGTAAACGCCTTACAAAATTCACGGGGCGTTAACCGGCGCTTAACGGGTCTTTCAGCTGGTGCCGCTACTCTCGTGCTGCCGGCAAACAACACAACAGACGCGGAAAATAGCTCTACTCAGCATGGTATCGAGTCCAGGGCGAATGCGGGATCCTTTATCGTCCTGGTTGCGGATCGCAATCAAGCCTACTCATGGTCTTTCAGGATCTCTTCAACCCGACTTTTCGGGAACGGCAGGTGGTCCTCGTTTTCTTTGAGCCATTTGCGGTAGTCCTGTTCGATCGGATCCGTCCAACGAGCGTCGATTTGACCGGCGGTATATTTACCTTCCTGCAACCGCTCGTGTCCGAAGAGGTCGCGCAAGTGCGTGGCTTCAGAGCTCTTGACGACCTGTTCAGCAAGGTGCGGCGGGATAAAGATGACGCCTCCGTTTCTGCCAACCACCACGTCGCCCGGCATGACCATGACATGACCGATGCGCGTTGGAGAATTAATGCTTACCATCGTGGAATTAAGCAGCTTGCCGGACTTCAGCGAGCCGTAATGGTGCGATGGGTCGTAGTAGCGCACAAAGGCAACAAAGTTCTCCAATTGGTTGAGGCCGTTGATGTCGCGCACGGCGCCATCGTAAACAATGCCGTTACCCGAGCGGGCATAAATCGCATTCCCGACATTGTCTCCGATGGATGGCCCCGCTTCCTTCAGTCCGAAATGGTCTCCAACGTATACGTCCCGCTTCTGCAGCATGTCCACCGGCCAGGCATTCATCCCGCCTACACGGCGTGCGTTTGCTGGATCCGTTTCGATCACCCTCTGAACATCGGGACGCCCCGGCATCCAAGTGGCGGTGAGAGCGCGCCCGACCAGCACCTTGTCTGAATGAATGGTGAGCCATCCGTCCTCGTACTGGTGCATGAATCCGTTCTGCTGGAGAACCGCCCAAGCTTCTTCGAGAGTGACGGTCTTCATGCGGTCGAGAATGTCGTCCGGAACCTTTGGCCGGCCATCGGCAAAACGCTCACCACGCCACTCTGGCGTGTATTTGATAACGTCCTCTGGAGTGAAGAATCCCTGCTGGGCGCAGACATTGAAAGTGGTGGCTACAACGAATGTCGCGCACGCAGCGAGAAGAACGACGTCCGTAAGCTTGCTTTTCGTCATCATGTTTGTTCCCTAGCAAGTTTGGCTTACGCCGCGGTGGGTTGAAACCACGACGTTCCTGGTATCTGCGCCCTCTTGGCAGCGTCTTCATCCATGTCAACGCCCAAGCCAGGTTTGTCGCTTGGCACGACGTAGCCTTTCTGGATGATCTCCCCTTCCTTGACCCAGTTCTTCCACAGATCGAGGTGATTGATCCAGTGCCATTCGCAAACCAAGAAGTTGGGAATCGAAAGGCAGACATGCGCTGTGGACATCGTGCCAATGGGAGAGACAACGCAGTGTGGCGCCAGCGGCACGTAGTAGGTCTGAGCCAAATTCGCCACCCGCCGCCCCTCGGAGAGCCCGCCCATCTTCTGAATGTCCGGTTGCAATATGTCGATGCCATTCTTTTCAAGCAACTCGCGGTACCCCCAACGCATGTAGAGATTCTCCCCGCACGCAATGGGCGTCGATGTCGAGTGGCGAATGTCCGCCAGAGCATCCATGTTCTCGGCAGGGACTGGCTCTTCCAACCACAGCAAACGGAACGGCTCCAGTTCGAGTGCGGCGCGCTTGCCCGTGCCCGCGTCGTAGCGTCCGTGCATGTCACATGCCAGTTCCATCTCGCGGGGAATGGATTCACGTACATGCTTAACCCAGTTCACCATGCGATCGATCTCCCCATTGCTCGCAGTCCAGTTCATTTGGTCAAAGCGGGCAGGATCGGTGGCATCGTCCAGGTCGATCTTCATTGCCGTAAAGCCCTGGTCGCGAATCCAGGGGAGCTTACGATTGGATTCCTCCCCGACGGGATTCTCCATATCGGAATCGCAATAGATGCGCACCTTGTCGCGAAACTTCCCCCCGAGCAATTGAAAAACCGGCAATCCCAAAGCCTTGCCAGCTAGATCCCATAGCGCGATTTCAATCCCGCTCAAGGCTGTAACGTATTGCCCCCCTTGCGCTCCAGCGAAAATGCCCGAGACCCGCAGGCGTTCCCACAAGGCGTCTACATTCAGCGGATCCTGGCCCACCAGAAGGCGGCGGAACTGGTGGGCTAAAGCGTCCGCTCCCACCGCGGCGTCGGTGGCTTCGCCGTGACCGTAAAGACCCTGGTCGGTGTATACGCGGATGTGTGTCTGGGGCCCGTGTACGCGCACCTGGGCGGTACGGACGTCAGTGATTTTCAAGCGCGGCCGCTGATACGGGGTGCTCGACTTCTCGACCGCGGCTGCGAGAGATGGCAAGGCGAACGCGCCGGCTATCGGCAGCGCAGCGCTCTGGAACAATACTCTGCGGGTAAACTTTCCTGCAATGCTAGGTTTTGCGATGCTCATCTCTACCGCCCCCGGCGTTTGGAATTGAGTCCGAACCTGAGGACTCGGCGGCTCATGCCCGCGGCTTTGGTCAAAATTCACGCCAAAGAATAATACAGATCATCGGTTCAACGAAAAGGCACGGGCTGATGGCCCGTGCCACATGTTCACGATCACTGCGACAACTCAAATCCGCGCGCACACCGCCTTGGTTTGCGTGTAGTTGTTCAATACTTCGTGACCCATTTCCCGGCCCCAACCGGACTGCTTATATCCCCCGAACGGCAGGGCTGCGTCAAAGATGTTGTAGCAGTTTATCCACACCGTGCCAGCCTTGATCAGCTCGGCGGTGCGGTGGGCCTTGCTGATGTCGTTAGTCCAGACGCCAGCAGCCAGTCCGTAGACGTTTTCGTTCGCACGAGAAGTCAGTTCCTCGGGGTCGGAGAATGGCATCGCTGCCACCACCGGCCCGAAGATTTCTTCCTGCACGACCTTCATCTCGTCGGTTGTGTTGACCAGCACGGTGGGCTCCACAAAATAGCCCTTCTCGCCGGCCTTGTGGCCGCCAGCCAGTGCCTTCGCGCCTTGCGAGAAGCCCGACTCAAGGTATCCACAAACACGGTTCAACTGTTCTTCCGAAACCAGAGGGCCCATCTGAGTTTCCGGATTGAGCCCAGCACCCACCTGAATCTTGCTGGCGTTTTCAGCAATACCCTCAACCACGCGGTCGAACACCGGCTTCTCCACATACAGTCGGGAGCCTGCACAGCAACACTGGCCGTGGTTGAAAAAGATGGCGCTGGCCGCGCCAGGGATAGCCACCTCAAGGTTGGCGTCTTTGAAGATCACATTCGGCGACTTGCCACCGAGTTCCAGTGAGACCTTTTTCAGATTTCCAGCCGCCGCGTGAACAATCATTCTGCCGACTTCGGTTGAGCCGGTAAACGCGACTTTGTCCACGTCCATGTGTGCTGCCAGAGCAGCGCCTGCGCTTTCGCCATATCCAGGAACGATGTTAACCACGCCCTCGGGGAATCCCGCCTCGCAGATCAGTTCGCCCAGGCGGAGCGCCGAAAGGGGCGTCTGTTCAGCCGGCTTCAAAATGATCGTGCACCCGGTGGCCAACGCCGGCCCTAGTTTCCACGCGGCCATTAACAGGGGGAAGTTCCAAGGAATGATCTGGCCCACAACTCCGATTGGATCGCGTAGCGTGTAGCTCAGATACTTTGCTTTCGGCGTGTAGGGCACCGACAGTGGAATGGTGTTGCCTTCGAGCTTGGTCGCCCATCCCGCCATGTAGCGAAACAGTTCCGCGGCCAAGGGCACATCGGCAGCGCGCGCCACGGTCAGCGGCTTACCATTGTCGAGCGATTCGAGAAAGGCAAATTCCTCGAGGTGTTGGTCTATTAAGTCGCCCAGCTTCCAGATCAGACGGCCGCGTTCGGAAGCCGACATCTTGCGCCATGGGCCGGCCTCGAACGCCTGGCGCGCGGCTTTGACCGCCAGATCGATGTCCGCCCGGTCGCCCTCGGCGACAGTAGCGAGCACCTCTCCTGTGGAAGGATCGTAGGTAGGAAATGTCTTTCCGGAGACTGAATCGACCCAGTGTCCGTTGATGAGCATTTTACGCGGCTGAGCGATGAAATCGGCCACGCGCGGATCGACTTGAGCTGAAGAAGCGATGGTGCCCATAAAACAACCTCCTGAGTGTCAGGCTGATTTGGAAATGCTACGAACGCCAGGAATGCCGGGGAACATGCTAGTCCTGCTGGGCCGAGCAAAGCAACCGAGAGTTGGGTCGAAAGGACGCTACTTGCCCTCTCGGGGCCGCTCCAGTTGGAACCGCATCCGAAAGTCACCATTCGGGGAGACGCAGCTCGAAGCTAGTTGACTCTTCCATGAAAAGCTGAGCCCTCCACCACCTCGTGGCCGTCTTTGAAGATCACGAGCCAATAGAACGCAGTTGGTGGCTTCCCATTGCGTTCTGAGATTCTGCCTCGCCCCCCAGAACCTGCTCAAAACAAGCCATATTCAGTGCTTGACATAGTATTACAATTTGCAATATAACTATCGCGATCAGTAATATGACGTTGGCGGAGAAAATTCGCTACCTGCGGGAGGTCGAGGGATCGCTTCGCGAACTGGGTCGCCCGATGACGCAACTGGAGCTGGTGAAGGCGATTCGTAAGGAGCAGGGCAAGGGCATCAGCCAGTCGTACGTCTCGCAGATCGAGAACGGTTCCCGCCGGCACATGACCCAGGCGACTCGTTCCCTGCTGGCCAAGTTTTTCAAGGTGCATCCGGGATTCCTAGTGGACGATCCCGAGGGTTATCACACGGAGCTGACCTCGGACCTGCGGACGCTTGAAGGCAAGCTCGATGTCTGGTTACTGCAAGGGTCCGAGCGGTTCGCCAGCGATCCGGAGATCGCTGAGGTTCTGCTCAAGGCGGCCCGACAGAAGGACACGCGTAAATGCATCCTGCTGCTGGGCGCGGTTGTCGACACGCCGGGGCTCGCCGACCGGCTGCTCGAAGCATTGCGTCCACAGACCGGCGGGGACGGAAGAACGGTTAAGAAGGACTGGGGTTAGCGGCTTTGATTGCTCCGGGACTTTCCGCGGGCAACGGTGCCCGCGCCAAACAAGGAGGGGACCGTGACCTGGGCTGATTTCTATCTCGTCTGCTTTGTTGTGGGGCTCTTTCTGAGCGTGGTGATGTTTCTCGCCGGAGGAGCGCACCTACCGCATGTACACATTCATCTGCCTGGCGCGCACGGCCATTTCGGCATTGGCCATGGCGCGACCGCGGGACACGGCACGCAAGTTGGTCCAGTCAACCCCATCACTCTGACTGCATTTCTCGCCTGGTTCGGCGGAACTGGCTATCTGTTGTCGCGTCATTCCGGCCTGGCCTACGCGAGCGCCCTGATCCTCGCCATTCTCGCCGGTACCGGGGGAGCCGCGATCATTTACCTGTTCATGTCCAAGGTGCTCACTTCCCGGGACGAAGCGCTCGATCCTGCCGACTTCGAAATGGTGGGCGTGCTCGGCAAGCTTTCCGTTCCCATTCGCGAAGGTGGCACGGGCGAGATGATCTATTCGCAAGCCGGCACTCGCCGCGTGTGTGGCGCGCGCTCGGAGGATGGCTCGGCGATTTTCAAAGGAACAGAAGTGGTGGTCACCCGCTACGAAAGCGGGATCGCGTACGTCCGCCGCTGGTCTGAGATTTCCGGCGAAGACCCTAGCCTCGACAGCACCTCATCAGCGAGTTCCGACAGTGAGGCCAGGCCGCAATGACGAAGGCGTCAGCCAACTCGCGCACGCTCTTCGGAATGCTCGCTGCCCTGCAGTGGCTGTCGCTCCCGATCATGGTCCTGCTGTTTGGGTCGGTCTGGCAGCAGTTGCCCAGTCGCGTGGCCACGCACTTCGACCTAGCCGGCCAGCCGAACGGCTGGATGACGCGCGAAGAAGCAGTTGTCGTTCTTCTCGGTGTGGCGACCGCGGTCCTTATAGGAACGACCTGGATGCTTTCGCGAGTAAACGAGATTGATGCCACCGCTTGGGGCCTGGTTGCGCTGGGTTACATCATCCAAAGCGCGCTGATCTGGGCTGGACAGTCGATCATCGACTACAACGTGCACGGTAAGCCGCTACACGCCGGCCCGATTCTCCTGATCGGAATTCTTGCCGCGGTCTTGCTGATCATGCTTTCGCTCGGCACCAGGCGCGGAGAGCATCTTCCCGCTGGTCGGGTCTATGCCACCGAAACTCACGCATCAGCACTGTGGGCCTTAGTCTGCGGCACACCATTGCTGATCTTCATTCCGATTGTCGCCACCGTTCCAGTTGCGGCTTTGAAAGTCGCTCTTGGCCTCGCAGCCCTGATCGGAATCTGGGCCACCTCGATGGCAGCGACCGGCTTTCATTACGTATTCACTTCCACTGGCGTGGACATTCGTGCCCTGGGTTTTCGCCTGCGCTCGATCGCTGCTTCCGATATCCGCAGCTATGCCGAGGGCGATTGGCCCTTCTGGAATGGGCGCGGCATTCGCGGACTCGGAAATCGTCGCGCCTACGTGTGGGGTAATCGAGGAGTTCGCATTCAGACGAACACCGGCGAAGTGTTCCTCGGACACAGCGAACCGAAAAAAATAATCCGCGACCTCGATCGCGTGGTTAGGAACTGTGAAGGTCACCAAGGTACACAAAGGACTTAGATTCCTTTCCTTTGTGCCCCTTCGTGTCCTTTGGCGGTGAAAAGGATCGTTGAGTGGGAGGAATAGGTATGCTTGAGAAATTTTCACCTATGGAGTGGATCGTCGCGAGTGCCGTCCTGGCGCTCATTCTGCTGCTTCTCATGAGCGTTTTGGCGAGGTTGTACCGCAAAGCGGGTCCACACGAGGCGCTGCTTGTTTACGGATTTCGAGGCAGGCGCGCCGTTACTGGCAGAGGAACAATCGTTCTGCCTATGATCGAGAGCTGTCATGAGCTTTCGTTGGAGTTGATGTCATTCGACGTCGCTCCACAACAGGATCTCTACACAAAGCAAGGTGTCGCAGTGACCGTCGAGGCCGTGGCGCAGATTAAAGTGAAATCGGATGTGGAGTCGATCTGGACCGCGGCTGAACAATTCCTGACGAAGAGCGATCAGGAGCGCGAAGGCCTGATTAAGTTGGTCATGGAAGGCCATCTGCGCGGAATCATCGGGCAGTTGACGGTCGAAGAAATCGTGAAGCAGCCAGAGATGGTCGGCGACCGCATGCGTTCCACTTGTGCGGACGACATGAACAAGATGGGGCTCGAGGTTATTTCGTTCACCATCAAGGAAGTTCGCGATAAGAACGAATACATCATCAACATGGGCAGGCCTGACATCGCGCGCATCAAGCGCGATGCCGATGTTGCGACCGCCGAAGCCGATCGCGATACGGCGATTAAGCGCGCCCTTGCAGTTCGCGAGGCTGCAATCGCCAAAGCGCAGGCCGATCAGTAACGCGTCCAGGCGGAAACTCTGTCTCTCGCAAAGCAGGCCGAGGCGCAGCGCGACCTTGAGATCAAGCGAGCGCAATTCCAGGAAGCCACGAAGCGCCAGCAAGCGCAGGCCGACAAGGCGTACGACATTCAAACCAACATCATGCAGCAGCAAGTTGTGGCTGAGCAGGTGAAGGTGCAACAGGTCGAAAAAGAGCAGCAGGTCAAAGTCCAGGAAGCGGAAATTGCGCGCCGCCAGAACGAACTGATTGCGACCGTGCTCAAACAGGCGGAAATCGAGCGCCAACGCATTGAGACCCTCGCCGCCGCCGAAAGGCAGCGCCTCATGGCCGAGGCCGAAGGCCGCGCTTCTGCGATTCGTCAGCAGGGCGAGGCAGAAGCCGAGATCATCTTTAAGAAGGGCGAAGCCGAAGCCAAGGCCATGAACGTGAAGGCCGAGGCTTACCAGGAGTACAACCAGGCCGCGGTCGTGGACAAGCTGATCACTGGCTTGCCTGAGGTGGTCAAAGCCATGTCGGCGCCGCTCGCCAATGTGGACAAGATCACCGTGGTTTCAACCGGCAACGGCGACGCAACGGGAATGAACAAGATCACCGGCGACTTCGCCAAGATGGCGGCGCAAGTGCCAGCCTTGTTCGAATCCCTTTCCGGCATGAGCATGACCGAACTTCTCGGCAAGGTGCGGGCGATCGGGGACAAAACGCCCAAACCTCCTGAGACGCTGCCGCCGGCGAACAGCGGCAAGAAATAAGTACGCACCGCGTGGGATAGGCACTCCTCGGAGGGGTGCCTCTTCCTGCGTGGGTTCTCTACGCTGCGGAATTATTGCATCCGGGGCGTATCGCCCACCTGGATTGAAGGGCCATGTTGGACTTGTTCGAATTCGTTTTCGAGATGTTCGACTTGTTCGAAGCGCTTGCAACGTGTTCTGTCAGCGGTGGGGAGTGGGGCGATCGAATTGGTTCGACGGTTCTGGGTTTGAGTTCCGAACTTCGACCAGCCCCGCGGGGTGGAAGGGGGAACTAAATAACCCCGAGCCCGCCCTGAACGCAGTCGAAGCTACGTCAGTGCTGGCAGGTATGAAAAGAACGACGAGTCCCTTTGGGATGGCAGAAGAAGAATGAGACGCCCATCAATGCAAATCGGATTAGGAATCGCACTGGGAATCGGCATCGGCGCCGCCGTCGCGCTAGTTCTCGGCAGCGGCGGCGCGTGGCTGACTGTCGGCATCGTGGTCGGCGTGATCGTCGGCAAGGCGATGTCGCATTCCCGCACAAAGCAGGTTCAGCACTAAGGAGGAGCCGTGGCTGGCAGCAAGAAATCCGCCGGGATGGGACTCGCCGTTGGGGTGGGTCTGGGTACAGCGCTCGGTGTCGCACTCGACAACATCGGCGTGTGGCTACCAATCGGCGTAGCCATGGGCCTGCTCCTACCAATGTGTAGCGGTAAAGAGGCATTTCTCTTGTCGGAGGAAGCAAAGAAGGACAGAACGTAGAACTGCAGGCTTCTCCTGGTTGACGAGGTTCGGAATGACCAAGTTTTTGGGTTTGGACTAAACGCTAGAAGCAGTTCATAAAGGAGTTCACTATGGCACTACTGGAGCGGGTATCAACGTTGATTCGCGCGAATCTCAACGACTTAATCGAGAAAGCCGAAGATCCGGAAAAGATGATCAAGCAGGTGATCCTCGACATGCAGAACCAGCTTCTGCAAGTCAAGACACAGGTGGCGATTGCCATTGCCGACCAACACCTGCTCGAAAGGAAGCAGAAAGACAACCAGGACAAAACCGCCGAGTGGATGCGCAAGGCCGAACTTGCCGTCGGCAAGAAGGACGACGACCTGGCGCGCGCCGCTTTGCACCGTGTTGAGAGCTATCGCGAGCTCGCCAGCAGCTTCACCCAACAAGTCGCCGACCAGAAGGCACAGGTCGAGAACCTGAAGGGCGCCTTGCGCCAGCTGGAGCAGAAGCTCACCGAAGCACAGGCCAAGGCCGATCTGCTGATCGCACAGCAGCGTCGCGCTCGCGCCGTCGGCAAGGCACAAGACGCTCGGTCTGCGATGGGTGACGGATCGAAGATCGCCGCTTTCGATCGCATGAAGCACAAGGTCGCGCACAACGAAGCGGTGGCCCAGGCCAAGACCGACCTGAACGCCAATGACGTCGAAGACCGCTTCACCGCGATGGAAAAGGCCGACCGCATCGAGGCGTTACTGGCGGAGCTGAAGGCGAAGAGGGCGTAACGGGAACCTCTCCCTCGAGTCCGCCGGATAACCGACGGTAGCGCTTGGCGCTGGTTTGTGCTTCGGCGGACTGGCAACGGCTCCAAGGAGCACGCATGCAATCTCGTGTCACTCGAACCCCAATGCCTGTGCCGGAGTGTGTGCTCGAACCGAGTCCACCGCGTCCGAGGAGGCGCGAGAGCTTTCATGGATGGACAGTCCCATCCCAATGACCATTCCTAGGCAATTTGTTGGCGGCGGATGTTCCAGACCAGCGTCCATGTAGGGTTGGTGTCAGGTGTGCCTAGAACAACAGATCGATGAGCTTCGAAGGCTCAAGAATGCTCGGTGAACCGATCCGTATCGGAGTCGAAAGGAAGAGGGTCATGAAAAGGCTGTCTATTGCAACCGCGTTCATTGTGTTTGTATCCATGGCCGCGCTCGCCCAGGACGTCATCGGAGACTGGAACGGCACTCTGAATACCGGCGTGGGAGAGTTGCGCCTGGTTCTCCACGTTACCAAGAAACCTGACGGCACGCTCCTGTCCACGCTTGATAGCCCTGACCAGGGGGCTTCCGGAATCCCCGTCACTTCGACGACGTTGAAAGATTCAACTCTCCATTTGAAAGTCGACGCCGTCAACGGCACGTATGAAGGCAAGGTCAGCCGCGACGTCCAGGAGATTGTCGGCACGTGGACCCAAGGCGCTGGCCTATCGCTGACATTCCATCGGGGAGCGATCGCCGAGAAACCTGCGGCAAGGCCCGCGCGGCCCTCAGACATCGATGGCGACTGGCTGGGGACGCTCGACACCGGCATTGCAAGGCTACGCCTGGTTTTGCATATCACCAACACGGACCAAGGACTCACCGCAACCATGGACAGCCTCGATCAGAACGCCAAGAGCCTGCCCATCACCAGCATGAGGCGCAATGGGTCCTCGCTGGTCTTCGATATGAAAGCCATCGGCGGCGCGTATGATGGCACCGTTAGCGCAGATCTCTCCGGGTTCAACGGCACCTGGACCCAGCTCGGAAACAGCTGGCCGCTTGCCTTCAAGCGCATCAAGAACGGTGCCGCGCTCGATCGAAAGCGCCCGCAAAATCCGGCGAGGCCTTACCCGTATAAGGAGCTGGAGGTCACCTACAGGAACGCAAATGCCGACATCGACCTTGCGGCCACCCTGACCATCCCTGAAGGCAAAGGCCCATTCCCTGCTGTGATCCTCATGGCTGGAAGCGGGCCACATGATCGCGACGAGAGCATCATGGGCCACAAACCTTTTCTCGTTCTCGCGGATCATCTCACGCGAAAAGGCATTGTCGTGCTCCGTGCCGACAAGAGGGGCTGCGGCAAGTCCGGCGGGAACTATGCAAAAGCTGTGATGGCGGACTTTGCCTCCGATGCCGAGGCCGGCGTCGCCTACCTGAAGACCAGGCCTGAAGTCGATGCCAAGCACATCGGCTTAGTCGGTCACAGCGAAGGCGGGATCGAGGCTCCTATGGCTGCCGCGGCCGACCCCGACGTGGCTTTCATCGTGATGATGGCCGGCACGGGCGTCCCGGGTGACAAAATCCTTCCCGAACAATCACGACTGATTCAGACGGCAGCTGGGAAAAAACCCGACGAAATCGAGAAGGATCTGGCCATACAGCACGAGGTACTCGCCGCGGTAGAGAAAAACTCGGATAGCGCAACCCTTGAAAAAGAGCTGCGCACCGCACTCAGTGGCAAGGTGCCTGACGCCCAGGTTGATCTCCAGATCAAAGCCGCCAGTTCCCCTTGGTTCCGCGACTTCCTCACTTACGATCCGGCGCCAACCCTCATCAAGTTGACTTGCCCGGTGCTAGTGCTCAACGGCGAAAGAGACCTGCAGGTACCGCCTGCTCAAAACCTGCCGGCAATTCAGAAGGCGCTCGGAGTGGGCAGGAATCGGAACTTCGAGATTGTGGAACTGCCTGGCTTGAATCATCTGTTCCAGGACGCAAAGACCGGAGCAGTCAGTGAGTACGCAGAGATCGAAGAAACCATATCTCCCGCAGCAATGGACAGAATTTCCAGCTGGGTCTTGAAACAAATGGGCGAAGCCGCAAAAACCGCAAGTCGGGAGGCGGCAGCACCCCGACCTTGAAGCGGTCGAGTCCTTCTGCTCCGCCGAATATCTGGTCAGCGAGTGATTCGGCTGCGCTCAAGATCACCAGGGATAACGAGGAACAACACGGTAAACTGGAGGCACATGCAAAAAGCCTTTCATTGGGACTCTGCGTCCGAACCGTATGTCGCCGATGCTTTGGTGCTCACCTGCTTTGACGAGCGCGTGCGCACGGTGGTGAACAAGTTCCTGAAGAAGCGGGGTATCCTGCGTCCCGACATGGTGGTGATTGCAGGAGGAGCAAAGACCCTGGCCTCGCCGCGCAATGACTTTGAGCGCGATTTCATTCTCGAGCAGGTTCGTATGTCGATCCTGCTGCACAAGACCACGCGCGCTTACCTCATGTGCCACTCGGATTGCGCAACCTACGGCGGCCTGCAGGCCTTCGACGGCGACCGCGAGGTCGAGGCTAAGCATCATTGCCAGGAATTAGAGCGCGCCGCGAGCTTGCTCAAGGTCCGCTTCTCCGATCTCGTGGTTGAGTGCTTCTTTGTGAACTTCGAAGGAGTCTTCGCTGCGAAGGATGGGGCGACGGAGCAGGTGGCGTAAATCGAAGCGGGCTCTGCGAGGGCATCCCGAGGTAAGCTTCGTCACACTTCATCATCTAGCGCGAGCATGTCCATGATCTGCTTACCGGTTTTCCAGGCATCCTCCCAGCTGGACTCCGGGCTCTCGAAAGTGAAGTAGTAAAGCGTATTCGTTTTAGGATTTGCCACGGTCAGAACGTGCATCACAATAGTTCCGGCCGCGTCGGCGTCCGTCACTTGGCACCCGAATTCTACAAAGGGCCCAAACTTCTGTGTCCACATCTCCGCGTGCTTGGCCTTGGCAATGTTTCCAACCAGGTCCTGCCCGCGATCCACCGCACGGTCCTTTCTCAGCTGAAAGACGTTCAAGGACATTCCGGTTTGAAACTCACCGACTTTGGAAATATCCTCCTTGGTGATGAAGACAGCCAATGTTCCTGGTTGCGTTTCTTCTCGATAAAACCATCCGCTGGGTTTGAGAAACGCCGCTTTCAAATCCGGCACCTCCTGCCAGGTAAATCCAGGAGGTGCTGCGGGAACATTGATGGGAGCAGCGGGCAGGCAAAAGAGGAAAAGGATGCCGAGCGGAATACCAAGCTTCGCGGAACATAACCTCGCAGAAGTCATAGGATCGCGTTTGGCACGCAATCATAGCAGAACGATCGGAACTAGCAGTTCCGCAGAAGTTACCTCGACACTGCCGCAAACAGGCTCGTGCGCATCAGTGACTGAAATTGCCTGTCATCGGCTTTGAAGTGCATTTGCAGTTTGGAGCTGTCGGAGTTTACCGAAACACCCTCCAGCGCGGCCTTCTCGACCGGGCTCGCCGTCATCTTCTTGTAGAGCACACCGGCCTTCACCAGCGATGACAAGGTGGCCGCAGTGACCGTGTCGGAGGTCACCACGTCCAGATCGAAGTTCACGCCACTTGAAAAATTCATGGTGTAGCGCGAGCCAAGGACGCGCTTTTTCACTGTCTCGTAGTCCGCCAGACGCGACGCATCGCCGAGCGCGGACATCAGCATGTTCTGCGTTCCCTTCTGGTCGAGAATGCTCCATACCGCGCCGCTTTCGACATCGGGAATCAGGTTGGAAATGTCGGGATTCGAATCAAGTGTCTGAAGATATCCGTCGCGCGCATCCAGCGAGCCGCGAACCGCTCCGCCATCACCGAAGAGCAATGTACTGTCATCGAGAAAGGTCATCTGCATACTGTCTGCCATCGGATAGATACTGGCGTCACGATATTTTGTCGGCTTGATCTTTTGCAGCTGCAGTTTCCGAAGCACCAGCTTGGTCTGAAATACTCCCTGGGCGGCGCCAACGATCTTCAGGCCCTGCTTCGGATGACGGTAGGCAATGAAGGTCAACTCATCCACATCTCGATCGGGGTTGATCCCGATGCCGCGGAGAGCCGACTCAAACTGTTTAAGATTGTCGGGCAACACTTGCGCTTTGAGTGCTTGGGCGGTGCTGGAATCCTTCAGTGCGCGATAGTCCACGCAGATAATCTGCTGGACTTCGGAAGGGATCGCCGGGCGAACTGATCCCGACAGCGGAGCGCCCAATGCACTACCCGCCATCATTGCAACCGAGAGCACAATCACCGATTTGCGCACACAATTCCTCATAAAAACCTCATGTAGTTGGATGCGGGCGTGATTCGAGCAGTCACCCCGGTGCATTTATCCATTTTAGTGCAGCGGACCTCCCCTCCGATGCTTACCGTGGTACCGGGTTCTCCACATTCGGGTCGTCGGGTTTGCCCCCTCATGCACAGAAGGTTGGTTTTCCCATTTTTTTTGTGATCTTTGCAGGTCATTGGTTTCAACCGCAAGAGACCCCGGGAAAGGCCATGACGCTCGGCGAAACTCAGCCGGATTTCCGTCCAAACTGATTCTTAGCCAATTCTAAGCGCCTTGGCGCGAGTGCTCACTCGAGTCACGAAGTCGAGATCTTTCAGCGATTGGAGATTGATGTCCACATTGGCAAGCGCGCCCCCAACAGCTGCTCGTGCGAGCGCTGCTCCAGTCACCAGGTCAGATTTCATGTTGGGGCTGGTGATCGGCGGGAGCGTGTCAATAATCTTCAGCACCTCACTTGCACGCTCGGCCACCAATAACGGAACGTTGGTTGCCTGCTTCAGCGCGCTATCTACCATGTCGTCGGCGGAAGCACCCTCTTTCGCGCTTTTGAAGGCCTCGATGACGTTCTTGAACGATTCGGCGTCGGCATCGATCGCGCTCTTCAGCTCCTCCCGAATCTGCGATAGACGCGAGACCACCTCACTAAGCTGGCCTTGGTACTGCGCATAAGCTTTCTTGCTCCGGGACATCGTTGCCACCATCGTAGCCAGTCCTGCTGCCATGGCGCCTGCTGCCGCGGCCGCGCTGCCGCCACCGGGTATGGCAGTGGGCGCCGCAAGCTGCTCGATGAACGGCTCGACGCCGGCGCGAATTCCGCCCACCGCCAACTTACCGCCCATCACGCCTGCGAGACGGTTCTCCAGGATGAGCGAGGAATCAAAGTTCTCAATCTGCAGAAACCACTCGGCACTCTGCTCTATCGCCTTCTTCGGGACCAGCCCAACGATCTCGCTGCTCTGCGGGAAAACGCCGTAGCGCGCAGCCTCGGAGCGAACGGCCTCGAAGACACGATGGATGGGAGTCTGCTCGAAATCTGTCAAATTCATGGAAACTTGTGCCTGCCCGCGCACTAAGAAACCCGCAGCTTTTACAAAGCGAAGGCCACCGCTCGAGAAGCGCACCGCCTTCGCCACCTTCTTCGCGATCTCAACGTCGGCAGTGTTGAGAAAGACGTTGTAAGCGATCAAAAACTTCCGAGCGCCTACCACGCAAGCTCCGGCAGTCGGATGCAGGGCTGCCTCGCCTAAATCGGGCCTGCGCGCGGGATTCGTCGCGATCTCGCTCCGAACGCCCTCGAACTGCCCGCGCCGGATGTTCTCCAGGTTCTGCCGATCGGGTGTGGTCGCGGCCGCCTCATAGAGGTAAACCGGGATCTTGTAGCGCTTCCAAATCTGCTCCCCCACATGCCTTGCCATGGAAACACAGTCTTCCAGGCTCAGGCCTTCGATTGGGATGAACGGCACAACGTCGGCCGCTCCCAGCCGCGGGTGGGCACCTTGGTGATGGTTCAGGTCAATGAGTTCCGCCGCTTTGCCCACGCCACGAATTGCCGCTTCGGGCACAGCTTCTCGATCGCCGACAATCGTGATGACACACCGGTTGTGGTCGGGATCCATCTCGCGGTCGAGCAGGAATACGCCGTCCCCCTTCATGGCGTCCACAATGGCGTCGACTTTCGCCGTGTCGCGGCCTTCGGAGAAATTAGGGACGCACTCAACCAGGGTCTGCATACGCGAGAAGAATAGCTGGGGAGTTGAGCGGCTGCAAGGTGAGAAGGTCGCCGCCAGATCCATAGACTCTGGTTTTCAGTTCTCCGGGGATTCTCGCCGGAGAGGCGGAGGGAACCGATAAGTTTCTACTCTCCCGCCTTGGCAGCCGCAGCTCGCGGTTTTTCCAGAAGCTTGCGAGCGTTCGCAATGAGATCCCCGACTTTGAAAGGCTTTACCAGATACAGAACGTCATTTTTTTCCAGGAAGCTGCGCGCCTCCGGTTCAGCCAGACTAGAAAACGTAAACATCACCCTGCCCGACATTTCTGGCCAGGTCTCTAGCAACCTCTTGCGGGTTTCCTGGATGTCGGACGAGCCCGGCATTTTGCCGTTCAAGACTACTGCATCGCAGGCGTGGGCCTCTAAGGCAGCGTTCATCGCTTCCAGGCTCGCCACGGCTACCACTTGTGCGCCGGCGCCGGAGAGCACTTCGCGTTCGAAGTCGAGAACGCTCTCCTCGTCTTCAACCAGCAAGATCCTGCCCTTAAGCAATGCTTCGCGGGCCGGTGCCGATTGCTGAGATTGGGAAAATGCGGCCATACGTCCGGCAGAGGGCAGCTTCACTTCGATGATTGCGCCACCCCCTTCGGCGTTGCGCGCCGAAATCTCCCCGCCGTGCTCTTTCACGATTCCATAACAGATACTCAATCCGAGTCCGGTCCCCTTGCCGACGCTCTTCGTCGTGTAGAAAGGCTCAAAGATGCGTGAGGGCTCTTTTATGCCCGGTCCCGAATCCTCAACCCGAATGTAGACCCAATTGTCCTTCGCAGAAACGCCCACCCTCATTCGGCGCTCGCGCGAACTCCTCTTGCCTTCTTCGCTTTCGTCATCGGTGATCGCATCGAGGCCGTTGTTCACGATGTTCAGGAAAACCTGCTCCAATTGATGAGGGTCGCCGAGCACCGCCGGAAGGTTGGCCTCGATATCGCGTTCAAGCGTCACATTCCCAACCTTCAGGTCGTAATCGCGAAGCAGGAGTGCCTCTTCGAGCACCTGCGCGACGTTGAATTCCTCCTTTTCGGGGGCGCGCTGCCGCGCAAACGAAAGCAGGTTTTGAACCACACGATGCGTTCTCTGGCCTTGTTTGAAAATCTTGCCGGTGTATTCTTTCGCCTTCGGCTCCAGGTTTTCCGCTTCGAGCAATTGCGCATACCCTAGGATCGCCGTCAAGGGATTGTTCAACTCGTGCGCCACGCCGGCAATCAGCTGTCCGATCGCGGACATTTTCTCGCTTTGCAACAGCTGCTCTTGCGTGCGGCGCAGATCGTCGTAGGCTTTGCAAGTCTCCTCGTACAAGCGCACTTTTTCGACGGTGGTCGAAAGCTGCCGGCCGATCGCGACCAGGAGGTTTTCGTCGTTTTGCGTGTAGTCCTGGTGTTGTGAACGGGCTATGCCCATGAGGCCGACCGGGTCGTCTTTACCCCAAAGCACAACCCAAATCGAGGAGCCGGAATTCGCCGCACCGATGAAGTCCCTGACGCTCGCTGGAAGATGGGGAAGATACTCGGTCGTCAGCACTTCGGCTCGAGAACCCGTCACCAGTTCGCCCAGCCCTTCAGAAAAGACTACCTCTCCCAACTTCTTGCGGTCGGTGATTCGCTGACCCCAGTTCGCACGTCGACGGAAGCGTTTGTCGGGTTCTGCTAAATAAACCGAGCCTGCTTCCGCCCCCAGCAGCGAAATCACCTGACGAAGGGTCAGATTGAGAATCTCGTCTAGATCAAAACTCTGAGTTGCGATTACCGCCATGGCATTGAGGGCATTCAATTCGCGATTGCGCCGTCGAATTTCATCCTCGGCCTGCTTTTTCTCGGTGATGTCGAGCAGGAACCCCTGGTAGCGCTCAATTTTCCCGAACTCGTCGCGATAAGCAAAACTACTCTCGACAGCGGTCAGGATCGATCCATCTTTGCGCCGCAGAGTCACCTCGAAATCACGGACGAAACTGTGCGCTTCCAATTCTTGACGGAACGTCTTGCGTTGCTGCGGCGAAGTGTAGAAGTCGGCATCGACGTTGCGGCCAAGCAAGGCTTCGCGACTTCCGTGACCGAGCATCCGAACAAACGCATCGTTACAATCGAGCAACTTGCCATCCGGTGTGGTGACGAACACCCCTTCCTGCACTTGCTCGAAAAGCGATCGGTACTTTTCCTCCGCGGCATGGCGTTCAGTTATGTCGCGAACCACGTGGATGGTAGCTTTCTGTCTGGTTCCCTGATCAAGATACGTGGAGGTAGAAGCCACTGAGAAACCGCCAAAGGGATCTGGGCCCTCATAGAAGCCATTTTCCTCACCGTGGCAGTAAGGACAGTTGGCCCAGCCCACGTCCTGCTTTGGCAGGACCGACTCGCAGAGTTGGCCGACAACATCGGCCTGCGATCTGCTGATTCGACCCAGCAGTGCGGGGTTGGCCTTCAGGATTCGGAACTCCGAGTCATGCAGGAGTACCAGATCCTGGATCGACTCAAACGTGTTGCTCCACTGGCGATGCGAGCGCAAGATCTCTTCGACGAGATGAAGATTCTCGAGAGCAAGGCCAAGCTGCTGCGCGCAGGTGACAAGAAACTCGAGCTCATCGGGAGAATACGATCTCCTGCGCCGGTCGGCTAGCACCAGCGTACCAACCAGGGCTTTTCTTCCCGGCACTGCGACCATGGTTAACTGCCGTATGCGCTCGTGCTGAAAAAGCGCTGCCTGATCGCCAAACTTCGATTTCTCCAGGATCAACGGCACGGTTTCGGCGGGAATTTTCTCGATCGAATCGTTGGTGTTGACCGAGGCTCGGTCTCGCATGAACGCTTCCGACAGCCCTATTTGCTGAAAGATCGTGAGCCGCTGCCCATTGATGAAGCGGAACCAGGCAGCCTCAGCACCTAAGAGTGCGGTTAGCTGATGCAATGCCTTGGGGACAACCGAACCACTTTGGGCAGCGTGTACCACGGTGCTGGCCAGCTCGTTCAAGGTAGCCAGGCGGCGCCTCTGAAGCCTGGCCTCGTCCAGCATTACCAACAGCATGCCCAAGCCCAGCAGAATGTCCACCAGGATCGCCGTTTCACCCAGAAAATGGGCGGTGAGAGGCTTCCAGTCGAGATGCAGCAGCACGAGCCCAGCAGCGAGCAGCCAGGGGCCGATTTCTCGTCGCGCCCGCCGGTATCGCAACAACCGTAAAGCGGCACCCCAGGTCAGTATCCGATAAGAAAACTCTAGTGCGAAACGTAAGGTTACCGAATCCGGCCAATAAAGGCTTCTGATTACGGCAAAAGCCACCAGTACGACCGAGATCACTAGCACCGGCGCCAATAGGCTCCGGCTGTTCGCATAGATAAGGGCCCCCGCCGCAAACAGGCTTGCCGCCACTACGAATTCGGCCTCACCAATCGAAAGCGAGAGAGAGTTCGAAACCGAAGAAGCGAGGGCGTGAGCAGAGATAAAATAGGCCGTCCAGCCGACGATCCATACCATCAGAGAGCGTTCGCGAAGCGTACGAAGCACCAATAGGCTGGCTGCCAAGATAAGCAGCACAGCCATCTCTCGCGCCACCAGTTTGGGCACGGCGAGGCCGGCGACAGCCCCCCATGCACGCCATAGGATCGTGTTCATGCAAACCAACTAGCCGGTTTCCCTAAGGTTTTAGCACGATGAAACGGGGTAATTAGGCAGGTTTCCAACGATTTTGGTTACTTTGGGAATCAAGCCATTAAGGTACAATCGCCATACACTACTTAGGCCAGCCATGTCCGCAGAACGAATCCTTATCGTTGACGACGAAGACTCGATACGCGAAGTGGTGTCGTCCATGCTGACCTCCTCGAATTTCGTGTGCACACAAGCCCAGTCGGGGAAGGAAGCCTTAGCGCTATTGCAATCCGGCGAGGAGTTTGAACTGATGCTCTCGGACATGATGATGCCTGTCATGGACGGAGAGGCATTGTTGGCAGCCACAAAAGAGCGGTTCCCTGATATTCCGGTGGTCATGGTTACCGCCATGCACGACATTTCTATCGCGCTGAACGCGATTCGTAACGGTGCCTACGATTATCTGCTGAAACCGTTTGATCGCGAGCAATTGCTCGCCACTGTCCGCCGTGCTCTCGAAAACCGTCGCTTGAAGCTGGAAAACCGCGCTTACCAGACAAATCTGGAAGCCTTGGTCACCGCCCGAACTGAACAGCTGAGGCAGGCCATTACCACTCTCGAACAGTCTTACGACATCACCCTCGAGGCCCTCGGCAATGCGCTGGACTTGAAGGATGCTGAGACCGAAGGCCATTCCAAACGGGTTACAGCTTTCACCATCGCCATCGCCCGCGCTATGGGTTTGACGGCGGGTCAGATTCGTGTGATTGCCCGCGGCGCGTTCCTGCACGACATCGGCAAGATGGCGATTCCGGATGCGATTCTGCGCAAGCCGGGAGCTCTCGATCCCGAAGAAGTGGCCATCATGCGCGAGCACTGCTACCGCGGTTATCAGATTCTGAAGCGCATCCCGTTCCTGTCGGAAGCGGCCGAAATCGTCTATTCGCACCAGGAAAAGTACGACGGAACTGGTTATCCCCGCGGGCTCAAAGGGGACGAGATCCCCCTCGGAGCACGCATCTTCTCGGTGGCCGACACGCTGGATGCTATGACCTCAGACCGGCCCTACAGAGCCAAACTGCCGTTCTCCGTGGCTCGGGAAGAGATTCAACGCTGGTCGGGCCGCCAGTTCGATCCCTTGGTTGTCGCGACCTTCCTGCAAATGCCCGAGCATATCTGGGACGATCTGCGCAAGAGCATCGACGAGCAAATCCATCGCTTCGCATATTCCGCCGGCAAGAGCTAGTTGCAATTCCAGAGCTGAGCCTGCTCGACGAAGATTTGGTCCCTTGCCGTTTCCCGCGAACTCCCACAGCTGGCATTCGGACGGAACCGGGTGAGCGGTTGTGCCGAATTATCACGTGCATGCGAGCAAGGTTGCTTTTCTCCCGACAAGACGCGGCAACCTAAACACTTCAACTTGCTGTTTTCCTAAGGACGCTGTTAGCCTTATGCTCCGGTACCGAACCCGGGAGGAGCCTTTATGCCGAAATACGTGATCGAGCGCGAATTGCCCGGAGCGGGCAAGCTCTCGAAGGAGCAACTGCAAGCGATCTCGCAGAAGTCCTGCGGCGTGCTGAACAACCTCGGCCCACAGATTCAGTGGATCGAAAGTTTCGTAACCGACGACAAGATTTATTGCATCTATCGCGCGCCAAACGAGGCAATGGTCCGCGAGCACGCCTCTCAGGGCGGGTTCCCGGCAAACAAGGTATCCGAGGTCAGGACGATTATCGATCCGACCACCGCAGAGTGACGCAGGAACAGGAAACTCAGGCACCACCTACAGAAGTTTGATAGTTGCGATCTTTCCAAGTGATCGTTCCATTCCTGCGCGCCCGGGCAGACTTTAGGAGAAGGTAGGCTGCTAAGGGTACCCCAAACGCTAGGGCAAGAAAGCTATTCACCGCTCCGAATCTCCCGCAGGCGATTCTCGCGTAAAGCGATAACAGCGGAAGCAGATAGATGGACGCTCGTAGATGTTCGCCGGCGAGGCCGTCAACCGCCAATCCCAACATAACCAGTGAGAACGCCCACATTCCTAACAGCTTGACGGAATAGAGCACGGGCTGAGGAAAAAGGGTTGCCAAATTCTTCGTCCATCCCTCCTTCATTTGTGGCCAGCTGCGATACATTCGTGTTCCTACTGCATCACCTCCGTACCGGAACCAGATCTTCCGGCCGGAAGCTTTCACCAGCCGTGCTAGGGCCACGTCTTCCAGTAGATCGCTCGCGATCTTTTCATGGCCTCCAACCGCCTCGTACACATCGCGGGAGATCATTAAGTATTGCCCGTTTGCCGCCGCGATCGGCGATTTGGGGTCGCGAACCTTTGCCGGCGGATACCTGGCCGCCAGCTCTGCAAAGATCACCGGCATCACGGCCTTTTCTGAAAACGTTTGCACTTCCTGCTCGGGAGAGTAGGAGAGCAGTGCAGCGCTCTCGCGCTCAGCCTCCGCGAGGGCGCGGGCAAGAGAACCGGGCTTATGAAATGTATCGGCATCGGTAAACAGCAGCCACTTCCCTTTGGCCGTTTTCGCCCCGGCAGACATCGCGTTGTTTTTTCCCGTCCAATTTTGGGGAAGCGGAGGGGCAGAGATCACGGTCACCACCGGATATTGCTCCATCCGATCGACACAGCTTCCCCGGCGCGAAGCTCTTTCTAACCCCGCAAAGGACCGCGCAATCTCTCCCGTCTGATCCGTAGACGCGTCGTCAACCACAATGATTTCGAAGGGAATACCGGCCTGAGAAACCAGGGAGTCAAGACAGCGCCCCAGGCAAGCCTCTTCGTTCCGGGCAGGAACGATGACGGAAACGATGGGGAGCTCAACGCTTGTCATTCAGAACTAAGCACAACAACGATGCCGGAGCGGCAATCAGCAAGTCCGACGCGCTTCAACTTCGCTATTATATCTAGGTGAGTTTTATCCGCTCCGGTCTTCTCTTGCCGCTGATTTTCGTCAGCACCGCCTGCTATCGCGGCTCTAAACCGACGGGGATCGACCGTCCCGCACCGGAATTCACGGTTCAGGATTCCGATCGCAGGGTCAGCCTGAACCAGTTTCGGGGGAAGATTGTCGTTCTGAATTTTTGGGCCAGCTGGTGCCCTCCTTGTGTAGACGAGTTGCCCTCTCTGATGCAGTTGCAAGCCGCCCTCCGGAGCAAAGGCGTGGTGGTCCTAGGCGTGAGTGTTGATGCAGAAGCAGCCGACTACCAGAAATTCCTAAAAGAACACGACGTCAATTTCCTGACGGTGCGAGACCCTGGCGAGCAGAACAAGACCAACACCGGCGTCGTCGCTCCGGTCTCGTCCAAATACGGAACGTACCGCTTTCCCGAGACCTACATCATCGACCGCGATGGAGTGCTGCGTCGCAAACTGATCGGACCAGCTAATTTCACCCAGCCGGAACTGATGGAATATTTGAGCCGGTTGTAGAAAGGAGACTGGTGGGTAGTGGCTGGTCTTCTTGGGATGTCGATTGCCATCGCCGAGACGTCTTCTTGATACCGAGTTCAACTAGTCACGACGCCCTAGCTACATGAAGTCTTCCGACACAATCATTATCGGCGCGGGAATCATCGGGCTGGCGCTCGCCATCGAGCTGCGGAAGAAAGGGCTGCGCGTACTGATCGTCGAGCGCGGCGAACCCGGCCGTGAGGCCTCGTATGCCGCGGCCGGAATGCTGGCGGCATCTGGTGACGAATTCCCCCGTCTCCTCAAACCAATGGCGCAAGAAAGCGCCCGCATGTATCCCGAGTTTGTGCATCAGTTGGAAGACGAATCCGGCCTGAAGGTTGATCTGCGTCATCAGGGTACGATTCTCATCTTGTGCGACGGAGCTTTTCCCGAGACCGCGGAGCTTCTCTCACCCCAGCGATTGAAGTCACTTGAGCCGGAGGTTGCACTGGCCACCGTGCTCCCAGCCGGGTCGGACAGGGGGAAAACGGGTCAGGACATCTGTGCTGCCTACCTTCCCGAACGCTCGGTTGATCCCCACTCGCTCGTCGCGGCCGCATACAAGGCTGCCCGCCATCGCGACGTTGACCTCTCCTCAAACGCCCAGGTGAACTCGCTGATCATGGAAGGGGGACGCGTGGTTGGAGTCCAAACCGACAGGGCCAAGTACTCAGCCCCGATCGTTATTAACTGTGCCGGAGCGTGGGCGGGGGCGATTGCGCCCTGCGAATTTCCTATAAGACCCATCAAGGGACAGATGCTGGCCGTAGTTGAAGCACCCGCCTTACAACACGTAGTTCGTTCCCCGAAGGTCTACCTGGTCCCGAGAAGCGACGGCCGCCTGATCATCGGCTCCACCCTTGAGGACGTAGGCTTCAGGAAAGATACCGACGTCACTACCCTCGCACGCCTGTTTGAATCTGCCGTTGAGCTCGTGCCGGGTGTCGCCAAGTCGCGCCGCCATGAAGCTTGGGCTGGGTTGCGTCCAGCCACTCCGGACGAACTCCCTATCCTCGGAGAGACCACTGTCTCAGGGTATTTCATAGCGACAGGTCACTATCGTGATGGCATTCTTCTGGCGCCGGCTACCGCAACCGTGATGGCAAACATCGTCATCGGGGAACCGCCGCGACTGGATCTGACCCCATTCAGCCCTCTGCGATTCGGGAACTAGCCCTGGGCCGGCACAGGAGGGAACGAGAGTGAAAAAGAGGCCCAAAGTCGAAAAAATTAGACCACGACTGCGGATGTTCTTGATTCCCTGTAGCTGCGGCAACAGTTTCGCTGTTTCTGAAGGCTATGACCGTCGTGGTAGCGCTTGGAGCCGTTTCCCAGCCTGCCCTCACTGCGGCAAGCGCCACGACCCCAAAAATCGTTTACTAGAGCTCGGTTTTCAACCCCAGGGTTACTGGACAGTCGAAAAGTGTTGATCGGAACCTGCGCGAGCGAATCTATCGGGTCCGGTATAACAATTTGCTCCATTTTTCCCAGAATTTGCTATACTTCCGGCGCCTTTGCGAACCTCGGTAAAGCGGCTTTCTGTTTGCTGGAGGTCTTCCCCCGGTTCGCGGACAGAAAGAGGGGCATTGTGAAGAACATCTTTGTTGGCAATCTCAGCTTCAACACTACCGAAGATGAGCTGCGCCAGCTGTTCGAGACCTACGGGCAGGTGGATCGAGTGAGCATTTTGACGGACCGAGAGACCGGGCGTTCGCGTGGCTTTGGCTTCGTGGAGATGACCAACCCTGAAGAGGGTGAGAAGGCCATCGCTGGATTAAATGGGTCGCAGTTTGGCGGGCGTACGATCAATGTAAACGAAGCGCGTCCGAAGGCTGAGCGAGCAGGAAGCGGCGGTGGGGGCCGCGACCGAGGCCGTCGTTAATCTTCGCGAAAAGCACTTTGCGCTCCATCTTCGGGTTGTGGCGCTTCAACTTCTCGAGCTCCCAAGGTCTTCCTGCGCTTCGAAGCGCCTCGATGTAAACTGATGATACGCGCCCGTAGCTCAGCTGGATAGAGCGGCAGCCTCCGGAGCTGTAGGTCGGGAGTTCGAATCTCTCCGGGCGCGCCATCCCCCCCAGGTCCAGCCCGGAGACATAGGTAACAGAACGTACCGGAGACATGGGTTACACTTTTGGCCCGAAGGGATTTTCGAGCGGTTCGAGCACCCGAGTCTCCAAATCGAAGTACCCCA
>Ga0134127_10000307_pt1 | contig 51140 bp, 44 predicted proteins | sample KB31753_FD_96459 | JGI IMG/M metagenome (GOLD analysis project Ga0134127, IMG submission 96459) | Terrestrial soil microbial communities with excess Nitrogen fertilizer from Kellogg Biological Station, Michigan, USA - KB3-175-3 | ecosystem: Environmental > Terrestrial > Soil > Unclassified ...
ACCGCCAGATCTCGTTCGAGCCGGATCGCATCCTCGACGCCGCTGTAGTAGCCGGCCGAGCGAGTCGTCTCGCGATAGCCGAGCCTTGCATAGAAGCGCCGCGCCTGCTGATTACTCGCGCGGACCTCGAGCTGCATCAGGAACAGCCCCGCGACCGACGCGCTCTCTTCCACCCAACTCACCAGTTGTTTGCCGAGTCCGCTGCGCTGATGGGCGGGACCGACTCCGAGCAGGGCCACGTGCACGGCTCGACTGCCGAATTGTGCCAGTACGAAGCCGGCTAGTTCACCGCCGTCCACGGCAATTACCGAGAGATGCTCGCGCGAGCGCATATGATTCGCGACGCGGCGCGGCGTCCAGCTCCACGGCAGGCCGGCCTCGATCAACGTGCGCGACAGGATGGCGATGCGTGGGGCATCGCCCAGGCGGGCCAGGCGTAGAGCGATCTGCGACATGTCGACTCCGGAGAGGCTCGATTCTAGCGCGTGCGGGTCGGAATTCAGTACCCTGACGGCCCCGTGAGCCAATCCCCGCATCCACTACGCAATGTATTCATGCTGGCCGCCGCCCAGATGCTGGGCTCGTCCGGCCTGACGGTCGTCGTGATTCTCGGCGGCATCGTTGCCGCGCAGATGGCGCCGCGCCCCTCGCTGGCAACAGTGCCCATATCGCTGGCAATCGTCGCGACGGCGCTGACCACGATCCCGGCTTCCCTGCTCATGCGCCGCATTGGCCGCCGTGCAGGCTTCATCCTCGGTGCGTCCATCGGGTGTGTCGGGGGCCTGGTGGCGGCCGAGGCGATCGTCCTCACGAACTTCGTCATGTTCTGTGCGGCCACGCTGCTCATGGGCAGCAGCATGGCCTTTACGCAGCAGTATCGATTCGCCGCGGCGGAAAGCGCGCCGCCTGAACGGCTCAGCCAGGCGGTCTCATACGTATTGGTGGGCAGTTTCGGTGCGGCGATCGTGAACCCGCAGCTCGCATTGGCCGCTCGCGGGCTGGTGCCGGGAGCGGAATACGCAGGGTCGTTCGTCGCCGTCAGTTTGTTGTATGCGGCGACCATCGCTGTGCTGTCCCGGCTCCACGTGCCGCCTCCGTCGGTGCCGCGTCCGAAGACCGCGAGCGAGGCGACGCGTACGCCCTTCGCGACGCCACAGTTCCGAATGGCCGTGTTCGCTGGTGCTTGCGCTTATGCCGTGATGAGTTTCGTCATGACCGCTGCGCCGATCAGCATGCACAACCTCGATCATCACGGCCTCGAGGCAACGACGTGGGTCGTGCAGAGTCACGTCCTCTCGATGTACCTGCCGTCGCTGTTCACCGGACATCTGATCGCGCGGTTTGGCGAGCGCACCGTGATGATGTGGGGTGGCGCGCTGCTCGCCTCATGTGCGGGAGTCAGTTTGTTCGGCCACCATCTCATGCATTACTGGCTGGGATTGGTGGCACTCGGTCTCGGCTGGAATCTGTTGTTCGTCGCCGGCACGACGTTGCTTGCTCGCAGCGTCGATCCGGCACACCGTCATCGTGCGCAGGCGCTCAACGATTTCACGGTCTTCGGCTCACAAGCGTGCGCGTCGCTGCTGGCCGGCCTCGGCGTGCAGCTGCTCGGCTGGCAGGCACTGAATCTCGCCACGTTGCCGCTGCTCGCGGCGATGATCTTCACGGCAAGCCGCTTGCGCCCTGCGGCGGCAGCCGTCGCACCTGTCTCCACCGTAGCTTCAGAGTCGCGCTTGTGAGCGACGCGTGGTTGCAGCAGATCCGCTCGCACATCGAGCGGCACATCGGCCGCACCGACTGTGCTCTCGCAGGCGACCCGGGCCAAGGCACCGCTGACGTGCTGCACGTGCAGCCTGTCCATTCACGTCCGTACCACACGCTGATCACGGCCGGGATGAGCAGCGTCGCCATGCACGTGCCGCCCGACGTGAGCGCGCCGCAGCGCCTCGAGCTGATGATGACGCTGCCCGAGGGCTGGAAACCGGCCGACGATTGGGCGCCGCGCCTACTGCAATCGCTCGGCAAGTTGCCTCGTGAGCGGGAAAGCTGGCTCGGATGGGGACACATCGTACCGAATGGCGATCCTCCGCAACCGCTGGCGCCGCACACCCAGCTGTGCGGCGTGATCATCGCGCCCTCGCTGCTCGTCCCCGTTGCGTTCTACGAGCTCGACATCGACGGCGAGCGCGTTGCGTTCTACAGCGTCATTCCGCTGTATCGCGAAGAATTGGAATTGCACGCGCGCGCAGGCATGGCGGCGCTGCTGGAACGGCTGGTGCACAACGACATCAACGATGTCGTCTTTCTCAAGCGCAAGAACGTGGCGAGGAAGAAGCGGTTTGGCTTCTTTTAGTGAGTGGTCGCGGGCTCCTCGTGGCCCGGCGACTCGCCCTGCGGCGCAATCGCGGCATCTGGATTGAGCGTGCCCTTGGCTAGCTCGCTCAGCTCGCCGTCGACAGCTTTGTCGCGATCCGCAAGCTGCGCGAAATGCGCCGCTTCGGATACACGCCCGAGCGCCTTCGCGTACGAGGCGATCGCTCCATAGCCTGCGATCTTGTAGTGCATGATGCGCTGGACCGAGGCAGTGACTGCAGCGTCGCGCACGTTCGCCGCGGAGATGCGCCACATTTTTTCCGTCTCCGCGATCAATGCATGCATCGCGTCATCCATTTCGCCGCGCATCTCGGCACCGATGCGTGCCAGGAAGTTCTCCAGATCCCTGCGGCGCGCCTGCAATTCCGTTGCGTACTCCTGCAGGCGGAACGCGAGCTCGGGATGCGTCATCGTGCGCGCCAGGTCGTTGGCGAGTTGACCCAACTGCCCTTCGGCGCTGTGCAGCTCCTGCAACTCCGCCTCGTACATCCCTTCCAGGCTGTCGAGCCGCTCGCTGCCCTCCGTGAGATCGGCGAGCGCATCGTCAGAGCGGTTCTTCAGCGCGGCCTTCACGTGACAGTAGCCTGTCGCGCCGCGAGCCAGCATCGAAAGAGCCAACGCCCCGCGCGCTACGCGGCCGAATCCGCCGCCGCGCCGGGTCGTGAGCAGCATTCCGACTCCGCCGAGCAGCGATAGCCACCGTTCGGCGGTTCCGAGGTTTGGTTGGTGCGTCATGGGATTACAACCCTCGATGACGCGGGAGGTTCCGCTTTATTCGAGCCAGACCGCCTCGACGTTGTTGCCGTCCGGATCGAACAGGAACGCCGCGTAGTAATTCGGGCTGTAGTCGGTGCGCAGGCCGGGACGGCCGTTGTCGCGTCCACCCGCTTTCAGCCCTTCCGCATGAAATCGATCGACCTGCGCGCGACTGGTTGCCCGCAACGCCACATGCGTGCCGGCAGTCTGTTTACCCGGCGTCGCGTAAAGCCACAGCGCTGGTGCACCGCGTGGGCCGAGGCCTGCATAGGATTCGTCGTGCGAAGCCAGCTCATGACCGAGCGCACCCAACGCCGCGGTGTAGAAACGCACACTGGCGTCGAGCTCGCGCACCTTCAGACCGATGTGATCGTACATAAGGACCTCCAGAGAACTTGCGAGGTCGATGCTAGACAGCGCTGGCGAGGCGATCTTGGAGAATCTTGCGATCGTGCGGATCGCCGGTGCGCGCGGCCTGCCGGAAGCCGCGCGGCGAGACACCGGCCGCGCGATGGAAGGTGCGCACGAAGTTCGACAGGTCGGCAAAGCCGACATCGAGTGCGATATCGCTGACCGGCCGATCGTCAGCGGCAAGCGCGCGTGCGGCGCGGCGCAACCTCGCGCGCAGCAGGTACTGATGCGGCGTCACGCCGACGATGCGGGAAAACAGCCGCAGGAAATGAAACGGGCTCAATCCCGCCTGGCGCGCGGCGCGCTCGAGATCGACCGGCTCGTGAGCGTTCGCATCGAGCCACAACGCGGTTTCGACTGCACGCCGGCGATCGCGGGCCGTGGCGCGCCGCAGCTGTTGCGATCTGGCCCCGGCCAGCGTCGCGAGCCGCATCGCCAGCAGCATGCCGGCCTCGTCGAGCCCGACGTCGCTAGCTCCGGAAGCCGCAGCCTGCGCGAGCTCGCCGATGACCATGATCGGCGCGAGCGGCGGCAGCGCGCCGCGCTTCCAGACATCGCCGCCCGTACCCAGCGTGTCCACGACTTCGGGCGTAAGGTGGAACGACAGGCACTCGTCGCCGCACGCGTGATCGTGCGTACAGACGAACTCATCGCCGGGGGAGCCGAGCAGCACCGCCCCCGCAACCATCTCGAACTGCCGGCCGCGGACGCGATAGCCGAAAGTGCCGTGGCGAACATAGGACAGCGAGTAGCACTGATGCTGCTCCGGGAACGACGGGTCGCCCGGCCGGGCTTCGCACCGGTAGTCGATGACCGAAATCGGCCCGCTGTGCAGGGTGGTTGCCGTGAGCATTGCGGTCATGGTCGCCCAAGGCGCCCCGGACAACAAGAATTGCGTAGGATAGGGCCACAACGACAAAGGGGGACCGTATGAAGTTCCGCGTGGCGTCACTCTCCTTCTGCGCCCTGGCCGCTGCACTGCTGATCGCCGGCTGCGGCTCGGAGTCCAAACCTGCGCCGGCGGCTGCCGCAGTCACTCCGCCGCCGCCTGCCCCGCCCCCGACGACTCAGTACGACGCGGAAGCGTTCTTCGCCACGACGTCGTACGTCATGCCGGCAGGTTACGCGTGGTCTGCGGATGACAAGCAACTGCTCGTCACCTCGGACGAGACCGGCATCTTCAATCTGTACGCGCTGCCCGCGGCAGGTGCAGGTAAGCAGCCATTGACGTCGTCGACGACCGATTCGACGTACGCAGTCTCGTGGTTCCCTGCCGATGGGCGAGCACTGTTCACTGCGGATAGTGGCGGCAATGAGATCAATCATCTGTATGTGCGCGAGGCGGATGGCACGACGCGCGACCTGACGCCCGGCGAGAAGGTGAAAGCGCAGTTCCTCGGCTGGTCCGCCGACAAGCAGCATTTCTTCATCACGACCAACGAGCGCGACGCGCAGGCTTTCGACCTGTACCGCTACGCGGTGAAGGGCTACGCGCGCACGCTCGTCTTCAAGAACGATGCGGCCTGGCAGCTTGCCGAGGTTTCGCCGGACGATCGCTATCTCGCGCTCGTCAAGCCGCGCACCAGTGCCGACGCGGACGTCTATCTGCTCGACCTCTCCGTGAAGAAACACGCGCCGCAGCTGATCACGAAGCATGAGGGCAATGTCACGCACAGCGTGTACGCATTCACGCGCGACAGCAAACAGCTCGTGTATGCCACCGACGAGTTCGGCGAATTCACGCAAGCCTGGACTTACGAGATCTCGAGCGGCACGCGGACGCCGCTGCTGCGCGCGGACTGGGACATCTCGTTCGTCGCGTATTCCGACTCCGGTCGCTACCGCATCTGGGGCATCAACGAGGACGCGCGCACGGCCGTGCACATCCTCGACAACAGCAGTGGCAAGGAAGTCACGCTGCCGGACCTGCCGGCCGGCGATCTCGCGCAGGTTCGCTTCTCCCGCGACGAATCGCGGCTCGCGCTGCTGGTGAGCTCGGACACCTCGCCGAACGACGTGTACACGATCGACCTCGGCGCCGCCCGCAGCGCGCGTCTGACCAACGCGCTCAACCCGAAGATCAAGGAAGCGGATCTGGTCGAGACCAAGGTCGTGCGCTATCCGAGCTTCGACGGCCTGAAGATCCCGGCAATTCTCTACCAGCCGCAGAATGCTGCCGCGACTCACAAGGTGCCGGTGCTCGTGTGGGTGCACGGCGGACCGGGCGGCCAGAGCCGCCGCGGCTACTCGGCGACGATTCAGCATCTGGTGAATCACGGCTACGGCGTGCTCGCCGCCAACAACCGCGGCTCGAGCGGTTACGGCAAGACGTTCTTTCACCTGGACGACCGCAAGCACGGCGACGTGGATCTCAAGGACATCGTCGCGGCCAAGCAATATCTGGTCGGGCTCGACTGGGTCGATGGCGAGCGCGTCGGCATCATCGGCGGCTCGTACGGCGGTTACATGGTCGGCGCCGCGCTCGCGTTCGCGCCCGACACGTTCGACGTCGGCATCGACATCTTCGGCGTGATGAACTGGGTGCGCACGCTGACGAGCATCCCGCCCTGGTGGGCCTCGTTCAAGGAATCGCTGTACGACGAGATGGGCGATCCGGCGACCGACGGCGAACGGCATCGCGCGATCTCGCCGTTGTTCCACGCCAAGAACATCCGCGCGCCGCTCTTGGTCGTGCAGGGCGCGAACGACCCGCGCGTGCTGAAGGTGGAGAGCGACGAGATCGTCGAGGCCGTGCGCGCGAACGGTGTCGCTGCGGAGTACAAAGTGTTTCCGGACGAAGGTCACGGCTTCACCAAGCGCGCCAACAAGATCGATGCCTCCAACGCGTACGTGGTGTTCCTCGACAAATATCTGAAGGCAGGCGCCGAATGAGAACGTTGCTGGCAGCAGGACTGCTGCTGTTCTTCGCGCAGGCTCGCGCGGCCTGCGATGTGACCACTTGGCAGGCGCCGCGCGATGTGGACTGTGCGCGGTCGTGGATGGACGAGAACCTGCACGTCAACGATCTGCTGAGCATCGGCACGCACAACAGCTACAAGAGCGCGATTCCCGATGCAGAGATGGCGCAGCTGCGTGCACGTTCCAGCAAAGCCGGGATCGTTCTGGACTACTCGCATCGACCGCTGAATGCGGAGCTGGATGACGGAGCGCGCCAACTGGAGCTGGATGTGTACTACGACCCGCAAGGCGGACGCTTCGCCGATCCCGCCGGTCCGCGCGCGCTTGGCCAGCACATGGATGCAGCGATGGCTGCCGAGTTTGCGAAGCCCGGGTTCAAGGTGATGCACATCCCGGACTTCGACTTTCGCTCCACCTGCACGCTGTTCGTCACCTGCCTGCGAACGATCAAGACGTGGAGCGATGCGCATCCCGATCACATTCCGATCGTGATCCTGATCAACGCGAAGGACGATAACCCGCTCGGCTCGGGCGGCGCCGCGGTCCTGAAGTTCGATGCCGCCGCGTTCGATGCGCTCGACGCGGAAGTGTCCTCGGTGTTTTCGGACAAGCAACTCATCACGCCTGATCAAGTGCAAGGCAAGCACAAGACGCTGCGCGAGGCCGTGGTCGCCGGCGGCTGGCCGAAACTGCGCGACGCGCGGGGTCGCGTGTTTTTCGCGTTGGACGAAGCGCCGGCGAAAGTGGCGATCTATCGCGGCGAGCGGCGCTCGCTCGAAGGCCGTCGCATGTTCGTCAATACCGATGAGTCTTCGCCGGCCGCAGCGTACATCACGCTGAACGAGCCGCTGCAGGATGCGTCGCGCATTCGCGAAGCCGTCGAAACCGGATTCATCGTACGCACGCGCGCCGATGCGGACACGCTCGAAGCGCGTGAAGGGAAGACGGAGCGGCGCGAGACGGCCCTGAGATCAGGTGCGCAGTACGTCTCGACTGACTATATGAAACCCGACCCGCGCTTCGGCAAGTATTCAGTGAGCCTGCCCGACGGCGTTACGACCGTGTGCAACCCGGTTCGCGCGAAGCGGCGATGCGGCGGGCTCGCCGTTCGGTAGTTATTCGATCACTGTCGCGCTGGCCGGACGTGGGCACGTCGAGCGCAGCCCGTCCACGTGCTCGTGAAGATCGTCGGCTATCGGACCCCACATCGGATCGAGAATGAAATCGACACCTTCTCGTCGCGCCAGCTTCGCTGCCGGAACGAAATCGGAGTCGCCAGCCACGAGCACAATCTGATCTACCTGGCGTTTGTACGACACCGACGCGATGTCCAACCCTACGCGCATGTCGGTACCTTTCGCTTTACGTCGTAAGCGAAGTCGTCGTCGGTCAGCTGCGAGAAGTCAATCTGTTTGCGCAGCAAGGCTTGCAGTCGCTGCGGCTTCATCGCCATGCGCAATGGTCTTGCAGTCGGCCGAGGCGCAAGGCGACCTTCCTCAGACACTTCAGCTGTCGATGAAACTCGAGCCGGAACTGCGCGGTCGCCGTCCTTGCGAAGTCGACAGACCGATACGTAATAGGGTGATGCGCCCTCTTCAACAGCGGCGGGCAGTCATAGACGAAGATGCGATACAACTCTCTTCGCTCGGCATCGCGGCGTTGCTTGAGATGATCCAGCGCCATTTCGTGCAGCGTGCTAGCGACGAGCACGGCATCTCCGACGTTGCGGCCAGGATAGACACTCGGAAAGCGCTTTAGAAAGAACCCCGCGTCAACGAAGATTGCCGTCGGCATGCTCGCATCCCTGCGTAGCCAAAGAAATGCCCCTGGGCTCGGCACGCAGAAGATAACGAGCTGCGAACGTACTACCAGGGGCGAGATGACGTGAGTCTAGAATCCCTGTCGCATTTTGCAAGACCTCCATGGCCGCGAGCCTAGCGATTCATTGACATGTCGCTGGCGAATCGCGCGATCGTGCTGTCAATCTGATCGTAGACTTCCGCGAGCAGCTTCTGCGCGTGGCGCAGACACACGATCTCCGGATCGTACGAGCGCCGCGCGTCGTCCTCCGTTTCGTCGAGACTCTGCCACTGCTCCAGCGACCGCACTGCGCATTCGAGCACGCAGCGAGCATCGTTGAAGCGGCCCAGGATTTCCCGCAGCGCCGCCACTTCTTTCCCCGACGACGGCTCGTCCGATTGCCTGGCCATGGCAGATTTCCATATATCCTATTTCAGGATAATAGCAGATGTACAGGGATTGACCGGTGCAGATAAACCACCGATCCCCGCAAGATCGTCGCTGGTTGCCGGAATCGATTGTCAGAAAGGGGCGCTTCGCCCGTAGACTGTGCGAACTGGAGAGTTCGCCCATGCACGTTTGGTCACAAGCGTCGACGCTTGGCTGTTCGATGGTTTTGCACGCACTGCTCGTCGCTGTCTTGTTGCCGTTACCCCAGCTCGCTCTATCTCAAGCGCGGGTGACTGATCCCGAGGATGCGCACATCCATCGCGTTGAGGCCGGGCTGCTGCCAATCGCGGCAACGCGAGACAAGCTGGGCTCCCATGAGACCATTGGCGAGCGGCTTCGCGCATATGGAGTGGCCGGCTTGAGTGTCGCGGTGATCGACGAAGGCCGCATCGCCTGGGCCAAAGGGTACGGAGTCGCCGATACGACCACCGGACAGGCTGTAACGCCCGAGACACTCTTTCAGGCCGGTTCGATCAGCAAGCCAATCGCGGCGCTTGGCGCGCTCCTTCTCGTCGAGCGTGGCAAGCTCGACCTCGACGGCGACGTCAACCGCTACCTCAGGAAGTGGAAGATTCCGACGAATGCATTCACGGCCGCGCATCCGGTGACGCTACGAACACTGCTCGATCACAGCGCTGCGCTGACAGACTTAGCCTTCGAAAACTACGAGCCCGGGCGGCCTCTGCCCGCATTGTCCGACGTGCTACAGAGTCACTGGTCGGCGATTCGCGTCGAGTCCGAGCCCGGACGACAGTACAGCTACTCGGGAACCGGCTACGTAGTGTTGCAGCAGCTCATGATGGATACGAGCGGTCAGCCATTCGATACGTTCATGACCTCGCAAGTGCTGCGGCCCCTGGGCATGACTCGCAGCACATACGCCAATCCCATCCCGACTTCCTTGCAACAATCCGCGGCGATGGGTCACTACTCGGGCGGCGAGCGAATCCCAGGCGGCTATCGAGTCGGGCCCGAGTCAGCGGTGGGTGGACTCTGGACTACGCCGTCCGACATCGCGCGTTACATCATCGAGGTACAGGAATGGTATGCAGACTCGCGTCGCGGGCTGATCAGCCCCCGGATGACGCAACAGATGCTGTCGCCCCAGATTGGCTACGCCGGGCTTGGCGTGGTCTTGAGCGGCTCGGGCGAGGACCTGCGCTTCGGGCACGACGGGTTCAACGAAGGATTCGAGTGTGCGATGGTGGGCTACGTGCGCGCAGGACGCGGAGCTGTCGTGACGGCCAACTCCGGGTTCTCTTACATGCTGATCAAGGAAGTGCTGGGAAGCATAGCCCGCGTTTATGAATGGCCGCACTACGACTCGACGAATCAGTGGCCGCCTTCGGCCGCGATACGCCAGCAGGAGATCGCGCGGGTTCCCAATGAGGTAACCGCGCAGGCAGTCGGCCATTACTCGCTCGATGCCAATACGAGCGTTCGCGTGTTTGCCAAGGACCAGCGACTGTTCATTCACTGGCCGCGGTCCGGCAATGCTGAAATCTTCCAAACGCCGGACGAACGGCTGTTTTGCCCGCAACTGACGTTCTCCGAGTTGGGCAATCCATTCCTGCGCCTCCGAGCCGCAAAACGCGGCGCGCCGGGCGAACTGCTCGGCGCGGATGATCAAGTAGTAATGCAGGCCGTAAAATGATCAGGGACCGGATCAGAACGTGGCGCGCAGGGTCAGCCGGAAGGTCCGCGGCTCGACCGGATGAAAGTGAATGTCGCTCACTGGCTGCGTTTCGCCGGGCAGCTGCGACTCGTAGAAATAGGTGATGTCGTTGTCGCGGCTGTCGAAGACGTTGAACAGCGCCGCGCTCAGCTGGATGTTGTCGGTGAGGTGATAGCCGGCTTCCAGGTTCACGAGCGTGGTCGGGTCGGACCTTACGCTGTCGTCCTCGATCAGCGGTGCCGCGCCGAAATGCCGCAGGCGCGCGCCGCCGAACCAGCCGCTCGGATGATCGACTGCGAGCCCGACCGACGCGACGCTCTCGACCGCGCCGGGAATGCGATCGCCGGCGGGATCGAACTGCGTGAAGCGCGAGCGCGACCACGCGAGATCCGCATCGAGAATCAGCCATGACACGGGATTCCAGATCGCGCCCGCTTCGATGCCACGCCGCTCGCTCTCGCGACTGGCCTCGGTGATGCCGGCATCGCCGACGAACAGCAGCTCGGAATCGAGCTTCAGCGTCCATAACGACGCAGTCAGCTGCACGTTCGGCAGGACCGCAGTACGCACGCCGACGTCCGCACCCAATGCATCGACCAGCGGATTGACTCGATCGACCGGTGTCACGCCGTCGGTGGGATCGAAGCGAATCGTAGTACCGCGTGCATCGTTGCTGTGAAAGCCCTTGCCGATGTTGACGAAGAACTCGGTCTCGCTCCACGGCCCGAGGATCAGCGAGAACTTCGGACTGACGATCGAGTCGTTCGCACTGCCCGAATTGGCGGCAACGTTGCTGCGCACGTCGAAGTCGAAGCGATCGGCCCGCAAGCCGATCTCGGTGCGCACGTGCTCGCTCCAAGGGCTCTTCAGGCTCGAATAACCCGAGTAGCTGCTCTGCGTAACATCGTCTTCGCGCGTCGTCTCGATGCGCTGGCGCGCGACCGTCTTATAGAGGCCGACGGTACCGATGTCGTCACACCGCAGCTCCGCGCCGAGCGCCAGCTCGTGCGTCAGTCCCAGCAACGTCAGCGACCGATCCCATTCGAACTTGCCGCCGTACACGCGGCGATCGTCGAACTGCTCGAACTGATCGCCGTTTTCGGTATCGGTCGCGTACGTGAAGTTCGAGAAAAGATCGAGCTGGTAGTCGATCGCATACGCCATCGCATGCATGCGCCCCGTGCCGAGCTGCTGGTACCAGTCGGCCGCAAGGCTGTAACGATGTGAGTCGCCGCCGTCCGTCGGGTCGACGAAACCGAAGCGACCGATGGCGCCCGATTGCACCGCACGCCGCGGGATCTGGTCGGTCGATCGCCACTCGCCGTCGTAGCCTTGAGCGGTGATGGCGAAACGACCGTTTGCGGTGTCGTGCGAATAGCGCAGCAGCGCGTTGGTCTTGTGAAACCTCTCTTCGAGGACCCAGGGGCCGTTGTTCTCCGAGTGCTCGATGCCCACCAGCAGATTGCCGCCGCCGATTTCAGGCGACGCGGCAAAGAGCCCCCGCATGTAGTCGTCGTCACCCGTCTCGAGCGCGACGAACGGCGCGTCGAGCGCGGAGCGATATCGCATGTTCACGGCGCCGGCCGCCGAGAAGTTGCCGGTCTCCGCGTAGTAAGTGCCCTTGCGATAGTCGATCGACTCGATCAGCTCGGGAATGACGAAGTTGACGTCGGTATAGCCCTGACCGTGCGCGTGCGTGGGCATGTTCACCGGCACGCCGTCGACGCTGGTCGCCAGGTCGGTGCCGTGATCGAGATTGAAACCGCGCAGGAAATACTGGTTCGCTTTGCCGCTGCCGCTGTGCTGCGTAACGATCAGCCCGGGCACGACTTCCAGCAGCTCACCGGTGCGCAATACGGGCCGCAGATCGAGCTGCTCCGAAGTCGCGATGCCGACCGTCGCCGAAGCCGGATCGCCGCCGAGCCGCTCGAGCTTGCCGGAGACGATGACTTCTTCAAGCCACTGAGTCGAGGTTGGAATGCCGCCGCCGACTGCGAGCGAAGGCAATAGCGTTACGAGGCCGACCGCGGCCGCAGTTCGCGGAGACAAACGCATGGCGCAAATTGTCCTGGGCCTGCATGACAGTTGTGTAACAGCCCATTACGTCAGCGCGCCGGAGTCGGATGCGGATATTCCCCTCGTAACAGAACGACAACGCCGGTTTCCGTCGTCACCGGCTCATGCCACGAGCCGACCGCTGCGATGTGCACGTCGCCGGCGACCAGCCGGTGCGCGCCGATGTAGCACTCGCCCTCGAGGATGATGAATTCCTCTTCGCGCTCGTGGCGATGCGCCGGAACCACGCCGCCCGGACGCATGCGCATCAGGCTCGTGTGCGTGCCGGCTGCCTCGTCCCGATGCAACTCACGCACTTCCACGAACGGCGCGATCTCGATCCACGCCCCCTCGCCGCCGCGCAGCGTGCGCGTGCCTTCCGGCGGCTGCTCACGAGCCAGCTCGAGCGTGCGACGACGCATGCGAGCGCGCAGTTCGGTACCGAGCTCTGCGGGCTGCACGGCCGCAGCGAGCGAATCCTGCAGGTTCTGCAGCAGGTCCTCGTCGTCCGGCGAGCGACTCACATGGCCTCCAGTGCTTCGCGAAGCTGGGTCAGTGCGCGGCGCACGTGGCTCTTGACGGTGCCGAGCGGCAACCGCGTCACGTCTGCGATCTCCTGGTGCGACAGGCCTTGCAGGAAAGCGAGCGAAATCAGATGGCGACGTTCGGGCGTCAATTGCGCAAGAGCTGCGTGCACGGTGCTCCGTTGTTGCATCAAGGTCAGAATGTCGAGCGGTTGATCCGGGCCAGAGGCGCTCGCTTCGTGCAACGCGGCTACTTCGAGGGCACTGGCGGTCGCACGCCGTTGCCGCAGCCTGTCGAGCGCACGGCTGCGACAGAGCATCAGCAACCAGCCGAGAGCATTTGCGCGGCTCGCATCGAAGCGCGAAGCATTCGCCCACGCGTACGCATAGGTCTCGCAGACGATCTCCTCGGTATCCTCCGCACTGCGCAGAATCGCGGATGCGAGCGCATACAGCTTGCCGACGGTCGCGTCGTACAGCTCTTCGAGCGCACGCTCCTGGCCGATGCGCATCCCTTCGATGAGCGCCGCCAGGTTGCGCACGGCCGCCGCCTCCGACTGCGGAACTTCGTTCACTGCCGTTTGAACGACCATGGCCGCAGATCGTAGCGCAAGAGTGCTCCAGATTCCTGCTGTCAACGTTGTCTCCCCGGAGTGCCGGCAGAACCGGCCGGTCACGTCCCGCTACGGGTGGAGACGCGTGCCGGATGCAGCGGAGATTCGGAATATTTTCTTCAGGCTGCGAGCCGCGACCCGACCCATACAGCCGCGACGCAGGCGACCGACACAGACGCAAGCGGCACACCTACGCGCTCGCTGCGCAGGCCGCGGAACAGCCACCAGATCAGCGGCACGGCCGCGGCCGAGATCGCCACCTGTGCGGTCTCGATCCCGACGTTGAACGCGGCGAGCGCCAGCAGGTCGATCCGTCCGCTGGCCAATTCGGCCAGTGCGCCTGCGAACCCCAGGCCATGGACCAGACCGAACGCGAACGCCAGCTTCCAGCCGTGCGCGGCGGCGCCGCGCGAGATATTCAGCAGCGCCGCGATCATCACCGACAGCGCGATCGCGACCTCGACCGGCTGGGATGGAATCCGGACGTAACCGGTCGCGGCGAGGGCAAGCGTCAAGGAATGCGCAAGTGTGAAAGCAGTTATAACCGCGAAGGCACGTCTCAGCATCTGCGGCAGTGAGGACGACTCGTCCGATCGTCGTCGCCGCGCCAGTGCGAGCAGCAGGACACCCAGGAACGCAAGGTGGTCATAGCCGGTGATGAGATGCCTCATGCCCTCTATCAGGAAGCGCGCGAGATGAGCAGCGCGGGACTCTGTTGCCTCCCACCGCGACGCGCTACCGCCGAGAATTGCTTGCGCGCGCGTACCGTCGGCCGCCTGGAATTCGAGCAACGCCCGATGCCCCGGGTCGAACGCGATCCAGCCGGAATGATCGAGCGCGAGCGGTCCGGGCGGGCACGCGAACGTCGCGATGAAGCGCAGATAGGATCCATCGCCGTGCTCGGCGATCGCCGGAACGTCTGTGGAGGCCACGGTGCACGCGCCTCCGGCCGAGCGCAGCTGAGTACGCGTGAGCACGAGCGATTCGATTGCGGGTCGCGCGGCCAGGATTTCCGCCCACGTCAGCGCCCCGTCGCCGTCCTCGTCCAGCTGCAACGACTGATGCAGATCGCGGATGTCGAAGTCCCACTCGGCGTGAACCCTCGAGTCGCCCTCTGCTCGCAAGGCGAGGAAGCTGCTGCCGGACGTGTGCGCAAACGCGCCTACGGATGCGAAGAGCAGCACGCTGGCGGCAAGCAGCTTCCTCATCGTGAAGCTCCGAGCAGGGTGTCGAGACGCACGTCCTGATAGCGATAGCGCTGCTGCCACTCGCGGACGGCGTGCAGAGATTCGCGATCGTGAGTCGCGGCAGCGGTTGTCGCGAGCAGTAACGCATCGTCGGCTTCGTTCCGATCCTGGAAGCTCGCACGAGCACTGGCGTTGGCTTTCGCGGGGTCGCGCAGGAGCGTCAGCTCGAAGCGGGCGCGGTCGCGTAGATGCGCCCGCTCGCCGCGTGCATCGGCTTCCTGCCACGCGAGTTGCAGGCGCTGCGCATCGAGAGTTCCAGCGTCGCGGCTGGCGAGCACGCTGCGAGCGCGGTCCGCCAGCGAGCCACCGCGATTTGCGACCTGCAGCGCCTCATCGAAGCGTCCGGCCGACAACAGCCAATCCGCATACGTGATGCGAGCGTAATGACTCTGCGGATCGAGATTGAAGGATTCGCGATACCAGCGCTCCGCGGCGCTCGCATCTCCCAGTCGCACAGCAAACTCCGCGGCGACACCGGCTGCCCAGCTGCGAGTCGCGTCCTCACCGCGCTGATAATCCAGCACTCGAAGCAGCAATGCCTGTGCGCGCTGCAAGTCGCCTTGCGCCGCGCGAGCCTGCGCGATGCATGTCGTAGAAGTAAGCAAGTCGACGAACGGCATCAGCGTCGTGCAATCCGCCAGCGCCTGCTGGGGCTCGTGAAGATGCAGCCGGACCTGCGCGCGCATCAGGCGCGCTTCGCGGTTGTGACTGTCGATCTGCAGAATTTCGCCGAGCACCCGCTCGGAGGCCGCAAATTCATGCTTGTGCTGCAGAAGCTTGGCGCGTCGCAAAGTCAGCGCCGGAGTGCCCGGATCGCGCGTCCCCTGCACGACCTGCTCAGCGTAACCGTAGTAACGCTCGTTGCCGCTGCGCGCGCCGGCGGCAATCAATGCATCGACATACCGAATCTTCGCATCTACATCGTCCGGAGCCGCGACACTCGCCGCACGCAACTGCGCCAGCTGCGTTTCGCCCGATGAGCTGCCAAGTTGCAACACCACCTGCGACGGATCGTCCGGCCGATAAACACGGACCGCAGCTCCGGCATCCGTGCCGAAGACTGCGGCCGCGAGCAACGCCAGGGAGAGAAGGCGTCGCATGGGCTCACTGCAACAACTGGTCGAACGCGTTCGGGTTGTCGTCCGCGTCCTGCGTGAACGTGAAGCCGCGCAGAGTACGCGGCTCGCTGTTCTCAGCGTCGCCGAACGCGGCGATCACGGTGCTAGTGAAGGACACGAACACGCCGTTCACGGTGACACCGAGCACCTGCTGTGCGAACAGGCCATCGGGGTCGACGGCGCGGATCGTGATCATCGCGTTGCCGAACGCTTCGGGAGCCGGAGTGATCTGCAACGTGCGATTCGCACCGCTCCCGCCGAGCACCACTCCCGCAGCGGGAATGATGCTCGGGTCGGACGAAGTCGCGGTGACTGTCACTGCATTCACGCCCGAATCCGCGTCGCTGACCTGGAAGGTCAACACCGGCGTCGACGTGTCCTGCGGCAGAGTCTGGTTCGCGAGGCCCATGATCTGCGGCGCCTGCTTCGCGGCAGGCGGATTGCCGCCGCCGTCGTAGCCACCACCGCCACCGCACGCAGCCAAACCGACGGTCAGCACGGCAACGACTGCGAGGCCGAGCTTTTTTTCGATACTCATGACGATCGCTCCTTTCGCTTTAGTTCGTCGCGCCGGGGATCGGCGTGCGCAGGTACGGGAACGTCTCGTCGAAATCCGCAGCGCTGATCGGCGCACCGTCGGTGAACGCGACTTTGCCGAGCGGCGCCTGGGTGGGCGAGTCGCACAGCTTCAGGTCGGTCTGCATGCCGTTCACGGGCACCGGATAGCACAGGCGGCCCATCACGACGCGCAGCGCGAGATCGACGACGTCGTCGCCCGGACGGCGGCCGTTCGGGAAGCCGGCGAGATCGTCGCCAGCGACGCCGAAGGTGCTCTGCATGGCAGCCGGTTTCGCGGCGATCTTGGTGTTGAGACGCGTCATCTCCGACGGCGTAACCGTCTTCTGCTGGTTGACGCCCACGAAGCCGGTCAGGAACGCCGCGACCAGATCGTTGCGTGGCAGGTTCGACGGCGCGATGTTCGCGATCGGCGTCGGCGGCTTCAAGATGTCGTTGACCGCTTTGTTGAACAGCACGTCGAGCAGTGCGGGTAACGTCGGGTTGGTCACGTACTTCGCGAACTGGCCGTCGTCCTTCGGCTCGCTCGCGCTGTAGCGGTCCTTGTCCGGCAGGCCGATCACCAGCTCGTTGACCAGCGGCGCCGACAGACGCGAAACCTGCGTCCAGGCACCGCCGTTGACATCGGGCTTCGCGAACGTCGCGTTCGGATTGAGGATGCGCGCCTGGCGCAGGCTCGCCGAAGTCCAACCGCCGATCACGCCGTTGCCGTTTCCGGTGAGGCATGCAGCGGGCAGTTCGAGCGCGAGCGTCGTGATGTTGGCGTCCGAGATGATGTCGTTCGCCTTGCTCTGCTTGATGCCGATGCCGCCGGGCAGGCCACCCTGATCGACCGGCACGTCGGCGTCGACCGGCACGAGGTTCACGAGGTCGAACACCTGGCCGAGATTGACGGCGAAGCTCTCGTCGCGCTGACCGACGAACACGCGGCCGGTCTTGCTGCAGCCGGGAACGGAGATTTCCTGGATGAAGCTCTTGGCGTACTGATCGTAGCCGGCGATGCTGCCGAAGGTCTTGGTGCCGACGAAGTCGTACGGCTTACCGAACTCGGTCGCACCGTCGCTCGCGCGCGTCACTGGAGAAGCCTGGCCGGTGCGGCGATCGCCGCGCACTACAGTCAGCGTGTAACCTTCGTTGAAGTTGAGGTTGGACGCGTCCTGCGCGGTGATCGGGCCGATGTTCTTCAGCGGCACGGCGACATTCTGGTCGCCGATCTTCAGCTTCGCGCCGGTGTTGTTCTCGCCGAGGCGGTTCTTGAAGCGGAACTGGAAGGTGAGGTCTTCGACGGCATCGCCGTCGCTGTCGACGTGGATCTCGTACAGCGCGTTCTGATCCAGCGCGAAGTAGTTCGGGCCGCCGTACGGATCCTGCAGCGGCAGGTAGTTCGCGATCAGCGTGACATAGTCGCCGCGACCGGACTCGTATGAGTTGAACATGTAGAAGTCAGTGGAATCCACCTTCGGCAGCCCGGTGACGCCCGGCGCTTCGCGGTGGCTCGAACCGCTCGCCACGATCGGCGTGAGCAGCGGCAGACTCGCGGCGCACAGCGCGCTCACGAGAGCAGTCGTTCGAATCTTCATGATCGTCGTCTCCAGTGGGTTGCGATATCTGGGACGCGATACGCAGTCGGTTAGCGTGTGGATGCACTGCATCCGATTTGCGCGCCGGGCAGTAGAGAGAGCTATCGCCACTGAAGGAGTGCTCTCATGTTCAAGTCACGGTTCGTTTCCCGCCGCGCGCTGCTCGCAGACGCGGGCAAGCTGACGCTGTCGGCAGGTGCGATCGCCCTGCTCGCCGGCAACGACGCGCTCGCTAACACCGCCGGCGCAGATGCTTCCAAAGACACCGGCATCCTCAACATCGCGCTCGCGCTGGAGCACGAAGCAATCGCGGCATACCAGATAGGCGCCGAAAGCGGCTTGCTTGCGAAGGAAGTGCTGCCCGTCGCCGTGCTGTTCCAGAGCCATCACAAGGCGCATCGCGATGCGCTCGCCGACACCGTGCGCAAGCTGGGCGGCACGCCGGCCGCAGAGCAGGCGATGGACGCTTACGTGAAGAGCTCAAAGCTGAACGTTGCTGCGATCAAGTCGCAGGGCGACGTGCTCGCGCTCGCGCAGCGGCTCGAGCTGGGCGCGGCGAACGCGTATCTCGGCGTGATTCCGGCGTTCGGCGATCGCGAGCTCGCGAAGATCGCAGGCCGCCTGGCCGCGGACGAGACGATGCATTACACCGCTCTGACGCAGGCCCTCGGCGGCAAGCTGCCGAGCGGCGCACTGAGTTTCGGGGGCTGATATGCCACCCCTATGCCGGCGTGCTGCGTGCGCCGGCTTTTTTCTCTCTGCCCTGCTGCTCGCCGCCGTGACGCACGCTGAAGATCAGCTCGCGCGGGGCGAGCGCTTGTACCAGGAACGCTGTGGCGCGTGTCATTCGCTCGATGAGCACGGTGCCGGTCCGAAGCATCGCGGCCTGATCGGGCGCAAGGCGGGCACGCAACCTGGCTTCGACTACTCGGCTGCGCTCGCCGCCTCGAACATCGTGTGGTCTGCGCAAACACTGGAGCGCTGGATCGCCGATCCGAATGCGCTCGTTCCCGGCAACAAGATGATCGTGCAGCTCGCGAGCGATCCTGCCGACCGCGCGGCGATCATCGAGTACCTCGTTGCTGGCAGCACGCTGTAGGTCGGGCTTCAGCCCGCCTCTTTTTTCTTCGCATCCGATTTTCACTCTCACCTCGTACTGCATGACATCGCAAAGGAGGATGTCATGCGTTCACGTCGATCCGCGGCCGCTGCCGCAGTGCTGTTCACTCTCGCAATCGCCGGTTGCTCCAACGACGACCGCGTTCCTGCAATGCCGGCGCCGACGCAGCCGCCAGCCGCGCCGCCGAGTCCCGGCGACACATTTGCATTGACGAGCGCCAATCGACTCGTGACATTCAATCGCGCGATGCCTTCAGTGCGCACCAGCGTAGCGATCAGCGGATTGCAGAATGGCGAGCAGCTGCTCGGCATCGACATCCGGCCCGGCGCCACAATCACCACGCCTGCTGGCGAGCTTTACGCGCTCGGCAGTACCGGGCGCATCTACACCATCAACACGACGAGCGGCGCCGCGACTCAGAAAGCGCAGCTCGCCGCCGACGCGACCGACACTACGAATCCTTTCACCGCACTCGATGGCACGGACTTCGGCGTGGATTTCAATCCCGTGGTCGATCGGCTGCGCGTGGTCAGCAATACGGGACAGAACCTTCGCATCAACGTCGATACTGGCGCGACGACGACGGACGATGCGCTCAACAGTGCTGGCGCGACACGTACCGGCGTCTCCGCGACGGCGTACACGAACAGCTTCGCGAGTGCCTGCCGCACGACGCTGTTCTACATCGACATCAATACCGATCGCCTGCTCACGACGACCGATCCCAACGCGGGCACGCTCAGCGACGTCGGCAACCTCGGCGTGAACGCCGACGCTGGCAGTGGCTACGAAATCGTGACGGCTGCGGACGGCACGAACTCCGCCCTCGCTATGCTCACAGTCGGCGGCGCAACCACGCTCTACACGATCAACATGACTTCCGGCGCTGCGACGGCGACAGGTCCAGTCACCGGACTGAACAGCGGCGAGACGCTGCGCGGCATCGCTGCAGCATCGACTGCAACGGCGCCGACGCAGGCGACGGGCTCGGTGCTGGCGGTGACGGAAACGAATAAGCTGATCTCTTTCAACAACGCGACTCCGCAGAAGCTGTGCACGTCCGCCGCCATCGGCGGTTTGCAGGCCGGCGAGAATGTTCTCGGCATCGATACGCGGCCAGCCGATGGCGGCGTGTACGGCCTGGGCAGCACCGGTCGCATCTACACGATCGACACGGCCACCGCCGCAGCGACGCTCAAGTCGACGCTCGCGGCCGACGGCGCAGACGCGACCAATCCCTTCACGGCTCTCGACGGCACCGATTTCGGCGTCGACTTCAACCCGGTGCCGGATCGCTTGCGCGTCGTGAGCAACACCGGACAGAACCTGCGGATCAATGTCGACACGGGAGCGACGACGACTGACGCGACTCTCAATCCCGGCGGCTCGACCATCACCGCCGCGGGCTACACGAACAGCTTCGCCGGCGCAGGCACGACTACATTGTTTGTGCTCGACGTAGCCAACGATCGCCTGATGATCCAGGGCCAGCCGTCCGGCAATCCCAACAATGGCGACCTGCAAGCGGTCGGCCCGCTTGGCATCGACGTACAGGCAGCGACGGGCTTCGACATCAGCGGCACGAACGGCACAGCAATCGCCGCAGTCTCTCTCGCAGGCGCGGCGACTTCCGACTTGCACACGATCAATCTCGCGAGCGGCGCAGCGACGCGCGTCAACGCCATCGGCGGCGGCGAGCGCGTGCGCGGCCTGGCGCTGAATGCGAATCCGCGTGCAACGCTGCTTGGCGTGACGACCGACAATCGCCTCGTGACGTTCAAGACCGGCACGCCGGGGACACTGGACACGAACGTCGCCGTAACTGGCTTGCAGGGCGGCGAAACGATCATCGGCATCGACATCCGGCCTGCGAATGGCCGGCTCTACGCAGCGACAGACGCTGCCCGTCTCTACACGCTCGACGCAACGACAGGCGCTGCAACAATGGCGGGAATGCTGAGTGCGGACGCCACGGACGCGACCAATCCGTTCGCGATGCTCAGCGGCGCTGCATTCGGCGTGGATTTCAACCCACTGGCGGACCGACTGCGCCTCGTCAGCGATGCAGAGCAGAACCTGCGCGCGAATGCCGACACCGGCGCCACGACCACCGATGCGATGCTGACGCGTGGCGCATTCGCAGTGACGGCCGCTGCGTACACGAACAACTTCGCACCGAGTCCATCGACGACGCTGTACGTCATCGACACTCAGAACGATCGGCTGTTGACGCAGAATCCGCCGAACAACGGCACGCTGAACGACGTCGGCGCGCTCGGGATCGATGCCTCGGCCGTGAACGGTTTCGAAATCGCCGGGCCCGACACGGCATTGGCCGTGCTCGCCACCGCGAGTGCGCCACCCGCGCTCTACACAGTCAATCTCGTGACCGGCGCCGCCACTCTCGTCGGCAACGTTGCGACTCCGCAAGCGAGCGACCCGGTTACCGGCATATCGGCGATGCCGACCGCGGCCACGCCGGCGCCGGACAGCACTGTTTACGCGGTGCTGAACGGCGGATCGCTCACTTCCTTCGCACGCAACGCGCCGGGGCAGCTCGCCGCGCCTGTCGCGATCACCGGACTGCAAGCCAGCGAGACGGGGCTCGGCATCGACTTCCGTCCCGCGAACAGCTTGCTCTACGCCGTCGGTAGCACCGGGCGTCTCTACACGATCGACGTTGCAACCGGCGCAGCCACGCACATCGCCGCGCTGGCGGCTGATGTTGCGGACACGACTGATCCGTTCATGGCGCTCAGCGGTACGAACTTCGGCATCGACTTCAACCCGGTCGCAGATCGCCTGCGCGTGGTCAGCGACACACGGCAGAACTTGCGGATCAACGTCGCCACGGCCGCGGTCACGACGGATACGAATCTGGATTTCGTCGCGCCCGATGTCGTCGCCGCAGCGTACACGCAGAACTTCGCGCGGCCGGCGAGCACGCGGCTGCTTGCGATCGACGCCGCGACCGGCACGCTGCAACTGCAGAATCCGCCGAACGACGGAATCCTGACCACGATCGGCCGGCTGGATCCCGCCCTCGCGTTCGGCCCAACGGCCGGGTTCGACATCGTCGGCGGCGACGATGGTCTGTCGCTGGCGGTGCTGCAGCCGACTGGAGCCGCGCAATCGACGCTCTATCGCGTCAACCCGAAGACCGGCGCAGCCACGGCGCTCGGCGCAATCGGACCGGCCGGCACCGCGCCGTTGCGGGGCTTTGCCATCCGGCTGCAATGAGGAGGGTTGCCGCGGACTTGCCTTCGTAGTGCAATCCGCTGCATCCAAACGCCAACCATGCACGTACAGGGATTAATGGCTGACGTTCACTCCCAGACGCTCCCGGCTCAGGCGGGTCCGCTGCCGTCGCAGGATGCGACGCAGGCGGAACGTCTCGAGCTGCTGCTCGGGCGTTGCGCACAGCGCGACGAGCGCGCTTTGCAGGAGCTGTATCAGCTGGTTTCCGGGCAGCTGCTCGGGGTCCTGATGCGGATCCTGCGGCGCCGCGCCGTTGCGGAAGAGGCCCTGCAAGACGTTATGGTGAAAATCTGGGAGCGAGCCGATCAGTACGTCGCGTATCGCGGCCGGGCGATGGCCTGGATCACCGCGATTGCCCGCTATCGTGCGATCGATCTGCTCCGCCGCCAGCAGGCCGCCTCGCCCATCGACGATGCGCCGGCCGAGGCGCTGGTCGACATCACGGCCGCCGACTTCGTCGACACGACCACGTCGGCGCGCCTGCGCAAAGCCCTCAACGATTGCTTCAGCCGGTTGACGGCTGAGCAGCGTCGCTGCCTCGAGCTTGCTTACGTCGACGGCTATTCGCAGGACCAGATCGCCAGCGAGGTCGCCAGTCCGCTCGGCACGGTCAAGAGCTGGATGCGTCGCGGTCTGGCCAGCCTCAAGCGGTGCCTGGACTCATGAACTACCAGCACCCGCAACTGCTCGAAGAGCTGGCCGCGCAATATGTGCTGGGCACGTTGCGCGGGCGGGCGCGCCGCCGCTTCGAGCGCTACTGCGCACACAACGCGAACGCGCTACATGCGGTGCGTCGCTGGGAAGATCGCCTGGTCGATCTGCTCGCCGGCGTGGTGCCCGTCGCGCCTTCCGCGCTGGTGTGGGACCGTATCAAGTTCCGGGTCCGTCGCGACAAAGCTCTGCGGCCGAAGCGTGTCTTCGCGACGTTCGGCAACTGGCGTTTCGCTGCGGCCGCCGGCATTGCGGCTCTCGCCATTGCCTTCGGTCTGTGGAACGGCATCGGCCCGGGCAGCACGCAGCCCGTCGCGAGTTTCTGGAGCCCGCAGCAAGGTCAGCTGTGGACCATCGAGGCGCCGCGCAGTCGCGGCGAGCTGCGCATCGCGGCTACCGACAATCTCCGTCTCGACCCGGCTCGTGCCTACGAGCTGTGGGCGCTGCCCGGCGAGGGTGTTGCGCCGGTCTCGCTCGGCCTGATGCCGAAGAACGGCCGCACCACGCTGCAATTGAACGAGACGCAACGCCTGGCTCTCTCGCGCTCGAGCAAGATCGCGATCAGCGAAGAGCCGCCCGGCGGCTCGCCGACCGGCGCGCCGACCGGACCCGTGCTGTTCGTCGCCGACGTCGCCGTCGCCGGCTAACCACACCCTTCTCGCCGCGGCCCGCAGTATGCTTGGCAGCTCTGCAGCATCGCCGCGAGAATTTTGTACATGGTGGAAACCGCCAGGCGCCTGACGAGCCGCTCCGGACTGAGCCTCGAAGTCACCTCGCGCGGCGCGCTCCGCCGTTTCGATTGCGGCAGCACTGCGCTGAACCTGTTCGTCGGCAATGAGCTAGAAGGCGGCCCGACGAACCTGTATCTGCGGCGACATCGCAGCGGCACGACCGAATTCACCGCCCTCCTCGGCCCGCGCAGCCCGACGCGCTTCGACCTGCGCCGGGCGGAGAGCCGGCTCATCGGCTCGGGCATCTGGCAAGGGATCGACTACGTCATCGCGCTCGTGCTCGCGCAGGATGCGCCCGCGTGGTTCTGGCACGTGCGATTGCTGAACACGACGCCGTCGCAGCACCAGCTCGATCTGATCTACGCGCACGACGTCGCGCTCGCGCCGTATGGGACAGTGCGGCTCAACGAGTACTACGTCAGTCAGTACGTGGATCACACGCCGCTGCAGCACCAGTCCCGTGGCTGCGCGATCGCTTCGCGGCAGAACCTGCCGGCGGAGGGTCGCAATCCGTGGTGCGTGATCGGGTCGCTGCGCAGCGCAACCTCATTCGCAACCGACGCGCTGCAAGTGCGCGACCTCACCAAAGCGCTGCCGGGACGGCGCTTGCAACACGAGCATTCGCTGGTCGCGATCCAGGACGCGACCTTGCACATCGATGCGGGCCAGAGCATCAGCGCCGGTTTTTTCGGGCTGTTTCGTCCCGATCACCCGGGCGCGACATCACCGGCAGATCTCGATGGCATCGACGAAGCGACGGCACTACCCGAAGCAGTACAAGGGACGATCGGCTTCGTTCCGGCGGACGTGACGACGACCGCTACGTTGTTCGCATCGGCGCCGGCGTTGCCGGCGACGGATCTCGATGATGCTGCCGTACGCGAGCTTTTCCCCGGCGAGTGGCGGCACGAAGAGCGCGACGAGCAAGGTGCCCTGCTCTCGTTCTTCCACGGCGACGACAGCCACGTCGTGCTGCGCGCCAAGGAGTTGCGCGTGCAGCGACCGCACGGTCACATGCTGCGCACCGGCCTGCACATCACGCCGGATGAGACTGCGCTGACGTCGACGGTCTGGATGAAGGGCGTGTTCCACTCGATGCTCACGCAGGGCCACGTCAGCTTCAACCGCTTTCTGTCGACGACCCACAGCTATCTCGGGCTGTTCCGCTCGCATGGCCAGCGGGTGTTCGTCGAGATCGACGGCGCGTGGCAGCTGCTCGACCTGCCCTCCGCGTTCGAGATGACCCGCAATCAGTGTCGCTGGATCTATCGTCATGGCGAGCAGACGATCCAGGTTCGCGCCGCGGCGAGTGCCGACGAGCACGAGATGACGCTGGCCGTCGAAGTCTCGCCGGCGAAGCCGTTGCGATTGCTGATCTCGCAGCACATCGCGATGAACGGCGACGACGGCAGCACCGATGGCGCTGCTTCATGGCGGAATGAGGGGGGCAGCGTCATCGTCGCGCCGTCGCCGGACACCGAACTGGCCCGCCGCTTTCCAAGCGGGAGCTTCGCCGTGACCCCGCTCGGCAGCACCGAGTTTCAGCGCGTCGGCGGCGACGAGCTGCTGTTCGCGGACGGCAGGTCCCGGAACCAGCCATATATATGTATCGTCACCGCCCCCGCCCGGGCGGCCGTACTGCGGATTCGTGGGCAACTGGTGCCCGAGGCCGACCCGCCGCCGTTGCGCGTCGAAAAACCGAGTGCTCTCGCGCCGCACTTGAAGATGAGTGCGCCGGCCGCAGGGCCGCTCAGTCAGCATCTGGCGCGCATCGCGGACATCGTTCCCTGGTTCGCACAAAACGCCTTCGTGCACTACTTGTCGCCGCGCGGCCTGGAGCAATACTCGGGCGGCGGCTGGGGTACGCGCGACGTCTGCCAGGGTCCGGTCGAGTTGCTGCTGGCACTCGGGCGAGTCGAGCCCATCCGCGACCTGCTGTTGCGCGTGATGAGCGCACAGAATGCCGACGGCGACTGGCCGCAGTGGTTCATGTTCTTCGAGCGCGACCAAGCCGTTCGCGCTGGCGATTCGCACGGCGACATCGTGTTCTGGCCCGTGCTCGCGCTCGCGCAGTATCTGATCGTTTCCGGTGACAAGAGCTTGCTCGACGAGCAGGTTGCCGGCGCGACCGTATGGCAACACGCGGAGCGGGCGCTCGCGCTGATCGAAAAACGCGTCGTGCCCGACACGGCGCTGGCCGCGTATGGACACGGAGATTGGAACGACGCTCTGCAGCCAGCCGACCCCGCGATGCGCGAGCACATGTGCAGCGCCTGGACCGTGACGCTGCATTATCAAACGCTCACGACACTCGCACGCGCGCTGCACTCGATCGGGCGCACGCAAGAAGCAGTGACGTTCGAGAACCGAGCTGCAGCCGTACAGCGAGACTTCCAGCGACTGCTGGTCGTCGATGACGTGCTCACGGGTTACGCGCTGTTCGAAAGCGCTGGCGTGCGCCACCTGCTGCATCCGAGCGACACGACCACCGGCGTGCGCTACAGCTCGCTCGCGATGATCCACGCGATCCTCGAAGACCTGCTGACGCCGGAACAGGCGCGCAAGCATCTGCAGCTGATGGATGCGCATCTGCGCGGTCCGGACGGCGTGCGGCTGTTCGACAAGCCGATGCCGTATCACGGCGGACCGATGCGCCTCTTCCAGCGCGCCGAGAGCGCGACGTTCTTCGGTCGCGAGATCGGGTTGATGTACATGCACGCGCACTTGCGTTACGCACAGGCGCTCGCGCACATGGGCGAAGCGGATCGATTCTTCCACGCGCTCTGCCAGGCGAATCCTATAGGTATCCGCGCGATCGTTTCGCCCGCGACGCTGCGCCAGGCGAACTGCTATTACTCGAGCTCCGATGCAGCGTTCGCGGATCGGTATGAAGCCAGCGCGGAATATCAGCGCGTCGTCGAAGGGCGTGTGGCGCTCGACGGCGGCTGGCGCATCTATTCGAGCGGTGCCGGTATTGCGCTGGGATTGATCGTGCGCAGGTTCCTCGGACTGAGTGCGGAAGCGAATGCGCTCAGCGTCGATCCGGTGATCCCGTCGACGCTCGATGGCTTGCGCGTCACGACGACGCTGCTTGGGAAACCGATCGAAGTGAGCTACGCAGTCGGTCCGCAGGGATGTGGTGTCAGCAAGGTCGAATTGAACGGACGGACGCTGGCGTTCGAACGCGAGCACAGTCCGTATCGTGGAGGCGCTGCGCGCGTCGCGATCGAGGCAGTGCGCGACGCACTGCAGGCGAAGAAGAACAGGCTGGAGATAGCGTTGGGCTGAGGAGCTGGCTGCCGGTGGTTAATCCGGCAGCCAGTCCATGATGCTTACGGCGTCGTTGCCGCGACGATCGGATTCAGGAACGGCTCGAGCACCGCGACGTCGCCGTCCCAGTCCTGGTCATTCCACGTGCGACCGGCGGCGTTGGCAGTAGCCTGACCACCGTTGCGCACGATCACCAGATCGAGGCTCGGAATCACCACGATCAGCTCTTCGCCCAGACCCCACGCAAAGAACGTATCCTTGGGCACGTTGGGCATGGTTCCGGATTTGTTCGTCCACCACAGCACTCCGTAGTCCGTCTGGGCATTGGGGAATTTGTGGCTCGGGACGTCCGGCACGAGCGGCAGAGTGGCGTTCTCCGGCAACGGCGTGTGCACCTGATCGACGAACGCCTCGCTCAGTATGCGCTGGTCCTTCCACATGCCCTTGCGCAGGAACAGCAGGCCGACACGCGCCATCGCATTCGTGTTGGCGAGAATGCCGGACGCGAGCTCGCGGTATTGCAGAGGGTTGCCGTTGCGCGTGGCCGGACGGCGCTCGTTCGCGCGCCACAGGACGTCGTCGGTGTTGGTGCCACCCCCGTTGAGCCCCAGCTTCGCCCACACGCTCGCCTGCGCCAGGTCTCGCAGATCCTGCTGATAAACGGTGGTGAGCACGTCGGCAAGCCAGTTCAATCCCGCGTCGGAGTAGGACCAGACGGTACCGGGGTCGGACGTGATGACGGACGTGGTTTCACCGGCCGCCTGCTTGTCCGACTTCTCGAACCCGGACGTATGCGTCGCCAGCTGAGCGAGCGTGATCAGCTGCGCCCGGGCCGCATTTCCGCTCGGCGGTGTGCCGAACGTCGGCATGTAGTCGACGCCCTTGCCCTTCAACGTGACCTTGTTTGCATCCAGAGCGAGGCCGAATGCGATTCCGCCCATCGACTTGGTCACGGACTTCATTTCCTGCCGCGCGTCGATGTCGCCCCAGGAGTGCACGAGCTGACCGTGCCGCACGATCATGCCGCTGCCCGGATCCGGCGCCGGGAGGTTCGGATTGATATTGCCGGCGGGAATGTCCTGCGCGAAGGTCGCAGCAGTGTCCAGTCCTGCCTGCGTCATGCCGACCGTCGCGGCGTCGACCTTGGCCCAGCCGTGGAACGTCGGATCCGAGTTATCGTCGTCCGCCGGCCAGACGTCCGCAGCGGCTGGCGCGGGGTTCACCGTGACCGCAACCGTGTCGGAACCGCTCAGCGTACCGTCGCTGACGGTCAGCGTCAGCGTGTAGGCACCGGCAGCTGAAAACGTCGCGTCGCTCGCCGTGGCCTTGTCAGCCGAGAAAGTGACGGCCGCCGGGCCGGCTGCCGTCCACTGATATGTCAACGACGACGCCGGGCCATCGTCCGTTGCCGAGCCGGCCAGCGACACCGTTGCGGTCGGCAGCGTCGCCGTCGCGTCGGCACCGGCATTGACCGTCGGCGCCGCATTGGTCGCCGGCGGTGCGGGATTATTGTTACCACCGCCACCGCCGCCGCCACCGCCACCGCACGCAGCCAGAGTGAGCAGTGCGCTCACGAAAAAAACGCTCTTGATTCCGCGCATGGAAAAATTTCCCCTACTGAAAAAACGCCGCACCCGGCGGCGCGCTGAGCATGAGAACGCTCGACGCTCGCCAAAGATCCTAGCCACTGTCGGAAAAAATCTCGGGAAGAAAGTGCACGCGCGGCGCGCTGCTGCGCATGTATTTTTTTTACGTTGTATTTTTTTCAGCAGTGCTCAGAAGCCGCGCTGCGTGGCGATGAATTGCAATTCTTCCGTCGTCGACTGGCGACCGAGCACGGCGTTGCGATGAGGGAAGCGGCCGAAGCGATCGATGATGTTCTTGTGGCGGTGCGCATAGTCGAGGTTGTCGGCGAGCCCCAGTTGCGTGAACAACTCGATCGAGCGCGCCTGCACTGCACGGTCTTCGCTGTGCTGGAACGGCATGTAGAGAAACAAGCGCTGCTGCTGCGTGAGCTGTTGATCCCAGCCGGCAGCAATCGCCTGCAGCGAAATCGACAACGCCAAGGTATCCGTCGCGAACGCACGCGGCGAGTTGCGAAACATGTTGCGCGGAAACTGGTCGAGCGCGATCACGGCAGCGATGCTTGCGCTCGGTGTCTCGACCTGCTGCGGACGAATCTGCGCGAGCTGCTCGTACAGCGCGCCGAAGCGCTCGTGAATCGCCGCATCGACGCGCTCGTCCTTGCGGAACCACGCTTCGGGCTGCAGCTCCTCGAACCAATAGCGGAGGATCTGCGCCACCCAATCGCTCTGCATACGAGTCTCTCGGTCCGCCTACGGCAGAGTAAAAAAGAAAGTTGCGCCGCGCCCGGGCGCAGCGTCGGCCCACACCTGCCCGCCGTGACGCTCGACGATCTGCTTGACGATCGCCAGCCCGACGCCGGTGCCTTCGAAGTCGGCAGCGGGGTGCAGGCGCTCGAACACGCCGAACAGTTTACCTGCATGCTGCGGATCGAAGCCGACACCGTTGTCGCGGACGAAATAGACCGTAGCGTCGCCGCGGCGCTCGCAGCCGATCTGGATCCGCGGCGGCTCGGCATTGCGCGAGAACTTGAGCGCGTTGCCGAGCAGATTCGTCAGTACCTGCTTCAACAGCGCGGGGTCCGCCTGCACCACGCGCAGCTCGTCCGGGCTGACCTCGTACACCACGGCAGGAGAATGCGGGAGCTCGTGCAGGACCGCGCGCACGATGTCCCACAGCATCACCGGCTGCTTGTGCAGCCGCCGCCGGCCGATCAGCGCGAAGTTGAGCAGGTCGTCGATGAGCTTGCCCATGTGCGCGAGATTGCGGCGGATCGCTCCCGCGTGATGACTCTGCACCTGCGGCGTGGAGTCGGTGTCATCGAGAAAGCGGCTGACGTGACCGTCGATCGCACGCAGCGGCGCGCGCAGATCGTGCGAGACGCTGTATGCGAAAGCCTCGAGGTCGCGATTCGCGGTCGACAGCTCGCGGTTCGCGACTTCGAGCTGCGTGGTGCGCTCGGCGACGCGCTGCTCCAGCGTTTCGTTCAGCAACCTGATCTCGGCGGCCTGCCGGCGCGCCTGGGTGATGTCGCGCAGCGAGGCGGCGAACCGCGGCCCGGCCGGCGCAGCGATCTGCACGATCGACAGCTCGACGAAGATCTCGCTGCCGTCGCGGCAGCGCGCAGGCATCTCCAGGCGTTTGCCGAGCAGCTGGTGTTCCGTGCGCGCGGCGAAAGAGCTCAGTGCGGCGAGGTGCCGCTCGCGCATGTCGGGCGGAATGATGGTGTCCGTCAGGCGGCGGCCGATGGCCTCGTGCACGGACCAGCCGAACAAGGTCGTAGCCTGTCGGTTCCACTCGACGATGCGGTCGCCCATGTCGATCGCGACATACGCATCGAGCGCGTTCTCCAGCACCTGCGCGGCCTGCCGCTCGCGCTCCGCCAGGGCGCGATCGGCGCGGATCCGGTCCTGCAGCCGCTGCCGGCTCAACGCGAGCGCTTGCGCCAGGCCCGCCAGCAGCAACGTCGTCGACACTCCGCCGAGCACGATCCAGGGGATCGGACTGTTCGCCATCGACAAGGCGGTTCCGGGCGCGCGGACTCGTACCGTCCACTGGTGACCCGCGAGCGGCAGGCTGCGCGTTTCGGTCATCGAGTCGGGCGGCACGGGGCTGCCGGTTCGATAAAGGAGGGTGTCGGTGCTTGGCGAATTGCCGTCGAACACTTCGACGAACGCAGTGCTGCCGGAATCGGCGAGCGCCGTGCGGAAGAAATCCTCGGCTCGAAACGCGCTATAGACGAATCCGCGCAGGGTCGCGCGCCGCTCGGCGACACTCGCCGGCAGGGTCGGCACCGAATAGACGGGCAGGAACAGCAGGAAGCCGGCGGTGCGCAGCCCGCGCCGCAGATCCTGGACCAGAACGATCTTGGCCGACAACGCCGGGGAGCCGGAATCCCGCGCGCGCTCCAGCGCCGCCCGGCGGCGCGCCTCGCTCATCGGGTCGAAGCCGAGCGCCAGGCGGTTGCTCTCGTCGAGCGGCTCGATGAACACCACGGCGAGTTGCTCGCTGTTGCCGAGGCGAGCAGCGAAACCGATGCCCTGCAGCCCCGGATAGACCGTCGCGAGCCGCATCTGCGCCGTGAAGTGCTGCCAGTCGTCGCTCTGGATCGGCCAGAAGGTGTCGAGCAAGCCGACGCCGGCGCGCAGCAGCGCCTCGTAGGCGAGCAGACGATCGCCGATTGCGGATTGAGTGTCGGCTGCAAGGAGCTGCAGCTGGGCGCGTGCTCGCTGTTTCTCGGTCTCGAGGCCGGTGCGTGCCGCGACCCAGGTGAGCGTGCCGCCGGCGAGCAGCACGACAAGAGTGAGCATCGCGCCGTACCAGCGCCGCAGCGCCGGCACTCGGCCGATGCGCAACGATTCGCCCCCGGCGCCCATGCGCGACGAAGTATCGAGCACGATTCGTGCAAACGGGCATGCGAGGAAGTACGAAGATGGGTACACTCCGCGCGTGAACGGAGCCGAGGAGGCCCGGTCAGACCAATGACTCGCAAACTGATTCGATGAACAATCCTGCTGCCGTCGCGCACGAGCCAGCATTCGAGATCCGATTCGGCCAGGTGGGCCTGGCGCAAATGCGGATCCGCAGCACCGACTCCGCAGCGGTGCAGGCCCAACTGACGGCGCGTGTTGCAGCAGCCCCCGCCCTGTTCGAACGCGCCGCGCTCTGCCTGGACCTGAGCTCCCTCGATCATGAGATCACCGCGGCCGAGTTGCGCGCGGTGCTCGAGGCGATCAGTCGCACCGGAATGCTGCCCGTGGGACTCGCTCACGGCACGGCGGCGGTCGACGCGCTTGCCCGCGAGCTCAACTTGCCGGTCCTGACCCAGTTTCGCGCGCAAAAGAGCTATGGCGCGGCCGTTGCCGCGGTGAAGGCGGCTCCAGCGCCGGCCGCAGCTCCCGCTCCTGCTGTTGCGGCCCCCGCCCCCGCCGCGCCCGCCGAAGAGATCGTGGCGCTGCCGGCTTTGATGCATCACCGTCCTGTGCGCTCAGGCCAGCGGATTTACGCGCGCAATCGCGATCTCGTCGTCACCAACGCAGTCGGCGCCGGCGCAGAGGTGATGGCGGACGGCTGCGTGCACGTCTATGGCACCCTGCGCGGCCGCGCGATGGCAGGTGTGCAAGGCGAAGTCAGCGCGCGCGTGTTTTGCCACGATTTTCATGCCGAGCTGGTGTCCGTCGCCGGCGTGTTCCGTGTTTTCGAGACCATCCCGCCGGAGCTGGCGGGCAAACCCGTGCAGGCGTGGCTCGACGGCGACGACCTGCGTTTTGGGAGGATAGGCCATGACTGAAGCGACTAGCGAAACCGATCTGGTGCTCGACGTGACGTCCGACGAAGCGTCGGTCGCCGTTGCGCCCGCCCGCGCTGCCGAGCGCGCGCGCGCGGCCGATGGACCAGCGGCTCGCAAAGCGGCGCGAACCGCCGAGATCATCGTGGTGACGTCCGGCAAGGGCGGTGTCGGCAAGACGACCACGTCGGCCAGCCTGGCCTGCGGCCTTGCCCGGCGCGGCAAGCGCGTGGCGGTCATCGACTTCGATATCGGCCTGCGCAACCTCGACCTGGTGATGGGTTGCGAGCGCCGCGTGGTCTACGACTTCGTCAACGTGATCAACGGCGACTGCACGCTCAAGCAGGCACTCATCAAGGACAAGCGGATCGAGACGCTGTTCGTGCTGGCTGCGTCGCAGACGCGCGACAAGGACGCGCTCTCCGCGGAAGGCGTGCGCCGCGTGCTCGACGACCTGAGCGCGGACGGCTTCGACTACATCATCTGCGACTCGCCCGCCGGCATCGAGAAGGGCGCGCACCTCGCGATGTACTACGCCGACCGCGCCGTCGTGGTGGTCAACCCCGAAGTCTCCTCGGTGCGCGACTCCGACCGCATCCTCGGCCTGCTGGCCAGCAAGACGGAGCGTGCCGAGAAGGGCGGCAAAGGCATCATCGAGCACCTGCTGCTGACGCGCTACAGCCCGCGGCGGGTCGCGACGGGCGAGATGATGAGCGTCGGCGACGTGAAGGAGATCCTCGGTCTCGACGTGGTCGGTGTCATTCCGGAGTCCCCGGACGTGCTGACGGCGTCGAACGCCGGCACGCCGGTGATCCTGAACGCGGAGAGCGACGTGGCGCGCGCGTACGACGATGCGGTCACCCGGCTGCTCGGCGAGTCCGTGCCGCTGCGCTTCATCGAAGAACCCAAGAAGGGCCTGTTCGCCCGCATGTTCGGAGGCTAATTACGATGGACCTGCTGTCAATTTTTCGCCGCAGGCCGCCGAGCGCGAACATCGCCAAGGAACGCCTGCGAATCATCGTCGCCCAGGAGCGCAGCACGCGCGGCGGGCCGGACTACCTGCCGGTCCTGCGCAGCGAGCTGCTGCACGTCATCCGCAAGTACGTGAACGTCGACGTCGAAGCGATCCAGGTCAACTTCGAGCGCGACGGCGGACACGAGGTGCTGGAGCTCTCGGTGGCGCTGCCGGAACGACCGGTGGTGCCAGCGTCGATGCCGGAGCCGGCCTGAGCTATCTTCTCGCGCTGAGCGGCTCGGCCCTGTCGCCGAGCCCGCCGCCGACGGCGAGCGCGAGGTCGACCGTGTTCAACAGCGCATCGCGCTGCGCGGCTACCAGGTCGATCTGCGCCTGGAACAGGCCACGGCGCACATCCAGCAAGTCGATGTACGCGATGTCGCCCTGCGTGTAGCGCAGCTCCGCCAACTCCGTCGCCCGCGCCAGCGACGCGACCTGCTCTGCATTCGCATCCCGCACACCGACGATCACGGCTTGACCCTGCAGAGCATCGAGCACCTCGCGGAAGGCCGACTGCACGGTCCGCGAATACTCCGCTTTGCGCTGCTCGCGCACCGCTTTGGTCCGCGCGACATTCGCGCTCAGGCGCCCGCCCTCGAACAGAGGCTGCAGGATGCTGCCCGACGCCGACCAGGCTTCCGCGGGCTTCGTGAACAAGTCGCCCAACTCGGTGCTGACTGAGCCGAACAGCCCGGTCAGGCTGATGTTCGGGAACATTTCGGCCCGCGCCACGCCGATGTCGGCGGCCGCCGATTCCAGCGATGCTTCCGCGGCTCCGATGTCGGGCCGCCGTTCCAGCACCGATGAAGGCAGCGCGGCCGGCAACGTGATCGCGGGCGGCAGCGCCAGGCCCTGCACGGAAATGGCAGCGTCGACCAGGTCTTTTGGCGAGCGGCCCAGCAGGATGCCGAGCGCGTTGGTGCGCTCGATGACCTCGCGTTCGAGCTGGTGGACGGACACGCGAGTCGCCGCGGCATCGGCTTCGGCACGCTTGAAGGTGAATTCGTCGCTCTCGCCGGCATCGAAGCGGATCTTTTCCAGTCGCACCGATTCCTCGCGGGTCGACAGCGTCTCGCGGGCGCGGCCGAGCTGCTGTGCTGCCGCGATCAGCCCGAAGTAGCCGCGGGTGACGTCGCCCGTCAGGCTCAACTTGGTCGCTTCGCGCCCGAACTCCGTGTTCAGCAGCTGCGCGCGCGCCGATTCGGACGCGCGCTGGTAGCGACCCCACAGGTCCAGCTCGTAACTGACCGCGCCCTGCACGGTGTAGATCGTTCGATACCGACTGATCCCCGGAATATTGTTGACGAACAGGCTGTCCTTCGAGCGCGTGGCGTCGCCTTCGACGTCGACGTTCGGCAACCGATCCGCATTCGTGATACGCAGGCCTGCACGGGCCTCGGCGACGCGGCCCGCAGCTACTGCCACGTCCGGATTGTGGGCCAGCGCTTCTTCGACCAGCTTGTCGAGCGTCGGGTCGTGGAAGATGGTCCACCACGGGTCGGGCAGCTGCGCCGAGGAGTCCGCTTGCGCCGGCAGCGCCGCCGGCAGCGGCAGCTCCGGCTTTTCCGGATCGACGCGCGAAACGAAGCAGCCGCTCAGGGCCAGCGGCAGCACGACACTCAGCAGCAACCGACTACGCATTGACTTGACTCACCTCGGTCGCCGGTTGCTCGCCCTTGCGGCGCAAGCCGGCGATCCAGCGGAAGAACAGCGGCACGAAGAACGTCGCGATGAACGTCGCGGCCAGCATGCCGCCGATGACGCTCGTGCCGAGCGAATGACGGCTCGCGGCGCCCGCACCCGAGCTCACGGCGAGCGGCAGCACGCCGAAGATCAGCGTCATCGACGTCATGACTATCGGCCGGAAGCGCAGCTTCGCGCCCTCGACCGCGGCCTGTGCGAGCGGCATGCCCTCGTGATGCTTGATCATCGCGAACTCGACGATCAGGATCGCGTTCTTCGCTGCGAGTCCCACCAGCGTCAACATGCCGATCTGGAAGTAGATGTCGTTTTGCAGGCCGCGCAGGAACACCGCCGTGAACGCGCCGAACGCTGCGAAAGGCACTGCGAGGATCACCGCGAGCGGCAACGTCCAGCGCTCGAACTGCGCGGCGAGGATCAGGAACACCATCAACACGCCGAGCAGATAGACGCCGTTGGACGCGCCGCCGCTCATCTTTTCCTGATAGGCAGTGCCGGTCCAGGCGAACGTGTAGCCCCGCGGCAATACCTCGTGCGCCACTTGTTCCATCGCCTTGATCGCGTCACCGGAGCTGTAGCCCTTCGCCGCGCTGCCCAGAATCTTCGCCGACGTGAACACGTTGAAGCGCTCGACGATCTCCGGACCCTTCACTTCGCGGATGTTCGCCAGCGCGGTCAGCGGCACCAGGTCGCCGGATTTCGCACGCACGTAGACATTGCGGATGTCCTCGGGATACGCGCGGAAGCGCGGTTCCGACTGCAGTTGCACCTGATAGACGCGGCCCGAACGATTGAAGTCGTTCACGTACAGCGCGCCGAACGTGCTTTGCAGAGTGTCGAACACTTCGGGCACCGACACGCCGAGCGTCATCGCCTTTTCGCGATCGAGATCGATGCGCATCTGCGGTACGTTGGCGCTGAAAGTCGTCTGGATCTGCTTGTCGATCTCCTTGCGCTGTGACGCCGCAGCGATGACTTTCTGTGTGACGTCCCCCAGCTCCTGCGGCGTACCGCGCCCGCGCGACTGGATGTACATCTCGAAGCCGCCGACGTTGGACAAGCCTTCGATCGGCGGCGGCTCGACTGCGAAGAAGAACGCATCCTTGACCTTCGCGCCCGCAGCCATCACGGCTCCCACGACTGCCTTGGGCGACTTGGACTCATCGCCCGTGCGCTCGTCCCACGGCTTGAGCGGCACCCACACCAGGCCGGCATTGGTCTTGAACGAGAACGTCAACGGATCCATGCCGGAGACCGACATCGCGTTGGCGACGGCGGGATGCTGGCGCACTTCCGCAGTCACGGAGTCGAACGCCGTCGTGGTACGGCGCAACGACGCGGCGTCCTGCAACATGCCGATCACGAAGACGTAGCCCTGGTCCTCGGTCGGCGCGAGCGAGGTCGGCACGGTACGGAACAGGCCGAAAATCGCCAGCAGCATGACCGCGAACACACCGGCCGCGAGCGCGCCGCGCTTCATCACGAAGCGCACGCCCTGCTCGTACCGATCAGTCATGCGCGCGAACCAATCGTTGAAGCGGCGCAGAATCCGATGCTCGTGCCGATCCTCGCGCTTGAGCATCAGTGCGCACAGTGCCGGTGTCAGCGTCAGCGCGACGAAGCCTGAGATCACCACCGATACCGAGATGGTTACGGCGAACTGCCGGTACATCTCGCCGACCAGACCGCCGAGGAACGCGACCGGCAGGAACACCGCGGTCAGCACCAGCACGATCGCGATCACCGGACGCGTCACTTCCTCCATTGCCCGCATCGTTGCGGTTTCCGAGTCGATGTGCTCGGTGCGCATGTGTCGCTCGACGTTCTCGAGCACGACGATCGCGTCGTCGACGACGATGCCGATCGCCAGCACCATGCCGAACAGCGTCAATATGTTGATGGAGAAGCCGAACATCAGCATCGCTGCGAACGTGCCGATCAGCGATACCGGCACGGCCAGCATCGGGATGAGGGTGGCGCGCCAGTTGTGCAGGAACAGCAGCACCACGCAGAACACCAGGATCATCGCCTCGATCAGCGTCTTGACGACTTCCTTGATCGAAATCTTCACGTACTGGAGCGTGTCGTACGGAATGGTGTACTCCATGCCCTTGGGGAAGTCCGCCTTCAACTCCTTGAGACGCGCCTCGATCGCACCGCCCGTCTGCAGCGCATTCGCGCCGGGCTGCAGGAAGATCGCGATCGGCACCGTCGGCTGATTGTTGAGCTTCGGCGCGGAGTTGTAGGTCTGCGCGCCGAGCTCGACGCGCGCGACGTCCTTGAGCCGCACGATCGCGCCTGCGTCGGTCGTGTGCACGATGATCTGCTCGAATTCCTCCGGAGTCGCGAGCCGGCCCTGCGCCTGCACCGAGAACGTGAAGTCGACCGACTCCGGCATGGGCTCGACGCCGACGCGGCCGCCGGCGAACTGCGAGTTCTGCGCACGCACCGCGCTGATCACATCGGACGCAGCGAGGCCGAGCTGCGACAGCTTGTCCGGCTGCATCCAGATGCGGATCGAGTACTCCTGACCCCACATCTGCGCGTCGCCGACGCCTGGCACGCGCCGGATCTCGTCGAGAATGTTCAGCGACGCGTAGTTGGTCAGCGCCAGCGGATCCTGGCTGCCGTCCGGCGAGTACATCGCGACCACCTGCAGGATGCTGGTGGACGCCTTGCGCACCACGATTCCCTGGCGCCGCACTTCTTCGGGCAAGCGCGGCACGGCGGCCTGGATGCGGTTGTTGACGTTGATCGCCGCGAGGTCCGGATCCGAGCCGATCGCGAACGTGATGTTGATCATCAGCTGGCCATCGCCCGAATTGACGGACTGCATGTACAGCATGTTCTCGACGCCGTTGATCTCCTGCTCCAGCGGCGCCGCGACGGTTTCGGCGATCGTTTCGGCGGTCGCGCCCGGGTAGCGCGCGGCCAATGTCACCATAGGCGGCACGATGTCCGGATATGCCGAGATCGGCAGCGCGCGCATGCCGGCGAGCCCGGCGATCACGATGAACGCCGAGATGACGCAGGCGAAGATCGGCCGCGTGATGAAGAACTTCGAGATCATGCGGCCTCCTTGCGCTGAGCCTCGGCCTGCGACTTGCGAGCCGCCTCCTCGGCCGATACAGCGCTCACCTGCGTGCCGGGCTGGAACACCTTCAGCACGCCCTCGACGATGTAGCGATCGCCGGCCTGCAGGCCGTCGGTCACTATGACGTTGTTGCCGAGTCCGCGGCCGATCTGCACCGGCCGCATCTGCGCCTTGCTATCGGCACCGACGATCCAGACGAACGTGCCTTGCGGGCCGGACATCACGGCCTTGCGCGGCACGGACACGACGTTCGAGAGCTGAATGCCTTCGACTTTCGCGCGAATGAACTGACCGGGCAGGAGCTGCGCCTCCTTGTTCGGCAGCACCGCGCGCACGTGCACGGTGCCGGAGTTCCGGTCAACGGAGTTGTCGACGAAGGTGACCTGCGCCGGCTGCGGATATTCGCTGCCGTCCTCGAGGATCAGCTTCGCGCCCGGCGGCTGGGCGCTCTTGTTCGCTGGGGCAAGACTGCTACGGATCATTGCTGCCTCGGCCTCCGGCACGTCGAACTCGACGTACAGCGGATCCACCTGAACGATCTTGGTCAGCAGGCTCGACGCCTGATCGGTCGAGATCAGGCTGCCTTCGGAAAGCGTTTCGCGACTGGTCAGGCCGGTGATCGGCGCACGCACATCGGTGTATTCGAGGTCGAGCTGCGCCATGCGCAACTGCGACTCGGCCGACTGCAGGTTCGCCTGCGCGACTTCGAAGCCGGACACCGCTTCGTCACGCCGGCTCTGGCTGACAGCGTTCTTCTCGAACAGCGGCAACACGCGATCGCGTTGGCGGCGTGCCTCGTCCGCGCGCGCCTTGGCAACGGCAACTGCCGCACGCGCCGAGCCCACGCGCGCGCGCACGGGCTCAGGATCGATCAGGAACATCGACTGACCCTGCACGACGCGGGTGCCTTCCTGGAAACGGCGCTTGAGCACGATGCCGCCCACACGTGCGCGCACTTCGACTTCGCGCGAGCCAAACGTGCGCGCGGGATACGTCAGCTCGAGCGGAACGGCCCGATTGTCGACCGTCTGCACCGTCACTTCCGGCGCGGGTGGAGCCTGGTTCTGCTGCTCCTTGCCGCAGCCGGCGAGCGCAAGGCTCGCGGCGACGCTCACCGCAACAGTCCTGAGAATTCGCTTCGTTGCAGTCGACATACGCATCACCTGTAAGACTCGTCGGCAATCTTCATCAACTCGCGCACGACCTGTGCGCGCTGGGCTTCCGTGAACGGCGAGATGCGCAGCGACTCGCGCATCATCAAGCCGTCGATCGCGAGCGTGACGATCGCGGCGCGCGCGAAGTCGGCGCTCGATCCCGCCAGCTCCTGGTTGTAGGCGACGAGCCGCTCGCGGATCACTTCGAGCAGCGTCAGGTCGTTCGCCGCGGTCGCGAGCAGCGCGGCACCCATCGCCTTGGAGCGTGGATCGGTGCCGAGAATGCCGACGATGCACGCCTTCAAATCCCGGCTGTGGTCCTGCTCGCTGATGCCGCCTTTCGCGGACTCGATGCACTGCTCCATGTTCTGCACGTAACGCTGCGCCAGCGCGCCGAGTAACGACTCCTTGGAAGGAAAGTGGTAGAGCAAGCCGCCCTTGCTGACCCCGGCAGCCTGGGCCACCACGTCGAGGGTCAGACGGGCCGCGCCGACCTCGGCGACCACTCGTTCCGCGGCTTCCAGAATCCGGTCGCGAGCCGGGCCGGGCACCGCATGTGCTTCTACCATTGGAGGTTTTCCTGGGATTGGACAGTTCGGAAATCCGGTTACTGTACCGGCTGGACGGTATGCTAACCGTCCAGCCGGTACAGTTTCAAGAAGGCCGGGAGGGTTGGCCTAAAGCCCGCAGGCCCGCGGACAACCATCTTCTGTATCATCCCGACCCGCGCGGGGATCGAATGAGCGGTGCGCTTCTGCCGAAGCAGCATCGCCGTCAGGGACTATTTATTCAGGAGCCCGCATGACCGAAGCCGAGACGTCCTGGTTCTCCAGCGGGCAGTTCCTGCCACACGGGCACTGCTACCTGTGGAGCCCGGGCGTGCTGTGGATGAACGTGATCGCCGACGTCCTGATCGCGATGGCGTATTTCACGATTCCGTTCGCGCTGCTGTACATCGCCCGCCGCCGCCGTGACCTGCCCTTCGACTGGCTCGTGGTCTGCTTTGGCATATTCATCGTCGCGTGCGGACTGACTTACGTCGTCGACATCTGGAACGTCTGGCACGCGCACTACTGGCTCGAAGGCATCGTCAAGCTCCTCACGGCCGCAGCTTCGGTGCCCACGGCGATCCTGCTGTGGCGTTACCTGCCCGGCATCCTGATGCTGCCGAGCCAGCGCCAGCTGCGCGACGCGAACGAATCGCTCGCGCGCGCCAACCGCGAGCTCGAGGCATTCACCGCGTCTGTCTCGCACGACCTGCGTTCGCCGCTGACGACGATCGCCGGCCAGGCCGGGCTGCTCGAGCTGTCGCTGCCGGATGCGACCGACGAGCAAAAACGCCGACTTGCGCGCATTCAGGGCAGCGTGCGGCAGATGTCCGAGCTGATCGAGGCGCTGCTGGTGCTGTCGCGCATTTCGCGGCAGACGTTGCATCGTGAGATCGTCGACGTCACTGCGCTCGCCGAGAGCATCGTGCAGGACATGCGCCAGAAGGACCCGACGCGCAACGTCGAGGTCGTGATCCAACCGAACATGGCCGTGCACGGCGACCGGCGCCTGGTCGGCGACCTGTTCCAGAACCTGATCGGCAACGCCTGGAAATTCACCTCCAAGACCGGGCAGCCGCGCATCGAGATCGGCCAGTCGAGCGGCGGCTCGCTCGCCACGCTTTACATTCGCGACAACGGCGCCGGCTTCGACATGGCCTACGAGCAGAAGCTGTTCAAGCCATTTCAGCGACTGCACGGCACGGCGGACTTCGACGGCTCGGGCGTCGGCCTCGCAACGGTCGCGCGCATCATCGACCGCCATGGCGGCCGCATCTGGGCCGAAGGCAAGCCGAACCAGGGCGCGGTCTTCTATTTCACATTGCCGACGGCGCCGATCACCGACCCGTTCCTGGTTCATCACCGCGCGCTGGCCTGACATCGCACTGAAATCGACCTGACCAGCACGATCGGCTGATCGCGGCTTGGCCGGCGTTCAGCCGCCTTTCGCCGATTCGAGTTACACGACGCCAGTGACCTGATTAGAATGCGCCGCCTTCCAACGTGGCGACGCACCATGGCATTCGACCAGAACGCTCTCGATAGTCTGCGCATCGAACGCAACAGCGAGCCTGGCAGCTCGGGACCGAGCCCGATCTACAAGTGGGCCGTCATCGGCGTGCTCGTCCTCGCCGTCGCTGTCGGCCTGTATGCACTGTTGCGCGACAAAGCCATCGAGGTTGAGACGGCAACCGCCGTTCAGTCCTCGTCGGGCGGCGGTAGCGGCAGCGCTGCAGTCCTCAATGCGTCCGGGTACGTAGTCGCGCGTCGCCAAGCCACAGTTTCATCGAAGGTCACGGGCAAAGTCGCCGAGGTGTTGATCGAAGAGGGCATGGCCGTGAAAGAAGGCCAGCTGCTCGCGCGACTCGACGACACTACGACCAAGCCGATCTACGAGCTCGCGCAGCGTCAGCTGGAAGCCGCGCGCGGCAATCTCAACGAGGTCGAAGTGCGCGTCTCCGAAGCGGAGCGCAATCTGCGCCGCACCGAGCAACTGCGCAAGGACAAGCTGGTCAGCGAGCTGGCACTCGATCAAGCGCAATCGGAAGCGGCAGCGCTCAACGCTCGCCTGCAAGCGCTGCGTGGCGAAGTGAAGGTTGCTGAAGGCACCGTGCGCGTGCGCGCGCAAGATCTCGACGACTTGATGGTGCGCGCCCCGTTCACGGGCGTCGTCGTCTCCAAGGACGCGCAGCCCGGCGAAATGGTATCGCCGATTTCCGCCGGCGGCGGCTTTACGCGCACCGGCATCGCCACCGTCGTCGACATGGACTCGCGCGAGATCGAGGTCGACGTCAACGAAGCGTTCATCAATCGCGTCAAGGCGAATCAGAAGACCGAGGCCGTGCTCGACGCCTATCCCGACTGGGTCATTCCCAGTCACGTGATCAACATCGTGCCGACCGCGGACCGCCAGAAGGCGACAGTGCGCGTGCGGATCGGCTTCGACCTGCTCGAGCCGCGCATCCTGCCGGACATGGGAGTGAAGGTCAGTTTTCTCGAAGACCGTCCGGTCGAGGGCACGCAGGCCGCTGCGCCGCGCGCGTCGGTGCGCGTTCCCGCGGCAGCAGTGATCCGCGATGGCGACACCAGCTTCGTGTGGCGTGTGCAGGAAGGCAAGCTCGAACGCGTCGCTGTGCGCACGGGCGGCGAGCGCGACGGTCAGGTCGAAGTTCTGTCGGGCATCAATGCCGGCGATGTCGTGGTCGCGGCACCGGTCGAAGGACTGAGCGAAGGCGTCAAGGTCAAGAGCAAGAACGGGTGAGGTGAATCGTGGAGACGTTGGTACGACTGCGGAAGGTCGCAAAGGATTACAAGCGCGGTGCGGAGACCGTGCACGTGCTGCATGAGCTCGACCTGGACATCCCGAAAGGGGATTTCCTCGCGCTGATGGGGCCCTCGGGCTCGGGCAAGTCGACGCTGCTGAACCTGATCGGCGGCCTCGACCGGCCGAGCGGCGGCACGATCGAAATCGCCGGTCAGCGGACCGATTCGCTCAGCGACGGCGCGCTTGGCAAGTGGCGCGCGAATCACGTCGGCTTCGTGTTCCAGATGTACAACCTGCTGCCGGTATTGACGGCCGAGCGCAACGTCGAGTTGCCGTTGCTGCTCACGTCGTTGTCGTCATCCGATCGCAATAAGCGCGTCAGCGCTGCACTCAGCCTGGTGGGCTTGAGCGAGCGCGCCAAACACAAGCCGCGTGAGCTGTCGGGCGGCCAGGAACAACGCGTCGGCATCGCGCGCGCGATCGTCTCCGATCCCACGCTGCTGTTGTGCGACGAGCCCACTGGCGACCTCGACCGCAAGTCTGGTGACGAGATCCTCGATCTGTTGCAGGCACTGAACACGCAGCAAGGCAAGACCATCATCATGGTCACGCACGATCCGCACGCGGCGGCGCGCGCCAAGCATGTGCTGCATCTCAACAAGGGACAGCTGACGACGGAAGCTGTCGCCTGATCTGACGACGGAGCTGCCATGTTCAAGCATCTACCGCTGCTATGGGCAAATCTCGGGCGCAAGAAGCTGCGCACCGGGCTCACGCTCGCCTCCATCGTCGTCGCGTTCCTGCTGTTCGGCCTGATGCAGACGCTGCGCGTCGCGCTCACCGGCAGTCCGGAGATGGCCGGCGTGGATCGGCTCATCACGATCCACAAAGTGGCGATCATCAATCCGATTCCGCTGGCGTATCTGCAACGCGTACGCTCTCTGCCGGGCGTGAAGTATGCGACCGCGCAGTCGTGGTTCGGCGGCATCTACCAGGAGGATCGCAATCAGCTGTCCGCATTGGCGATCGACGTGCCGTCGTTCTTCCTGGTCTACAACGACTACACGTTGCCGCCGGACCAGAAGAAGGTATTCGAGCAGGACCGCACCGCCGCGATCGTCGGCAGCGCCGTCGCCGAGCGCTTCAAATGGAAGATCGGCGACACCGTGCCGATCCGCTCCAACATCTGGACCAAGAAGGACGGCGGCAACGTCTGGCCGATGAAGATCGCCGGCATCTACACTGCGGCGACCGGCGACAACCAGAGCATCTACTTCCACCAGGAGTACCTGGACGAGTCGCGCACGTTCGGCAAGAACACGTTCCACATGATCGTCGAGCGCCTCGATGACCGGAACCGCTCGGCCGAGATCGCGCACAACATCGATGCGTTGTTCGCAAACTCCTCGACCGAGACCAAGACCGCCACCGAGAGCGCGTTCATCCAGAGCTTCGCCAATCAGATGGGCAACATCGGCGCGCTGATCGCGGGCGTCGCGGCCGCAGTTTTCTTCACGATGCTGCTGGTCACGGCCAACACGATGGGGCAGTCGATCCGCGAGCGCCTCAACGAGATCGGCGTGATGAAGACGCTCGGCTACTCCAATGCCACCGTCACGGGACTGGTCATCGGCGAAGCCCTGCTGGTCACCGCACTCGGCGGGGCGATCGGCCTGGTGCTCGCGCAGCTCGCCTCGCTTGGCATGGCGCAGGGGCTGGCGCAGTTTTTCCCCGTGCTCGGCATGCCTTCGGCCACCTGGGCGATCGGCGCCGTGCTGGTGGTCGTGCTCGGCGGGCTCGCGGCGGCACAGCCGTCCATGCAGGCGGCACGCCTCAAGATCGTCGACGCATTGAGGAAGGTGTGACATGGCCGGCAGCGCAATGACTCAGATCTCGGCGATCACCTCGATGAACCTGCGCAACGTGTCGGAGCGGCTGACCTCTTCGGTCGTCGCGCTGGTCGGCATCGCAGGCGTGGTCATGGTTCTCATCGGCGTGCTGTCGATCAGCGCCGGTTTCCGCGCGGTGCTCACGTTGTCGGGCGCGCGCGACGTGGCAATCGTCCTGCGCAGCGGCGCGACGGACGAGATGGGCAGCGGACTCACGCTGGAGCAGACGAAGGTCATCGCGGACTCGAAGAACGTCGCGCGCGATGCTCAGGGCCCGATCGCCTCCCCCGAGCTCTATGTGATCGTCGACATTCCATTGAAGCGCACCGTGACGGCGGCAAACGTGCCGCTACGCGGCGTCGGACCGCAGGCGCCGCAGCTGCGCCAGAACTTCCGCATCGTCGAAGGCCGCAACTTCACGCCGGGAACGTTCGAGATCATTGCCGGCCGCGGCGCGAGCCAGCAGTTCGCCGGACTCACGGTGGGCAACAAGCTGCGCTGGGGCACGACGGACTGGACCGTAGTCGGCATTTTCGAGGACCGCGGCAGTGTCGCCGAATCCGAAGTGTGGACGGACGCGACGGTGCTGCAAGGCGCGTACAACCGCGGCACGACGTATCAATCGATGCGCGTGAAGCTCACCAGTCCGGAAGCATATAGCTCGTTCAAGGACGCGCTGACCACAGACCCGCGACTCAACGTGCGGATGTTCACGGAGCGCGAGTACTACGAGCGCCAGTCGCGCACGCTGATCGCGCTGGTCAGCACGATCGGTACGGTGATCGCTGTGCTGATGGGCCTCGGTGCGGTGTTCGCGGCTCTGAACACGATGTACTCGGCAGTGTCGACTCGCACTCGTGAGATCGCCACGCTGCGCGCACTCGGTTTCGGCTCCGCGCCGGTGGTCATCTCGGTGCTGACGGAGGCGCTCTTGATTGGCCTGGTGGGTGGCGTCATCGGCGCGCTGGTCTCGTATTTCGCTTTCAACGGCGTGCGAGCCTCGACCATGAACTTCACGACCTTCAGCCAGATCACGTTCGCATTCACGGTGACGCCGATGGTCCTGGTGCTGGGGTTGGTGTACGCATTGATCCTCGGCTTCGTCGGCGGCTTGCTGCCGAGCCTGCGCGCCGCCCGGCTGCCGATCACGACCGGACTCAGGGAGCTGTAACTTCGCACGGATTGTCGGGCTAAAGCCCGACCTACAAGTCTCATGCCCGAGCTACCCGACGTCACGGTCTACCTCGAAGCGCTCGAGAGCCGTCTGCTCGGGCAAACCCTCGAGCGAGCCGTTCTCAAGAATCCGTTTCTGCTGCGCACCGCCGATCCGCCGCTGCAATCGTGCGAGGGACATCGGGTCGTGGCACTGCGCCGGGTCGGCAAGCGCATCGCGATCGGCTTCGACAACGATCGCTGGCTGTTGATCCACTTGATGATCGCCGGGCGGCTGCACTGGTACGACAAGGCATACACCGGCACCGTGCGCGCGTCGCTGCTCGCTCTCCAGTTCACGAACGGTACGCTCACGCTGACTGAAGCCGGCACGAAACGGCGGGCGTCATTGCATGTGTTGAGCAGCGCTGCGCAACTCGCCGAGCACGATCGCGGCGGCGTGGAAGTTCTCGGCATCGACCCAGCGCTGTTTCGCGAGCGGCTCTCCCGCATCAATCACACGCTCAAGCGCGCACTGACCGATCCCACGATCCTGAGCGGAATCGGCAACGCGTACTCGGACGAGCTCCTGCATCGCGCCCGCCTTTCACCGACTGCGCAGACCCGTCATCTGAGCGACGCCGAGTGGCAACGGCTGTATGAAGCGACTCAGGCGACGCTCGCCGACTGGATCGAGCGGCTGCGCGCCGACGCGGCCGGTGCGTTCCCCGAGAAAGTGACGGCATTCCGTAAGGATATGGCCGTGCACGGCCGCTACGGCAAGCCGTGTCCCGTGTGCAGCACGGCGATTCAGAGGATTCGCTACGCAGAAAACGAAACGAACTATTGCCCGCGCTGCCAGACCGGCGGCAAGCTGCTGGCCGACCGTTCGCTGTCGCGGCTGCTCAAGGACGACTGGCCGAAGACGATCGAGGCGCTGGAGAACCAGCGAAAGCCGTGAGCCACCGACCCATCTTGTACTGCACGCATCGCCCCGGACCGCCGCTCGATCGGTTCATCGAGCAGCTGTGGTACTGGGAAGGCGTGCCGCCGGCGCATGCGAAAGACCGGCTGATGCCGCGCGGGCTGTGCGGGCTGATGATCAACCTCGCCGAGGACGAGACGCGGCTGTACCACGGCCCCGGCGACGACATCGTGCATCGCATGCCCGGCTCGGTATTCTGCGGTGCGTACGCGCGCTACTTCGTGATCGACACCCGCGAGCAACGCGCCAACGTCGGCGTTGCCTTTCGCCCTGGCGGCACGTGGCCCTTCTTCGATCCAGCGAGCGACGAGCTGCAGAATCAGCACGTCCCGATGCGCGATCTGTGGGGCTCCGATGGCGACACGCTGCGCGAGCGCATCCTCGCTGCACCGACGCCGCGGGCGAAGTTGCTGCTGCTGGAAGCTGAGCTGCTCGCTCGTGCAATCCGGCCGCTACAGCGCCGCGCGGAAGTCGACTTCGCGCTCGAGCGCCTCGCGCACGCGCCACAGAGCTATTCGATCGCGATGCTCAGCGAGCACGTCGGGCTGAGCCCGCGCCGCTTTACGCGACTGTTCACGCTGGAAGTCGGGTTGACGCCCAAGCTCTATTCGCGCGTGCGGCGCTTCCAGAGCGTGATGCAGGCGATGGAAGGACCGGTGGACGACTGGGCGGAGGTAGCCTATCGCTGCGGCTATTTCGACCAGTCGCACCTGATTCGCGAATGCCGGGAAATGTCCGGCTTCACGCCGACCGAGCTTGCGGCCCGGCGCATCGGCGACAGCGATCACGTGGCGCTGACCTGAGAAGAGAAGACGCTTTTGTCCAAGCAGCACGCGCACGATCCGTGGCAATGTAGCGTCCCATGACCGAGCCGCCCGCCCACGCGCCACGACGCGCCGCCTTCGCGTTCGTCTTCGTCACCGTCCTGCTCGACATGTTCGCGATCGGCATCATCATTCCGGTGCTGCCGCGGCTGGTCGAGGATTTCATGGGCGGCGACACCGCGCGCGCCGCGATGATCTACGGCATCTTCGGCACCGCCTGGGCGCTGATGCAGTTTCTGTTCTCGCCGGTGCTCGGCTCGCTGTCGGACCGGCTCGGCCGGCGGCCGATCATCCTGTTGTCGAACTTCGGCCTCGGCCTCGACTACATCCTCATGGCGCTGGCGCCGAACATCCGCTGGCTGTTCGTCGGCCGCGTCATCTCCGGCATCACCGCGGCGAGCATCAGCACCGCCGGCGCGTACATCGCAGACGTCACGCCGGCCGAGCAACGCGCGGCGAAGTTCGGTCTGCTCGGCGCCGCATTCGGCGCCGGCTTCGTCGTCGGCCCGGCACTCGGCGGTCTGCTCGGCGACATCAGCCCGCGGCTGCCCTTCTGGGTCGCGGCCGGCTTCAGCCTGACCAACGGCCTCTATGGCTTGTTCGTTCTGCCCGAATCGCTGCCGCGCGAGCGACGCACGCCGTTCTCATGGCGCAAGGCGAATCCTGTCGGCGCCCTCAAGCTGCTGCGCTCGCATCACGAGCTGTGGGGACTCACCGGTGTGACGTTCCTCAGCAACCTTGCGCACGCCGCGTTGCCGAGTGTCGCCGTGCTCTACATGGGCTATCGCTATCACTGGGACACGAAGGCCGTGGGCATGTTGCTGGCCGGCGTCGGCGTGTGCCAGATCATCGTGAACGCGGTACTGGTCGGCCGGGTGGTCAAGGCGCTGGGCGAACGACAGACGATCCTGGTCGGACTGGTCGCCGGCACCGCGGGGTTCACGATCCAGGCGATGGCGCCGAACGGCGCGGTGTACGCCGTCGGTGTGGTCGTGATGTCGTTGTGGTCGTTGATGGGACCCGCGCTGCAGGGCTGGATGACGCGGTTGGTGAGTCCGTCCGAGCAGGGTCAGCTGCAGGGCGCGAACAGCAGCGTGCTCGGCATCTCGACGTTGATCGGTCCGATCCTGTTCACGCAGACCTTCGCGACGTTCATCGGACCGCATCGCGACTGGCATCTGCCCGGCGCACCGTTCCTGCTCTCGGCGCTCCTGCTCGTCAGCTCTCTGACCGTCGCGCTGCGCGTGATGGCGACGCGTCTGCAAAGCGTGCCGGCCGCGAATCCCTGACTCCCGTTGATCTCTAATCGTGCGCGCTTGGTGCGCTGTGCACATCGCGAGTGCAGATCACTGCGCCCGGGCGGCGTAAGTCCCTGTGTTTTCGCGGGTCCCGCGCTGGCACAGCACGTGCATTGAAGTCAGCGAGTCTGACCGATTTAAACTTGCTGACGAAGGTGGTTGACCATCCCCCTGAGCCATCTCGGATGCAGACGTGCGCGGTGGCGACATCGCGCACGTTATTTTTTGACCGAGCGGTCGTCCGTCAGGGCGACTGCGGGGAATCCCGCGGGATTACCAACCACTGCGGCACGAGCGGCCACAGCGTCGGCTCGAACTGCGGGCGAAAGAAGCCGAAGTGGCCGATGCGCGGCACGCCGATATCGCGCGGCGCGATGCGGCGATACTCGATCGGCGCGTTCGCATACAACCGGTGCAGCGAGCGAATGCCCTGCTCGGACATCATCTCGTCGTCCGTGAATGACAGCGACAGCATCGGCGTGCGCACCGATGCGTACGAGCTGCGCACACCCTCGCCTTCCACGCCGACGACGTATTCACGGTCGAGGCACCAGCGGCGCCATTGCGCCATCACACCGCGCGGCAGATCGCCGACCTTGCGCAGCCGCTTGCCGGGAAAATAGCCGGCCATCCGCAGCGCGAGCGGCACGACCACGAACCACAGCCACCACACGAAGCGCCGCGTCTGCCAGCTGTTCTCGAGCCAATAGCCGTTGCCGGTCGCAATCGTGATCGCGCGGTCGATGCGCTCGCGATTCGGGATCAGCCCGAGCAGCTGGCCGCCCAGACTGTGGCCGACCCAGTACAACGGCACGCTCGGTGCCTGCGCTTTCATGAAGTCGATGACCGCAGCGCAGTCCTGCGTCGCCCAGTCGCGGATGTCGATTTCGAAGCCGCGCAATGTGGCCGGCGCCGACTGCCCGATGCCGCGATAGTCGAATGTCGCGGCGAGATAGCCACGCGTTGCGAGCCACTCGGCGAAGCGCGAGTAGAAGCTCTGCGTCACGCCCATCGCGCAAGGAACCACGATCGCGGCGAGCGGCGCACCGGCAGGCTCGAAAGTACGCAGGACAAACGATGCACCGCTCTGCAGGCGAATGGTGTGGAGCATGACAGGAAGCTTACTATTCGTACGTCTCCGGCCACCACCACACGCGCCATGCTCGTTTCCGAAGCCGTCGATAGCCGCATCAGTTGTCGAGCGTTCCTCGACACGCCCGTGCCCAAACGCGTCGTCGTCGAGATCCTGGAAATCGCGAAGCGCGCGCCGTCAGGCGGCAACTTGCAGCCGTGGCGCGTCGACGTGCTCACCGGCGCACCGCTGGCGGATTTTCTCGCCGCCATCCGCGCGAAGCAGCGCACCCAGCCGGCGGGCGAAGGCAGCGAATACAACGTGTACCCGCCGAACCTGCACGATCCATATCGCTCGCGGCGCTTCAAGTGCGGCGAAGATCTGTACGCGCTGCTCGGCATCCCGCGCGAGGACAAACCTGCACGTCTGCGGCAGTTCGCCCGCAACTACGAACTGTTCGGCGCGCCAGTCGCGCTGTTCTTCTCGCTCGATCGCCGCATGGGCCAGGACCAGTGGGCCGACGTCGGCATGTTCATGCAGAACATCATGCTGCTCGCGCGCGAGCGCGGTCTGCACACGTGCGCGCAGGAAGCATGGGCAATCTGGTACCGGAGCGTCGCGGAGTTTCTGCAGCTGCCGGCAGATCACATGCTCTTCTGCGGCATGGCGCTCGGCTACATGGACGAAAGCGCGCCGGCCAACAAGCTGCGCACAGAGCGTGCGCAGCTTGCCGAATTTGCAACGTTGCGAGGCTTCGACTGACCTTCGGTCAGAACCTGAAGCCCAGCACCAGCCCGTACGTCCGCGGGTCGAGCGCGAACACGTTCGTGAACAGGCCCGACGAGGCGTCCGTCACGTACATGCCGGTGATGTTGTCGTCGTCCATCGCGTTATAGACGTAGCCGCGCACGAACCAGCTGTTGCTGGCCGAGGCCAGCTCCACCTGCGCGTTCACCACGTCCCACGCGTCGATCTTGTCGATCGGCCGATTGAAGATGCGGGCGTAGAACGAGTCGCGCCAGTAGTAATCCGCGCGCGCCGTCAGGTTCATGCTGCTGCCGAGATGGAATGTGTACTGCGCCCCG
>Ga0134127_10000308_pt1 | contig 50663 bp, 41 predicted proteins | sample KB31753_FD_96459 | JGI IMG/M metagenome (GOLD analysis project Ga0134127, IMG submission 96459) | Terrestrial soil microbial communities with excess Nitrogen fertilizer from Kellogg Biological Station, Michigan, USA - KB3-175-3 | ecosystem: Environmental > Terrestrial > Soil > Unclassified ...
ATACCCTTTACGGCGACGATGAGGAAATCGGCTTGTTGCCCGATCCGACGGCGAACGCCGACGAAAGTTTAAGCGAAGTGAATCCCTCCCCTTCCGGGGAAGGCCGGGAGGAGGCTATATGAAAGCCTTTGCCCGCCTTTTCCTCTCATTGGATGAGACCAACAAGACCAACGAAAAAATCAAAGTTTTAAAAGATTATTTTAACAGCGTGCCCGATACCGACAAAATGCACATGCTGGCATTGTTTTCGGGCCGGCAGCCTAAACGACAGATCAACGCCACGCTGGTACGAACCTGGGCCATGGAAATTACGCATATCCCCGACTGGCTGTTTGCCGAAAGCTACCAGGTGGTGGGCGACCTGGCCGAAACCGTGGCCCTGCTGATGCCCGAAACGAACGCGAGCAGCAGTAAAACCCTTACCGAATGGATCGCCGAAATCAATGCGCTGGGGACTAAAACGGAAGAAGAAAAAAAAACCTGGCTATTAGACTCGTGGGCCATGCTGGATAGCCAGGAACGGTTTGTATTTAACAAGCTGCTAACCGGCAGTTTCAGGGTTGGCGTATCGCAAAGCTTAGTGATCAAAGCGTTATCCGAAATATCCGGATTAGATGCAGCTACGCTTACCCACCGCATTATGGGAAACTGGCAGCCCGAAACTTATCAATATACCGAGCTGGTGCAGGAACAGGGCGCAGCCGACGATATTTCGCGGCCCTATCCCTTCTTCCTTGCATATGCCATCCAGGAAACTTCCGAAAAGCAAAAAACTGCGGGGGACCTGAGAGAATCGTTAGGCGATGAAAAGGACTGGCAGGCCGAATGGAAATGGGACGGCATACGCGCCCAGCTTATAAAACGCGACAATAAAATATTTATCTGGAGCCGCGGCGAGGACCTTTCGACTGACAAGTTTCCTGAGCTTCATTCCTTTTTACATGCCTTGCCTGACGGTACCGTTATCGACGGCGAGATCCTAAGTTTCAGGGATGGGCTGCCCATGCCATTTAACATACTGCAAACACGGATAGGCCGGAAAAATCTGAATAAGAAAATACTGGAAGAAAGCCCGGTTGCGGTCATCGCGTATGATTGCCTTGAATTTGAGGGCGAAGATATCCGAATCAAAGCACAGGCAGAGCGCAGGCTTATCCTGGAAGCCTTGCAGCAGGCAACGCCTTTCCCCGATAAATTCAACATATCCTCGCTCATCAGTTTTGATACGTGGGAAGACCTGGCAAAAATACGGGAACGGTCGCGCGAGATGATCGCTGAGGGTATCATGCTGAAACGAAAAAGCGCCGCTTACCAGGTAGGCCGCAAGCGCGGCGACTGGTGGAAATGGAAGATCGACCCGCTGTCGGTCGACGCAGTGCTGGTGTATGCGCAAAAAGGGCATGGCCGCCGCGCAGACCTGTATACCGATTATACTTTTGCGGTTTGGGATGGGGATAAGCTGGTGGCTTTTGCCAAAGCCTACTCGGGCTTGACGGACGCCGAAATCAATAAAGTGGATCATTTTGTGAAGCGCAATACGCTCGAAAAGTTTGGCCCTGTCCGCACGGTGAAACCAGAGCTGGTGTTCGAGATAGGGTTTGAAGGCATCAACCGGTCGACCCGGCATAAATCAGGCATCGCTTTACGCTTTCCGCGCATACTGCGCTGGAGACATGATAAACCAAAAGAAGAAGCCGATACACTGGATACTTTGAAGGCTCTATTGGGCGAATGATTACATTTATTATCGCCGATTCAAGCGTCCCGCTGTCGCCGGTTCAAGCGTCCCGCTTGAACCCCATCCTTTTTCAGCGTCCCGCTGAACTTACCAAATAATTTTAAGCGGACTTTCAGAGTTAGCGCTGCTGTACCAGTATTCATGCGCCGAACCCACAAAGCCGGCCCTTACAGGGTTCTCGTGTATATAATCAATTTTTTGCTCGATCACAGCAGGCGTATAAAGCAAAACGGGGTAATTTCCATTCTGCCAAAGTTGATGGTTTTCATTAAGCGGATTGTATTTTCCTGCGCGGTTAAAAATTTTCAGCATCCATTCTTTACGGCTTTCGTCCACATTACCCGCTATCATTTCGTAAAGTTTTTTTGACGTATAGCTTTTGAAGCGTCCCAATACATCGCCCAACGACCCATCCGGGACATTCGCAACCATGTGAATGTGGTTGGTCATAATGACATAGGCATAAATATGAAGATTTGCGTTTTGCTGGCACCACGCAAGGTTTTCGATGATAAAGTCGTTGTAGAAACGGCGGGTAAATACATCTACCCACGCTACTACGGTTAAGGTCACAAAATAAAGCTCATCTGTTGAGGCGTTGCGTTGCATATCGTAAATATCCTAAAATATTTTCCTATTCCGGGATGGGAACGTAAGCGGGACGCTTACATTTGTCTGGATTCAAGCGGGACGCTTGAACCGGCGGTCACAAAATAAAGCTCATCGGTCGAGGCGTTGCGTTGCATATAGTAAATATCCTAAAATATTTTTCTATTCCGGGATGGGAACGTAAGCGGGACGCTTACATTTGTCTGGATTCAAGCGGACGCTTGAACCGGCGGATAGACGCTTAAACCGGCGATAGCCTTATCGGGCGAATGATTACATTTATATTTTTAATTATTCCGCATGAAAATCCTTCACATATTAAACGGCGACTCAACTGCGCAAAGCTTCGGCGATACCGGCCTTGATGGCGACCAGCTGGTTTGGCGCGAAATACTTTCGGAGGGCCCGCTGCAAACGGATATCTCGTCGGCCGCCTTTTGGCGCGCCCGCGCAAACTGGATCGGTAAAACATTCAGGGAAACGCCCGAAGATTATCTTGCGGCCATGATGAGCGAGCTTTCCAAACTGGGCGAACCATACGATGAAATTAATTTATGGTTCGAGTTCGACCTGCACTGCCAGGCCAACCTTCTGGGTGTGCTTAACTACTTGATCAAAAAAGCAGACCTCTCCGCCCCTGCCGTTTACCTGGTTTGCCCGGAAGACTATCCCGGCAAGGAAAATTTTATGGGTATGGGCGAGCTAACCGGCGAAGAACTGGAGTATTTGTACGATAACATCCGCGTTCAGCTTGGCGAACCGGATTTTGCATTGGCGGCCGAAGCCTGGCTGGTTTACGTTAGCCAAAGTGCCGAAAAATTAAGGCATTTTATTGAAAAAACAGGATTTTGGGCGAATCTTTCGGCACTAAAGCCGGCGTTGGAAGCGCAACTGAAACGTTTGCAGGTAGATGAGAATGGCCTGAACGGCGTTGAAAAAACGGTGCTTGATATTTACCAGCGCGGCGCTACAACCAAACATGACATATACCGGCGTTTTTGGAGCACCGAAAAAATATACGGCTTTGGCGATTCCCAAATTGATATCTATCTTAACCAGCTTAAACAAAAAGGATTGATCCGTTTAACCGATGACTAAAACTTACCTCATCAGCGGCGCAGGCAGCGGCATCGGTCGCGCTATAGCGCAAAAGTTAAGTTCAGACGGCCGTGGCTGTATTTTGCTTGGGCGAACAAAAGACACACTACAAGAAACTTTGAATTTGCTGGCGCCCGGCAACCATAGCCTTTTGACGGCCGATATTCGCGACAAGGAAAGTCTTAAAGCAGCAGCGCACTCTCTCGCTAACATTGCAATTGACGGGCTTATTGCCAATTCGGGCATTGGCGGCGAAAACTATTGGGGCGAAAACGACCGCTGGGCGGATATTATCGAAACCAACTTAACCGGCACCTATAACTTCGTCAATACGTTTTTGCCAAATCTCTTAAAGGCGCAGGGCGAACGCCATATTATTATTACCTCGTCCGTGCTGGCGCGGCTGGGGGTTGCTAACTATTCGGCCTATTGCGCCTCTAAGGCCGAATTACTTGGCCTCATGCGATCGTGGGCGGTACAGTACGCGCCGCAAAATGTGTTGGTGAACGCCATTTGCCCTGGCTGGGTTGACACCGACATGGCGCAACAAGGCTTGCAGGGTATTGCCGATGGTATCGGCATCAGCAAACAGGAGTTTTATGACATCGCCATGCAAAGCGTACCGCTGAGGCGGATGAGTCAGCCCGAAGAGATAGCCGGCCTGGTGGCCTATTTATTAAACCAGCGCTCCATAACCGGCCAGGCGCTCGATATCAATTGCGGAGCGGTTATGAACAGTTGAAGAAGAAGAGACAAGAGTCAAGAATCAAGTTAAAAGCGTAGACTTTTCTTGCTCTTGCCTCGTTCCTGGCTCTTGAATGTTGAACTCTTGACTCTTGATTCCTTACCTCCTCTTGGCTCTTGATTCTTGGTTCTTGATTCTATTGCTCAGTGCAAAATCCCGGCTACTGTAGGCGACGGTTCGCTCTCGTTCTTCAGCCGGTCAATAGCGGTAACTACGTACAGGTATGTCTTTCCGTTCTGCGCCGTATTGTCCCGGTAAAAAGTATGGTCGTTATATTGGATATGCAGGATATATTTCGGATCGGTGAGGTTCACCTTTTCGTTCCCGTCGAAGCGATAAATTACGTAGCCATAAACCGGCTCCTTATCTTTCGCCGGAAGCGGTGTTTCCCATTTTAAGGTGACCGCGTTATTTTCGGGAACTGCCGTCACATTTCGCGGCGCGTTTGGCGGGATGGAGTCAAGCCACAACATGGCGGGCGGCAACGCAGGGTAACGGTAATAAGTTTCTTTCAGCGAGTCGGTAAAGCCAAGCGGGTTTCTCAAAAGGGAGTTGGAGCTAAAGTAAACACTTCCCTGCACCCTTGGATTATTGCGCAGGTATTTGATCTCGTTCGGCATCTCGGCCGGATTTTTAAACCTGTTTACTTTCCGCTCATTAATGCGGTAGGCCGCCATGCCGATATATAAATGGCGGTTATAGGCATTATCGCTCCACCAGTCGAGCAGCTTATTAAAGGCAACCGTCCGCTCATCGATGGGCCAATAAATTTGTGGGTTGATATAATCGAGCCAGCCTTCCTTTATCCATTTACGCGAATCGGCAAACAGTTCATAATAGGAGGCGCCGCCATGGGTATCGGAGCCCTCGTCATTTTGATAATGGTTTGCCCAAACACCAAAAGGACTTATACCAAACTTAACCCTGGGCTTATGTTTGTGAATGCTGTCACTCAGCATTTTAATCAACAGGTCCACGTTATTGCGCCGCCAGTCTTTGATATTATCAAAACCGTTTGGATGTTGCTTAAAGGTTTCCGCATCGTTTATATATTGACCTGCTATCTGGTCCGGGTAAAAGTAATCGTCGAGGTGAACACCGTCAATATCATAATTGTCCACTACATCCAAAAATACCTTCACAAGGTAATCGCGTACTTCGGGTATGCCCGGGTTAAAGAGCTTAATGCCGCCATAAATAAAAAACCATTCAGGTTTAATGCGTGTAATATGCTCGGGGCTTAGTGCGTAGAATTTATTATCAGTGGTAGCGCGGTACGGGTTAAACCAGGCATGCAGTTCCATGCCGCGTTTATGCGCTTCGGTAATGGCAAACTCAAGCGGATCGTAGAATGGATTGGGCGCCTGCCCCTGTTTACCTGTGAGCCATTTGGACCATGGCTCGCGGCCTTTTGCATAAAACGCATCGGCGGCAGGCCTAACCTGGAACATAATAGCGTTGATGCCTTCCTGCTGATGGGCGTCCAGGCGGTCGGTCATTTCCTTCTTTTGCTGATCGGTTGACAACCCCGGACTGCTCGGCCAGTCGATATTCCCAACCGTTGCTATCCAAACTCCCCTGAATTCCCGCTTCGGCGCAGGTTTTGCCGGTATCGTTGTGTTTGGCTGGGCACAGGCTTCTGCGAAAGTTAACAGAATAAATACAAAGAAGGGTAGGATCCGCCAGCTATACATCAATAAAATTATTAAAAGCAGCAAAGATATAAACTCGTGGCGTTGCTCCTTAATTTCAAACACAATAATTGCTCATATTTGTGTTTTAATCATATTGTAGTTATTTTTAACGCAGCGAACCGGAAACTTTGAACGGTTTCGTTAGTTACGATAATAAGCGGTCAGCCCTCATTAGTTAAAATTTAAGATAATATAATGGAAAATCAAACAGGTGAAAATAATACAGGCCAGGCGCCCAGAAAAAATTCAAATGTTATTTACTTCCTTATAGTGGTTGTGCTGGCTTTGTTGGCCACCGATGTGTACTTATACCTTCAAAAAAATAAAGCCGATACCAGGATCGTATACCAAAATGATGAGAAAACCAGGCTGCAAACCGAGCTGGACAGCCTGGAGGCCCAGATAGAGCAGGTAAACATCGGCAAAACCAAGCTATCGGCCGAGATGCAGGCGAAAAATGATTCGCTGCGATCAAAAATTAAAGTGCTGCGCGCCGAGCTGGCTAAAGGCAAGCTCACCGTGGCCGAGCTGAACAAGGCGCAGGAGGATGTTAAACAACTACGCTACTTTGTTACCAAGTACACTGCTGATATCGAAGAGCTGAAACAACAAAATAAAACGCTTGCCAACGAAAGGGATACGTTAAAAACTAACCTGGCAACTGTTAGCCAAAAAGCAACGACGCTTGAAAAACAAAACGAGGACCTGGGCGAAAAAGTTAAAGTAGGCTCGGCCATTAAACTGGCCACAGCCGATGTTGTTGCTTATAAAATAAAAAGCAGCGGTAAAGAAGTTGATGTAAAGCGCGCTTCGCCCGCAAAAAAGATAAAGATAAACTTCACCATCGCAAGCAATGCCATAGCTCAAAAGGGCATGCACGATATTTTTGTACGCATCATTGACCCGGCCGGCAACCTGGCTACCGCACCTGAGTCGGGCACCTTTAACGCTGATGGGCAAGACCTGCAGTTCACCTACAAAACCTCCATCGATTTTAAGGACGACGGCAGCGGCTACACCATCGATTGGGTAAACCCTGCACCGTTTCAGAAAGGTACTTATACCGTAATATTATACGCGGATGGGTTCACGATGGGAAAGACCAGTTTCACACTTAAATAGATAGTGAGATAGAAAATCAGGCCGCAGGCAGGCTTAGGTAAAATGTTGTGCCTTCGCCTATCACGGTGTCGTACCAAACTTTGCCGCCCGCATTCTCAATGGAGTTTTTTACAAAGGCGAGGCCCAAACCCGTGCCGGAGCTTTTGGTAGTGAAGTTAGGCTCGAATATTTTTTCGCGCAGCGTCTCCGGAATGCCATTGCCGTTATCTTTTATAGTTAGCAGGATATTTTTATTGGTGATCAGTTCGTTTATTTCGATGAGGCCGTTATCGTTCCCGGCAACCGCTTCGATTGCGTTTTTTAGCAAATTATTAAAGCACCTTAACAGCTGGTCGCGGTCGGCAAGTATGTAAAAGGGTTTTTCGGGCGCCTTGTATGTTATTTTTACGTTATCCATTTGATTGAAAATGGAAACCGCCTGGTCAATAATATCAAAAACATTGAGCCGTTCCATACGGGTATCGGGCATTTTTGCAAACGCCGAAAATTCGGAAGCGATGGTTGACAGGCTTTCTATCTGCTCGACAAATGACTTACTGAACTTTTCAAATTTCTGGTCGAATTTTGGATCCTTATCGCGCCACGATTTATCCAGCAGCTGCAGCCCCAACTTTAATGGCGTTAGCGGATTTTTTATTTCGTGAGCCACTTGCTTGGCCATTTCGCGCCATGCGCTTTCCCTTTCAGACTGCGCAAGCTGCTGAGCGCTTTTTTCGAGCGTGGCTATCATTTTATTGTATTCTTTTACCAGGCCCCCAATTTCGTCGTCGCGGTCCCATTGAATGGGTTCATTTTTTCCGCCGTAAATGGTTTTGCTTAAATTGTATTGAATAAAGTTTAAAGGCGCGGTGATCTGCCGCGCGATAATCACGGCAAATAAGCCTATCGCCACAAAAACCAGGGCGTAAACATTCAACATTATATTCAGCAACGACCCTATCCTGGTTTTATAATCCGCCTCGTTCGAGAAATAGGGCAACTGCAAATAGGCCACCGTTTCGTTATCCGAATTTCGTAAGGGAACATACGCTGCTTTATAGTTTAGCTTACCGATAATCTCGTCGTTTACATATTCTGATTTTTGAAGCTTATTTAATGATATATAAGCCCTGGAATTCATACGCCTGGCCTGCAGGCCAAATTCATAAATTTTAGGCTGCGTAGTTACCAGGGCTTCGCCGGCGGTGTTAAACAAGGTCAGGTCGGCCGAGTAGGTATTGGCAAATTCATTAAAGCTCACCTGGCTCTCCTCGTTATGGCGGGCCAGGTATTTATCGTACGATCCGTTTTCAAATGCCGCAGCTATCTGGTGCACCTTATCCCTGATCATTTTATCCTGCTGGTTTTGGTATTGGGTGCTTATCGAAAAAAAAGTGATAAAGCCAACAAACATTAACGTACCGACAACAGCAACGATCATGGAAAATTGAATCCGCGTTTTATAAAGTACCTGCCCAAAATTTATCCTGAAATTCCAGTTTATCTTGTTGTTTTTGATCTGTAATATTTTTATTCTCAGCCAAAACCACCTTATCAGCAAAACCAGCACCGTAAACAACAGGAAGATGACGAAAAAGAAAGTAATGGAGGTAATGGCAAAAAATAGACGGTTTTGTTCCTTGCTCACCACGATAAGATTGCGGTTTGTGGGTTTATATATCAAATGGCTATAGGTATTGAAACGCGAAAACCACTCCTTGCCATTCCCGTCCGTGGTTTTATAAACGTATTGTCGTAACCGGCCTTTTAAGTCGGTATTTATAAGATTGTAGATATAATTGCCGCTTTGGCTGAGCAGTTTATCATCGTTATAAAAGGCATAGGAGTAATTTTTAAATTCGTCCTCAAGATTATCCTGGCTTTCAACCAGCAATCCCGGAAACGCGGTAAAAGCTTGCAGCGGTTTTGATTTAAGTTCGATCACCAGGCTGCCTAAATTCTTGTTATTTTGGCTAACAGGCACAATTGCGAAATAACGCTGATAGCCGAAAGATTCGTTTTCGCGGTAAAAATGATCCGACACCTTAAAGGAGCTGTAAAGCACCATGTCTTTAAAGATGCCGAGGTCGTAGCTCTTGTCTTGTGAAAACGACCGGCCCGACTTATCATATTCATGTATTTTTAGATCGTATTTTGACAGGTAGCCGTCAAAAAAAAGCTTTTGCAGACGCGTTTCGAGGTAATTGCTGGTGTGAATGCTGCTGTTAAAATACCGGATGATGGACGTATCGCTAACTATTTGCTTATCTATTTTTTTTAATACATCATCGGCGATAACATCGTCAGAGATTTCCAGTTTTTGAATAAATGCAGTTCGTATCCCTTTTTCTTTTACCGACTCGAAGTAATTGAGCTTTATGGATGAAATGAATGCACAAATTAAGATCATCAATGCCACGGAGCCGGTGTGAAGGCGGCCACCATGATAACTGTAGGCGTAGGCCCTGATAAATACAAGGCCGCTCCAAAGCAGGTAGTACAGCGTGAAGCCGTTGTAATAGGCAGAAACAATGGTGGCTAAAATAATACCCGAAACAAATATGCCGGTCTTTTGCGCGGCCGGCACGCGCAGCTTTATAGCTACCTTTAAAAATATATCGATAAGCAGGTAAAATATCAGGAAGCTAACACAAAGCATTAAAATGCCGAGAAAACTGAAATAGGATAAATTGAGAACGTTGCTTACATCGAAATTTATTTTTGAGTTGATAACCAGGCCGTAAAATAAATTTACAAAAGCCGCAGATACCGCAATGAGGATAATGGTACCCCCGATGAGCACCAGGTAACTTCCAAATTTGCCCGGGATGCTTTTTAACAGCCTGTTGCGCTGGCGGTATACAAAAACAACGAACCAAAAAATAAATAAAACATTGATGCAAAAGTCGCCCAAAGAAGGATAAATAACGCTTGAGGCATAAAACGCAGGGTTAAAGGCATTAAGCCGGTAAGTAAAATCGGGCCAGTTATAATGCAAGTTTAAAAACCTGACGGATACGATAAATACGGCTAAAATTAAAAATGACAGCAGTACATAACCTTTGCCCGCGACATAGTCGCAAATGGTTTGCATTAACACGCAAATGGAGATAAGCGTTAATACCCAAAGACTTAATTCATAATAAAAAAAGTTATGATTTACCTGACCCGGTTTTATTTTAACCGAAAACAGGTATGCCCCGCCCAGGGTATGTATGCTGTAAACGCCTTTGTCTGTAAAATCGGCTATGTCGATATTATCATCTTTCAGCAGATCAGGGGCAAATTTATTCTGGAGATATTGGTTTTGAAAAGCGTAGCCGAATTTTACAGGGATAAAAAAAATCGCGGAAAAATTGCCTTCGGTTTTTTTAATTTCTTCATAGTAACCATTCGCCTCTCTCCTGAATGAATATCCATCCTTTATCAGTTGCGGGTATGCCGGTATTACCTTTACCCCGCTCCAAAAACTTAGATGACCATTGGTTAAGGTTATAAACCAAATGCCTTTTTCGGTTGTAAAATGCTGGATCAGCGCAAGGGCGGCCTGCGGTTTGTCGGGGAGGGCCTTCAGCCGGTTAAAAGCGCTTTGGTTATCCAGCACGTCATTTACATACGCTTCTTTTTCGTGCAGGCTATTTTGAAGAGTTTTGGCGGTTTGTTTAAGGTTGTTTACAGGCGTATACGTTTTTTGAATAATTACGGCTGTAAAAAACAATGCGGCGCAAAACAGTGCCAGCATAAAACGTATTTTTCCGGAGGTAGCCAAATGTTCGTAAAATTAATTCATATTAAACAAAAATAAAGCTATCGGTCGGCCGCCAGGCGCACGGATGCCTATAAGTTACTAAAACCTGCGCTATTGGTAGGTACCTGCCGGTCAACTTTTTTAACCAGGCCCTGCAACACATTTCCCGGGCCGACCTCGGTAAAGGAAGTGGCGCCACCCTCAAGCATATGTACTACGGTTTGCGTCCATCGTACGGGGCCGGTTAGCTGGGCAATAAGGTTATGCTTTATCCGCTCCGGGTCCGTATGCGGCCTGGCATCAATGTTTTGATATATGGGGCAAACGGGTTCTTTAATATCGGTGTGGACGATGGCGTGCTCAAGCTCAATTCTTGCAGCCTCCATCAACGGGGAATGAAAAGCGCCGCCAACGTTCAGCTTTAATGCCCTTTTGGCGCCGGCAGCGGTCATCAGCTCGCAGGCTTTGTCCACGCCGGCAATGGTACCCGAAATTACCAGCTGCCCGGGGCAGTTATAATTTGCCGGCACTACCACGTCGCTTATGCGCTGGCAAATGTCTTCCACCGTAAAATCGTCGAGGCCCAAAATAGCTGCCATGGTTGATGGCTGTATCTCGCATGCTTTTTGCATCGCATTGGCACGGGCAGCCACCAATCGCAAACCGTCATGGAACGATAAAGCTCCTGCGGCAACCAGCGCCGAAAACTCGCCCAACGAATGCCCCGCAACCATATCCGGCTCAAATTCATTGCCTAAAACTTTCGCCAGGATCACCGAATGCAGGAAGATGGCCGGCTGGGTAACGCGCGTTTGTCTAAGGTCCTCGTCGGTTCCTTCGAACATGATATCGGTAATACGGAAACCAAGAATTTCATTGGCTTGTTCAAATAAAAGACGGGCCTGCTCCGATTGCTCGTATAGTTCTTTGCCCATTCCTGCAAACTGGGCGCCCTGCCCGGGGAATATATATGCTTTCAAGTTAGAGATTAGTTAATTGGAGATTAGAGGTTAGTTAATTTAGTTTCTATAGTTGATAAACATGATAAGTAAAGTTATTGATTTTTGTTTAGCAAAGATAATTTTGCCCGATCTCTATCTCCAGTCTCTAATCTCTCTCCATCAGCCCAACCTGGCCGAGATCAGGTTCAGAAACTCCGTACGTGTTTTTTCTTTTAAAAACTCCCCGGTAAATGCCGAGGTTGTGGTTACGGAATTTTGCTTTTGTACACCGCGCATGCTCATACATAAGTGCCGGCACTCAATTACCACGCCTACGCCCAAAGGCTGTAACGTATCCTGTATACAGTCGCGTATCTCGTTGGTCAGGCGTTCCTGCACTTGCAGGCGGCGTGCAAACACATCAACAAGCCGTGGTATTTTGCTTAGCCCCACTACGTAGCCATTTGGAATATATGCTACATGCGCCTTTCCAAAAAAGGGCAGCATGTGATGCTCGCACATCGAGTACACCTCGATGTCTTTTACAATAACCATCTGGCTGTACTCTTCCTTAAACATGGCCGAGTTAAGTATTTCCTTTGCATCCAGGTCATAGCCCTGGGTAAGATATAACATGGCCTTCGCAATTCGTTCCGGGGTCTTTAGCAGCCCCTCGCGCTCGGGCTTTTCGCCAATTTGTTTTAAAACTTCGCGGTAGTGTCCCGACAGACTATGGATCAGTTCAGGGTTATACCGGTCAATTTTAACATATCCTTCAATATCGTCATCCCGGTCGGGGATGTGGTTCTCATTGATCATTTTATTTGTTTAAATCGCCAAAATACTCGGCAAAATTATTTTCGGTTTCGTACAGCTTCACGGAATGCAAAAAAACGCCCTGGTAGGCTTCGATGGGTGCTTTGAGCTGGTTAAAAATTTCGATGCACAGTAACTCGGTCGACGCCATTTTCCCGGTCATGAAATCTACATCCTTATTAATGTTTTTATGGTCGAGCTTTTCGATCACGCGATCGTTAATGATCACTTTTAATTCTTTCAGATCGATAAGATAACCTGTTTGGTGCGTCACCTCCCCTTTTACGGTTACAAACAAGTTATAATTGTGCCCGTGCCAGTTAGGATTGGCACATTTGCCAAAAACTTCCTCATTTTTCTCTGCGCTCCACTCCTCGCGGTACATCCGGTGCGCCGCATTAAAATGCTCTTTGCGTGTAATGTAAATCATCATAATATTTATTGATGCAAATATACAAAACAAAAACAGGGCTTATGTTTTATCTTAGCCGTGCAAAAAAGATGACATGCGCGTATTAATTGTAGCTGCGACGGAGTTGGAAGTTGGAAGTCTGAAGTCGGAAGTCGGAAGTCGGAAGTCAGACTCAGGACTTAATACTCAAGACTTGACATTTCTCATAACCGGCGTGGGCATGGTGGCTACGGCTTTCGCGTTAGGCAAACATTTAGCCACAAATAAGTATGACCTTTCGATAAACCTGGGCATTACCGGCGCTTTTGACAGGAGCATTGAATTGGGCGAAGTAGTTGAAATTACAGAAGATACTTTTGCAGAACTGGGCGCCGAAGATGGCGACGAATTTATTACAATAGATAAGCTTGGTTTTGGCATGGGCACGCACAGGGCTTCGGCTAAGCTTTCAGATTTTGCGGGCGGCGCTAAATTGAAAACGGCGTCAGCGATAACCGTCAATACCGTAAATGGGAATGAGCGTTCGATTGAAAAAATAATCAGGCGGTTAAATCCTCAAACGGAGAGCATGGAGGGCGCGGCTTTTTTTTATGCCTGCAATCAAATGAATGTACCCTGCATCCAGATCAGGGCTGTGTCAAATTATGTAGAGCGGCGTAATCGTGATAACTGGAAGATAGGCCCCGCTATCAAAAATCTGAATACCTTTGCCATTGAATTTTTGAAGCAGTTATAAGTTAAAGTTATTGGTGAAGCAACATAACATTGCGACTGAAATCATAACTCACCACTTGCAACTCACAATTCACTACATGAAACTAACACTCGGTTTTTCCCCCTGCCCTAACGATACTTTTATTTTCGACGCCCTGATCCATCATAAGATCGATACCGAGGGGTTGGGTTTCGAAGTGTTTTATGATGATGTGGAAACGTTAAACCAAAAAGCCATGCGCGGCGAGCTGGATATTACCAAGCTCAGCTACCATGCTTTTGCTTATGTGGCCGATAAATATATTTTGCTTGATGCGGGCAGCGCACTGGGCTTCGGCGTGGGCCCGCTATTGATTTCGGATTTCGAAATTTCAATTTCGGATTTGGAAAAAGGCCAAATCGTAAACCGTAAATCTCAACTTGTAAATCCAAAAATCGGTATTCCCGGCAAATACACCACCGCTAATTTTTTGCTGGGCCTGGCCTTTCCTAATGCCACCAACAAAGTGGAGTTGGTTTTTTCGGACATCGAGAATGCAGTGCTGGATGGGCGGGTTGATGTCGGCTTGATCATCCACGAAAACCGCTTTACATACCAGGATAAGGGATTGAAAAAAATTATCGACCTGGGTGATTACTGGGAACAGCAAACCGGCTGCCCCATTCCGCTTGGCGGTATTGTGGTAAACCGCAGGTTGCCTGCGGATCTGCAGCATAAAATTAATCGCGTTTTGCGCCGCTCGGTTGAGTTTGCATTTGACAATCCAAAATCGGGACTTGATTTTATCCGCTCGCACGCGCAGGAAATGAGCGAGGAGGTGATGTACAAACATATTGAGCTATATGTTAACAAATATTCCGTCGACCTGGGCGCCGAAGGCAAAAAAGCCATAAAGCTGCTTTTTGATACAGCGCTCGAAAAAAAGGTTATACCCGAAATTAAGGAAGAAATATTTTTGACTAATACACACTAATCGGTGAAATCAATACAAAATCAGTGAAATCAATAACAGATTTTAGCGAGGGGCAACTGCTGCTGGTAAACAAGCCGTATAAGTGGACGAGCTTTGACGTGGTTGGTAAATTGCGTAACGCCTTTAAGCCACTGAAACTAAAAGTGGGCCACGCCGGAACGCTTGATCCGCTGGCTACGGGGCTGCTTATTATTTGCACCGGTAAAATGACCAAACAGATCGATACCTTCCAGGCGCAGGAAAAGGAATATACCGGGACCATGATATTGGGCGCTACAACGCCATCCTATGACATGGAAACAGCTGTCGACCAAAAATTTGATATAATGCAGCTAACCGATGAACAAATTAAAGCGGCCTGCGAACGGTTTATCGGCGACATCCAGCAATATCCTCCGGCGCATTCCGCCATAAAGATCGACGGCGAGCGTTTATACGAAAAAGCGCGTCGCGGAGAGGAGGTGGAAAGGCGTTTGCGGCCCGTTACGATAACAGAATTTGAAATCACCGGTATTGCCTTGCCCGAAGTTAACTTCAGGGTGGTATGCAGCAAAGGGACGTATATACGCTCGCTTATCCATGATTTTGGCAGCGCATTAAATAATGGCGCCTATTTGTCGAAACTCCGCCGCACACGAAGCGGTAGTTACCGGGTTGAGGATGCTTTTGAGATAATGGAACTGGTAAACATGATAAGACAATTAAAGATTTCACCGATTATAGAGAATTGATTTCACCGATTGAATATAATTATGCGGATATACCACAATATTGATGAGTTTTCACCATTAAAAAATGCCATTGTTACCATCGGTACGTTTGACGGGGTGCATATCGGCCATCGTAAAATCATTTCGGGGATAAAGGAACTGGCGGAAAAATCGGGTGGCGAGACGGTACTGCTTACTTTTTTTCCGCATCCGCGGATGATCCTTCATCCCGAAGATGAAACCATCAAGCTGATCAATACCATTAATGAAAAGGCGAAGCTGCTTGAGGGCCTGGGGGTCGATCACCTGATCATTACACCGTTTACCCGCGATTTTTCAAACCAGGATGCAGAAGACTACATACGCGATATCCTGGTGAACAAGATAGGCACAAAGAAGATCGTGATCGGCTATGATCACCGTTTCGGCAAAAACAGGGAAGGCGGGCTGGACACCCTGCTGCGCCTGGGTCCTGTTTATGGGTTCGAGGTGATTGAAATACCCGAACAGGACGTGAACGAAGTGGCGGTAAGCTCTACGCGGATTCGCAACGCATTGCTGAAAGGCGACATAGACCTGGCCAATACATTTTTAGGCTACCCGTTTTTTGTTACCGGCTACGTAGGCCGCGGCGACCAGATCGGCCGCCAGATAGGCTACCCTACCGCAAATATTATGATTGAGGAGCGTTATAAATTGATACCGGCCGATGGCATATACGCCGTAAAGGTAAAAATTGAAAATAACCGATATAACGGCATGGGTTATATCGGTACACGGCCAACGCTTAACGGCATAAGCCGCAATATCGAAGTTAACCTGTTCGATTTTAACAGGGATATTTACGGCCAGCACATCAGCATGGAGTTTTATCATTTTGTACGGGACGATATTAAATTCACTTCCCTCGGCGAGTTGACAGACCAATTGGCCAGGGACAAGGCTGATGTGATGGGGCTGCTGGGTTAATCGCTGTTCGGAAATTAATTTTTACGAAACGTACTGTTCTTAAAATAATTTCCAATTACTACCTTTACAAAACAGCCAATGGATCACCCATTACCGGCCAAATTCTATGAGCAAACTCAATCTCGATAAGCAGGAAAGCGAATTTTTAAACAATTCGATAACGCACTGGGAAAAGGAGCAGCTGATCGATGCCGGGCTTGCCGAAAAACTGCGCAATTCGTATGAAGTGAGAGGGTTCGACTGGATGCGGCTGGCCAAATATTCGTTTTGGATCGCCTTATTTTCCGGAGCCATAGCGGTGGGGTCGCTGATCATCGACGAGCGGCTGTTAGCGTGGTTAAAAAGCCTGTATTACACTCCGGATATCGTGATCAGTGTTGTTTCGGGCATTATCGCGGCTATTTCCTTTTATTTTGGCAGCAGGTGGCAAAGGAAATTTCCCGAAAAAGTTTTTAGCAATGAGGCCATAATTTTTACCGGTGTATTGTTTACGGCCGCTTGTATTGCGTTCCTGGGCAAGGCTATTGACAATCATTCAGGTCATTTTTCATTATTATTTTTGCTTTCGGTGTTCGTATACGGCGTATTGGCCTATCGTATGCAATCCAGCCTGATATGGCTTTTCGCGCTCATTTCGCTGGGAAGCTGGTTTGGCACCGAAACAGGCTATCAAACGCGGTGGAGCTATTATTTTTTAGGATTGAACTACCCGCTGCGTTTTGTGCTTTTTAGCCTGGTGCTGGTTGGCAGCTGCTTTATTTTAAAAGGCAAAAAATGGTTCAGCTTTTTTTGGGAACTTACTTATGTGCTAGGGCTTCTATACTTATTTATTTCGTTATGGCTGCTTAGTATATTCGGCAACTATGGAAGCATTGATTATTGGTGGCATATTAAACAGATCAGCTTTTTTTACTGGGGCGTTATTTCGGCGGTGGTGGCCGCCGCCTTCCTGTTTTTCGGGTTAAAGTCTAAAGATGTTATCGCGCGCGAATTCGGGGTAACCTTTCTGCTCATTTACATTTATACGCAGTACTTCGAGTATTTTTGGGATCATACCAATAAAACCTTGTTTTTCGCGATACTCGGCGTTTCATTTTGGCTTATCGGGCGAAAAGCCGAACGCATCTGGACCTTCGGTAAGCGCGCGGCCGTAGAGTAATTAACACCGGTATTCAATCTTCATTCGTATCTCACAATTTCGTTACATAAGCATACCCTCATATGTTGTAACATCATTTTACCATATTTGCATATTCGTTTCAAACATACTTAGCCGGTAACCCAATCATTAAATTTCAAGCTATAAAGCCTATTGTTATGGTAAAAACCGGATTGACGAGCTAGGTGTAGGATATACACGATTGTTAAATGGAGCATACTTTAAATAAGGAAAAACCCGAGGTAAGGCTGAGGGCGTTCAGGGCAATCGACGATCCTGAAGCTTGCGCACTTTTTGTGGAGGGCCATAAACACGTGTTAACCAGCATTGGCGTAACCAAGGTTACCTCATCAAAAAACGAATGGACCACCAACCCGGCGGCCTTTGTAATGATCGTGGAATCGCTGGACGGAGAAAAAGTGTATGGCGGCGTACGGCTGCATGTTTCGGGCGGATCGGAGCCCCTGCCGATAGAACAAGCTACGGGCATGCTCGATCCGGCAGTCTTCGACCTTGTTTGGGACTATGCCCGCCAGGGAACCGGCGAGCTTTGCGGGCTTTGGAACTCGCGCGAAATTGCCGGTTATGGCGTTGGCAGCATATTTTTATCGCGTGCCTGCGTGGCTATCGCTACCCAGGTTGGATTGCAGTCGATGTTTGCCCTTGGCGCCCCCTATACGGTTAAGATGGCCGAAAATATTGGGTACACCATTGAGGAAAGTATTGGCAATCGCGGAACATTTTACTACCCCAAACTCGATCTTTTAGCCACCACACTGATCTTGAAAGATGTAAACACCCTGAGCAAAGCTACCGAAGAGGACCGTGCCGCTATTTTTAAGCTCCGCGAGCGCCTAAACCAGGTACGCATAGAAAAATTAAGGAACAAAGAAATAACCATCCACTACCAGATAGAGATCCCCAACCTGGATAAATGGAGCTTAGCCGATACTATATCAAATGCGCAAAAGCATTTCCTGGATAAGAAACTAACCGAAGATGACATCAGTTTTTTTTAGCGTGTTGTTTAGTTAAATTCACGTAATTTTAGCGGTGTGTATTTATTACCCTATCTAAAATAATAATGCTTAACCCTGATCTGTATCAAAGCACCGGAGACAACCTGGTTTATCGTCCATTGTTGTTAAGAGTAAATGATCCTTCAGACAGGCTGCTGCTTGACAATTTAACCGGCGAAGGGAAGACCGGGTTTATTCATGACGAAATAAAAAGCCAGCTGCAGGAATTGATAAAAAGTCTTAATCCGTCTGTGCGAATAAAAGCCGACGAATACGAAGCCCGAATACTGGCACACCTAAACGGCCGGGATATAAACGAATACGGCGTTTGGGCTTATTATCCGTGGAGCCGGCGGCTGGTACATTTACTGGATGAAGACGAGTTTATTGAAGTAAGGACCAACCGGAACCAGTACAAAATCACAAAACAGGAACGGGATATTCTGAATAAAAAAAAAATAGGCATCATCGGTTTGTCGGTCGGTCAATCCATCGCGCTGACGCTTGCCATGGAACGCGGCTTTGGCGAATTGCGCCTTGCAGATTTTGATGTACTGGAGTTGAGTAATTTAAACCGCATACGTACCGGGCTGCACAATATGGGCGTACCCAAGGTTGTTATAGCGGCGCGCGAAATTGCCGAGATCGACCCGTATTTAAACGTCACCTGCTTTTTTGAAGGGCTTGTTGAAAGCACGATGGACGATTTCTTTTTGAAAAATGGCAAGCTTGATATACTGGTTGACGAATGCGACGGTTTGGATATTAAGATATTATCGAGATACAAAGCCCGTGAGCTAAAAATACCGGTTATCATGGACACCAGCGATCGCGGTATGCTTGATGTGGAGCGCTTTGACCTGGAACCCGACCGCCCGTTGTTGCATGGCACGGTAGAGAATATTAATCCGCAAAACATAAAATCGTTGAGCAACGAGGAAAAGATCCCCGTGATATTGCAGATGCTGGGTATCGAAAATGTTTCGCTGCGCGCTAAGGCCTCGATGGTGGAAGTTGAACAAACGATCAATACGTGGCCGCAGCTTGCCAGCTCGGTTGCGTTGGGCGGCGCGGTGGGTGCTGATGTTTGCCGGCGCATTTTGCTGGACCAATTCCATGAATCGGGCAGGTATTATATCGACCTTGAAGAATTTATCAAGGACACGAAAGCGACAACGGACCCGCATACGTCGGGCGAACGCGCCAACCCTTTCCAGCCACTATCCCCTGCTGAAATGAAAAACCTTGCGGTGAACACCAGGCTGGCAGGTAACGGACATTTTATATCGCCTGATCGCGAGATGATCAGCGACCTGGTGAGCGCTGCCTGCGCGGCACCCTCTACAGGTAACGACCAGCCGTGGAAATGGCTATATGATAATGAAACATTGTATTTATACCACGATGAATTCCGGTCATTTTCGTTTGGCGATTTCAACAACATGGCATCTTTTATCAGCTTTGGGGCAGCTTACGAAAACCTGTATTTGCAGGCCATAAATCGCGGCGTGGAGCCGCAGTTGGAATTTATGCCTAATCCGCCGGGTAAAAAACTGGTGGCAGCTATCCGCTTTACGACTTTAACAGATGACACATCGTTAGCCTTACTTAAGCCGCTGCAAACGGGAATAAAAAAACGGCATACCAACAGGAACCCGGCGGCGAAAACTGAAATTTCCGCAAGTGCGCTTGACCAGCTAACGGCGCTGGCGCAATCTATCCCGGGGGCGAAAGTGGGATGGTTTAAAAACGCCGCCGACCTTGATGCCCTGGCCGAAATTATAGGCGCCTGCGACCGGATACGCTTGTTGAATAAAGAAGGGCACCATGATTTTGTGCACCATGAAATGCGCTGGACAAGCGAAGAAGCCGAAAAAACGAAAGACGGCATCGATATTAAAACGCTGGGGTTAAGCAATTCGCAGCTTGCCGCGTTGGGTGTGATAAAAAGCGAGCATGTAGTGAGCACCATCAACGAGCTTGGCGGCGGCAAGGCACTTGATATGCTTGCCAAACGCACGGTGGCCGCAGCATCGGCGCTTTGCCTGATAACGATGCCGGCATACAACCCTGAAAATTTTTTTAATGGCGGCAGGGCGATGGAACGTTTATGGCTGGGCGCCACCAATTTGCATATTGCAGTTCACCCGCTGATCTCGCCGCTGTACATTTTCCCGCGAGTGGTTTATGGAAACGGGGCCGGGCTGACCGATCAAAACATCGCCGAATTAAAGGAATTAATAAAAAAATTCGCGGCAATAACAGGAATGCGTGACAGCCGGGCCGGCGTATTCCTGGCCAAAGTTGCCATTGCCGATGAGCCTGCGCTTAAAAGCTTACGGTTACCGGTTGAACAGGTACTGGTTACATAACAACAAAACACAAACGGGATATGCGTATGAATAACCTAACAAAAATAGCATGAGTAAAGCTCTGTTCACCTTGTTGCTGTTGCCGGTTATTTTATCGTCAAAAGCGTTTGGCCAGGCACCTGTCGTTTTTAAAGGCAACGACATTGTCATTGGCGACCATGTGGCAGTGCTTGAGGACCCTTCCAGCCGGCTGAACATTGACCAGGTGAAAAACTCCCGGCAGTTTAGTCCATCTAAAGTGCAGGTGCCCAATTTCCAGCTAAGCAAATCCGATTTCTGGCTCCGGTTTACCATAAAGAACGAATCGGCCGATAACCATTTGCTGTTATCCCTCGAATATCCCTCGCTTGATGTTTGCGACTTTTATTACCCGGCAAACGGCAGCTATCAACTTCAGCAATACAGCGATAACCTGCCTTTTGGCCAAAGGAAGTATAAACACCAAAATTTTTTGTTCGATATCAATATTCCGCAGGGTGGCATGGTGACCTATTACCTGCGGGTAAACAGCGGTGAACAAATGGTACTGCCCCTTATTTTAGGAACCCCTCAAAAAATTGCCGAGCATTTCCTGAGCCAGCAAATTTTATGGGGCATCCTTATCGGTTTACTGCTGGTTATGATACTATATAACCTGTTCGTATTTATTTCGACCCGCGACAGGAGCTATTTATATTACGTACTATATACTTCATTTATCGGGCTTACGCAAACGTCGCTTTCGGGTTATACATACCGCTATCTTTTTTACAACGCCCCGCTTTTGTATAATAAGGGTTTGATCGTATTTCCCGGTTTGGCCGGGATATCGGCCGTGTTCTTTATTACTTCGTTTTTGCATACCAGGGAACGCACGCCAAAGCTGCATAAGTTGTTCCCGGTCATTATCGTGTTATATGCATCGGCCGTTGTGCTACGAATTACCGGGTTCGACCTTATCAGCTACCGGATGATCGATATTTCGGCATTGTGCATTACCGTGATCACTTATGCGGTAGCCATTCCTATTTCCCTGCAGGGCTACCGGCCTGCAAAATTATTCTTAGCTGCCTGGACCATCTTTTTTGCGGGTGTGATCCTGTTTGTTTTAAGAAACCTGGGTGTGCTTCCGTACAACGATTTCACAAACTATACGATGCAGGTAGGAACGGCGTTCGAGGTAACGATCCTCTCGCTGGCCCTGGCCGACCGGATAAATATACTTAAGCGGGAAAAAGAGGCGTCGCAGGCCGAGTCGTTAATGATAGCGAAGGAAAATGAGCGTATCATCCGCGAACAAAACGTAATGCTTGAACAGAAAGTGAGCGAACGCACGCACGAGCTGAACGAATCGAACCAGGAGCTAAACACTGCGCTTGAAGATCTGAAGCAGACCCAAACGCAGCTAGTGGAATCGGAAAAAATGGCCTCGCTCGGACAGCTCACCGCTGGCATAGCGCACGAGATCAATAACCCGATAAACTTTGTTACTTCAAACGTGAGCCCGTTAAAAAGAGATGTGGAAATGCTGTTTAACGCCTTCAACGCGGTAGAGGAAGTCAGTATGTCGGACCTGCCGCCGGCTGAAAAAGAAAAAAAAATAAAAGAATTAAAGGACGAGCTGGATTTTGATTACCTCACCATGGAGATCAACCATTTAATAAAAGGCATTAATGAGGGCGCTAACCGGACGGCCGAAATCGTTAAGGGATTGAAGCTATTTTCTCGGCTGGATGAGGATGATCTTAAAAAAGCCAACATCAATGAAGGGCTGGAATCGACTATGGTTATAGCCAACAATTTGCTTAATAACAAGATCAAAATCGTAAAAAATTATGGCGATTTGCCGCTGGTTGAATGTTACCCCGGAAAATTGAACCAGGTATTTTTAAATATGATCTCGAATGCCGCGTATGCCGTGCAAAAGCGATTCGGCGAAGGCACGGGCGGAGAAATATCATTTACCACTACCTATGACGCCGAAAATATATATATTAAGATCAAAGACAATGGTATCGGGATGGATCCGCAAATGCAAAACAAGATATTCGAGCCTTTTTTTACTACCAAAGATGTTGGGGAGGGTACCGGTTTAGGGCTGTCCATATCCTACAACACCATTAAAAAGCATAACGGCCATATTAGCTTTAGCAGCATACCCGGCGAAGGCACCGAGTTTAACATTCAAATTCCGATTATTTTTGACATAAAGGCAACTTAAATTTTTTGTAACTTGTATAAAGCAGCAGGCGTCTTTGATTGACCATATGAAAGCAATTTCCAGTTACTAACCCAAGCAGATCCGTGTCAGACAAAATAAAAATATTATATATTGACGATGAACCCGATAACCTGGTGGGGTTTAAAGCATCCCTGCGGTTTCATTACCAGGTTATAACAGCCGTTAACGTGCCGCAGGCCCTGGCTTGTTTAAACAACCACCCGGACATAAAGATCGTTTTTTGCGATCAGCGCATGCCCGATAAAACCGGGGTGGAGTTTTTTGAAGAAATAAGAATAAGCCATCCCCTGCCCGTTCGTATATTAATTACCGCTTACACAGATGTTGAGTCGGTTATCGATGCCATCAACAAGGGTAATATATTCAGGTTTGTAAAAAAGCCATGGGCCGAAGCCGATATTATTTCGGCCATTGAAGAAGCCCATAAATTTTACCTGGCCAATTCGATGCTCGCCATAAAAAATGAGGAACTGCAAAAGGCTTACAACGAGCTGAATAAATTTGCTTATAGCGTAAGCCACGACATCCGGGGGCCGTTGTCGGGTATACTCGGCGCGATAAACCTTGTCCGGGAGATAGACGATGTGGAAGAAATGAAGGAGATGTTGTTCCTGATGGGCAAATCGCTGGATAAGCTGGATGCGTATATTTTAAATATGCACGATTATTATAGCCTGCAGCGGGGAGAGTTAAAAATATCCGAAATTAGTTTTAACAAGGTTATTGAAGATATGAAGGGCCTGTATATGATCATCTCCAAAACAAATGACATACAATTCAATATCAATATCGATCAGCAGGAAAGCTTCCGGAGCGACGAGATGCCGCTAAAGCTGATATTTAACAATCTTTTATCAAACGCATTTAAGTACCAGAATAAAAAGAACAAAAGCAAGCTTGTGGATGTCAATGTCGAGGTAAAGAAAAGCAAGGCGGTGATCTATATCAAAGATAACGGCATCGGTATTTTGGGTACGCACATCGGCGAGATATTTAATCTTTTTTACCGTGCTAATTTTAATGAATCAGGCTCGGGCTTCGGGCTTTACAATGTAAAGAGCGCCTTAACAAAATTAAACGGCCAGATCGAGGTGAACTCGGTAATGGAGCAGGGAACTACTTTTAAAGTGACTATCCCTTCGGCATAGTAAATGAGATCATACTATGGCTCTGTGCGAAGCCCCTGTGGGGTGGAAAAGCAAGTTAACCTTAGGGGCCCAACCTAGCTATCGCCGCTTTTTACTGACAAAATAATGTATTTTAATTTCATTGCCCATGATTTCTATAAGCCCATATTTTGCTTCCTTGTAAGGCGGTATATCTTTTTTAAAAGGTACTCCAGTGTATTCTTCGGTATGGAAAGTGCAGATTTGATAACCCGGCGACAGTTGTTGTTCCAATTGCATGTTAAATTTGTCTTTGAGCTTATAAACGGGTTTAAATTTGCCGTTGCTTATCGTTCCAATTTTAACGCTATCGTTTGTAATCGTCAGCTTTTCTTTATTGTCAAGTGAGAATTCAAAATGACGAGAGGTAAAAATGTGATATAAAACACCGTCGGCTAAGAATGAAGTGGGAATATAGAAATGGGAATCGAGGTAATTGTAATTAAAAATGGTTTTCGTTGTAATTTCGGTAGTAAATTCAGACGTTGGGGCTAATGAAATATGTTGAGTTTCTCTCGGCGCTGTTTGGGGGTTTTCTATTTCCAAAATACCGCCATCGTAAGAGGTATTTACAAAATATTTGTTCGCTAATTTATTTACAATGTACGGACAGCCAGAAGTCGCTGCGTAAATGCGCCTGGTTAGCTTATCCCTAAAATATATTGTACTACCAAATTCACCATTACATTGTGATGTCACCTGGTAATTTTCGTCTTCAAAAAGTGGAACTGTTACGATTTCCGGTTGTTTTATAAATTCGCTTTTGTCCTGATCAAGATAGTAGGTGCCTTTACGAAAATCGGTATTCACGATAATACGGCCCCGCCAATAGTATAGCCGGTAATAAAACTCTCGATTTATCCCCTCAGGCACCTTTATCTCCCTTTCTATTTTGCCGTCTTTTTCTATGATATAGAATTTTTTATCAGGTAAATTCGACAGCGGATCGCGTACCTCATAAAAAGCATAATACTTATCATGAATTAACAATGCCCTTGAAAGCCGGCCCTCGATATCTACCTTTATGGTGTCTCTCGATACCTTAAATATTTCAGACGAAACTGTTTGGGAGTGACACGGCGATGCCTCGATTCCTATAATGATCGACAACATTAGCAGCAAACTGGTTGTTTTGGCTATCATGCGATTTAACTACGCAATTTACTCATATTTGCGGTTAAGCGAGATATCAGGAAAGCAGTTTTTGGCGCAGTAAAAATTCCAGCTGATCGTTAGAAGTTTCGAGCTTGGTATTCAGGTTCTTCAGCTCGGCTTTCTCCAGGTACTTTTGATAGGCCCTGCCTATGGTCATATCCAGCTCTTCTTCATTCCACGGTTTTGCCAGGTAATGAAATATTTTGCCTTTGTTCACGGCATCCACCACGGCGCCCATATCGGCATAGCCGGTGAGGAGTATACGCATCGGGTCGGGGTATCTTTCCAGCACTCTCTCCAGGAACTCGACGCCCGTCATTTCGGGCATGCGCTGATCGGTAATAATAATATGTACCCTGTTTGCTTCTAAAATTTTCAGCGCCTCGTCACCGCTAAGGGCGATTAATACGTTGTACTTTATGCGAAATGTGGCTTTGAACGAAAACAGGTTATTCTCTTCATCGTCCACATATAATACCGTTATTTTATTTTCGGGCATATTTTCCCTGTTTATCCGACACTTAAAATGCAGCAAAGATAACTTTCTGCTAAAACTTGTATGTAACATACTTAGTACAGCAAATTTTCTGCCGTGATATTTACCGCTTGGGTATGCCCCCCGCTGATATTAAACTACATAGCCTGTTTATTAAGTAGTGCAGACTTTTTAAATTTTATAAATTTATATATTTACCTTCTTTCAATAACCTACTACATATTATGCGTTTATTTTTATCTACTATAGCGGTCATAATTTCCACAGTCATTTCTGTAGCAGCCCAGCCGCAGTTTAATGCCCACGACCTGAGCATAACCTGGGAACCCCTGCAAAACGACTATCAAACCAGGCAGCAATCGTTAAACGCCATTACCATTACCAACAACGGTAAAAACACCTTCCCGGCATCGGGATGGAAAATGTATTTCAACTCGGCACGGCTGGTAGCCGCGCAAACCGTCACCGGCAACGCTACCGTCGCATTTGTAAACGGCGACTTGTTCAGTCTTACGCCCACTGCAGCATTTAACGAACTGAAACCCGGTGACTCCGAACGCATCGAGTTTATCGACGATGAACCGGTGGTGAACATCACCGACGGGCCGGAAGGCTTTTACGTGGTTTGGGATGCTCAGCCGGATAAAGGCTATAACACCGGTACATTTACGATCAAACCGTTTAAGCCGAATTACCCCGGGTTGATAACACCCGCAATCATTTACGCGCAAAATAAAAATATACAGGATGTTCCGGAAGCGCAGCTAACCAAAGTCTTCCCTACACCGGTAAGTTACCGGGAAACGGGCGGAATGTTTACATGGGATTTAAAAACCACGGTTACCGGTGACGAATATTTTCGCCCGGAGATCCGAAGGTTAACCGGCGATATTGAGCCGCTATTAGAAAAAGCCGGCAATTCGCGTACCTATCCGGCAAAGCAGGTTTATTTCAAAAAGATCAGCGGCCTGGCCGATGAAGGGTATGAATTAAAAATAACGGTTTCGGCGATTACCATCACCGCGTCGACCCACGCAGGGGCATTTTATGCCATTCAATCGCTAAAGACGCTCATTTCCCCGGCCGCCTGGCAGCATGCCCAAAGTGAAATCGACATACCTTGTGTTGAAGTTACCGATGCGCCGCGATTCGGTTACCGCGCCTTTATGCTGGACATAGGCCGGAATTTTCAGCCGAAGAGCGAAGTTTTCCGGGTGCTCGACGTGATGGCGCTTTATAAGCTTAACGTATTTCACATGCATTTAACCGACGATGAGGGCTGGCGGTTGGAGATCCCTTCGCTGCCTGAGCTTACCTCGGTTGGGGCAAAGCGCGGGCATACGCTGGACAGCAAACATTTTTTGCCGCCGTCGCACGGTTCAGGCGGGGAAATTGAAAACAAAACCGGTACAGGTTATTACAGCAGGAATGATTTTATCGAAATATTAAAATACGCGGCTCAGCGCCACATTGCCGTGGTGCCCGAAATTGAAGCGCCGGGGCATGCAAGAGCGGCCGTTAAAGCGATGAATGCCCGTTACAACCGGTTAATGGCGGCGGGAAGGAAAGTGGAAGCGGAAAAATATCTGCTGAACGACCCGAACGATAAATCGGCCTACCGGAGCGTGCAATATTGGACAGATAACGTGATCGATGTTTCGCTGCCGTCTACTTACAATTTTGCGGGCACGGTGATCAACGACATTGTAAGCATGTATAAGGACGCCGGCGTGCCGTTGAAAACCATCAGCTGGGGCGGGGATGAAGTGCCGGCGCATGTATGGGAAAAATCGCCGGGCTACCTGTCGCTCAAGGCAACGCATCCTGAAATACAAACCACTGCCGACCTGTGGTACTACTTTTACGGGAGGATTAACCAGCTGATGAAAGCCAAAGGCTTGCATCTTACCGGATGGGAGGAAATGGCGCTGCGAAAAACCATGCTGGACGGAAGGCCCACCTATATTCCGAATCCCGACTTTACCACCGAACATTGGCAGGCCGAGGTTTGGAATAACACGCTTGGCGGCGGCAACGAGGACCTGGCTTATAAGCTGGCGAACGCCGGCTATAAAGTGGTGCTAACCAATGTTACCAATTTATATTTCGACATGGCGCATTATAAATCGTTCGATGAGCCGGGCTATTATTGGGGCGCTTTCGCGGATATCGATAAACCGTTTTCATTTATCCCGTATGATTACTTTAAAAACTCGAAGGTCGACAGGAACGGACTGCCGATAAACCCGAATATTTTTATCGGGAAACAGCGTCTCACGGATTATGGAAAGAGCAATATTTTAGGACTGCAATGTGCCGTTTGGGGCGAGAATATAAAAAGCACCGAACGCCTGGAATATATGCTGCTGCCCAGGTTATTGGGTTTTGCCGAACGCGCCTGGAGCAAAAGCCCGGATTGGGCCACAGAGCGAAACCCGGTAAAAAGCGATTCGCTTTATCAAACGGCATGGGTAAATTTCCTAAATGTTTTGGGTAAAAGGGAACTGCCCCGTTTAAGCTACTATAATGGCGGTTATAATTACCGCGTGCCCAAACCGGGTATTATTTTACAGGATGGCAGGTATGCGGCGAACGTTCAGTTTCCGGGACTAACCATACGTTACACTACAGATGGCAGCGACCCGAATAGCAGCAGCAAGCTATACACGGACGCCGTTGCCAATGACAGTAAGGCCATCAAATTTCGCGCATTTGATGTTAAGGGCCGGGGCGGAAACGTTTCGGAGCCGTAGCTCATTAAAACCTTAAATTAAATCCCGCATAAAAATTGCACGGAGGCGCGGCATTGTAATAGCGGTTACCGACGGCGTTTAAGTCGTTGCCAAGGCTGTATTTCTGATTGAGCAGGTTATCCGCGCCAGCGTAGATCTCAAAATAATTTTTACGGCCAATTGCATGCTGCCAGCCGGCTTTTGCCTGCAGCAAGTTATAGGAAGCAGCGAACGTTGTATTGGCATCATTGAGCGGGATACGCGATGTATAGTTGTGCTCAATAAACAGGTACAGCGATTGCGGCAGCTTTATCTGCATGCCGGTGACTACCACCTGTTCCGGTACGCCGGTCAATTGGTTTTTCGTTCCGCTAAAGGTAAACTTATCTAAGGTAAGCGACTCGCTGATCTGCAGCCCGCGGATAAAACCCGTGCCGGTTTGCGGTATCAGCCAATCGGTAAAATACAATTCGAGCCCGGGCTGGTCCGTGCCGCCGGAATTGACATAGTATTCCGTTTCATCGGCATTGAACCGGGGCACGATGGCGTTTTGCAGCTTATAATAAAATACCGAGGCATCTAAAAATAGAGTTTCATTATCATTTCGAATGCGAAATCCCGTTTCGTAGTTCCAGCCATACTGAGCCTGCAAGTTGTTGTTGATCACCTGGTCGGTAGGGCGTATTTCAGAGACGGTAGGTGTTGAATAACCCCTGCTGACGGACGCCCGCCATATAAAATCATTGGTGACCTGGTACGACAAGGCTATTCTCGGCATCAGCTGCGGCGTAAAGTTACGGTTGGTAAACCCTGCCTCCGCATTGGGAAAGATATTCCTGAACCCGTAATCGTAAAAATTCAAGCTGAAGGCAGCTTCCAGGTGAAACCGCCGGTAAAGATCAGCCGCATACCTGGTAAAAATAAAATGCTGGTTGGTATTTATTCTATCCAGCGTTTGGGCGGTATCCCTTACCCCGCCCCTGTTACCATAGCTGTTGATGTCGGCATCGGTTTGCTGCCATTCCAACCCTAAATTGAGTTTCCAGTTATAATTTTTTTGCCGGTTGCCACTTAGCTCCAAATACGTGCGCATACCGTAAGTGCCCTCGTAGCGCTGGTTATAGGTCGTAATAAAAGGATTTGAAAAATCCACATAAGTGCCATAAAGGGTTAGCAGATTGCGCAGGCGGTCGTTGATGTGCAGCTCATTGACTACTCCCCCGAAGAGCATTTTTTGATCGATGCCACTATGTTGCTGAATAGCCCCCGGCAATGTTTTTGTAGCCGTCCGCGCCAGCTGCGGGTCGGTTTGATATTGGGCGAGCGTTAGGCCGCCGGGGGTTTGATAGTTTAGCGCGGAGTAAAAGCCCAATACGCGCAATTCATCCTTACCCTGGTAGTCCCAGCGGTTTACAGCTTGTATAAAGTTTCGGTGCATAGCGCTGTTTTGGCGGTAACCGTCGTAGGTTTCGTATGCCTGGCTGAGATTTAACCGGTAGTTGCCCGATTGCGTTTGCATCGCGGCATTTTGATGCAAAAGGCCATACGAGCCGCCGTTGAAGCCGGCCGACACGAAATTGCTATCGGCATGCCGGTCAACAGGGTTTAACAAAACCACCCCGCCTGAATTGGCCCCGAACAAGCTGCCATCGGGGCCTTTTAATACTTCTATATGGCTTATGCTGTTAAAATCGATGGCGTTCAGGTAGGTGTTTCCCCCAGCATCCGTGAGTGGGATCTCGTCGTAATATATTTTTACATCGCGTATCCCGAAAGGCGACCGCAATAAGCTTCCCCGGATGGATAAGCGATAGCTGCCCGGCGACCGTTCCTCGGCACGCACACCCGGCACCGTATTTAACACCGGGATAAACGAAACATCGGGCTGTAATTTAAGCTGCTGCCGGTTTATCACGCTTACCGACGCGGGTACGCCCAAAACGGGCTGCTCTGATAAATATGCCCGCACGGTTACCGGCTGTAATTGCTTTGCTGTATCGGTTTTTGCCTGCTGAAGCGTACTTTGGGCATGGGCATAAGTAACCGCGGCAACAATTAAAATTATAACGGGGTAAATTTTAATCATAGGCATTAATCAGGATAACAAACATAGCCATTATTTATGCAGCCTGTAATCACCAGGACGGATCATCATATTTGGAAAACCATCTAAATTAAATGTAATTGGTAGGTTAAATAAATTATTTTTGGAAAATAACCGTTTGAATATTGCCTGTTGATTGATGGGGCCCACCAGCGTGAGATTATTTTTATTTACGATCTGTATTCTGTTTACTTTTCAAGGCCTCGGCCAAACCTGCACCGGCAGCTTAGGCGACCCGATAATTAACCAGGATTTTGGCGCCGGGCCAAATCCGGGCCTGCCGCTGGGAACCCAGTTTACCAACTATAATTATGTAAACACCGATTGCCCTAACGACGGAAATTATACCATAGCCAACAGCACAAATTCGTGCTTTGGCAGCACCTGGTATACCCTGACGCAAGATCATACGGGCAATCCGAACGGGTATATGATGATCGTCAACGCCTCAAATGAGCCCGGCATTTTTTATGTGCAAAAAGCAGAAGCCGGTAAATTATGCCCCAATACGACGTATGAATTTGCGGCCTGGATCATGAACATTATCCGGCCAAGCGCCTGCGGCGGCAATTCTATTCAGCCTAATATTACTTTTTCAATCGAAACAACCGACGGTACTGTACTAAAAACTTACAATACAGGCAATATACCGCCATCGGCCGCACCAACCTGGAACCATTATGGTACTTTTTTTACCACGCCTTCAAATCTCACCGATGTAATTGTTAAAATGATAAACAATGCGCCAGGCGGCTGTGGTAACGACCTTGTTTTAGATGATATAACCTTCAGGGCATGCGGGCCGATCATCCAATCGGGATTTGGCTCAACCGCCGGCCCCGCCGACAAGGAAATATGCCAGGGGACTAACGCCAGGTATACGCTTAAGGCGAATGTTGTTGGTAATAACAACCCGAGCTACCAGTGGCAGTCGAACTATTACGGAAACGGCTGGGTGGATATCGATGGTAAAACTGCCGACTCTCTCGACATCGGATTTGTTAACGCGATACCCGGCTCATACCAGTACCGGGTCGGTGTGGCTAACGGCTCGGGCATTACATCCGTTCAGTGCCGCGTGTATTCAGCCGTGCTGACGGTAACTGTTGATCCGCTGCCGGTGGTACCTGCTATGGCCAACCAAACCGTTTGCGAAGGCGATATTTTAACGCTAACGGCCTCGGGCGGTGCAAGCTACATCTGGTCGGGCCCGAACTTGCCGCCGACTGCACAAAACCCGCTTATCATTAACAATGTCACGCCTTCAAATGCCGGTACTTATACGGTCCAGGTAACATCGGCTAAGGGATGTGCGGCGGCGCCCGTGCAGGCGGTGGTCAATGTGGTTCCGAGGGTAGTTCCAGCCATCAGCGGCGATACCAGCATTTGCGCGGGCGGTTCGGCAATGCTTTCAGCATCGGGCGGTTTATATTATAAATGGAGCCCATCTACCGGACTTAACCATGATAATATATCAAATCCCATTGCGTCGCCGCTGCAAACCACAAAGTACTCGGTAACGATCAGCAACGGCGGTTGTGCCGATTCTACCAAATCTGTTACGGTTACTGTTAACCAAAATCCGCACGCAGTTGCCGGCCATGACAAAGTGATATTTGAAGGGCAGTCTGTAAAATTAAACGGTTCCGTTAGTGGCGACAATATCACCAGCTATTACTGGACGCCGGCTACCGGTTTAGATAACCCAGCCTCAGTTACACCAATTGCCAGCCCTACAGATAACACAACGTACACATTACACGTTATATCACAAACATGCGGGGCAGATTCGGCTAATGTGTTTGTGCGGGTTTATAAAAAAATAACCGTACCCAATACATTCTCGCCAAATAACGACGGCGTTAACGACAACTGGAATATTACAGCTTTGGTGACTTACCCCGAAAGCACGATTTCGGTTTTTGACCGCAACGGGCAGCCGGTTTATCAAAGTACGGGCTATTCAACCCCATGGAACGGAACCTTTAACGGCTCCCTTCTCTCAACCGGCATCTATTATTATGTGATCGATCTTAAAAATGGCACACCAAAAATTGCCGGCTGGGTGCTGATCGTGAGATAATAGCGGATAATAACAATTACACGAGGTTTATTTTGAATAACCCGTTATATTTAAGAATGCGTACAATCACTGCCAGGTTGGCCTTATTGATCTTTTTTATGATCATTAGATTTCATGTGAGCGCACAAACCTGCACCGGCAGTTTAGGCGACCCGGTCATTAATCAAACTTTTGGATCGGGTGTCAACCCGGGCGGCGCTTTATCACAGAACATCACCAACATGAAATATGTAACGTCGCGTTGCCCCAGCGACGGTGAATATACCATTGCCCATAGTCTTTCGGACACTGATAATTGCCACCCATATACCTGGTTTAACGTTCCGTACGACCATACCGGCAACCCCAACGGGTATATGATGATCGTTAACGCATCGTATGATCCGAGCATTTTTTTTACGCAGAAAGCGAGCGGCCTGTGCCCGAATACCACCTATGAGTTTTCGGCTTATATACTTAATTTACTTATACCCAGCCTGCTGACCGCGGACAACAGCCAGCCAAATATTACTTTCTCCGTCCAGACGACCTCAGGTACCGTATTAGCCACCTATAATACGGGCACCATTCCGCCTACCCCGTATCACCAGGGACCCACCTGGGTTAAATATGGGATGTTCTTTACCACGCCCGCTAACGCAACCGATGTGGTTGTGGTAATGACCAATAATGCCCCCGGCGGCAACGGCAACGATTTTATTTTGGACGATATCACCTTCAGGGCATGCGGCCCTATTATCCAGGAGGGTTTCGGGTCAACTGCAGGACCGCTTTCAGCATCGATTTGCGAGGGCGGCAATGCGGCCTATACCCTTAAAGCTCAGGTGATCGGTAATAACACACCGGTTTTTCAATGGCAGCAAAGCAGCACAAGCGCACCATGGACCGATATTCCGGGCGCGACAGCCGATTCGCTTGCCATATCGTTTGTAAACGCGAAGACCAATGTATATCAATACCGCCTCGGTGTGGCCAACGGCTCGACTATAACGGACGTGGGATGCCGGGTTTACTCGTCGCCCCTAACGGTAACGGTAAACCCGCTGCCGGTAGTGCCGGCTATCGCCAGTCAAACGGTTTGCGAGGGATATACCTTAAAGCTAACGGCCTCGGGCGGGGCCAGCTACACGTGGACGGGGCCCAATATGCAGCCTGTTTCGCAAAACCCGCTGATCATTAACAATGTAACCGCGGCAAACGCGGGGAAGTATAGCGTGGTGGCGGTGTCGGACAGCGGCTGCACAGCGCCGCCAGTTCAAACGCGGGTAACGGTTATCCCAAAGGTAGTGCCGGGCATTAATACAGCAACCGCTAATATCTGCGCAGGCGAAAGTGTGCAGCTGGCTGCCACCGGCGGCGCCTATTATAAATGGACGCCGGCCGCGGGGCTTAACCATGACGATATCCCTAATCCCGTAGCCACCCCCACCCAAACCACTAAATATGTGGTCGACATCAGTAACGGCGCGTGCGATGACAGTACAAAATCGGTAACGATCACCGTTAACCAAAACCCGGTAGCCAGTGCGGGCAGCAAAATAACTTTATTTGAAGGCCAATCGGCTAAGCTGAACGGTACCGTTAAAGGGGATAACATCACCAGTTATTACTGGACACCCTCGAGCTATCTGAGCGATCCCAACTCGCTGACGCCGGTTGCCACACCTGATAGAGATATTACCTATACGTTAAACGCTGTATCGGCTACCTGCGGCATTTCGACCAGCAGTGTTTTTGTGCGGGTATATCAAAAAATATCCATCCCAAATACATTTTCGCCGAATAACGACGGGATAAACGATCTGTGGAATATCAAAGCGCTGAACACCTACCCCGATGGCACCATTCAAATATTTGAAAGGGGTGGACATAAAGTATTTGAAAGCACCGGCTACAGCCACCCCTGGGATGGAACGATCAATGGCGACCCGCTGCCGGAAGGCACCTATTATTATGTGATAGACCTGAAGAACGGAACGCCTAAGGTTGCCGGATGGGTGTTCATTGCGCGTTAAACGGGTGCACTATTTCAAAATAAATAAATAATTCCTGCCCGGGTGTTCTGGCTGCTCAATTGCCAGTACCCACCCCGGCTGGTTGCGGTTGAAGTGGCATAGTTTACAAATATTTCAAACTTTTTGCCGAATTGCGCTCCGACCTGTCCCGCAAATGAATCGTCCGAATTATTAAAGTAAAAAGGTTCAGCCGCTCCGATCCCATTGTCATCAACCTTTGGATCCTGGCTGCCAAAATGCGCGTTACGGTATATATAGAGTGAATATATAATCCCTATTCCGCCATATATTTTTAAGTTCTCAGCATTGTAAAAATTGTAAATTATCATTGGGCTTATTGCATATTGCGTTTGATCATAAGTGGCTTTTACCGGCACATTGGGGCTAACCAATAGCGTATATGACGAAGAAAACTTTACCTGGGTGTATTGCAGCCCAATGCGAATTTGAACCTTGCCGGTAATGGTATTGGGAACAAAATTAATTCCCAGCGAAACCGAAGGCAAAACAGAAGTATAGTTCTTTCCGCCTCCTTGCAGGTAATATGATCCCTGGCCCGAAGTTGTGCTTCCAAGATTTAAGGCAACACCCGCAAAAAGGTTTAACCTGCCGCTCTCGGAATATTTCTTCTCAACATCTTTTTTGGACAATCCATTTATCTTGCTGACAATAAAAAGAAGATCAGACGACACATAGCCTGCGGTTTGGAACTCATGGGTCAGCTCATCATCCAGCGCGTTGTACTTTGCTGCCAACGCAAATAATTGTTTCAAGAAGGTATTCTCGTTAACAGAACGACCGTGATTATCAGAAACGGCGCCGTCATCAAGATATAACCTGTATACCAATTCGGTGGGGATATAGTCAGGATATTCGCCAACATAATAACGCTTTTTAATCTGATCACCGTAGGCATACAGGGCTATATTTTTTCCCCTTTGCAATTCCCTCAAAAAAACCGCGTCTGTTTTATAGCTGGTATCCCGCCCGGTAACCAGGTGCAAAGTATTGGTTTCGTCTAAACTAATGCGTACCACGAACCTGCGGTAGACCACGAAATCTGGAATATTGAAAAGTTTGATATCGTTTATGGTAAATTTTTGAACACCGGCGGCATCGGATGATTTGAATGAAATGTCCGTTGGATTTGAATCCCAGTTTCGCAGATCGATTAAACCGCGAATCGTATCGCCCTTTAAGGTAACAACGTAACCGGGTTTATAGTCGCTTTGCGCTAATGAAAAAAAAGGCAGCAAAAAAACAAGCAGGAATAGTTTAAAAGAACACTTCATTGTTATTTAGGGTTAAGAAGCCCAATATAATAATGCTTTTTAAGAAAATCGATTAGACTGATGATAAATAAGGAAATTATTTAAAAAAATCCATTGCCGCCCGTACCTTTAAGCATGCATCATCATGAACATCACTTAAAAAGCTCTGATACGATACGGGATATCGTGATCGGCATGTCTGACGGGTTAACCGTTCCTTTTGCGCTCGCCGCGGGCTTAAGCGGAGCTATAAACTCTTCGGGCATCGTGGTAACGGCGGGTATAGCCGAGATCGTTGCGGGCTCCATCGCCATGGGCCTGGGCGGCTTTTTAGCCGGCAGGACGGAAGCAGATCATTATAATTCGGAATTGCAGCGCGAATACGCCGAGGTTGAGCGCGTGCCGGACCAGGAAAAGTTTGAAGTGAAGGAAGTGTTTGCCGGTTTTGGTTTGCCCGATGAACTGCAGGACCAGATCGCCGAAGAGATGTCGAAGGACAAGGACAAATGGGTTGATTTTATGATGCGCTATGAACTTGGTCTGGAAAAGCCGGAAGCCAACCGCGCCAGCCGCAGCGCTGTCACCATAGGCGTTTCGTATATTGTGGGTGGCATTATCCCGCTTTCGCCCTATTTTTTTATAGCCAATTCGGAACATGCTTTATATTATTCGTGCGCCATTACGATGGTTTGCCTGTTTATTTTTGGGTATTTTAAGAGTAAAGTGACCGGCCAGCCGCCTGTTTCGGGCGCATTTAAGGTACTCATCATCGGTGCGCTGGCTGCCGCTGCCGCCTTTGTAATGGCGAAGCTGATCAATGGAAAGTTGTAGTTAGAGATTAGAGGCTGGAGGTTAAAGATTAGTTGAATCGGTGAAATCAAAATGCCTTGAAATCGGTGAAATCAAAAATTTATAAATTTATCTATCTGCTCATTGGTGTATTTGATGGTGTCGGGTTTAAAAAGGTTGCCGTTTTCGTCGAGCTCCTTGTTTATGGCCGCGATATGTATTTTTAAGGGCATCACCTGCAAATGCATGTAGTGGCATACGCCGGTAAAATGGTCCACGCCGCGGATGTTTCCATATTTGCCGGACGAAAGGCCGGTGATGGCGGCTTTCTTGTCGTAAAAGCTTTCGGGTAAATCACAGGCATCGATAAAAACTTTTAATACGCCGGGAAAGCTGCCGTTGTATTCGGGGATGATAAATAAAAATTTCTCTGTGTTGGTCACCATTTGCTGTATCGGCTCAAATTCAGCACTTCGTTTTCCATACAGGTCCGTTTCGATCAAATTTGCAGGCAATCCGGTTAACGATAATAATTCGGCGTTTAGCCCTTTGTCGCGCAATTTCCGTTGGTAATACTGCGCCAGCTTAAGGGTTGAGCTGTCGGGCCGGTTTGTTGCTGATATGATGGTGGTCATGGTGGTGAGTGGTGAATTGTTAGTTGTGAGTAGTCAGTTGTGAATTATTATTGACTGATCAATATAATAAACGACAAAGTAAATCAAAATAACCTAATCCGGCTATTTCTACTCACAACTCACCGCTCACCACTCACCAACTGTTTGTAAATACCCCAAAGCTGTGGATTTCTGAATAGGTTAAATCCTTATCTTTAGCCCCGGAGAAAAAAGTTTACGAAAAGGGAAAATTTCAATTTCCGGCTTTCGTTATTTTTCTAAACCCCTTTTATAAACTATAACCTATAAAATGAGTAAAATTATTGCTTTAGCCAACCAAAAAGGCGGCGTGGGGAAAACCACCTCGTCCATTAACCTGGCTGCAAGTTTAGCCGTACTGGAGTTTAAAACCTTACTGGTGGATGCCGACCCGCAGGCGAATTCGACATCGGGCATAGGCTTTGACCCAAGGAATATAAAAAACAGCATTTACGAATGCATCATTAATCAAACTGACCCGCACGAGGCCATCCAGAAGACAGATACGCCAAACCTGGACCTGCTGCCCGCGCACATCGACCTGGTAGGCGCCGAGATCGAGATGATCAACCTGGAGGACCGGGAATATAAAATGAAAGCGGTGCTTGATAGCCTTCGCGGCGAGTACGACTTTATCATTATCGACTGCTCACCTTCGCTGGGGCTGATCACTATTAACGCGTTAACGGCAGCCGACTCGGTTATTATCCCCGTTCAGTGCGAATATTTTGCGCTGGAAGGATTGGGTAAATTGTTAAATACCATCAAGATCGTACAGTCGAGGTTAAACACGACGTTGCAGATCGAGGGCATTTTGTTAACCATGTACGATGTAAGGCTGCGGTTATCAAACCAGGTGGTTGAAGAGGTAAGGACGCATTTTGAGGATATGGTGTTCGATACCATCATCCAGCGTAATACGCGTTTAAGCGAGGCGCCGAGCTTTGGCATATCGGTGATCATGCATGACGCTACCTGCAAGGGCGCGGTGAACTATTTGAACCTTGCCCGCGAGATCATTCGAAAAAACGGTTTGGTGAATACCGAAACCACGGCAGATATTGAAACAGTATAACACATGAGTGCAGAAAAACGAAACGCGCTGGGGAGAGGGCTGAGCGCCCTGCTGAATGATAATGAGAATGTTTATACGAATAAAAACAATGTTTCGCAAGGCTCGGAAGTTGCCGGCCTCGGGTCGGTAAATGATATAAAGTTGTCGGAGATCGAGGTGAACCCGTTTCAGCCGCGTACCGATTTTGACGAGCAGGCCCTGGCCGAGCTGGCCGACTCGATAAAGCTGCAGGGCCTTATCCAGCCCATCACCGTGCGCCGCTTAAACAGCCACAGCTACCAGCTGATATCCGGCGAGCGCAGGCTGCGTGCCTCCAAGCTGGCGGGGCTGACCCATGTGCCGGCCTATGTGCGCACCGCCAACGACCAGCAGATGCTGGAAATGGCGCTGATAGAGAATATCCAGCGCGAAAACCTGAATGCCATCGAGGTGGCCCTGAGCTTTCAGCGGATGATAGAAGAATGCAGCCTGAAGCAGGAAGAGCTGGGTACCAGGGTAAGTAAGAACCGGTCGACGGTGACCAATTACCTGCGCTTATTAAAATTGCCGCCATCCATACAGGCCTCCCTCCGCGATGGCGATATCACCATGGGGCATGCCAAGGCGCTGATCAATATCGAGGACTCTTCCAAACAAATATTTATCCATCAGCATATCGTTAAGCAGGGTTTATCCGTTCGTAAAACGGAGGAAATGGTGAGGGATATGCAAAAGGCGCCTGTAAAAAAGGAAAAAAGGCCCGGCCCCTTATCGTTCCAGGTGCAAAAGATACAGGACGACCTGGCCTCCAAGTTCAGCACAAGGGTTAAGCTTAAAATGGGAAATCAGGGGAAGGGCGTTATCGAGATACCCTTTTTATCCGAAAATGATTTGAGCCGCATCCTCGAAATGCTGGATTGGTAACCGGCCTTTACGTTTAAAAACCAGGAATGTATAAATACGCGCTTTTGATCTTGTTTTTTTCGTCATTCACCTTTGCCGCTTTCGCACAGAAGCCGGATACATCGGTCACCAAAAAAAGCCGCATGGCGCATGATACGCTGGCATCTACAAAAAACGATACCAACGTTACCCGGGCGAAGATGATCAAGCCGAAAAAAGAAAAAGTTTACCACCCCGACAGTACCCACAGCCCGCATACGGCCATCATGCGGTCGGCGTTCGTACCGGGACTGGGGCAGATCTACAACCGCAAATACTGGAAGGTGCCCCTCATTTATGCCGGGCTTGGTACCGTGGCCTATTACCTGGTGTGGAACATTAACAACTACAACAAGTTTGCGAGATTGTCGCATTTCCGCGAGATTGCGCAATCGCCCGCCCCAACCGACCCCCTTTACGCAGAATACCAGTATTATAAAAATGGCGCCGTGCCCGACCAATCCATCTACGACCAAACCGACTATTACCGCCGCAACCGCGACCTGCTGGTGCTGGGCTTTGTAGGCGGCTGGCTGATACAGGTGGTTGACGCGTATATCGACGCCAAGTTTATCAACAGCTACTCCATCGATAATAACCTGAGCATCAGGATAGCCCCCGGCCTGATCAACCAGCCTGCCTACGCGCAAAATTTTACCGGTTCCTATATTCCGGGTATAAAAATTACCTTTGCACTCAAATAAGTTTAAACGGCCGCGACCTGTTTCTTTTGCAGGACCGCGGGGCTTACAACAATTCGACATTTAATGAAGATAGCTTTGTTAGGATACGGTAAGATGGGCAAGATCATCGAGAAAATTGCCACCGACCGTAAGCATGAGATCGTTTTAAAAATAGACCTGGATAACCAGCACGACCTTACCGCTGAGAATTTGCAGCGCGCCGATGTGGCCATCGAATTCAGTACCCCAGGCACGGTGTTGCCGAATATTGAACATTGCTTTAGCGCCGGCATACCCATCGTGGTGGGAACCACCGGGTGGCATGGCCAACTGCAGGAGGTAAAGCGGCAATGCGAGCAGAATCACGGTTCGCTTATTTATGCCACCAATTTCAGCGTAGGCGTTAACCTGTTTTTCCATGTGAACCGGGTACTAGCCAGGCTGATGAACAACTATCCTTATTACGATGTGCAGGTGGAGGAAATTCATCATACCCAAAAACTGGATTCGCCCAGTGGCACCGCCATCACCATTGCCGAAGGCATCATAGAGCACCTGGACGCCAAAAAGGAATGGGTGAACGTGCTGACCACCAATGACGGCGAAACGCCCGACGATAACATCACCGCCAGCCAGCTGCTGATCGAGTCCTTCCGGATCGACAGCGTGCCGGGCACACATACCGTGCTGTACGACTCGGAAGTGGATACCATCGAACTGAAACATACCGCGCATAACCGCAACGGCTTTGCCCTTGGCGCCGTGCTGGCCGCCGAATGGATATTGGAGAAGAAAGGATTTCACTCGGTGGAGGATATGTTTGGGTTTGAGCTTAAAGCGAAAAGCTGAAAGCGGAAAGTGGAAGGGCGAAAGGTGAAAGGCGAAAGGCGAAAGGTGAAAGGCGAAAGGCGAAAGGTGAAAGGCGAAGGGTGAAAGGTGAAATGCCCCGTAGGGGCCTAAACGTCGGTAGCACATAAACAAGTGAGGTTTTCGTGCCGTAGGTACGAAACAGCGGAAAGCAGAAAGCGGAAAGCAGAAAGCGGAAAGCAGAAGCTGTGGAGAATCAGGCTTTACGCTTTTAGCCTTCAGCTTTAAGCTCATAATATTAATATATTGCTAATTATTCCCATATTGTAACATGAACTGGAGATTTTGGAACCGAAGAAAGAACGATCCTAAAAGAAAACCAAAAAGCAAAACCCGCGAGTGGGTGGACGCCATCATTTTTGCGGTTATCGCGGCTACGCTTATCCGTACCTTCTTTATTGAAGCGTATGTGATACCCACGCCGTCGATGGAGCGGTCGCTGCTAGTGGGCGACTTCTTGTTCGTGAGCAAGGTAAACTACGGTCCGCGAGTACCCATGACGCCTATTGCCTTCCCGTTTGCGCACCATACCATGCCGCTCATCAACACCAAAGCGTATTGGGACGGCGTTAAAATACCCTACTACCGCCTGCCCGGTTTCAGCAATGTAAAAAAGGGCGACGTGGTGGTGTTCAACTACCCCATGGATGCCGACTCGCCGCTGTACCGGCCCGTGGATAAGCGCGAAAACTATATCAAGCGCTGCCAGGGCGCACCCGGCGACACACTAAGCGTGGTAAACGCGCAGGTGTATGTAAACGGCAAAGCCATGGCCAACCCGCCCGGCTCGCAAATGGAATACACCTATACCACCAACGGCATGGATGTGAACCCGCAGATATTCAAGGACCTGGATATTTCGGTGTACGACCCTAACCGGCCAAACGTGTTCACCATGACACAGCAGTCGGCCAACCTGTTTAAGAGTTATTCCAATATCAAGTCACTTACGCCGGCTATACAGCCCAAGTCAGCTTCCGACCCGCTGAACCCGGTTTACCCGTCGAAATACCCCATCCACGTAATGCTGTCGCCAAAGCTGCCCGACTATCATTGGAACGTCGACAACTTCGGGCCCATCATCATCCCCAAAAAGGGCTGGACGGTAAAGCTCGACAGCCTCACCTTCCCGCTGTACGAGCGCTGCATCGAGGTGTACGAAAACAACAAGGTGCAGGTATCCGGCAAAGACATCCTCATCAACGGCAAAAAAGCCGATAGCTACACCTTCAAAATGAACTACTACTGGATGATGGGCGATAACCGCCACGACTCGGAAGACTCGCGCTACTGGGGCTTCGTGCCCGAGGATCATATCGTGGGCAAGGCGCTGTTTATCTGGATGAGCTGGGATGATAATGGTTCGTTCTTCGGTAAGATCCGCTGGAGCAGGCTGTTCAGGGGAATCCATTAGGGGATTTCGGAATTCGGATTTACGATTTCGGATTTGGTTTGATGGCTATGGGGTTGGGTCGGTTTGGTTTTCCCGTCATTGCGAGGAACGGCCTGTCCCGATCAATTCGGGAAAGCAATCTCTATGCTATGCAGATCAATTTGAAAGGTCATGTTTAGAACGAAAGCAGCTTGCATAGCTTCCCGATGCTCACTGCGTGCGCATAACTGTGTGCTCGGATAGTACAATGTTCTTGCCGCTCAATTGCCGCTGGGCTGTTACTTTTGGCTTGACCCAAAAGTAACCAAAAGGTCAAGTCAGCGGCAATGCTTCTTTGCGCACGTGGCACTTACGCTGCAAAGCATGCAAAACCAGGGCCGCGATCTTTTTGCCCTTGTTTCGCACCGGCCGCGCTTCAGCAAAAATTCGCAATGCCCTGCTACCCGCAAGGCCAACATCGTTTTGCCTGCTTTCGCCCGAAGCTGCACCGCTGACCGGGAACAGTTTCACCTCCTCGTCATTGCGAGGAACGAAGCAATCTCTACGCATGCAAATCAATTGGGATAAACAATTTTAGAACTGTATCAGGGCGTTCCCCGCTGGTAGAAGCGGGCCGCGTGCTGCACTCATACGGCACAGGCGTTAGCCGCGAGGCCGGTATCCGTTGCGCCCGCTAACGCGATTAGACGAAAACGGCTTGTATGGCTTCGCGATGCTCACTGGTTCGCATAACGGTGTGCGAGAAGTAAATGAGAACATTATATATAAATTTTGTATATTTCGCCTGACCTATATTTTACAACTGGGATTAAATGGATAAGTATAATTTCCCGATATTAACTAAAATTATAATTAAAAATTTTAGTATTTATAAAAAGACAAACCTAATAACAGTTAATATCAAAGATGGGGTTTTTTGCCTGGCGGGTGCAAATGGCCTGGGAAAATCGACATTTATAAATATCGTAAATTATGGGTTAACAGGAATAGTAAGACGCCCTGAAGCTGAGTTTAGCCAAGACAATTCTATTCCTAAATTTTATTCGCGGAGTAAATCTTTCGCAGTAAAATATTTTGACAGAAGAATTGACGAAAATCTTAGAGATATTGCAAGTATATCTATTGAACTGACTTGCGGAGGTAAGATTTTTTATATTGAACGAAATTTTTTCGAGCCTGATGCGCTTAGCAAACTGGAAATATATGAAGACGGCATCAATATAATAGAAGACGAACAAGATTTAACTCCCTCTGATTTTGATTTCATTTACAAACAGGAAATTACCAAATCAATTGGGTTACAAGATTTTGACCAATTTGTCTTTATTCAAATTTTCGTATTAACATTTGACGAAAGCCACCAATTACTCTTTTGGGATAATAGTCTAATGGAAAGAGTACTTTATTTGTTTTTTAACCTTGATCCATCCAAGGCGAAATTAGCTGACCAATTAAGAAAAGATGTCTCAACGTTCGAATCAAACATGAGAAATCTTCAATGGGATGCGACACAAAAACAGAAAGAACTTACCTCTCTCATTAATCAATTAGAGCTTAGCACAAATAATACACAATTAGTAGATGAGGAAATCATTAATCAATACAATGATCTTACATCTGCCTTAAGCGATGGGTTAGAAAATATTCAAAAAATAGAATCAGATGTAAAGGAGTGCGATCTTTTACTTGCAGATTTTTCGTTGAAATTGTCATCCGCTAAATTTGAATATGATTCTTTATTTAGTAGTTCATTCAACAGGGATGTTTCATTAGAAAAAGACCCCGCAATATTATCACTTTTAGCTAGCATACAATCCGACGTGTGTGGTGGAAAAGACCCCGCCCACCATTTTGAGCAGCTTAAGAAACTTATTTGGGAAACAAAATGTCCCGGGAATAAGATAGCAAATGATGAATCTTCAGTCAAAAAGTTGCAAGAACTAGATGAGATCATATTTCGGTTTAAGGGCGATCAGGACAAGATACAAGAAAGGAAACTGCGATTGATAAAGGAATATGATAACCTTAGAAACGTAGCAAATGAAATAACATCTGAAATAGACGAAATCGAAAAAAATAATGAAAACTTTCGTTTAAACCTTTATAGGCCTTCGGATAAACAAGGTTTAGCGTCTTTCGTCAATGATATAAAAATACAAATAGGGCAATTATTAAACTATAAAAAAGAAGAGTCTAAAAAGAGGGATGAGAAGCGTTTAGAACTGAAAAATTTAGAAAGAGAACTTAGCAGTCAATATTTAACTGCTGAGGAATTTTTTATGCCCATTTTCACGGAATATGCACGAAGCTTTCTAGGTTTAGATATCAATATCTTCCTTCAAACATACGCCAAAGGAGCCACCTTAGTATTAGAAATAAACGATACTGAGCGAAGAGAAAAGCATCAACTTTCTGAAAGCCAAAGATATTTTATAGATATCGCATTGCGTATGGCTCTTATTCAACATTCGTCTTTACACGCTAATATATTAATTGATACGCCAGAGGGGTCGTTAGACATCGCCTATGAAAGCAGAGCTGGAAAAATGTTTGCTGACTTTACAAAAAAAGGATTTAATCTAATAATTACAGCTAATATAAATTCATCTATGTTATTGCTGCAATTAGCGGAACAATGCAAAGCTGCATTCATGCAATTAGAACGGATGACTGAATGGACAACTTTATCCGAGGTTCAACAACAGGAGCAAGCGATAATTGAAAAAGCGTTTGTTGCAATAGAAAAAAAATTAGGATGAGTATGATTCAATCTGAGGCAGTTTTTGACACCCTTTTTCTTGGCTCGCAATTACAAAACCGGCTTAGCGATTTTTCAAATTATGAACTTCAAATTTTTGCATATCTTTCTTGCTTATTGTCACTTTATGACGGGGAACCCGTATCATTTTGGGGATATTCATTTATAAAAAATGATCTTGGCTCTCCCTATAGCAGAGAAATAAATGAATCAATAGAAGCACTTATTGCTAAACGGGAGATTATTAAATCCGACGGGGATTTTTTACGCATCACAGATTATGGTTTATCTGAGTTAGAAGTTTATTCAAGTTTTCGATCCAATGTTTCTAGGTTAAAGTTTCTACAAGCAGCGTGTGAAAGCATAAATTTAATATCTTATGGACAGGTAAAGGAATCTATTTCGCAAGAGCCTATATTGAAATCCGCAGGCCTACAGGAGCAAAGAAGGTTACTTATTGACATCGATAGTCCAGCCTTCTCTATATTATATGATCAATTTGAAATGTTAAAAGTAGCCTTAGAGAATAAATTTAGCAATTTAGTTATGCCGGCAGTTATCTGGCTTAAATATTTAGGCGATAAAAATTTAGGCAAATATGACTCTTAACAAGGAACAACATATAGCTTACATGAAAGAAGTCGCAGAAACTATCTTTGCTGCGTCTGTCAATATCGCTTATGGCGACCAAGGATTGAAAGATTTGGTTGAAATTACGGGGGTAGCGTCAATTGTGTACAAGTATATTCCTTTGGATATTGATTATCAAGTAATAATTTATAAAGCGGCAAATTCAGTACACAGCATTTCTAAATTAACTTCAAAAACACCTTCAAAAATTACAGATATTTCTTCTTTGGCTGCAAATAGTTCGAAGAGAATGGCTATTGAAGTTATAAACTCTAAGGAGATAAGAATTTCTTTCGAAGAGCTATTTGATCCATTAACGATTTCTGAAGAATCGGTCGTTTATTATTTTAATAAAGGAGTAGAACAAGTATTTTGCAAAACGAATGCCGTCGCACTTCCTACACATCCAGATTCGATTAGTCACTATGCAGTTCCAACCTTTAAAAGTTTGGAAGCAGCATTAGAGCATTATAAAGTTTATAGAGCTAGAAGGTCTACTTGCCCTATATTAAATAACGTTTGGTTTGATAAGGCAAATAGAATCCTCTTTAAGGATGGGCCGGAAAAAATTTTAAGACAATCTTTATATTTTTTTTTATCGGATCACGTTCGTGGTGAAGTTAAAGAGGAACAAAACGTTGACGATTCTAAACCGGTTGATATTAAAATCTCTTGGGACTTTGCAAGTCATATAGCATTAATTGAAGTGAAATGGATGGGAAAATCTATCGTTTCACTTGGTCAACGAAAACCTAATCAAAATATGAATGCAGCCGAGGCCGTGGCCGGAGCCAATCAACTTGCAGATTACTTAGAAAGGCACAAACCGTATTCGGTAACTCAATTTACTAAAGGATATTTAGTTGTGTTTGATGGACGAAGATGGCAAACTTCGACCAGCTCCATCGCTGTAAATAAGACTAACGGACTTTACTATGAAAATAGAGAGGTTACGTATACACCCGAACATCATAATACTAGGGCCGATTTCGCAGAACCTGTAAGGTTTTTCATCGAGCCTATTTATACGTCGTAACAAATGCATACTCCAAATAACAATTTTTATTTGAAAAATGGTGGTTTTTCGGATCATGGAAATTCAATGGATATACCAAGACACAGGTGGTACTTCTATAAGGAGGGGTTTTCGCCATTATTGGTGGAAAAAGCCATTGACATCGTCGGAATCAAAAAAGATGAACTAATATTAGACCCCTTCAATGGCAGCGGTACGACAACTTTAACAGCGTCATTAAAGGGACATAAATCCTACGGTATTGAAGTAAACCCGTTTACATCTTTTTTGGCTTCGACCAAGGTATTGAATTCGTCTGTACAGGAATTACAAAAATTGAAATCAACGTTAATGGCTTGTGTAAGAAAAGGTTCGCATTCCGGGTTAATTGGCTATTCAACCTTTTCAAAACCAGGCATTAAAAATAAGTGGCTATTTAATGATAATGTTTTAAATTCTTTTGAAGGCGGATGGAAATTTGCGGAAACAGTCAAATCAACCAGTATTAAAAAGCTTTTCCAATTTGCGTTAATATCATCTGCGATGCAAAATTGTAACGCCAGAAGAGATGGTAAGTGTTTACGGTACGATATAGATTGCGAGACAAGTACTTATGGCGTTGATAGCTTCATAGACACTTTGGAAGCTAAATTAAGTATAATTGCGCAAGACATACAAACGAACGTCATCACGGAATTTCCGGAGATTATTAATGGCGACTGCCGTACATTTTTAAACTCTTCCGACAATAATCTGAATAAATTTAAATTGTGTATAACATCACCACCGTATCTTAACACTTTCGATTATACAGACATATATCGTCCTGAATTGTTCCTAGGTAAGTTTATCAGAACAAAAGAAGAGCTTTATAATCATAGGTTAACAACAGTTCGCTCGCATGTGCAAGCTAAATGGCAACTGCCAACCAAATTTGACTTTGGTAGCATATATGATGACAACATCAAACATATCAAAAGTAATATAGATAGCTTAATGCACAAAGATATTCCTTTAATGGTGCAGGCGTACTTCGAAGATATGTACAATATTTTAAAATCATTAAAGACTAATGCTCAGAAGGACGCTCAAATTTGGTTTGTCGTCTCAAATTCCGCCTATGCGGATAAGGAAATTCCAGTTGATTTAATAATTGGTGATATCGGAGCAACCGCTGGATGGTATTTAAAAGAAATCGGCGTACTAAGACATATTAATAAAAGAAAAAGTAAACATAGTGTAAACGTAAAGGAACTTCGTGAAAGTGTAATTATCTTTTCAGCTAGTAAGTGAGAATGAGCAAGCGGATAGAACATATTTTAGATGTGCTAAAAATTATCCGACAACAGTATGGGAATCATCCGAACATAAAGGACGCACGTAACCAAGCATTGTCTAAAGTTGCGACACAATCAAATGTTATAAGAAATACTATTCTTGATACTATAACCAGACAGCTTAGTCCGCAGATAATAAAAGTAGAACAATTCGATAAATATGCGGAAGACTGGATAAAAGGAAAATTTAAGATATTAAAACAGATATTACTAGCCCATAGCGTCGACGAAAATGATAAATCAACAATAAATATATTTTTTGCTACTAGAATAGATTTAGCTGAGGTATTAGACGAAGAATTAGAATTCCAGTTTCCCAATCAATTTTATAGAGAGGGAAAACAAAACCTTATCATGCATCTCCAGCGGGAGCGAAATAAATCGTTGATTAAAACGGCAAAATCGGTGTGGCGCAAATTTGGCAACATAAAATGTGCAATATGTAGTTTTAGTTTTTTTGAAACATATGGAGATCTCGGGTTGGATTTTATCGAAGCCCATCACTTAACGCCAATCTCCCATTTGTCTGAAGAAACATCTACTACGGTTGACGATCTGGCACCGGTTTGTGCCAATTGTCATAGAATGATTCACAAGATGCGACCTTGGAAAACAATAGAACAAATGAGGAGGTTAGTTGCGAAAGGTATTATTTAAGGATGCGTACCAAATTCGAACAAGTAGCAAGCCCCCCGGCAATGTTTCTGCCTACGACGTATTACAATGACACATGGAATTGGCTTGTATAGTTTCCGATTGACTTTCCAGATCCGCCGGTTGGCAACTAAATATAGTATACTTTGTACCGGGAGAAGATGCTTCGCCTTCCTCAGCATGACAAAAGAAATTATCCCTCTTTAAATACATTACCGCCATGCCATTCCAGGTTAGCCGGATCGGGATGATAGCGGCGGGCGGCGGGGAGGCGGATGGTGATGCCGTTAAACTGCTTTAAGCTATAGGGGTGCCCGGCATTTTCGATGACGCCGGCAGAAACTTTTACGCGGTAGCCGCCGTCGATGGTGATGAGCCCGCGGTCAAAAGCCCGGTGCAGGTTGGGGCAAAGCGCTATGCCGTTTGTGATGGTATCGTTATGCGTGAGGCTGAACGGCACAATATGGCAGGCATCGATAAACGTATGCCCATAAACGGATTCGACGCGCATGCCGGTGATGCAGCAGCTGTTGCTGTACATTTGGGGCACCATTTTTTTGAACAGGCCGCCGCGCACAAACTGCTCGTCGTCGGTGATTACCCGTACGGTTTTGTATTCGAGATCGGGCTCGTTCAAAATATAATCCTTTAAGTCGCTGACGTAGCCTTCGCCGGTTTGTTTGCTGCGCAGGTAGGCGGCTTTCTTTTGCGGGAAATAGGTATCCAGCAATACCATCTTCACCAGTTCACGCCCTGGCGGGTCGGCGAGCAGCATGAACACTTCGGGCGCGAAATATCCATAGTCCACCACTTCGGCCAGTGTTTTGGCGCTCGAGATATGGGCGTTTACCTGGCAGCCGGGTTTGGGCTTCAGAAACCAAAAAGGGCGGCCGTTGAACTGGTCGGTTTGCAGGTAATAAAAGGGTTGGGTAAAGTCGGCCGAGTGCGGGGTATCTACCAGCAGTCCCCAGTTTTCGAGGAAGGCGCCTACGAGGTCGGCATCGACATATACCTGGTTTTGGGTGAGTATGCCTTTATCAAACAGGTCGGTAAACGCGAGCAACAGCACGGGTTTATGCGGTGCCGCGCCGTATTTGGTAACGCCGCGTTTGAGGCGGGTTAGTTTATCCAAAAATTGCTGGAGCAAAGGCACGGTGTAAAATACGGTATTTTTTAAAACCTGGCGAGCGGGCAGTTTCGTACCTACGGCACGAGAATTTGGTTGGTTTGTTTGCTACCGACGTTTGGCCCCTACGGGGCATTAGAAAGAAGTGGCGTTGGGTTTCGAAAACATATCGGATTATTTACCGGTACTGTTTGTCCGTTTTGATCTGCAAAGTTCGCGGTTGCTTTCCCGAATTGATCGGGACAAGCGTTGGCAAGGCAACTCCCTGCCTGCCGGCAGGCAGGCTAGCAATGACAGGGCGGGGGCCGCAAAGTTCGTCCCGACAGTTATCGGGACTTCACCCCTCCTGATTTGCAATGACATAGTTTTTTATTGTTCTTTTCCCGTCAGCAGCGCGGCTTCGGGCGAAATCCGACAAAACAATGCCGGCCTGCGCGTGGCAGGGCATAGTCCCGTACGTACGGGACAGCCCAGGTTTTGTTGGATTTGCAGGTCAAAGGCTATGTGGGCAAAGAAGCATTTGCCGCTGACTTGACCTTTTGGTTACTTTTGGGTCAAGCCAAAAGTAACAGCCCAACGGCAATTGAGCGGCAAGAACCATATACTATCCGTGCAAACCGTTATGCGCACGCAGTAAGCATCGGGAAGTCGGAGATCTGCAAAGTTCGCGGTTGCTTCGGCATTGCCAAGCCGTTGGCAA
>Ga0134127_10000309_pt1 | contig 50631 bp, 49 predicted proteins | sample KB31753_FD_96459 | JGI IMG/M metagenome (GOLD analysis project Ga0134127, IMG submission 96459) | Terrestrial soil microbial communities with excess Nitrogen fertilizer from Kellogg Biological Station, Michigan, USA - KB3-175-3 | ecosystem: Environmental > Terrestrial > Soil > Unclassified ...
CGATCACCGCGGCACAGCTCTCCGTACAACTCGACAGTCTTGGCCGCCGCCTGCTCCCAGGAGAACTGCTTGGCCCGAGCAAACCCTTTAATTTTCAAGCCAGCTCGAAGCGGCTCGTCCTCAAGTGCGCGAACCATCGCCTCGCCGAGCGCTCGTGCGTCTTGGGAGTCTGCCAACACCGCCGCATCGCCGGCCACTTCTGCCAATGCCGTCGAATTCGATGTGAGTACCGGCGCCCCACAGGCCATCGCTTCCAATACCGGCATTCCAAACCCTTCGTACAACGAAGGGAAGACGAACAGATCGGTACAGGAATACAACAATTGCAGATCGCTCGTGGACAACCGGCCTGGACAGAGCACCTTTTCCGACAGGCTGCGCTTCCGAGCCGTCTCCTCATAGCTCCCGAACGGATGGACGGGCGAGCCGACAAGAACCAACATTCTCGGCCCCAGTTTCTTCCGCACTATTTCAGCCGCTTCAAGAAATATCTGATGATTCTTGCGCGGGTCTGCCCCCCCAATAAATAAGATATAGTGTTCGGCCTTCAGACCGATCCGCTTCCGCAACTCCGCCATGGCCGGATCACCCGGGCGCGGCACGAAATCCTCCGACACTCCGTTGGGAATCACCTTTATATGCTCACGTTTTAAGCCATAGAGCTCCATGAGTTCTCTAGCCGAAAACTCGGACACCGTGATGGTCTTTCTAGCTCGCAGCGCAGTCTGTCTCGTCTTGAACGACGAGGGCCATTGTCCCAACATCTTCTTCGAATACTCAGGGTGCCGATCCAGCCAGAGATCGTGAATCGTCACGACCCCGCCATAGCGCCCGACAGTATGCATTTTGAAGTTGGTCCCATGGTAGAGATCCAGCCGATCGGATGAGCCTCGCTTCCCCATTGCCCATCGGCTCGAGTTCACCCACAGAAGGCGCTCAACACCAGGCCAGGCCGCCACAGAGTCAGGCTGGACAGCGCCCGGTCTCGCATAGGAGACAAAGTCGATTCCTCCTTGTTGTGCCAACATCGTACGGAGCAGATGGTAGCTGTGCCATCCCACTCCACCCATATCCCCCACCATCGGATTGGCATCAAAACCGATTTTCATCCTTGCCCCTTCCGTGCCTCCAATACCTCCCCATAGAGCTGTTCCATATGCCTGACGGACGCATCGAGGCTAAATCGCTCTTGCGCACGCGCCTTCCCAGAGCGTCCCATCTGCTCACGTCGGACTTTGTCTTCCAGGAGTGAGACCACGGCTGCAGCCAATGATTCCGCATCTCCCGGAGGAGCAAGCAAACCTGTCTCTCCCTGCGCCACGACTTCTGGAAGGCCACCGGTCGTGGTGGCGACCACGGCCTTTCCCATCGCCATCGCTTCAACCACCGCCAGACCGAAGGCCTCCTTGAGCGAAGGATGCACGTAGAGATCGAGGGCGGAGAGATAAGAGGCGACGGATTTTTGGAACCCAGCGAAATGAACTCGCTCCGCAATCCCTCGCTCCACCGTCATCGCTTTCAATCGTGTGCCGTACTCGGCTTCCCCACCCCCAATGATGAGATAGTGCACCGTCGGCATGGCGGCAAGTACTGCAGGGAGGGCGTCCAGCATCACTTCATATCCCTTGAGTGGCAACAGATTAGCGATGGTACCTATCAGAAGCGCCTGACGGGGAACCCCGTGCTGCGCTCGAACATCGTGATTGTCCCCTGAGATAGCCATGGCTGAACAATCTACTCCACTATAGTGCATGCGAACTCGATGAGACTCGACACCACCGGTCAGCACCCCCTGCTCAACCTGATGCGATACCGCGACAACATAGTCCACTCGGTCCAAGGCGTACTGACTCACCTTCCTTGGCTGAGTCTCTTGCCGGACATGGGCGATGATGGGGATTCGATGAGACAGCCCGGCCACGGCTCGAACCGTGTGAGGAACCCACCAGAGATCGTTCACGTGGACCAACGCAGGCTGCACGTCAACCAGCAGCGTTCGCAGACGGCGCACAGCCGTGTTTCGGCTCCCCAGTGAAGAAACCTTTCTCCACGGCGGCAGGTTGACTGGATAGGTAGGTACATCTTGCGCTTGGGCCACCCCGCGCAGGGGGCCAGCTTCCGGACAAGCGATGGCTGGCTGCCAGACACGACGGTCCAATCTGCTCAGGAGTGCGATCAGATCACGCTCCGCCCCACCAATCGACCCAATCCCGTGCACGTAGAGAATTCGTGCGCTCACTACCGTGTTTCCGGATGAGACACGGTTCCCCGAGTCAGGTCCCACAGCTTGGCATATTTCACAAAGGTATACATACTGGCGAACACGCAGACAATGAGCCCATTCACTCCGTCGTGATATCCCTGTTTCAATACATAGGTTTTGACCCAGACCACTAGGGGACGGAAGACTAGGTCCGTCCAACCAACCGTCCGAATCGTCTTGGCCTTCTCCTGTGCCGCCAGCGTGGTATAGAGCCCGAACTTCTTGAAGTGGTCTTGAATGCGCCGCTCCGTGTAATGATCGAGGTGCCCGACCAGCGTCCCAATCTCTCCGTCAACGATGAGATTTTCATGCACAGCGACATCGTTGTACCGAGCGATTCCCCGCCGAAACAGACGCACCTGATAATCCGGATAGACACCGGCCCCTCTCACCCAAGCTCCGTAAAAAAAGTTTCGCCTGGGAGTTCTGTAGGCCACCGGAGAGCCTGGTCTCCACTGCTTGAGACAGGTCCTCACCTCTTCACAAAGTTCCTCGGTTACTCGTTCATCTGCATCGAGGATCAGAATCCAGTCAGACGACGCTTGCGCCATCCCGAAATTCTTCTGGAGGCCGAAGCCTGGCCAGGGACGCACAAAGACCTTTGCGCCGCAGGCGCGGGCCAACTCCACGGTCTTGTCATGGCTCTCCGCATCAACCACGATCAACTCGTTGGCCCACTGAGCCGACCTCAGACAATCTTGAATATTGGATTCTTCATTCTTGGTAATCACCACACAGGTCACGGTGGGCATTATCGAAACCGTGGTCACAGCTACACTCCATTCTGAGAAACAGACCGGCCACACGATTCGTCGAACTGCCGGCAGTATCGCTCAACGATTCGGTTGAAGCTGACGAGCAGCCACCGCTTGCGAATCACCTGACACCAGTTCGATCACAAAACTCTGCCGACCTATCTATCGATTGATTGTCGACGAAGATGACTTCGTATGGATTGGTCGTGTACCGACGAACCCCCTCTAAGAAGAACATGTTGTGGCCGATCTGATTATGCGCCGCAACGATCACTATCAGCGTCCGGCTCGATCCCCTGTTTTGGTTTTCACCTCACATTTAAAGTTGTCTACCCAGCGCAGGACGGTATAGTTGCATTCGCGCGGGAGCACACGATGAATGCGGTTGAGGTCCTTGACGGACTGATAGACTCTCTTGATAAATTGCCCATGCCGGCAGTCGCAAAACTCGTCGATCGTCTGGCTTGTCTTGGGTTCGAACGTAAGCGTATCCCCTTCGCCGACATAGACAAACCAGCGATGGAACGACCATCCACGCTCGGGGTTCGGATAATTGTACCCTTGTTCGTAAAATGGGCTGGGTGTCTCTATGTACCCTGCGCGGGCGATGCGCATCAGCTCTTTACAGGCTGCTGCAGGGTCCACCGTATGTTCCATCACATGAGAGGCATAGACATAGTCGAACGTTTTAGCCTTGAACGGGAGCGCTTCCACCGTCGCCAACACAAGGGGGAGCCCCACTCTTTGTATAGGCTTCCCGCGTTCGGAATCATCCTCTGGCAGGAGGTCGACCAGATGGGTCGCATCCTCATGCGGTCGATGTCCGGAGCCAACATCCAACACCCGTCTCGTAGAGGGTTTCCCAAATCGCCGGCGAAGGTAGAACTTACAACCCCTCACCACACCGCTCAGTCCCATGTGTTCGACTCCATAACTATAGAATGCCTAGCCACCTGCTAATGTACCAGCAAAGAGTACTGCCCAAATTTCCTAAACACCTCCCGCACCTCCGGAAAGCGTTGCGCGAGCTGCCGTATCCGGCGCGTACGCAAAAGGTCGTTGCAGTTCGAGACGAGCGAGCGCCTCATACCATCAAATCGGCACGGCCGCCCATCTTGCAAACAGTCCGTCATCCGGTCGCGCACCTCGACTTCAAACGACGACGCCCAGTAAAAAATGGTGGTCTTCGCCGTCCGGCGGAAACAATGCTGGGCTTCACGAAAATCGACCGCCGCATAAAACTCGCGGAGAAACTGACCATCCTGGCATGAGCAAAATCGAGCCACCTCCTCCACCGACTTGGGCTCGAACACCAACTGGTTGCTGCCCAGTGAAAACACGAACCATCGATGAAACCAATGTTCCGGAGAAGACTCGTCTCCGATGGCCAGTCCCTGCTCAAGAAATGGCGATGGAGTTTCGACATACCCGGCCGCCCCCACACGCATGATTTCCCGGCAGGCCTGAACGGGATCTTCCACGTGCTCGAGCACGTGCGAGGCATAGACAAAATCGAATGCCCTCTTGGCAAAGGGTAAGACAGTGGCTTCGCCGACGATCAGCCTTGCAGACGTCGGAACCAACAAGGCATTCCCGCCTCGCTCATGCCCGTCAGAGACATATCGTTCCAGCAGATGTGTGACCCCGGCGAAGGGATTGTGCCCCGGACCGATTTCCAATAAACGCTTGGCTGAGTGCGGCCTTCTCCACCATGGCAATCGCTTCATCGTCTAACCTTTCCGGCATACCTACCCACGAAACCCCCGCCGAATGACTTCCCGATAAAACTGGAGATTCAGCCACCGATTTCGCCGGACTGCCCACCGACGTGCCGCACGAATGCGTGCCTGCATCACAGAGGGGTGTCGACCGGCAAACTCTTTCAATACTGCATAGTCCTCAAACTGGAATGCGCTCTGTTTGTAGAGTCCGGCCTGTGCTGCAGGCGGCGTATTGCCATGATAGACAGTGATCTGTTCTTTTACTTTCGCCAGCATGGTTGTGGGGTCTTTGACATACCCGTAATGGAAGATTCTCCCGTCGCTCGAAGCGAGCCATTCTGGAGGACCACTCTGCAGATACCGCTGAGTGGTCTTCAAATGAAATCCCGCGGCATCGCCGCAGGACTCCAGCTCTCCGTTATTCCGAATGATTCTCACCGCCCTGTGATAGCCCCAGGGATTAGTGGACCAATAATCCGCCACGAAATGCAGGTACCGGAACAACAATCCTTTCACCGACGGATTCCCAAGATGAGTCCGCATGGCTGCCTGAATAAGCGGCAAATCGTCTTCGTGCACGACCTCGTCTGCTTGAATGTAGAAGGCCCAATCCCCTGTACAGTGTGACAACGTAATGTTGGTCTGTTGGGCATAGATCAGCCCGTCTTTTCGCAGCGTCTCGTCCCAGACCGACTCTACGATCTTGATCTTCGGATCGCGGATCGACCGGATCAGCTCAAGCGTGCCGTCATCGCACCGCCCGACATTCACGATAAACTCATCCACCGCCGGCAATATGGAACGGATCGACTCCACGACCGGATAGTCGTACTTCACCGCGTTCCGCACAAATGTAAATCCGCTGACCTTCATAGCTGAACGGTTCGTCTGGTTGTTTCGTTTATTTGGTTTGTCTGGTTACTTCGGTACTAACGAGATAAACCAAATGAACAAGATGAACCAGATAAACATGGTTGGTTCATGGTTTCGAGAGCTCCCAGAATTTCGCGTACTTCATGAAGGTGTAATAGCCATAGAGTCCTGAAAGAATCAAGCCTGGCATGCCGTCGAGGAAGCCGGTGCGTTGCACATACATTTTCAAAAATGCCCCGAGTGGATGGGTGAGCAGTTGATGGGAAGAGAACCGCCGGCCCTGCTCCGCCATGCGACGGGCCATCAAATCCGAGTAGCGATCCTGCTTCGCCACGTAGTGATCGATGTCTCGGAAGGGATATTGCAGCGCGGGGCTCGTAAGATGCCCGACAGGCCCATCGCAGTCGAAGCTTTCATGGACAAGTTCTTCTCGATAAAGAAACCGTCCCTTTCGAAACAGCTGCGGCTGCCGATAATCGGGGTACCAGCCGCAATGTTTGATCCACCGCCCTAAAAAATAGTTCTTTCTGGGGACAAAGTAGGCATCCGCCTCCGGTCCGCGGTCGAGCAGCAGTCGAATCTCCTCCCGCAATTCAGGCGTCATCCGCTCGTCGCTATCCAGACTGAAGACCCACTCATGGGTCGTGAGTGCGACCGCCTGATTGCGCAGATCACCGAACCCTTTGAAATCGACTTGATAGACCTTATTCGTAAACTCACGACTGATGGCAGCCGTCCGATCCGTACTGTGGGAATCCACGACGATCAACTCATCGCCCCAGCCTGCCACAGACTCAAGACAAGCCCGCATATTAGGCTCGTCGTTGTAGGCAATCACATAGACCGATAATTTAGACATGCACGACCTTGAGCGGAGCAGGCTGGTGAGTGACCTCCATGACTTGCCGTGCCACCGTCTCGACCGTCATCCGGTCGAGACAGTCCCAATAGGGACAGGCCTCGTAAATGCATTTTTCGCAGGTTGGCACATCCGGACGCAGGACGACTCCTTGGCCGAGCGGCTGCCACCGCGTTGGAAGGTTGTTGCGACGCGGATCGAACAGACTGACATTCGGAACACCACACGCTGCGGCAATATGGGCCGGGCCTGTGGCTCCGGAGACCACCGCGTGACTTGCTGCAATCACGGCCATCAGCTCTCGCACCGATAACTGCCCCATAAGATTAATGATCGAGGCAGGAAGCGGCTCGTTCCTGATCCCGCACTGATCGAACATGTCTGCTTCAGCCTGGCTTCCGGTCAATACTACTCCCGCGCCCTTCCGATGCAACTCACGCGCGAGTGAATGATAGTGTTCAACGCGCCAACGCCTGGCCGCAAACCCACCTGGATGGAGCACAACCCTTGGTGTCGGCATGCTGCGCAATCGCTCTCGCCCCCATGCTCGCTCTGCATCGGTCAGCACCAGGCTTGGTGGAGAGACGACACCAGGCTGCAATCCAAGCCCCGCAAGCATGCCGACGTTATAGGCGGTTTCATGCTTGGAAAAGTCCTTCCGATGTTCATAGATCCGGCGATTCGCCAATAGGCTATACCAGCGGTAGCCTGTCGCCACGCGAATCGGAACCCGCGCTCGAAACGCGGCCCACATCAAATGCTTAAACGGTTTCAGAAACACCACGGCATCGACGGCTCGGCGAAATAATGCTACCAGCTCGTGCGAGGATTCCCGACCCGTGACCGTCCAGACCTCGTCGAGATCCGGATGGTGAGCCAAGAGCGGGGCTGCGTACTCGCTGGATAGGAACGTAATCCGCGCCTCCGGCAGGAGCCGGCGCAGTGCAGAGGCGACCGGCAAACACAATATTTCGTCGCCGATCCCGTCAGGCCGGACTAAGAGGACGTTCATCGAGGAACCATTCGCAGGGACCGCTGCGCTCGAACTGCCGCCAATACTTGTTGTGGCGACACCAGATTCAGACACTCTAGCGGCAGAGTATTGTGGCACGTCCGACTGAAACAGGGGCTGCAGGGTATCTTCCCCGTCAACACATCATGACCCACCCCATAGGGGCCGGTCCGAATCGCACTTGTCGGCCCGAACAGGGCTACCACCGGCGTACCGACCGCCGCCGCCACATGCATCGGACCTGAATCGTTCGTAATCATCAGCGACGCCTTGCTCAGGAGCGCCGGCAGCAACCCCACGGTCGTGGCTCCGGCCAGATCGATCGCGGCAGTCTTCATCATTCCAATCACAGCGGCAACCTCCGCTCGTTCGTCAGGACCGCCGATCATCACCACCGCGCCATATCCTTCCTGCCGCAGCCGATCTGCGACTTCAGCGAACGACGCAGCCGGCCACCGCTTGGTCGGCCACCGGGCAGAGACATTCATCGCCACCCAACTCGTTCCAGGCGTCACACCGGATCGGATCAACAGGCGATCGATCTCCTCGTAATCGGTTGGCGGAATGCGAAAACGGAACTCCGGCGCGCCGGACTCCGCAGCTCCCACTGCCTTAGCGACAAGCAGGTAGCGATCGACCGCGTGCATCTCCAATTGTGGAACCGGCACACGCCTCGAATAGAACCAGGAACTCCCTTCTCGCCCATTGGCAAATCCCACAAGCAGAGGAGACCCGCTGAACCACCCGATGGCGGCGCTCCGAAAGAGACCTTGGAGGTCCACGACGAGATCGAAACGCTCTGCGCGAAGAGGAGAGACCTGAGAGATCCATCCCTTGAGCGTCGATTTCACCGGCCACACCCGATCGACTCCATCGATCCGCTCGACGAAACCCGCCCATTGACGCTTGACCAGCCACGTGAGTCGAGCCTTGGGATAGGCCCGGCGAATGGCCGCACAAGTCGGCATCGCATGCACGATGTCGCCCAGTGAACTCGGCTTCACAAACAAGATATGGCGGTAGTCTTCCATCATATATGCCGCGCGAGACTGGCGGGAAATGCGAGACAGGCATGACGCGCAAGATCCATAAATTTCATGGCTCGCGCTCTTTCGCGCTCTTCGCCGCATCGGCCAAGATCCAGTCGACTGCCTCAACCATCGACTTCGCCACGGCATCCGGCATGGCCTGTTCAACCTTGAGCCTATCCAATACCTGTGTGTCCATCACCTTGGCCGTAATCAGAATGCCCTTCGCGCCAACCCGATTCGCCAATTGTATGTCGCGCTCGCGATCGCCGATCAGATAGGAGCGACGAAGATCCAGCTGCAACTCCGACACAGCTCGCTCCACCATTCCGACGTTCGGTTTGCGGCACCGGCATCCGTCATCGGGATGATGCGGGCAGAAATAAATCGCATCGAGCGCTGCGCCATCCTGTTCCAGGAGACCTTCCAATCTGGCATGGATCGCTTCCAAATCTTTTAGCGTCAATATTCCACGGCCGACACCGGATTGGTTGGTCACGACCACCAGTTTTGCCCCGGCGTTTTTTAATCTCGCCAGAGCCGGCCCCACCCCGCTCAGCAATTTCAGCTCAGCAGCGACTTTAAGAAAGCCTGGATCGTAGTTCAACGTTCCATCTCGATCCAGAAACACGGTGACGTCTTTGAGAATGTTCATCTGGTTCGTTTGGTTCGTCTCGTTTGTTTGGTTGGTTTGAGTTAAACCAAATAGACCAGATGAACCAGACAAACCGCGCACCTGTTTTACCGCCGCTTCATAGACTTGATCAACCGTGACCCTTGTCATGCATCGATGGTCGATGGGACATTCGCGCAACAGGCAGGGAGCGCAATCGACCGGCTGGCGCACAATGGCATGAGCGTTCCCAAAGGGTGAGGTGGTACGCCAATCGGTCGGTCCAAAGATCGCGACGACTGGAACCTGAAAGGCCGCGGCAATATGCATGGGACCTGTATCGTTCGTGAGAAGCACGGTGCACCGCTTCACCGCCGCCATAAGCTCCCGAATCGTCGTGGCCCCGGACAAGACTAGGGATCGAGACGACAGATGCGAAGCAATCTCCCTGCCCAAACGCTCTTCCCCCTTCGCGCCAAAAATGACTACGCTGACTTCTTGTTCGCGAGACTCGCGAATCGTGCGGCAGAGTCGTTCCGTAACCTCGGCAAACCGTTCAGGCAACCAGCGTTTGGCCCCTCCGTAGGTCGAACCTGGATTGATCCCGACGACGACATCCGATGCGGCCAATCCACTCTGCGCGAATCGCCCCATCATTGCCTGGTCTTCCTCAGGAAAGACGACGAGTTCCGGTGCAGATGGATCGCCTGTGAGACCGAGCGGCTTTAACAGATCCCAATAATAACGGACTTGATGGACAAGCCTATGGCGGTCCGGCACAGCAACCGGATCGGACAACAGCAGGCTTCGCCCGTCTGTCGCATACCCATGGCGCCGAGGCACCCCGGCCAAGAACGTCAGGAATGCCGCTTCGAACGCATTCTGAAACAGCACCGCCATGTCGAACCCTTGCTGCCGCAACTGCCCGGCCAGCACCCACTTACCGGAGAGCCCCGCGTGATGTCCATTGACGTCGTAGGTCATCACACGGGTCAAAGCCGGGTGGCCAGTGAACAAATCGGCCACAGCCGATTTGACCAGCAGCGCGATCTGCGCGTCAGGAAACAGCCTCTGCAATCCACGGAGCGCGGGCTCGCACATCACCGCATCGCCAAGCCAGTTAGGTCCACGCACAAGAATGCTTTTGACAGCTTCTCTGTTCACAAACCTTCAGCCTTCAGCCTTCGAGCTTCACTCTTCGTCTTGTCTCCAGCCCCGATCACCAGCCGTTTCAATCGCTCTTCCCCGACCGTCACCTGTGTCGTCAGCCGGACCGCCCACCAGCTTTCGGTTGGTTGAAGCAGCGCGGCCAACTTGCAGGCGTCTTTCTCCGTCGTCACGACCAGCTGAGCCTGCAGCTCAGCCGCTTTCGTTCTCAACTGTTCAATATCCTGGCTCGTATAGGCATGGTGATCGGCATAGGCCACGTCGTCGAGAACCTTAATCTCCATTCGCTCAACGAGGGAGCGAAACGATCCGGCATGACCCACGCCGCTGCAAAGCAAGGCGGTCTTTCCTTTGAACCATGAGAGCGGCTGCAACTCCCCTGTCACCACCGACACGAGATTCTCCGGGCGAAAGACAGCCTGGATCGGGTCCGGCGTCGAACCGAGCGTGGCCTGTAGCTTGCGATAGACCTCTGCCACCTGCGCCGGTACGTCCGCTCTCGTCACCACGATCGCAGTCGCCCGCGCCGCCGCCCGCAACGGCTCCCTGAGGCGACCAGCCGGCACCAAGGCCGCAAGTCCCGCCACATCTGTCGCATCGACCAGTAAGAGATCCACGTCGCGACGGAGCCCCAAATGCTGAAACCCGTCGTCGAGCACCAGACAATCGATCGGAAATCGTTCCAAGACCCAGTCGCCAAGCTCATACCGATCGACCCCGACGGCCACGATCGCTTTGGGACACCGCTGCGCCATCAAGAAGGGCTCATCGCCTGCCTCCTGCGGGCCGGCCAGTATACGCTCGCCATTCGATACCAACAGATACTGGGCCGTACTGGTCCGCCGATAGCCCCGGCTAAGAATTGCCACCCGTTTCCCCTGAGCAAGGAGCCACTCGGCCAGCATGATGACCACCGGAGTTTTTCCCGTCCCACCCAGCGTGAGATTACCGACACTCAATACGGAGACCGGCAATCGCCCCTGAGCGAACCAGCCCCAGTCGTACAGGAGCGCGCGCAGCCGCGCAATCATCCCATAAGGAATTGCGGCCCACATCAGCCACCATCTGACTTTTTCCCCAGGACTGAGCATTCTTCGTATTATTCCAGGGATTCAGGCTGAAGGCAGAAAGACTAAAGCCTTTGGTTTTCTATTTGAAGCCCGGCTTCATACCTTCGGCCTTCAAACCTTCAGTCTATCTACCTGCAGCCCCGCGAGGAAAGACCCGCTTGCGTCTTGCTGTGTCGCCAATAGCCTGTCGATGGCCTCCAACGTCCGTTGCAAGGCGCCCTGATTCTGTTCGACCACTTGACGAGCCAACCGACCCATCCGCTCCCGTTCATGTTCATTGGAAAAGAGGGTCAACACTTGTTGCGCCAGTTCCTCAGCCTGGAGAACCTGACGGCCCCCTCCCGCCTGGATCAGGAGGTCTGCAACCTCCGCGCAATGATCCGTGTAGCGTCCGAACAACACCGGCTTCGCCCACTGAGCCGGCTCCAACAAATTGTGTCCGCCAACGGGAACAAGTGTGCCTCCGACGAATGCCACTACCGCTTCCTGGTAGATCGCCGCCAATTCGCCCCGCGAGTCGAGCACCACGACACGAGGGCCGGTAGACTGCGCCGCGCCGGCTTGCCCGATGGTACTGCGTCGCTGCACGGCGAGCCCTTGCGCCCGAATCATCGCCTCCACCGATTCCGCTCGTTCAATGTGTCGAGGAGCCAACAGCAAGACCGCTGAGGGACAGCGCGCCATGAGCGCCCGATAGCATTCCACGAGCATCTCTTCTTCACCGGGATGCGTACTGCCTGCTACAAACAACTGTTCCTTGTCCTGAAGACCCAGAAAGGCCCTGGTCGTCCCGCCTTCCGAAACAGCCGGAATCGGCTGATCGAACTTGATATTTCCTGTCCGCCTCACTCGTGAGGCCTCTACTCCCAACGCAATGATACGGTCGACGTCTCTGTCCGATTGCATCAGGCACAGGCTGATCGCCTGCAACATCGCTCGGTAGAACGATCGCACGAGCGCCCACTGCTGCCGTGTAAACGACCTGGTCGAGAGCCGGCCGTTCACTAGGACAGTCGGCACTCCGCGCCGGCGCAGGCGCCACAAGAGATTCGGCCAGAGTTCGGTCTCGACGAACAGATAGAGGCGGGGTTGTAGTCGTTCGATGAACCGGGAGACGACCCAGGGGAAATCGAGCGGCGCATAACAGTGGTCTGCCACACCGGCCAACCGTTGCTCCACCGCTTCCCGCCCGGTCTCAGTGACTGTCGAGACTACCAGGCGGGACAGAGGATGGCGGCGATGCAGCTCCTTGACGAGCGGTGTGACCGCCACCACTTCACCGAGAGAAACGGCGTGAATCCAGATGACTGGTCGGGCTGGTCTGTCTGGTCTATCTGGTTGGTCTGGTTTGTTTCGTTCGAAAAAACCAAACAAACTAAACAAACGAGATAAACCAGATGAACCTTCTTCTAGCCCCAGCCGTTGAAATAATCCTGGGCGGCAACGTGGCTTGGCCAGCAGGACCGCCACGATGAGCGGCGACACAGCCAGCAACACCATATTGTAAAAGAAACGCCACATATGAGCTGTCAGCGGTCAGCCATCAGCAGTCAGCATACTCTTCTTCAGAGCTGAATGCTGAAAGCTGACAGCTGATGGCTAGGTCTTGCACGCCTCTTCCGCCTGATCCGTCAGCCGATTCAAGACCGTTTCAAGGTCCTGGCGTGCCGCCGTTAATGCCTGTTCATCGGCATCTTGCGGAACCCAGATGGGAGCGCCCCACAGATAAAGTCCTCGGGACCATGGATACGGGACCATGAACCGGTCCCAGCTCGCGAAGAGTTTTTTTTTGAGCAGCTGAAGGCCAACGGCACAATCGGAAGTCCGGTCGCTTTCGCCAGTTGAACCACACCGAGTTTCGCCACCTGGCGAGGCCCCTTGGGTCCATCGGGAGTCACCACAAGATCGGCGCCGGATCGCCCAAGGCGGATCAATTCTCGTAACGCCAGCGCCCCACCCCTGGTGCTCGAACCACGAACCGCCCGATGCCCGAATCGGGAGATGATGCGCGCAATGATCTCGCCATCCTGATGCTGACTGATCAACACGTTGGCCCCTGGTCCACGATAGCCTGTCGGGATCATCAGTTGTTGCGCGTGCCAAAATGCGAGGATGATGTGTCGGCCCTGACGATACAAAGAATCCACCTGCTCGTGGCCTTGCGAATCTATCCGCATCGACCGCCCCAGCCCTCGAATCACCGCAGCTCCGATCGGAGGGAGCACCGAAAGCTTCAGCCAGTTCTCGACTCGCTTCATGGCGGATTACGCATCGGGGACATCCTGGAACTGCATCGCATGAAGCCGTTGATACTGTCCGCCACGGCGAAGCAGCTCGTCGTGAGTCCCCACTTCGACGATCGACCCTCGGGCCAACACCATGATCCGATTGGCCTGCTGAATCGTGGACAACCGATGGGCAATCACGATGGTCGTTCGACCCTTCATCAAATTGGCGAGGGCCAGCTGGACGACCCGTTCGGACTCGGTGTCCAACGCCGACGTCGCTTCATCGAGGATGAGCAAGGGAGGATCGCGCAAGATCGCGCGGGCGATGGCCAGGCGCTGCCGTTCCCCGCCGGAGAGTTTCACCCCTTTCTCTCCCACGACCGTCTGGTACCCCTGCGGAAGGCGCTCGACAAAATCGTGGGCATAGGCCAATCGCGCCGCCTGGGTAATGTCTTCGTCGGTCGCGTTCTCCCGTCCAAACGCGATGTTGTTGCGAATGCTGTCGTCGAATAAGACGACATCTTGCGACACCATGCCGATCTGTGATCGGAGGGAACGGAGGGTGTACGACTGAATATCCACCCCGTCGATGAGAATGCGTCCGGCCGTCGGCTCGTAAAAGCGTGGAATCAGATTGACCAGCGTCGTTTTTCCACTGCCGCTGCTGCCGACGAGAGCCACCATTTCTCCGGCGCGAACCGTCAGGTTGATGTCGTTGAGCGCCGGCACAGATTGGCTCCCGTAATGAAACGTCACATCGTCGAATGTCACCGACTGAGCGATCCGCGGCAACTCCAACCGGCCTTTCTCCCCATCCTGCTCGGTCTTGAGATCCAGCACATTGAAAACCCGTTCCGCCGCTGCCAGCGCCTGTTGAATCTGATTATTGGAACCGGACAGCTTACGAATTGGGGTATAGGCCATAAACATCGCCGTTAGAAATGAGAAAAACTCTCCCGGCGTCATCGAGCCATTGATCACAAGAAAGCCGCCATACCAAATAATCGCCGCGACCCCGATCACACCGATCACTTCCATGTGCGACGATCCGAGGGAAGAGACCTGAATCGCCTTCATCGACGTACTGAGGAAGGAACGGTTGCTCTGTTGAAATCGCGCCGCCTCCGACTCTTCACGTCCATAGGCCTTCACCATGCGAATGCCGGATAAGGTTTCCTGAAGTGTGGAAGCCATATCCCCCATCCGTTCCTGGCCGCTGGCCGCCAATGCCCGCAGCCGCTTTCCCATCCGCACCATCGTGAACACGGCCAAGGGGATCACGATCATTGAGAGACCGCCCAGCCGCCAATTCTGATAGAAGATCACGCCCATCATGGCCAGGAAAGTGAGTCCCTGCTGGAAAATATCTTTGAGCACGCCCGCCACCGCGTTGGCCATCAATGTGACGTCGCTCACCACACGGGCCACCAATCGCCCCGAAGTATTCACATCGTGATAGGGAACAGGCAGCCGAATGAGTTTCCCGAATAGCTCCTGCCGAACATCGGTGATCACCTGATTCCCGACATAGTTCATGAGATAGTTTTGCCCGTAGTTGAAGAGGCTCTTGAGCACCGCCACGGCGAAAAGCGCAAGAGGGAGGACGAGAAGGAGACTTTCGTTCTTGTTGATAAAAATCTCGTCGAGGACCGGTTTGACGAGCCAGGCATAGGCGCCGGAGAAGGCCGCCACCAATCCCGAGCAGGCGAACGCCGCGCCCAACCGAACCCGATAGGGCTTCAGGTAGCGGACCAATCGTAGCAAGCGATCTAGAGTCGACATTCTGCCAATACCACTTGCGCCGCTCGATGCGATGCGCCTGGTTCCCCCAACGATTGCCGAACCTGTCTCAGCCCTTCTTTCATATCATTATACGCCGACGAATCGCGCAAGAGGTGGAGGACTTCCTGACAGAGCCGCTCCTCCGTCGCCTCATCCTGAATCAACTCCGGCACAATGGATCGGCCGGCCACTAAATTCACGAGCCCGATCCATTTCACATTGATAAGCCACCGCGCCAATCGATAGGTCAACGGCGAGGTCTTGTACAGCAGCACCATCGGAGTCCCCACTACCGCCGCCTGTAACGTTGCGGTCCCCGACGCAATAAACAACACATCGGACAGGGCCATCACCTCACTGGCTCGATCGTGCGCCACCCGGACCGGCACAGGGCTGTGCTGAAGCAGGGCCTGGATCAGATTATCGTCAATTGAGGAGGCCTGCGCCAGGATAAACTGAGTTCCTGGTTCAGCCGCGACCAATTGAGCCGCCGCGTTGAGAAGCACCGGCAGGAGCATTTCGACTTCGCTCTTTCGACTTCCCGGCAACAATCCAACGACGCGGACGGATTCATCGAAGTCGAACTCCTTCCGAAGCGCCACGCGATCGTACTGCGGCGCCACCGAATCAAGCAGTGGATGGCCGACGAACGTGCAACGAACCCCTGCCCGGCGATAGAGTTCCGGCTCGAACGGGAGGATCACAACGACATGATCGACCCGGCGCTGAATCCACTTCATACGCCCGGGCCGCCAGGCCCACACTTGTGGAGCGATGTAGTACAGGACTCGCCGGCCGGCGGCTTTGGCCACCCGGGCGAAATGAAAATTCAGCCCCGGATTATCGATCAGCACGACAAGATCCCAGGCTTCAGCTTTCAGCACACGCCTGATCGCGCGCACTCGCTGGATCATGGCTCGAATTGCGGACAACCCGATCAATCCCATGACATCCAGCTGCGGGACACCCGGCACAAGACTCACACCCGCCGCGCGCATCCCAGACCCACCAATACCGACCAGCTGAGCCGTTGGGTCGAGCATCATGATCGCTTTGGCTAAATGAGCCCCGTGGAGATCACCCGATGCTTCGCCTGTCACGATCAGAATCTTCATGGCTCCGGGGAAGGGGTATGATGGCGAGATGCAAAGGTCGCAATGGCCTGCAAGACCTGATGCGCCACGCCCACTGCCGCCGCTCCATCCTCACCCGACACCACCGGCTTCGCGCCAGTGCCGGCTGCGTGAAGAAACGATTCGAGCTGGAGCTTCAACGGCTCTTCATCTCCACCCTGCAGCTGCTCAACCTCGACGGTCGGCCGCTCGCCTGCCTTGGCATTACGTCGGCAAATGACCCCTTGCCTGGTCTGGAAATCGATCGACAGATAATTGTCTCGCTGGAACAGGCGCAGCCGGCGCATCTTATTCGTCGACACGCGGCTGGAAGTCAGATTGGCCACGCAGCCGCTCTGGAACTGAATGCGGGCGTTGGCGATGTCGATTGAGGAGGACAAAACCGCCACTCCCGCGGCGCGCACCTCTTCAACGGGGCCGGGATTCAGCGAAAGCACGAGATCCAGATCGTGAATCATCAGGTCCAGCACCACATCCACATCCGTCCCCCGTTCGCTAAAACTGCTGAGACGATGACATTCGATGAACACAGGCTGCCCGATATGGGGGCGCATTAGCGCCATCACCGGATTAAACCGTTCGCTATGCCCCACTTGTAAGCAGCAACCCCGTTGCTTGGCGAGCCGCGCCAATTCCTGTGCTTCTCCAGGCGTGGCGGCAATCGGTTTTTCGATCAGGACATGCTTGCCCGCCTCGAGACAGGCTTTTGCAACAGCATAGTGGCCTGACGTAGGCACCGCGATACTGACGACATCGACGTGCTGGACCAATTCATCGGCTGTAAGAAAGACACGCGCGCGATGTTTTTCCGCAACCGCCTTCGCGCGCTCAACCGACTGATCCACCACACCGACGAGCTGCGCCCCCGGCAGGGAGGCATAGAGGCGCGCATGGTGCTGTCCGAGATGTCCGACACCGATGACCCCTGCCCTCAATGGTGTCATGTTCCGCTCGGTTCGAGCTTCGTGATTCCAACGATGGCAATACGGGACGCCCGGGCCTTCTCCAACACAATCTCGCGATCCAATAAAACCGTGCGTCCGGCCTCGATTGCCAATACAGAGGCCTTGACCGATACCATCACCTCGATAGTCCGAGGTCCCACGGCCGGGAGATCGAACCGCAGATCCTGTTGCGGCTTCGACCGCTTAACCACGACCGCGCCCTCCTTGGCCAAATCGCCGCCTCGCTTGATGGCTCCGTCGGTGCCTTCGACCGCTTCGACGGCCACGACCACGCGGTCCTTGATGACAACGCACTGGCCAATATCGAGGCGTCCGATGTCATGCGCCACTTCCCACCCGTAGCGGATGTCCTCCCACTCTTTTTCCGACGGCGCCCGGGTAGTCAATATCCCTTCTTCCGCGAGGATTCCCTCAAGGCCGAAGGTTGATTCGCAGATGGCAATCCCTTCCCCCTCAAGCTCCTTCGCAAATTCGCGCAGGATATCGTCGTCTTTCCTGAGCGCCAATCGTGTTGCCAATGCCAAGGTGCGGAGATCCGGACGCAGTGTGGTAAAGACATGGGTCTTCTTGATCCCGCCCAGCATGACGGCCTGATGGACCTTGTCTTCCTTGAACGCTTTGATCAGCTTGTTGAGCTGGCCGATCTTGATCCAATGGATTCGGTCCACATGGCCGGCCAACTCTGGTTCCGTCTCACCTTCATGCGCCACAGCTGACACGTGATAACCGAGCTTTCTGGCATTGTCCGCGAAGATGATCGGGAACCGGCCATTACCGGCAATCAGCCCGATCCGCTCGCCATTGGCCACGCGAGGTAGGGATGTCACAGCGCTTACTCCTCATCCTCTTGATCGTTGATAACCGACCGGCAGATACCGCGCTTCGTCCCCTCCAGGAATCTCACGACCGTCATGACGTCCGGTTGGTCGCCGAACTCGGCCTTGGCAAGCCTAGCCGCTTCAGCAGTCCGATGCCCCGACCGAAAGAGCATATCGTAGGCGCGTTTTAATACCGCGACTCGATCGCTCGAAAATCCGTGCCGGCGCAAACCGACGGAATTCAATCCGTACATCCGCGCACGATACCCGCCGGCCGCCCGCATGAAGGGCGGAAGGTCCTGCCCCAACGCGCAACACCCACCGACCATCGCATAGGCGCCGATGCGGACGAACTGATGGATTCCGCTCAGCCCTCCGATAATCGCATGGTCCCCGATCGTAATATGGCCGGCTAAACTGGCCGCGTTGGCCATGATGAGATGGCTGCCCAGACGACAGTCATGCGCCACATGCACATAGGCCATCAGAAAATTCTTATTCCCGATGGACGTGATCCCCCCGCCCTGCAGGGTTGCCCGGTTGACGGTGACATATTCCCGGAAAATATTGTCGTCGCCGATTATCACCTTGGTCAGCTCTCCCTTATATCCGAGATGTTGCGGCGGTCCGCCGATCGAAACAAACGGATGCACCTCGTTTCGCTCGCCGATCTCCGTCCACCCATCTACCGTCACATGAGACAACAATCTAGTTCCTTGTCCGATCGTGACATGCTCGCCGATCACGCAGAACGGCCCGACCTCCACATCAACGGCAAGACTCGCCTTGGAATGAACAATCGCTGTTGAATGAATCTGCACCCTGAACCTCCGATTATCGTTACACGTCAACCGCTATTCGTGAATCGCCTCACATATCTTCTACCGATACTTCAGGATTCACGTCGCAGCTTTCTCCTCGGTCACCAGCGCGGTCACTTCGGCCTCACACACGAGGTCCTCCTCGACGAACGCCTTGCCTTGCATCTTCCAAAACGGCGGACGCTTCTTGACTACGTCGATCTCGAACCGCAACCGATCGCCAGGCACGACCGGTTTTCTGAACTTCGCGCCATCGACACCGGTCAGATAGACCACTGGACGCGCCGAGTTCCTCAGTGATTTAAACGCCAGAATCGCTCCGACTTGCGACATGGCTTCGAGAATCAACACCCCCGGCATAACCGGGCGCCCGGGGAAATGCCCTTGAAAGAACGGTTCATTGACCGTCACGTTCTTGATTCCTACGATCCGCCGATCAGGAACCAACTCCTGAATGCGATCGACCAGGAGAAAGGGATACCGGTGAGGCAGGATAGACTGAATTTCAGCTTGTTCCATCACGGTCATCGTCTAGACCTCCTCTGTCAGGATGCTGAAGGCGAAATTTCACATGATCCTTCCAAGCTTGCTCGTCATCTCCCCAGGGATGGGGGCTGATTGAGCTTCCACTGCGCGCGTCGAACGAGCACATTCTTATCGTGCGCGTTCCGCGAGCACAGAAGCTCATCAGCCTCCATCCCCTCTTACTTATTTTGCCGATCGAACTCCTTCACCACCTGATCGGTCACATCCAATGCAGGCTGATGATACAGCACGATCTTCATCATCGCCTCGCTCCCCTTGTCGATGACCGCAACATACCCGTTCTTTTCCCCCACGGCTTGCGCAGCCGCTTGTACTTTTTTCATATATTCCGCCACCATTTCACGCTGCTTCTGCTGAATCTCGCGATTGAAATCGGCTAGGCGGCGTTGATAGGCGTCTAACTTAGCCTGGAATTGACTTTGTTTCTCTTGCTTCGCGCTGTCGGACAACTTCTCGTCTTGAATCGCCTGTTGCAATTCCTTCAGTTCTACATCGTCGGCATTGATGATCTTCTGCCTGGTCGCGGAGAAGGCCTTCAACTCTTCCAAAGCCCGCTTGCCGGCCTTCGACTGTTCGACCACCATTTGCTGGTTCATCACCGCAACCTTGCCGGTTTCATCCGACAACACCGGCGACACCATCGCCAGCCACAATACCGCCGTACCGATCAGACTGGTCACCGCTGCTCGTTTCATCGAATCCTCCCACTGGTTGTGCTCGTCTTTTTGGTTTGTTTTGTTTGTTTTGTTGATCAGCCCAACCAAAGAAACCAAACAAACTAAACGAACCAAATCAACCGTCTCGCCTATGGATATTCCCGATTAAACTCATCGATGACCTGGCCGGTAATATCGAGCCCCTCATCGCTATATAATGTGGGGCCGCCTTTCGCCTTATCGATGACGACCTGTAATCCAAGACGCTTGGCCACTTTTCCCACAATGAGTCCCACCTTTTCGCGAAACCCTTCGAGGACGTCTTTCTGCTTTTCCTGAACCTCTTGGCTCATGGCGCCCGCTTTTTGCTGATATTCCGCCACCCGGCGTCGAAACTGATCTTCGCGCTCCTTTTTTGCAGCCGCGCTCAACACACTCGCTTGTCTTCCAAACTCCTCTTCCATGCGGCGGAGTTCTTTCTCCTCCAACTCGATCAGCGCTTGACGATTCTTGGAAAAGACGCTTAAGGAGTCCTTCGCCTTCTTCCCGCTGCTCGTCTCGTTGAGGACACGGGATGGATCGACAACTCCTACCTTCCCTTCCACTTTGGCCCCGCCAGCAGCACAGCCGGAGACAACTAGGAGAGCCATCCACAGGCCTCCTGCGCAGAACAGCTTCCGCATGACGACATCAATCTGGATCATACCGCTCCCTCTCGCTCGTGGCCATAGACTGCCCCGTTAGAATATTGTCCCGATCGTAAACTCAAAGACCCCCTTGCGTTCTCCTGGGTTGGGGTCCAGATTAATCCCGTACGCAGCGCGGAGAGGGCCGAAAGGCGAAACCCATCGCCCTTCCAAACCGGCCGCCGACCGCAAGGGGAATGAGACGGTATCATCGGAGAACCCTTTCCCATAGTCGAAGAAAATTACGCCGTTGAGCTTCGCCTCCGATGAGATCGTAAAAATATAATCGATGTTGAAGATCAGCTCGCTTGCCGCGCCGAGGAGCCTGTTATCGGAAGTCACTGGGCCCGCCTTGCCGAAGACGAACCCTCGCATGGTATTGATGCCTCCCACAAAATAGAGTTCGGTGAGAGGAACAGGCTTCGATTGGCCATCGGCATTGAGGCCCTGCACAACACCATAGCGCGCCCGAACCGAGAGTCGTGTGTCATACGGGAGCGGGGTATACTTGTTGACATCGAGGGTGTATTTAAAGAAGTCGTTGCTGCCACCCAGATAGGATGTGCCGAGAGAAAATGCGACGGACGTTCGCCAACCGGTGCGGGGATCCTGAAAGTAGTCTCTCGTGTCGCGAGTCAATGAGGTCCGAAAGCCCGTGGTCGTCTGAGTTCCTATTTGATTGGTGATGATCGCAGGCGCAGTGGCCGTTGGACTACTGTACGTGATCTCCTCTACAACCGGGCCAATAGACCCCGATACATACTCGGAAAACCACCGGCCAAACGTCACGCTGGCACCGGTTTTCCTCTCAAAGTACGTAAAGTAGTTCGTCGCGCTCTTGTAGATATCCAGCTGCATCGAGGTCAAGGAGTCGTTCAGGTAGGGATTACGAAACGTGATCAATCCTATCTGCCGCTGCTGACCCAATTGACCGCGAACTCGCCCCATCCATCCATTCCCACCCATATTGCCTTCCGTAATATCGGCGATCGCGACCAGCTGATCCAACGTGCTGAATCCGCCGCCGACGCTGAATTGACCGGTCGGCTTTTCCTTCACCCGGACATTCAGATCGACCTTATCCGGCCCTACCTTCTCCGGGAGAATTTCCACCGTTTCGAAAAAGTTCAAATTGTTCAGGCGTTGAAAACTCCGTTTCAATGCGGGCGTATCGATGACATCCTGCTCGTCGACACGCATCTCACGACGAATCACATTGTCCTTGGTTTTCTCGTTCCCATTGATGTTAATCTGACGAATCCGCATCAATTCCCCTTCGCTGATGGTCAGAATGATGGCGGCGGTCCGGTCCGTCATGTTCGGATTCACGTTGGGCGAAACTTCGGCAAACGCGTAACCCCTGTTCCCATAGAGATCTTTCAATCGTGTAATCTCGTCGCGGAGTTTCTGCCGCTGAAAAATTTCCCCTTCCTTTAGCTTGAGCCCCTCACGAAGTTCCGGATCTTCAAACACGGTATTCCCACGGAACCCGATCTCGCCGATGGTGAACGGCTCTCCTTCCATCACCGCATAGGTCACAACGAACCATTTCTTATCGGCGCTGAGTTCCACCGTCGGCAATCCAACCTTCACGTTTAAATAGCCTTTGTTGAGCAAGACTTCTTTGATCCGATCGACGTCGTTGTTCATTTCTTCCCGCTTCAAGACCCCGGCGTCCGAAAGAAACGACGGCAACTTCAGCTGCGTGACCAGACCATACCAGGGAATCCATTCCCGCGTCGCCATCACTTTGAACATCTCGTCTTTCGTCGCCGCGTGCGCGCCGTCAAAATTGACTGTTTTGACGCGCGCTTTGTCCCCTTCTTTCACAAGAAACGTCAGGCGTTTCCGATCCTCGTCCAAGGTCTGCACGACGGGAATGACCTCGCAATTGAAGTAGCCGTCTCCCTGGTAGGCGAGGCGAATCTTCTCCGCGCTCTCTTTCGCCTGCAGTTGATCGAGAAAGGCTTGGCTCTTGATCGTGATCTTTTCTTTGAGTTTATCGTCGCTGAGCGCTTTATTGCCGTCGAACACGATCTCCGTAATAAACGGTTTCTCGCGAACCAGAATAATCAGGGCCATCCCGCCTGCCCCCGATTCCGTTTCTACCTGCACCTCTTCAAAAAAACCGGTTTCGTAGAGAATCTTGATCTGTCCACGGACATTTTCAGGGGTGTACGGATCGCCGGGCTTCAATGTCAATCGGCCGGAAATCGCCGGCAACATAATCCGCTTGTTCCCTCGAATCTCAATCGCCGTCACTTTGACTCCGGCCTGCTCTGCAGCAATCGCCCATATCGGCAACAGGCTGGCGTTCAGGGTGATGAGCACCACGATGAAAAGCCAGCAAGACCCGGCTGAGCAGCCAATTCCCCTCACTGGACCTGTGTCCCATAGGAAGAAGGAGAAGAAAATACCGGCATTCTGGGCAACCCTAACTTTGGCCGTGATCGTACCGCCTGCGCCTCTACCCCAACTCACACACGACACATCCACGCGCGTATGACGATGGCAGCGGCAGCGGTTGCCGGCATAGAGAGTCATGCACTGAGTCGGCGCGCATGTTCCTCGTAGTAACATGCGCGCAAAACCCTCGGATTATATTGGGCAAGTATTTGAATGTAAAGCTGATGCTCCATTTATTCGCGCACGGGGGTGCGCGCAGGCGGGAGGAGCGAGACGGGCGAGACGGGGAAGAGTTCGCGGTCCGAAGTGCGAGGTTTTCAGAATTTCGAACCCAGAACTTCGAACATCGAGTCGCGCTTTTCCCGCCAGTCTCACTCGTCTCGCTTCAGCAAGACATCTGCATGCGCATTCCTTGACATCGCCTACCCCATCACATAGTATCGGATCATGTCACGCTTCGAAGTGCGCAAAGCCGTGATTCCCGCCGCAGGCCTTGGTACTCGCTTCCTTCCCGCGACAAAAGCGTCTCCCAAAGAAATGTTGCCGCTGGTCGACAAGCCGTTGATTCAATATGCGGTGGAAGAAGCGGTCGCATCGGGGATTGAAGACATCATCATCATCACCGGACGGGGGAAACGCGCGATCGAAGACCATTTCGACCGATCCGTCGAGTTGGAGGAAAATCTCAAAGGCAGCGGCAAAGCGCAGCTCCTGAGCCAGATGCGGCACATCTCCACGCTCGCAAATTTCTGCTACGTCCGCCAGTCGGAGGCCCTCGGACTCGGCCATGCAGTCCTTTGCGCCCAGCGGTTAATCGGTGACGAACCCTTTGCGGTCATTCTCGGCGATGAAATCATCGATGCCCCGGTCCCCGGACTTGCACAACTTATTCATGCCTACAAGAAGCGGCACGGCGCGATCCTCGGTGTGCAGGAAGTGCCCCACCATGACGTCAACCGCTATGGGATCGTGGCGGCCCGAACCATTGCAACGGGATTACACCGAGTCGAAGGCCTCATTGAGAAACCGACACCGGCCGAGGCCCCGTCCAACCTGGCGGTCATCGGCCGTTACGTCCTGCCGCCGGAAATTTTCTCCATCCTGCGAAAAACCAAGCCCGGCAAAAATGGCGAGATCCAATTGACCGACGCGCTGCTGGAATTGGCAAAGAAGTCCCCCATGTTTGCGCTGGAGGTACAGGGGCAGCGGTATGATGCCGGGGACAAGTTGGGATTTCTTATTGCGACGGTTGAGTTCGCGCTCAAGAACCCTTCCCTGGGACCGGAGTTCAGCGATTATCTGCAGAATCGGATGCGGCCATCCGGAGCACAGCGTACGACGCGATCACGAAAAACCTAGCAAACCGGCAAGTTGATTTGTTTTATCCGATTTGTTTCGTTCATTTTGTTGGTGTCGTTCAACCAAACAAGCCAAATAAACCAAAGAAACAAAAGTAACCAGTCACACAACACTGAGACCACGCCGATGAACGACCCGATCGAACAAGACTTACAGCCGCCCCAGAACATCGAAATCCCCGACCAGCTTCCGCTGTTGCCGGTCCGAGACATCGTCGTCTTCCCCTACATGGTCCTCCCCTTGTTTGTCGGGCGGGAGATGTCTATCAAAGCGATTGAAGCCGCGTTAGCCGGCAATCGAATGATCTTCCTGTCGACGCAGAAGGCCTTGGACGTCGAGAATCCCTCACCGGAGGATATCCATACCGTCGGTACGGTCGGCATCATCATGCGCATGCTGAAACTGCCCGACGAACGCATCAAAATACTCGTACAGGGGCTCTCGAAAGCCAAGATTGCAGGCTACATTCAGACAGAGCCCTATTACTCCGTGCGCATCGACAAACTCACTGAACACAAGTCGACGAGCGCCGCCCTTGAAACCGAAGCCGCCATGCGGACGGTCAAGGAACAAATCGAGCGGATTGTGAGTCTCGGCAAGATCTTGATCCCGGACGTGATGATCGTCATTGAAAACCTCGAAGACCCCGGACGTCTTGCCGACATGGTCGCATCCAATCTTGGCCTCAAAGTCGAAGTCACCCAGGCAGTCCTGGAAGTCATCGATCCGATCAAACGCCTCAGGCGCGTCAGCGAGATCCTCGGCAAGGAGATCGAAGTCCTCTCCATGCAGCAGAAGATTCAAGCGCAAGCCAAGGGGGAGATGGACAAGACCCAACGCGAATACTTCCTGCGCGAGCAACTCAAAGCGATCCAAAAAGAGCTGGGCGAACTCGATGAACGCGCGGAAGAAATCACCGAGTTTCGCAAGCGGATCATCGAGCTGAAGATGCCGGAGAAGGTGCTGAAAGAAACTGAAAAGCAGCTCAAACGCCTTGAGAAAATGCACCCGGATACCGCCGAGTCCGCCACGGTGAGAACCTATATAGAATGGATCGTGGAATTGCCCTGGTCCAAAAAATCCACGGACAACCTCGACCTCAAAGTTGCCGCCAAAGTGCTCAACGAGGACCACTACGACCTGGAAAAAGTGAAGGAACGGATCCTTGAATATCTCGCCGTGCGGAAGCTCAAAGACAAAATGAAGGGTCCGATTCTCTGTTTCGTCGGCCCCCCCGGCGTTGGAAAAACCTCGCTCGGGAAGTCGATCGCCAGGGCCCTCGGCCGCGAGTTTGTCCGCATCAGCCTCGGCGGAGTCCGTGACGAAGCCGAGATCCGCGGGCATCGACGCACCTACGTCGGCGCGCTCCCCGGCCGCATCATTCAAGGCATGAAACAAGCCGGCACCAACAACCCGGTCTTCATGCTGGACGAAGTGGACAAGGTCGGGATGGATTTTCGCGGCGATCCCTCCGCAGCCTTGCTTGAAGTGCTCGACCCGGAACAGAACAACTCGTTCACGGACCACTACCTGGGCGTGCCCTTCGATCTGACCGGAGTGATGTTCATTGCGACGGCAAATCTGATCGACCCCATTTTGCCGGCCTTGCGCGACCGGATGGAAGTGATCGGAATCCCCGGCTATACCGAAGAAGAAAAGTTGGGCATCGCCCAGAAATACCTGATTCCCCGGCAACTCAACGAACACGGCATCACCGAGAAGCATGTCCGCATCGCCGAGCCCGCCGTGCGTCAAATCATCGCCAACTATACGCGCGAAGCCGGTGTCAGGAACCTCGAACGGGAGATCGCCAACGTCATGCGCAAGGTGGCGAAAAAAGTCGCGGAAGGCAAAGGCGTGGGATTCCCCATCGACCCCGCCAACCTGCACAAATATCTCGGCGTCCCGAAGTTCGTGCCCGAAGAAGAATTGAAAATGGACGAGATCGGCGTAGCCACAGGATTAGCCTGGACGGAATCCGGCGGCGATGTACTCTACATCGAAGCCACCGCGATGAAAGGCAAGGGACAGTTGACGCTCACCGGCCAGCTGGGCGACGTGATGAAGGAATCGGCGCAAGCCGCCTTGAGCTACGTCCGGTCGCGCGAGCGCACCCTCGGCATCAATCCCGATGTGTTCACCACACAAGACCTCCATATCCACGTGCCGGCCGGAGCGATTCCGAAGGACGGGCCGTCGGCGGGCATTACGATGGCCATCGCGATTGCCTCGACGTTGTCGCAAATCCCGGTGCGTCGAGACCTGGCCATGACAGGCGAGATCACCCTCCGTGGCCGCGTGCTCCCCATCGGAGGATTGAAGGAAAAAATTTTGGCGGCCAAACGGGCCAAACTCACGACCGTGATTCTTCCCAAACGCAACAAGAAGGATCTCGACGAAATTCCCAAACATATTTTACAAGGCATCCACCTTGTCTTTGCCGATACGATGGATGACGTGATGAAGGTGGCGCTCCGGCGGAGTTCGAAACCCACGCGTGCAACGGGCAAGCCCCCTCAGCCGCAGCCGCACTCAAAGAAACAGGCGGCGCGCGCAAAGACAGGGCGAGCCGTCCGCTCGCTGCCGATTCATGCAACCGGCATGGCAACGCTTCCCTTGCAATTTCACGAATAGGATGCTGCGCCCGTCCGCCGACTTTCTAAACGGTGACAGCTGAACTGACAACGTCCGCTCTTTGCTCGGCCTTGACCGCAACCTCAATCTGTTTCACTCGGCGATCCCACAGAAGACTTTCCTCGCCATCTCGGATATGCTGATCGGTGTTCATCGCATCACTCGCAATGGTTGCGCAGGAGTCCGCTAGCATGGCGTCCGTGTTTCGCCCGAAGACCCATCCCACGATTCACGAATTCGATCTCATTCGCACAATCCACCAACAGCACAGCCGCCGCACATCATCGGTCATTCGAGGGATTGGGGACGATGCCGCTGTTATCGCATCACAGGACGGCCAATGGGTGGTGCTGACAACCGACCTCTTAACAGAACGGGTCCACTTCGACCTCCGAACCGCCACGATGTCCGATATCGGATTCCGAGCCGCAGCCGCAAATCTCAGCGACATCGCGGCGATGGGAGCGACCCCCCAGTATCTGCTCGTATCTTTGGCCATCCCTCACACCGGCGCCAGCCACCATGTTCATCAATTGTACCGAGGGATGATGGCTGCATGCCGGCCGCACCATGTGGCACTTATTGGCGGAGACACATCAGCCTCAGACAGCGGATGGTTTCTCAGCCTGACACTAGTCGGAACGGTGCCTCCCCGCAAAGCCCTCTTTCGGAATGGCGCTCGAATCGGCGATTATCTCTATGTGACCGGCACCATCGGCGATTCATTGGCTGGCCTGAGACTCTTACGCGAACCGACACCCCGTACGAAACGCCATTCACGCACTGCCACGCTCTCGGCCAGGCACCGGCAATTTCTGATCGGGCGCCACCTGCGTCCGACCGCGCGCGTCGAAGAAGGCCGGTGGCTCAGCGCCAATCATTTCGCCACCTCTGCGATCGACCTTTCAGATGGCCTCTCCGGCGACCTCCGCCATATCTGCGAGAATAGCCATGTCGGGGTGGAGCTGAACCTTGGCGCGCTTCCATTATCCCCGGCCTGCCGCGCCTATGCAGCCGCCCGGAAACTCGACTCGGTGGATCTTGCGCTGACCGGAGGCGAGGATTACGAGTTGCTTTTTACCGTATCACCACGGCAACGACGGCGACTCGAACAGTCAACCATTGAGCAAGGATTTTCCATAACCTGCATTGGGACAATTCGCCACTATCGTTTTGGAATGCAGGCTCTGACTCCTCACGGCGCGCGTCGTCGATTGGCGATTACCAGTTACGAGCATTTCACGTAACCGGTTTTATCCATACTATCCATGGCTAAGATCCCTTCATTTCGCGCACTGTTGAAACAGGCCCTTCATCTCCAGGAGTCGCCGCAGAGAACGGCGCTGGCCTTCGCCATCGGAGTCTTCATAGGATTTTCTCCGCTTTATGGATTACACACCGTCATGGTGTTCATCTGCTCCTGGGCTCTGAGGCTCAATCTGCTCGCGCTCATGACAGGCGCCTTTCTCAATAATCCATGGACCGTGGTCCCAATCCTCGGCGCGACCTACTGGGTCGGCGCGCTCCTGCTCGGACGATCGGATAGCCCCTCCTTCGACTGGCAGGATGTAAGTTTCAGCGCGATCTACGCGCAGGTCATGCCCTACGCCGTGCCTTTTTTCCTTGGCGGATTTGTCTTGAGCATTCTCGGCTCGGTACTCGCCTATCCACTCGCCTACTTTTTCGTGGCTAAATATCGGGAATCTCATCCACTCGTTACGACGGAACCATTGCCGCCCCCTCAAGATGTACGTTAAGATGACCGGGCGCCATGTCTCAAACCAGCCATCAATCCAATGCTCCCTATGATGGGTCGGCGCTGATCGCCGACCCAATCCATCAATATGTCTCCTTCACCGTACCCTTCTCGACTGCGGACCAACAGGAACGGACGGAAAAGGACCTGATCGACTCCCCCTGGGTCCAGCGGCTACGATACATCTATCAACTCCAAAGCGCCCGATGGGTGTACCCCTCGGCAGAACATACCCGCTTCGTCCACTCGCTCGGCACCATGCATGTGGCGGGACGCTTTGCGCGGCATCTCTATCCGTTTCTCAAGAAAGCGGTCAAAGAAGTCCCATCGGCCAACTATGTTGAAGAATTTCTCCGCGTCACGGCGCTTGTGCACGACATCGGCCACGGCCCCTTCTGTCACTTCTTCGACGACAACTTCTTACATGCCTTCGGCGCCAGTCACGAAAAACTCGGACAGATCATCATCCGCGACCATCTCGGCCCCATCATCCGCAAGATCCGTCGCAGCCCTTCCGGCCCCTTTGCCAAAGGCGAGGAACTCAATCCCGATCAAATCGCGCATGTCATTCTCAAGGAAAAAACCAAAGACAATTCCCGCATTCCGCGTTGGCTCAACATGCTCCAGCCCGTTATCTCCGGCAGCTACACCGCGGACAACCTCGACTATGTCCTGCGCGACTCCTATATGTGCGGCGTAGCCGTCGGCCCGGTGGATCTCTCCAGACTCATTCACTACACCATCATCACGGACAAGGGATTTACGATCCATAAAACCGGTCTTCCAGCGCTGCAGATGTTCCTGAACACCCGCATGTATCTCTATTCCAACGTCTACTATCACCGGACTACACGCGCCATCGACATCCACCTCCGCGATATTTTCGGCGACACGATGAAGCTCCTGTTTCCCCACGATCCCCGCAAGAAGATGGACGAGTACCTGACGCTAACCGACTGGTCCCTGCTCGAACAAATACGGGGATGGAAGTCCTCGCGCCATGCCACTGAGCGACGCCTGTGGGCAGAATGGCAGCGGATTCTGGAGCGCGATGTGAAGTGGAAGATGGCCTATAGCGCCGTACTCAAGGAAAAAGGTCAGGAACGCGGCATGGACTTTCCGAGCCATGAACACTTTGAAGAACAGATCAGGAAGGAATTACCTGCGCGGTTCCAAAAATTGGAGTTCCGTGTCGACATGGCGCCGCTCGATCCACGCCCAGACCCGAAAGACCGGCGCGGCAGCCCCCTCTACGTGTATGACCCCGGCACCAAAGGCGTCTCGACCGACCCATTAGAAGAATTTCTCGACCTGCTGCCTACCCGTTTAGTCCAATTCCGCGTCTATACCCTCGACCACGCGCACGACGAAGCCCTCTCGCGCGCCACCGCCACAGTACTTAACAAAACCCCGTCGAGCATCGAGTCGAACTAGTAGCCCGGTCTGTCTGGTTTTTGATCGAACGAAACTAACCACACAAACAAAACAAACCGAATCAACACGCCTTCTCACTGCTTGCTAGATTTTGCTGACAGCCTGCGGCGTTGCTGCAATACTGCTGATACCGCCTCAATAGCGCGGCACCATCTGCATGGAGGATGATCATGCGGAAACTTGTCAGACTGCTAATCTTTGGAATCTGCATCGTATTCAGCAGCACCGCCAAGGCACAGATGCCGCTTAACGGACAGAACCAAGCTGAAATTCTCCAGCTCCTTAATGAGCTGCCACCCGAGACCATGAAGAAGGTTGAGGCCTTGAGCAAGATCCTTCAACAGGACTTGAAAGAAGGCAAACTGACCGAAACCCAACTGCGTGAGGATTTGAAATCGGGGAATCTGGAACAGAGGCTACGCGGTCTCAATCCTGAAGCTGGACCACTACTCGATGACATCACCGACTCGATGAAGAACCACCCCAACGCCGACAGCCTGCCGGATCTGCTGAATGGAATGGCGGGGGGCGGCAGATAGGAAGATGGCCGGCGGTGCCGGAAGCTTCGCTTTTGTACCTCTCGGAACAGCCTTTCCAGGCTCGGCTGAGCGGAACCGCTCCGGAATTCCTTCAGCTGCGATCTGACGATCATAGGGCTTCAGTCAGTTCCAGCTTTCCTTCTCGGCCAAGCCACGGTGGAGCCCCGCTCCCTCGGCAACGTTCGCTCAGCCAACCGGCACAGCCCTCAATAAATATGAAGGGAGCGTGAATTTATCAACGCGAGAACTGATGCTCAAATCTTCATGCAGTTTGCCAGGCGAGACGGGGCGCGAGACATCTTGGTGGGATCAGAGAATCAATCCTTACACTGCCATTCCCTTCATCTACTCCGAACTTTCGAATCAAGCAACGACCGCTGAGAGCGCCCTCAAGCAGATACTTGTAGTGATCGACGTTTCCACAGCAGAGCTTTTACCTCCTCCAGCATCTGACGATGGTCCGAAGAGGGGGAATAGGGCTCATGTTGATCGGACGGAAAGCGACGCTCAAATTGTTCGATGAGTTGACGCACCTCTTCTTCCTCACGGCCAACTCGCACCAACACTGATAGCAGTCGTAAATACGCTGGAACAACTAATGGGAAATGTCGCGGGTCCTTCGCCTGGTTAGTCACACACCGATACCCTTCGATGGCAATGCCCGCGTTGTGCTGTTCCTCACAGAGAGCTGCAAGCATATTGACGCTGATCCGATCCGTATCGGCACTCAGGCTCCTCTGCCATTGTCCCCTCACCAACGTCCGCAATTCCTCCGGTGATAGGCGGACAATAGTCTTCTTTGATACCTTCTCAATCCGAGCGACAACCTCACGCGCTTCCAGCCAGCCACCGTAGAGCCCAATCAAACAAGCCTGGCAATGAACCTTGCCGTTGCATGCTCCATCTAACGGATTAAAGTTTTTCTTTTCCACCCGGGATGACAAGAATACACGGCCATGAGCATTGGCGCAGATTTCGCAGACCGGACCCTCACCGACCGTCACATAGATGTACATCCGGACCACAGACCGATCAAAGAGATCAACTGCCAGAATGCGGCCGGCTCGAACCTGCATGTAGTGAAAGAGCCATAGCCCCAACAAACCCAGGACGGCCATCAGATAGATGGTGACATTCGACATTAGGAACCCATCGCCCATTTACCCTCCATGCATATGAATCGCTTGATTCAGCCTACCACTCGCGCAGAGCCCCTCGAAGAAAAATCCATTTTCCATGGGACAGACTATTTTTCGTGTGAATAGAGTTTCATTCTGTACGGGAGGTGTGTAAGCACTCAGAGCACATGTTGCTGGAAGGAGCAAGACTCCGGTGAGATGCAGCGGGGAAGGAAGGCGGAATTTGAATGAGGCGCCATGGTCGAAGACCGTGGCCGAAGAAATTCCAGAATGATTCCGCTCCGCCGCGTCTGGAAGGTGCACTCTGAATGTTGCAGGAGCGGCTGAGCCCTGGTACACCTGTCTTCGGGCCATTCTTTGATTGGAACAGCCTACGGAGTCGGTGCGGCTTCTGGAGTAGGAATCGTCGCAGTCGTAGTAGGCTTGACACCGTTCTTGAACGGTAGATCGAGCAGCGAATAGGGATTCACACGGGCGCCATTGAGTTTGACGCCCCAATGCAGATGCGGGCCGGTGGCTCGGCCGGTCGCTCCAACCTTGCCGATGATTTGCCCCGCTGTGACCAAGTCTCCGTCTTTGACCAGAATCTCCGAGAGGTGGAAATACATCGTATAAAACCCAAGACCATGATCGACGAAGACGCCCTTGCCGGAGAAAATATGATCCACAGTGATGCGGACAATCCCATCGTTTGTGGCTGCGACATCGGCCCCCAGCGGCGCGCCTATATCCTCTCCATTATGCGGATTACGCGGCTTGCCGTTCATGATCCGCACGCTGCCGAAAATGCCGGTGCGCTTGCCGTTCACCGGTTCCACGAAGTTACTGTGCCATAACTTTAGGCGTGAGTTCTCCGCGAGCGCTTGCTTGACTTGGTCCTGCTCGGCTTTCCAACGCGCTGCGCCCTTCTCGTCGAGATCGACCTTTTCTTTTGGCAACGTCAGATGCTCGACATGAAAGTTCTCTTTCGCTACCAGAACATTGAAGCTCAACTGTTTCGCTTGTTCGTCCTGCTTCACTTCGACGGCAAGTTCATAGGTCCCCGGTTCATCCTGCATGTCGATCCCGAGCAGCCCGACATAGCCGGCCGGCTCCCCAGGCCTGAATTCTCGGAAAAATGGAATCGTCCGCTTCAGAAACGTCCCCTTCACTTCTGTCGCCTGTTCTTCACCCTTCACTTTGATCACCAGCACCTGTCCCTGCTTGCCGCTGTATTGCCCATCGAAGCCCTTTGGGGCTGGAGCCGTATTGGAAAATAACTCAACGGGAAAAATGCTGGATAGCAGCACGACGGCCATAATCAGCGTTCTGTCTAGCCGTGAGATCCGCGCATGCGCTTGCTTGAATGCCATGATCATCGGTAGAACCGTAACCCCCCCACCTGCGAGAGCAGCTCATCCACTCGCCGGTTCACGGCGCTGAAGGGGTCCATACAGAGAATCGTCTCTTCCCAATAGCCATTGAGTTTCAGATAAGTCCAGTCTACTGTATAGGACCGATTCTTCGCGCGGGCAAACCGGATGAAATCGCCGCGCACCTTCGCTCTCGTGGTCTGTGGCGGAGTCGACATGGCCCGTTGCACGGCTTCCTCTTCCACCACCCGTTCGATCAGCCCACGAGACTCCATAAGATAGTACAACCCGCGTGTTCGTTTGACGTCATGAAATTGGAGATCGAGCAGAAACACTCGTGGATCGTCCCAACCACATCCCTTCTTGTCGATATAGGATTGGATCAGGTGGCGCTTGGTCACCCAATCGATCTCGCGCACAAGCTGCATTGGGTCCTCTTCCAGCTTATCCAACACCATGGCCCATCGTTGCCACACATCGTCGAGGATCGGATCGTGCTCCTGTTGAGCCAGATACGTCTGCGCTCGGTCCAGATAGACCCGCTGCACTTCGACCGCCGTCATCTGACGGCCATCGTCCATCTTGATCTTGCGTTTCAAGGTGGGATCGCGCGACACCTCCCGAATGGCTTTGACTGGATCCTCGAACTCCATCCCTTGAACCGCATACCCTTCCTCGATCATGGACAGCACCAACGTCGCTGTGCCGACCTTCAAGTAGGTCACGAATTCCGACATATTGGAATCGCCGACGATGATATGGAGTCGCCGGTAGCGTTCTGCATCGGAATGCGGTTCGTCTCTGGTATTGATGATGCTGCGCGAAGACGTGGTGGAAGAGGATGTCTTCTCGTGAATGTGTTGCGCGCGCTGAGAAATGAAGTACTGCGGCTTGCCCGATACCTTTAGAACCTTTCCCGCTCCGCTATAGATCTGCCTGGTGACAAAGAAGGGAATAAGTTGCTCCGTGACTTTCCAAAAGTCGACGTCGCGGCGCATAAGGAAGTTTTCATGGCACCCGTAGGTATTGCCGAGCGAGTCTGTATTGTTCTTGAAAATATAGATTTCCCCAGATAGACCTTCTTCCCGCAATCGCTCTTCCGCCGCCGGCAGACAGGCTTCGAGCAGTCGCTCTCCCGCCTTATCGTGGATGACGAGATCGAGAATATTGTCGCACTCGGGGGTGGAATACTCAGGATGGCACCCGGTGTCTTGATAAAATCGGGCGCCATTCACCAGAAAGGCGTTGGACGGCCAGCTGTTCGGGATAAGACCTTCAAAAATATACCCCAGCACCTTCTCCATCGGCAGATAGACCCGTCCGTTCGGAGAAAAAATGAGACCATACTCATTCTCCAAACCGAAGATGCGACGTCTCAGGGGACTGGGTTGTAGCATACTGGTACGAGCAGAATACCAGCCGGCCCCGCCTTCTTCAACAGAAGGACACGATCCGCCAGTGAAGAGAAACTAGCCAGCTGTAAAAAGTATTGTCGCATAATAGAAATATATGGGTCCGGCGACTGGGTGATGGAAGAAGATGAGGAAGGATGCTCAAAAAGGCTGTCCAGCAAGGCCGCAGCCGATGGAAGCACCGGAGGCGTAGCCTCTGGGCTACGTTGAGGATGCTTTCGAGGCGAGAACGCTGCTGGCAGCCTTTTTCAGCATCCTGCTATGCGGAGAGAAGCTGTTTGGTGTCGGCTGGCGCCAGCCGACGGAACTTTCTGCCGTCGCGGGCGCGATCCAGGACCGCCACCTCTAAACTCTCCAGCGAAAGTTTCTGATTCCCGATCTGTTCGAGCGCGGAGAGACAAAGGGTGAGCGCAGCCCGAAGCTCCGGTGGCTGCGTGAGTCCTTTCTCCTTGAGCAGAGCCTGCACGGCCTCGGACTTGCCTCCGATGACCGCAAAAGTCCGTTCGTCGATGATGCTGCCGTCGAAGGAAATTCGATACATCTCGTTGGGCTGGCCGTTGTGCCCGACCTGCACTACCAGGATTTCCACCTCCAACGGTTTCAGCTCCTGGCTGAAAATGGTGCCGAGGCTTTGAGAATACCCGTTCGCAAGTGAGCGGGCCGTGACATCTTCCCGGCTATACATGAATCCTTTGAGATCCGCGTGCCTGATGCCGGCCTTCCTGAGATTTTCAAACTCGCTGTACTTGCCGGCTCCCGCGAAGGCGATGCTGTCGTAGATCTCAGAGATTTTATACAGCGACGCGCTGGGGTTCTCTGCGACAAGCAATACCCCATTCACATATTCGATTGCGATAATGGAGCGGCCTTTGGCGATGCCTTTCTTGGCATACTCCGCCTTGTCCTGCATCATCTGCTCGGGCGAGACGTAATAAGGCATCGGCATGTTTAGTTCTCCTTGGAGCGGCGAGTGGCAATCACTCCGTCATAGATGCCACGGATCTGCTGGTCGGAAACATCGGTGATACCAGCCGCATTGACAATCTTCGCGGTGGGGTAAATGCCCCGCACGAGATCCGGCCCCCCGGTACCGACGTCATCGTCTGCTGCATTATAGAGCGCCAGCAGAGCCAACTTGAGCGCGTCCTGTTCAGCTAATCCTTTGAGGAAATGCTCCCGCATCGTATTGCGCGCGTCTTTCCCCCCCGACCCGATGGCGTGGTAATCCGACTCTTCGTACCGGCCGCCGGCGAGGTCGTACTTGAAAATGCGGCCTTCTGTACGTTTCAAATCGTAGCCGACATAGAGAGGCATGACGACCAGACCTTGAAACACCATCGGCAGATTGGCCTTGACCATCTGTCCGAGCTTGTTGGCCTTCCCCTCACAAGACAGCTGCACCCCCTCTAATTTTTCGTAATGCTCCAGTTCGACTTGGAACAGCTTGGCCATTTCGATGCAGGGGCCGGCGGCGCCGGCAATCGCCATCGCAGAATACTCGTCGATCTTGAACACTTTCTCGATCCGGCGCTCGGCGATTTGAAAACCTTCCGTCGCTCGACGATCTCCGGCGATCACCACACCCTGTTGATATTTGATCGCCAACACGGTGGTGGCATGAGGCAGATTCATCGAGCCGGCTCCGCGCATCGGCTCAATCGAGGCCTGAGCCTGCACGAATCCGCTGCGTCCGGCCGGAGTCAGCGTCGGATGGTGCTCGGTCAAAAAGTCGAAGAAGCTCGGGTCGTTATGGTTGGGAAGAAATGGCAATTTCATAATGTCAATTATCAATCGCGAGGAGGGGGTTGTTGTCAGGCCTTCAGTTTCTCCAGCAACGCGTCGACGGTCTCGACCTGATCGAGAAGGTCGCTCGTCAGCGAGGCCGTGCCTCGAAGCGGATCCATCAAGGGCACTCGTTTCACCTGGTTGTTACCGACATCGAAGAGGACCGATGTCCAGCTGACCCCATAGAGCGACTTGGCAAACTTGCTGACACATCGTCCACGGAAATAGGCGCGTGTCCCTGGAGGCGGAGTGAACTCCGCTCGCGCGATCTCCACATCCTGCACGATTCGCTCGATCAGGTGGCTGCGTTCGAGCGTAAAGTAGAGGCCCTTGTCCGGGCGAACGTCGTGATACTGCAGGTCCATCAGCCGTACACGAGGGTCGTCCCACCCACAGCCCTTGCGCTCCATATACGATTCCATCATCTGACGCTTCGCCACCCAATCCAACTCACGCACCAAGAGACGCGGATCTTGCTCTAACCGGTCCAGTACGTCTTCCCAGCGGACGAGAATATCCTTCGTGACTTGGGAGAGATCTCGGCAGGCATAATACCCCATCGCGGCCTTGAGATAGGCTCGTTGAATCGCCACTGCCGTCGTCGAGCGGCCGCCCGTCAGTTTGAGCGTTTCCTTCATGCCCAGATCGCGCGACACCTGCTTGATGCTTCGGACCGGATCGTCCAACTCGAACTGCGGAAGATCTGCGCCGGCATCGAGCAGATCCAGGACAATCGACAGCGTGCCGACCTTGAGATAGGTCGACAGTTCCGCCATGTTGGCATCGCCGACAATCACATGCAGCCGCCGATACTTGCCGGACTCCGCATGCGGTTCATCGCGTGAATTGACGATGGGACGCCGGACCATCGTATTGAGGTCGACGAGGCACTCAAAGAAATCCGCGCGCTGCGAGATCTGATACTCCGTCGGGCTGGTTTGATTCTCTGCGCCGACCTTGCCTGCCCCCGCAAAAATTGACCTGGTCACAAAGAACGGCGCCAAGACCTTCACGATACGCTCAAAGGGAACCGTGCGAGACATGAGGTAGCTTTCGTGATACCCGTAGCTGTTCCCCTTGCCGTCGGAGTTGTTCTTATACAGCACGCAATGATCTCGTCCGGTGGCGCGCGCCATCTGTTCGAGACACTGGGCAAGGATTCGCTCACCGGCCCGTTCGAAGGCCACAATTTCTCGCGGGTTGGTGCACTCGGGTGTGGAATATTCCGGATGGGCGCCGTCGACGTAGAGACGTCCTCCGTTAGCCAGTGCTTTATTCAACTGCCGATTGTATTCGGGGTTGGGCCTCTCCCGCTCTCCTTCGACCTCGAACCCGCGCGCATCGAGCAGCGGATTCTCATTTTCATAGTCCCAGATGGCCAGAGGAGCCGGCAAGCCCGGATAGTGCCCGATGACGGCGATGGAATTGGACACGGGATCTGCGGCGGCAGGATCTCGTGACGCGATGCCAAACTCTGTTTCTGTTCCCAGGACGCGAGGAATTGTCGGCGAGGTAGGTTCCTGCATAGGTGTGACGTCTTAGAGATAATGTCCGGTTGTGACGGTTTCGATCTGACGCGACTCTCCCGGGCCTCCACTGATCGTCCGAAGATGCACGATCTTCTCGCCTTTCTTCCCTGAGATCTTCGCCCAGTCGTCAGGATTGGTCGTATTCGGCAGGTCTTCGTGCTCCTTAAATTCCTCCCGAATGGCGCGGATCAAGTCCTCGGAGCGAAGGCCATGGCCTTCCTTCGCGATCGCCCGTTTGACGGCGAACTTCTTCGCGCGCGACACGATGCCTTCGATCAGCGCTCCACTCGCGAAGTCTTTGAAGTAGAGCACTTCTTTTTCGCCATTCGCGTAGGTGACCTCGATAAACTTATTCTCCTCCGAAGAGGCATACATCGCTTCAACCGTCAGATCGGTCATCTGTTCGACCAAGGCCTTGGCGTCTCCGCTATGGCGCTTTAAATCTTCCTCGGAAAACGGCAGGTCGACACTCAGATACTTCGAGAAAATATCCTTAGCCGCCACGGCATCGGGACGGCCGACCTTGACCTTCACATCCAGCCGTCCGGCGCGAAGGACAGCCGGATCGATGAGATCCTGTCGATTGCTGGCTCCAATGACGATCACATTGCGGAGCCGCTCCATGCCGTCGATTTCCGACAGAAACTGCGGGACGATCGTCGATTCGATATCGGAAGAAATTCCGGTGCCTCGCGTTCTGAAGAGGGCATCCATTTCATCGAAGAACACGATGACAGGATTGCCGTCTTCCGCCCGTTCTTTCGCTTTCTTGAAGACTTCGCGGACTTGGCGCTCGGACTCACCGACATACTTATTGAGCAACTCCGGGCCTTTCACGTGCAAGAAGTAACTCCGCACTTCTTTGCCAGTGAGATGCCCGAGCTTCTTGGCGATCGAATTCGCAACGGCTTTGGCGATCAAGGTTTTTCCGCAGCCCGGCGGTCCATAGAGCAAGACCCCCTTGGGCGCGCTCAGCTTATACTCTGAAAACAGGGCCGGATGAAGAAACGGCAATTCCACCGCATCGCGGACCTGCTCCAACTCATGCTGCAACCCGCCGATGTGCGCATAGTCGACATCGGGCACTTCTTCCAATACCAACTCTTCCGCCTCGGACCTCGGCAGCTTTTCGACGACGTAGCCGGAACGCGGGTCATAGAGCAGATGGTCGCCGACGCTCAATCGTTCGGCCAACAACGGATCGCCGAGCTCTGCGACCTTTTCTTCATCGAAATGCAACGTGACCAGAGCGCGATTGCCTTCCAGTACGTCTTTCAACCGCACAACTTCACCCTGGATATCGAAGCCCTTGACCTCAATGACGTTCAATGCTTCGTTCAGGACAACTTCCTGCCCTTTACGCATCGCCTTTCTATTGATCGACGGGTGCATACTGACTTTCATTTTCCGCCCGGAAACATAGACATTTCCGGTCCCATCCTCATTGAGGCTGGAAAAGATGGCGTAGGCCGACGGGGGCGCTGTCAGTTTTTCCACTTCGGCACGCAAGGCTTCGATCTGCGATTTCGCTTCCTGAAGCGTGGAGACGAGCTTTTCGTTCTGTTTGGTGGCTTGGTCGAGCTGGTAGCGGGATTGGTACAGCCGACGGATTTCTTCTTCCATCGACTGAATCTGTACTCGAAGCTTCTCAACCTCGCGAATATGTTCGTCGTTGCGTTGTGCCACGTCCGTTTCTCCCTCAGTCAACCGCTTCGTGATCTGCGTGACGGAATCTCGGAGAGACCGGAACCGACTCGGACTTTCTTTCTTGCCGTCCATGGAGCTACTCGAAGACGCGAAACACCTTGCTGAGTCGAGAAGTCCTTGTCTGCGCGGATTCTATCATCCGTTCCCAGGGTGGTCAACCAGACAGCGTCATCCTACGCATGACGGTCGCGCGCAACGCACATCACGGCACGAGCGTCGCAGCATCGAGCAGCTCGCGAGTCGCCGACTCCACATCGTCTGCGCCGAGAATCGCCGTGATGACCGCCACACCGAATGCCCCGGCGCGCCGCATCTCACGCGCGCGCTCCGCTGTCACTCCGCCGATTCCGACAATCGGGATGCGGACCAGTCTACAGGCTTTCTCAAGAGTCTGAATGCCGAGCGGAGGACCGAACATCTGTTTTGACGGCGTCTCATAGATCGGACCAAGCACGATGTAGTTTGCCCCCTGCGACTCCGCTTGTACCGCCTCCTCTACCGAATGCACGGAAATACCCATGAGGCGCTGCGGCCCCAGCAATCGCCGCGCGACTGATGGAGGCAGACTGTTGCTGCGCAGATGAACGCCGACTCCTTCCAGCGCCAATGCGACATCGATCCGATCATTGATGAGAAGTTGTGAATTGCACGAACCAGTGACAACCCGCACCTCACGTGCAAGCGCCACTAGTTCTCTGGCAGAGAGATCGCGTTCGCGAAGTTGGATCGTCGATATCCCGGCTGCGAGCACCCGCTGCAGAAGGGAGACTAACGGACGCCCTTTAGTCTGATGACGATCCGTAACGACAAGAAGACGGCTGGAGAGTGTCAACATTAGGGAAGCATTGGATCAGGAGTGCAGAGCAGGATGCTCAAAACGATCGTCCAGCAAGGCCGCAGGCGAACCACTAATGATGATCCCTCCAAGCTTGCTCGTATACTCAAAGGATGGCTCGGATGAGTCTCCTACTGCGCGCGTCCAACGAGGGCCTTCTGCCCTTCGACAGGCTCAGGGTCCCGAGCTGAGTCGAGGGAAGGCCGCGCGTTGCGCGAGCACAGGAGACTCACCGGGCCATCTCTCTCCTGCTGGCGGGCGTTTTCAGCATCCTGCTAAAGCATCCCTTCGATGGGGCTACTCGCGGTCGCATACAGTTTTCGCGGGATACGTCCGGCCTTGTATGCAAGCCGCCCTGCCTGCACCGCATATTTCATCGCCTCGGCCATAGCGATGGGATCTTGAGCGCCGGCAATGGCCGTGTTCATCAACACTGCATCCGCTCCCAATTCCATCGCCAAGGCAGCATCGGACGCAGTCCCGACGCCGGCATCGACGACGATCGGCACCTTGATCATTTCCATAATGATTTTTAAATTATAGGGATTGCGGATGCCGAGTCCCGATCCAATCGGCGCCGCCAAGGGCATGACGGCGGGGCACCCGATGTCCACGAGCTTCTGAGCCACAATCGGATCGTCATTCGTATAGGGCAGGACGATAAAGCCTTCTTTGACAAGAATCCTTGCCGCTTCAAGTAATCCGACCGTATCGGGAAAGAGCGTCCTCTCATCGCCGAGTACTTCCAGCTTAATCAAATCCGACACGCCGGCGGCTCTGGCCAAGCGGGCATAGCGCACAGCGTCTTCCACGTTGTAACAGCCGGCCGTGTTGGGAAGGATGGTGTATTTCTTCGGGTCGAGATAATCGAGCAAATTTTCTTTGGACCGATCGGTGATGTTGACGCGCCGCACCGCCACCGTCACCACATCGGCACCCGATGCCTCAATGGCCTTCTTGGTTTCGGCAAAATCCTTATACTTCCCTGTCCCCACAAACAGCCGAGACGAAAACTCACGACCGGCAATGATCAACCGATCATTCTGCATGGACGACACCCCTTCCTCTACCGTGAACATTCGCCGGCGCACCGCCGCCGATAAAACTCAAAATTTCCACTCGATCTCCCTGTTTCAAACCCCGCTGGTCAAACTCCTTGCGATCGAGGATTTCCAAATTCAGCTCCACCGCCACACGTTCGGTCTTGATGGCGAGTTCACGCAGCAAGTCCCCCACCGTCGCACCAGCCTGACAGCCCCGCTGCTCGCCGTTCACCTGAATCTGAATTGCCTCCGCCATCGTCACTTATCCTAGGGGAGCAGAATTCCCAAAGTCAATGAAGCTGGGCCTGCGTGCCCCTTGCCCCCATCCCCCTGATCACGTCAAAATATGGTTGCCACAACTTATGATAACCAGCCCGCAACATAATCAACAAGTCGCCGCCATCTTTCGTTCGATTGCTGAACGATTAGCCACCCAACGGGCGAACCCCTATCGAATCAGAGCCTATCGAAAGGCAGCGGATACTATCGAAGCCTTGGAGGAAGACATTGCAGATGTCGCCTCACGGCAGGCGTTGGAAGATCTTGATGGGATCGGACGGGATCTGGCGGAGAAAATTGAAGAGTTTCTTAGAACTGGAACGATCCAGGCCTATGAAGCCTTGAGAACCCCTCTCCCGGAGGCCGTGAAGACCTGGACTCAGCTCCCGGGACTGTCCGAATCGCTCGTGGCATACCTCTATACCCGCCTGGGCATTACCACATTGTCCGATCTGGAGCAGTTGGTGAGATCGCACCTACTACGCACAGTACCGGGATTCTCAGGGTCGGAAGAGCGGCTGCTGGAGGCGATCGCCGCCGCCTCACAACAACAGCCACCTTCTATTACGAAGCGCGGGGAAGCTCCTTGAAGATCTTCCAAGTTTTCAGCATCTCAACCGCTTTTTGAAGCTGCACATCCTGTTCAAGCGAGGGATCGTTCGAGGCATCGGTGGCAGAAGGCTGCGCCGAGGCGCCGTCTTTCGGAATACCCTCTTCATGTCCCTTGCCATTCAAAGCCGGTTGATCTTTCCCCGGCACGGCGGGCTTGGCCTGCTTCGGCTCCCCTTCCTTTTCTCCCGGCTTTGTCTCACCGGCCTTGGCAACCGTGACCGGTGGTTGCGCCTTCACCACAATATCAGGGGTAATACCGGTCGATTGGATTGAGCGCCCTTTCGGGGTGTAATACTTCGCTGTCGTGAGGCGGAGCCCGGACCCGTCCCCCAGCGGAAGAATCGTTTGCACCGATCCTTTGCCGAACGAGGTCGTACCGACGATCACGGCCCGGCCGTAGTCTTGCAAGGCGCCGGCCACGATTTCCGACGCGCTGGCCGATCCTTCATTGATTAGAATAATCATAGGCGAGTCGTCCATCTGATCTTTCCCCTTCGCGATCCACTCGTCCTTTTTGCTTTCACGTCCTTTCGTGTAGACGATGAGCTTGCCGCCGGGGAGAAACTGCTCGGAAACCTCAACGGACGCGGTCAGCAGTCCGCCGGGATTGTTGCGTAGGTCGAGGATCGTCGACTGAAGCTTCTGCTCTTTGAACTGTTTGAGCACTTTGCTCAAATCCCGCCCTGTCGATTCCTGGAATTGCGTCAGCCGAACATAGCCGATATTGTCCAATACCTTCGACTTGACGCTCTCGATTTTAATCGTATCGCGGACCAGCGTAAACTGGAGCGGCTCGGGAGTCCCTTCCCGCTGAATCGTCAAATTAACCTTTGAGCCTTTGGGGCCACGCATCTTCTGAACCGCATCCATCAACGTGAGGTCTTTGGTCGTCTCGTCGTTCACCTTGGTAATAAAGTCCCCTGCCTTGACCCCGGCTCGATAGGCCGGCGTGCCCTCGATAGGCGCGATCACCGCCAGCCGGTTTTCCTTCACACCGATCTGGATACCCACACCCCCAAACTCGCCTTTCGTTTCAACCTGCATCTCCTTATACATCTCCGGCGTCATATAGGCGGAATGTGGATCGAGGGTTGAGAGCATTCCACGAATGGCCCCCTGGACGAGGTCCTTCACCTTCGTTTCGTCGACGTAACTCTTCTGAACTTGGGTCAACACCTCGGAGAACGTCTTCAACTCTTCGTACGTCTCCGTCGCATGTCCGGTCCGCTCCCACCCCTTGCCGAGCAGCACGCCCAAGACCAGCGCGACCATCACCATCGGGGCCAATACCCAGAATCGTCGTTGCGGATTCTGTTCCATATATAACGTCCTTTCCTCTTCCCGTTCCCTGTCAGAATGCTGAAAAAGTCTCTCTTCTCACCCGCCCAACCCGGCGCGCCGGGACGCGCCTCTCACCAGGCGACGTTCTCGCATCACTCAGAAGTTCAACGTACCGAAGCGTACGCCTCGCCTCTTCGCTCACTGCGGCCTTGTTGGTCGGCCTTTTTGAGCATCCTGAGCTTTTGTGGCATCAGCACACCCCGTGAGATATCAGCGCTGTTGTATATAAAAATCAAGTTGTCCTGCAATCTGCTACCGCTTCGCCAACCATTGGAGAGGATCAAGCGGCTCTGCCCCCTGGCGTAACTCAAAGTATAAAGTATTTTCACCCGTCATGCCTGTATCGCCTGTTTCACCGATCGCTTGTCCAGCTCCCACCTGCGCTCCCACAGCCGTCAGTATTTTCGAGGCATGGGCATACAGTGAAAAGAAGCCATTCGCATGATCCAAGATTATAACGAGTCCGTACCCTTTCAACCAGTCTGCATAGACAACGGACCCCGGCATCACAGCGTGAATGGCACTCCCCTCGATCGTCTTGATTTCGATGCCTCTGCGCTGCACATAGGTGTTGAAGGTCGGATGTTTCTGGCGGCCGAAGAAGGACACGATGCTCCCATCGGCCGGCCAAGGCAGCGCGCCTTTCACCCCACGAGGGGCAAGCGCCCCGGTCGGAGGTCGAGCTATGGCTGTGCGACGGCGCTGTTCCAATTCGCGCAAGAGGCTGTCGATGCGCGACGCAGATCGTTCTAACTCTTGAAGGGCATGTTCATAGGACTCTTTTTCATAGGTGATCTTGGTGAGATAGACCTTTTTTTCTTTCTTGACCGATTTCATCTCAGCCAACTGCTTCTCGGTGCTTTGCTTGTACGACAACATTCCGATGCGCGCTTCTTCCCGTTGCCGCTCTGCCTGTTCCATACGAGTCACATCGGCTCGGAACCTGCCCATGAGGGCATAATCCCGCTCAGATACGGCCGAGAGATATTGGAGTCGGCGCTGAAAGTCACCGTATGAGTCCGAGGCCAGCAACGTTTTCCAATGTCCAAAACGGCCCTCCATGTACTGCACTCGCAGCCGCGCCAGAATGGCATCCTGACGTTCTCGCACACTCACTCGCAAACCGGAGAGTTGTGCATTGATCTCCTCAATTTCCTGGTCTTTCTTCCGCAACTTTCGGCTGATCTCCTGATGCGCCTGCCGGTAATGCACCATGCGTTCGTCGAGGGTCTGAATCCCCTGCAAGAGTGACTCTCGCTTTTTCCCTGCGACATCGGCCTGTTTACGCGTCTCTTCGATCAAATCTTTAAGCTGGCCGAGGGCCTTGCGTTCTTTCTCGATCTTGTCCGTAATCGAATCGCCCGCCCCCGCCGGCCAGGAAAGACCCAGGAGCCCCCAGAGCGCGAGTCCGACCCTGAGCCCCACCCAAGACCTCATGCTTTGGCCTCGCCGAAACGCCGTATCGACACGAAGCTGCCTGCGAACCCAAGCCCCATTCCCACCGCAATCAAGGCAAGGCAGATCGACGGGGGGAAGAATGCCATGAGGTTGTCGAGCCCTGCAAATCGTCCCGTCGCCCGCATTTGCTGCCGAAACAGTTCGTACATGAACTTGAGCATGACCAGCGAGAGGGCACTGCCCAAGGCGCCAAGCACAGCCCCCTCTAACAAATAGGGGATACGGATAAAACTGGTGGTGGCCCCGATGAGACGCAAAATAGCAATCTCGTCCCGCCGCGCGAACAGTGTGAGGCGAATCGTATTGGCGATGATGGTCACGGCTGCCGCCGAGAGAATGACCCCGACGCCGATGGCGACTAATTCAATCGATCGAATCACTGTCGCAAGGGCGTCGATCCAATCCTGATTATAGTCAACCTTGGAGACGCCGGCGACCTGCCTGACTCGTTCTGCCCATCGACTGATCGCATCCGGCGAACGGAACAACGGACTGAGCGCCACGACGAAGGAGGCCGGGAGAGGATTCTGGCCCAGCCCATCGAGCAAATGGGACTCCGAAGGGAATTGCGCTTTGAACTCTCCAAGCGCCTGCTCTTTCGAGATAAACAGGAGTGAGGCCACGGCACGATCTCCCCGCAGCTGCTGTTCCACCTCAGCCACCGAGCCAGCGTCGAGCCGCTCGTCGAGATACACCATGATCTTGACATCGTCCTGGAGCCATCCTGCCGCCGCCCGCAGATTGACGTAGAGCAGCAAGAAGACGCCGACACAGGCCAAGGTAAACGCCGTGGTCAAGATGGCGACCATCGTCGTCGTCCGGTTGGTCCGCATATTGACCCAAGACTCTCTGAGAAGGTACGAGAGCGTCCTCACTCCATCACCCGCCGTTCCGGCAACAACCGGCCCTGTGACAAGCTGAGCACCCGCCGATTCACCTGTCCCATGACCAGCGGATCGTGCGTCGCCACCACGACTGTGGTGCCGCGCGCGTTGATCAGTTTAAACAGCTCGATGATTTCGGACGTCAGAGCCGGATCTAAATTTCCGGTCGGTTCATCCGCCAGCAAGACGACCGGGCCATTGACGATCGCGCGCGCAATGCAGACCCGCTGCTGTTCTCCTGTCGAGAGCCCCGCAGGAAGCTGATCTCGCTTGTGCTCGACGCCGACCGCCCGTAGCGCTTCCGTGACTTTCCGGCGAATGTCGGCAGACGAAATTCCCTGCACCAGCAAGGGCAGCGACACATTATCGAAGACGGACTTCTTCGGCAACAGCCGAAAGTCCTGAAACACCGTTCCCACCTTCCGGCGCAGATACGGAATTTCGGACGGCTTGAGTGTCGTCACATTTTTCTGGTGGACAAAGATCTGTCCCTCATCGGGTCGGTCAGCCCCGATGAGCATCCGCAACAGCGTCGACTTGCCTGCTCCGCTGGGCCCCATGAGGAGGACAAATTCTCCCTTGTCAATCTCGAAGCTGACATCCGAAAGCGCCGACCGCTGATCGTACTGTTTTGAAACGTGGATCAATTGAATCATCTTAGGAGCCTGTTCGAGTAATACCATTCTACTGCGGCGAACGATCTGCCGACTTCTGCATCGTTCTCGGTCCGAAAAAATCCTCAACGTATTCCAGCGAATATGCCTCCGGCTTTTTCGAACCCGCGCCGCTCATCTGCCCGCACCTCCTTCGCCTCGCCACGAAGGATTATTCGAACAGGCCCCTAGCCCTACCAACGAAGATCGTCTCCGGAGACTTCGAAAGCGTTCTGGATATGCTCGATCTGCGGAACAGCGGCATCCGTGCCTTGCAGCAAGACGACATCGAATCTGCAGAGCCGATCTTTGACGAGGTGACGGGCCAAATATTGAGCCGCTAACTGAATCAACTTTTGCTGCTTTCGTTGATGAACGGCTTGGATCGCTCCGCCGAAGGCGTCGGTTCGACGCGCCTTCACCTCGACAAACACCAGTACTCGGCCGTCTTCAGCCACAAGGTCCAGCTCCCCGACCGGCGAACGAAGATTGCGTGCCACGATTCGATACCCCTTGTGCCGCAAATACTCCTCTGCCGCCGATTCCCCCGCTTGACCGAATAACTTCCGGGGGTCAAGCATGGTCACTCGTTCATCCGTGATGACTCACCGAGACCGGCACGAGAGAAGGGCAGGCGACCTCTGTTTCCGTCCAAGAGCTGTGCGACTGGAGCGAACGTGCGCCGATGAATCGCACAGGGACCATGTTGAGCGAGCCGCCGTAAATGCTCTTCCGTCCCATACCCTTTATGGGAGAGAAAATTATAGTCGGGATAGGTCTGATGGTACAGCTCCATCATGCGATCGCGCGTGACTTTGGCCACAATCGACGCGGCAGCAATCGACACCGACAGCGTATCACCTTTAACGATAGAGCGTGAAGGAATGGCGAGGTTCGGCAATGTGACCGCATCGATCAAGAGACAGTCCGCCGGAAGAGTCAACGATGCCAGCGCGCGACGCATGGCCAGGCGAGTCGCTTCCAAAATGTTGAGGCGATCAATCTCCTGCTCTGTGGCAATCCCGACACCGACCGCGCGCGCGCGCCGAACAATGACCTCATAGAGACGCGCGCGCGCAGACTCGGAAACTTGTTTGGAATCATCGACACCGGCCAAGCGGCAACGAGTAGGCAGAATGACCGCCGCCGCGACGACAGGGCCGGCCAGAGGACCCCGTCCGGCTTCATCTAGACCGGCAATAGAGCGATAGCCGCGCCGTCGGGCTTCCAATTCGAATTCATCGGTAGGTCCCACGATGCGTCCGTTCGCTCAACCTTAACCGCAGCCTACGCTGCCTGCCGGACAGCGACTTTAAGCATCCTTCGGAACGGCGACTCCGCAGCAAGCTAGGCCTTTGCAGCTGGGGCGGCTCCGACCGTCTCTTCGGCCTTGCGGGTGACCCCGGGTTGCCCCTTGACGCTCGCGACAAATTCCCGATCTTCGACCTTGGCAAACCGGCCCTTTTTCCCTCGGAGATAGTACAACTTGGCCCGGCGCACTTTGCCTTGTCGCATGACCTCGACACGTGTGACGATCGGCGAATGGAGCGGGAAAATTCGTTCCACACCGACGCCGTAGGAAACTTTGCGCACCGTGAACGTCTCCGTATTCAGCAACCCTTTACGGGCGATCACCGCGCCTTCGAACACCTGAATGCGCTCTTTTTCCCCTTCGACGACTTTCACATGCACACGGACGGTATCTCCAATTTCAAAACCGGGCGTCGACTTCTTCCTGTAAGATTGTTGTAACCGTTCCAACCGATTCATGAAACTACCCCCTCCTCCCCACATCGAACAGGCGCCCCTGGCACGCCTTCACGAGTAAGTTCGTCTAGCAATTGTTGATCTTCGAGACTCAAGACCCTATCTTGTAAAAGATCCGGCCGTCTCTGACAGGTGCTTCGCAGGGCCTCCTTCCGACGCCACAGACGAATGGCCTCGTGATGCCCTGAAAGCAACACCTCCGGTACGGACATTCCTTGAACTTCTGCCGGTCTCGTATAGTGCGGATATTCAAGCAAGGCATCCGTAAACGACTCTTCCACGATCGACTCAGGGTCACCCAACACGCCGGGAACCAGACGGGCTGCGGCATCGATGAGCACCAGCGCCGGCAATTCTCCGCCGGTCAACACATAATCTCCAACGGAGATTTCTTCCGGGTGCAAGGCGAGCCGCACTCGTTCATCGACCCCCTCGTAGTGGCCACAGAGAATGACGAGCCGACGTTGATCAGCCGCCAGATTTTTTGCGTATGCCTGCGTGAATAGGCGACCCTGCGGAGAGGGAAACAGCAACCGAATCTGTTCACCGGCCCGCGCATAGCCGGCCTGAATCTCTTCCACCGCGCGCAAGATAGGCTCAGCCTTCATCACCATCCCAGCCCCTCCGCCATAGGGCACGTCGTCCGCTACCTTGTGACGGTCGAGCGTGTAATCGCGCAGGTTGCGCACGTGAACGTGCAAGAGACCTTTCTCCTGCGCTCGTTTGAGAATGCTCTGACCGAGCACCGGCGCCACCATGTCGGGAAACAGCGTCAGAATGTCACACCGCATGGCGTTCCTCAAACAAGTCGTCGATCCCGCGAACCACCATCCGGCGGCGCTTGAGATCCACCGAAGCCACAAAACTTTTCGCAGCCGGAATGAGAATTTCTTTCGTCCCCTTGCGGACGGCGAAGATTCGATTATCCGGTATTTCCAGAATCGCCTCCAGCACGCCGACCTCGTCGCCCTGCTCGGTCTCGACCGCCAGCCCGATCAGATCGCATTCAAAGTACACATCCGCCGCCAACACCGCAACCGGAGCACGAGGCACTTGGAGCAATCCCCCGCGCAACGTCGCGGCTTCTTCCGGCGTCGTGACACCGACAAGCCCCATGATGTAGGTCGAACCGGCGCGGCGAACATGCGCCACAGTCTTCTCGAACATCTCTCCTGTGGGCGCTAACACCTGCACCTGCTTCAGATTGTCCAACCGGCCAGGCACATCGCTCAACGATCGCACTTTGAATTCGCCTCGCACGCCAAAGTGGCGTTCGATCTTACCGATCGTCACAAGATCCGCCTGAGCGATCATTATGTCCTAGGCGCCCTTCTTCTTCGCCGCCTTCTCCGCTTCGAACTGCTTCCACACGCCGCTGCGGCGGAGCAATGTCTTGACGGTGACGGTCGGCTGAGCTCCCTGATGCAACCAGCTCAACACCCGTTCCTGCTTCAACTCCGGCAGACCCGCCTCTTTCAAGGGATCGAAAATCCCGAGAATTTCCAGGAACCGCCCGTCGCGCGGCTTCCGAGAATCCGCTGCCACAACGCGGTAGAGCGGTCGCTTGTGTCGTCCTGTCCTCGTCAATCTCAAATGAACAGCCACTGTCTTCCTCCTTGATTAATGAGCGTCCAGCCATCAGCTGTCAGCTGTCAGTTCTTTGACTTCAAATTCGATTCTGCACGAGGCTGATAGCTGACAGCTGAATGCC